>OCTA010004573.1_pt1 | contig 12103 bp, 9 predicted proteins | sample 1538991 | NCBI WGS metagenome assembly OCTA01 (sample SAMEA3539302, study PRJEB22396) | soil metagenome | biome: tundra; feature: field; material: soil | place: USA | collected 2010-05 | depth 0.15 m | reverse complement strand
TGCGCGTCGACGAGATCAACTCGGTCGCCTGCGCCGGAGCCCGCGGCGTGAGCAACACGTTCGCCTCGGCGCTGTGGACGCTGGATACGCTGTTTGCGATGGCCCGGGCGGGCGTGGACGGCGTCAATTTCCACACGCTGCCCGGATCGCGGTATGAGCCGTTCGGCTTCACCCACCGCGGCGGCAGCTGGCGCGCCACCGTGTACCCCGAGTACTTCGGGATGCTCATGTTCGCCCAGGCCGCTCCCGTCGGCTCTGAGCTGCTGCCGATCGCCTCAACCGCGGGTCCCGGGGTCAGGCTGTGGGCCACGCGGGCGCCGAACCGGACGATCCACGTCGTGCTGATCAACACCGGAGCCTCGGCCGCTCGCGTGGGGTTCGCTCATCCCTCCGGGGCCGCAGGCTCGGCCACCAGCGAGGAACTCCGGGCGCCCAGCCTCACGGCGACCGGCGCGGTTACGATCGGCGGCCAGAGCTTCGGATCGTCGACTGAGACCGGGCGGCTGGCCGGCGCGCGCGTCCTTACCACGATCAAGGCCGCGTCTGGCACGTTCACAGTCACTACCGCGCCGGACAGCGCGACGCTGCTCACGATCCCGGCCAAGACCAATCTCTAGGTCAGGGCTAGACCAACGTGGGTCGCGCCGGATCGCCCGAGCGGCGATGCTTGGCCGATGGGGCTCAGCTCCCGCGAACAGGACGCATCGCGGGAACCAACGGTCGCTGATTGCGGAAAACCACGGATCAAGCAATCCGGCTCAACGGCCGACATGATCCCTGCGCAGTCAAATTCCGCGGTCTGCTGGTTCCGCGGCTCAGGAGATACGAATATGAGCGTCCTAATGCACGACCCCGCTGCCGGATACCCCGACGGCGAGCGCAAGACGATCAAGGTGCTGCTCGCCGACGATCATCCGCTGATCATCGCCGGGATCCGGCGCACGATCGAGAACCTCGATGACATGGAGGTGGTCGGCGAGGCGCACTCGGGGCCCGAACTGATGCAGCTGATCGAGCGACGCTGCCCCGACCTCGTGCTGATGGACCTGCGGATGCCCGGCGTCGTCGGCGTGGAGGCGATCGAGCGCATCCGCCAGAGTTGGCCGAAGCTCAAGACCGTGGTCCTGTCGGCGTGCGACGATCGCGCGTCGATCGACTCGGCGTTGCAGGCGGGCGCAACCGCCTACGTGCTCAAGAGCGCCCAGACGATCGACATTGCGTCGGTGCTTCGCGAGGCGTCCAGCGGCGCCGTGTTCCACGCACCGTCCTACGCCCCGGAGCGACCGGGCCCGGACGACGTGCCCGCGCTGCCGGCGCTGACCGATCGTGAGCGCTCGATCCTCTCGGCGGTCGCGTCGGGAATGACCACGGCCGCGATCAGCCATGACCTGTGGATCAGCGAGCATACGATCAAGTTCCACCTGACCAACATCTATCGCAAGCTCGGCGTCGCCAACCGCGTCGGGGCCGTGCGCTACGCGCTCGAGCACGGCATCGGCTAAGTGGCCGGCAGGCTCCCATCACGCCTATGTGCCCGGACCACGCCCGCCCACGGTTACCCTTGATCTGACCGCGCCCGGCTCCGCGGCGCGCCCCGCAGCCCTTGAGTAACAGACCGCGCTGTGGCCGTCCGCTGGAGAGCCCGATCGCCAGGTGAGATGAGACGCGCTACAGGGGCGTCTCAGACACACCAATCGGACCGCTCGCCGGCGTAACTCGCGCGCCTCCGATTCGCGGTGGCTGATCGCCACCTCGGCCATCGCCCGGGCGTAGATCTGACACCAGATGAAGCTCAAGCTGTTGGTGCCTAATGTCGATAGCAAGCTGGACAGGAATGGCTGACGCTGGCCCCCTCACACTTGATCCCGTCCCCGCGACCATAACCGAGGCGTCTGCCGCGGCATCGTCGGCAGCATCGAGCCGGAGCTCACGTGCGGTGCTCTGTGCGGCCGCGCTGATCATCGTTGCGGGAGGAGCGATTCGGTTCGCCGCGCTCTCGACATCGATCTGGTTCGACGAATCGGTCTCGGTCAGGGATGTGAGCGGCAGCTTCGGTCAGATGTTGCACAAGGTCGTCAACCATGAAGCTAGTCCGCCTTTCTACTTCATCTGCCTCTGGCTCTGGCGCCATCTCGTGGGCAGCACCGCGGTTGAGCTGAGGAGTCTGTCGGCGCTTGCCGGGACGATGACGATTGCACTCGCGTTCTATGTAGCCCGTCGACGCATCGGGCAGCGCGCCGCGCTGGTCTTGGCCGTCTGCGTGGCGGTCAGTCCGGTCCTCGTCTACTACTCGACCGAGATGCGGATGTACGGCTTGCTGGTGCTGATCACCGGGGTTGGCTTCGAAGCTTTCCTGCGCGCGTCAGAATCACCAAGACCCAGGAACTTGAGCATCTGGGCGGCAGCCTCAATTCTCGCTGTCTGGACGCAGTATTACGCGGCTCTCGCGGTCGCGCCGGAGGCGGCGTTACTGATTGCGCTTGCCTGGAAACAGCGTCCGAGGTCTCGCGGAACACTCGTCGCTGTCGGGGGTGTCGCGCTAGCGGGACTCCCGCTGATCTACCTCGTGCCCTACCAGGCGCGTCACGCCTTTGCGTACGGGGGGCCGCTGCTCTCCTCGGTATGGCACCGAATCCCGACGAGCATTCATGTCGACAGCACTTTGGGTGCCGTCGCCCAAGGGCTGGTGGTCGGTCCCGGCGGACCAGCCAGAGCGCTGCTCACCCTGCTGATTCTCTATGTCGGCGTCGTCGTCGCCGTCGGTCTGCTGCTGCACCGCCCGCGAATCACGAAGGGCCAGCTGATCCGGGGGGTCTGCTTGATCGCGCCGTCCCTCCTGGCCGTCGAGACTCTCGTCTACCTACATATTCTGGTGGAGGGGCGGTATCTCCTGGCGCTCTGGCTGCCGGTTGGACTCGCGGCGAGTTACGCGCTTGCCTCGGCCGCAGCAGGGCGGCTGGGGCTAGGGCTCGCGGGCGTGCTGGTCTGCATTTGGGTCGGGGTGGGGGTGGTCAGCTTGGCGGTTCCGAGGTTCGGCGCACGGGATGACACCCTCGGTGCTGCCCGGAGCCTCGGGGTGGCATCCACGGATCGCCTGATCGCTATCAACGAGCCATGGGACGTAGTCACGTTCGAGCAGTACCGACCGCAGACGTCCGCGGGCACTCACCCGGTCGTGCGCGTTCGCGAGCTAGACGTCGTCGCCATGCCCCTCTGGGCAGAACCGGCTCCTGCTGAGCGCCAGCGACCGTCGTCGCTGGGGGTGGGTGTGCTTCCCAAGGGGCTGGCGCTTGCGCAGGTCATACGCGACCCGACCTTCCTGGTAGAACGCTTCGTCGCGTCGACGCCGGTGTCGATCCGCGTCGACGGTCGGGGAAGCGCATTCCAGTCCAGCTACTGGCGGTTCCTCGACGAGCCTGCCGGTGGCCGCATGGGTGACCTGTAGATGCGCCCGACCCATCAGACGCATCCCAAATCGCCTGGCTCGTTCCCTGCCGGATCGAACTTCGCAGATGACTCCGCCGACACGGCGGCAAGGATCGCCGACAGCATCCGCCGAACCACGATCGAACAGTCCAAGCGGGCGAATGTCGGTCACATCGGCTCTGCGCTGTCGATTGCCGACATCCTCGCGGCGCTGTTCGCCGGACCGCTCGCGAACGTCGACCCGGACGATCGGGATAGGCACCGCCTCGTCCTGTCAAAGGGTCACGCCGTGCTGGCGCTGTATGGCGCGTTGCACGCTTGCGGGCGGCTGTCAGATGCACAGCTCGATACCTACTGCGGCGACGGAAGTCACCTCGCCGGGCACCCCGAGCATGTGCTCGCGGGTGTCGACTTCTCGACGGGTTCTCTCGGACACGGATTGTCCATCGCCGCCGGCTGCGCGCTGGCGGCCCGGCTCCAGGGCTCCTCCCGGCTCGCGTTCGCTGTGATGAGCGATGCCGAGTGCAACGAGGGCTCGGTCTGGGAGGCCGCCAACTTCGCGGCGCACCATCGACTCTCACGCCTCGTGGTGATCATCGATGTCAACGGGCAGCAGGCGCTTGGATACACGCGCGACGTGCTCGATCTCGAGCCGTTGGCGGCACGTTGGGAGAGCTTCGGGTGGGACGTCCACGAGGTCGGTGGGCACGACCTGCGCGGGCTCGGGGCCACGTTGCAGGCGCTCGCCGTGGACAGCGGCGCCCCGCATGTCCTGCTTGCGCGGACCGTGTTCGGTAAGGGCGTGAAGTTCATGGAGAACCGAATCGAGTGGCACTACCTGCCACAGACCGACGCCGAGTACGCCCGCGCGGTGCGCGAGCTGACCAAGGGAGAGAGATGAGACGCGAATTCGTTGAGTCGCTCGTGGGTCTCGCGGAGCGGGACGAGCGAGTGGTCTTGCTCACAGGGGACCTCGGCTTCGCGGCGCTCGAGCCGTTCTCCGAGCGCTTTTCCGACCGGTTCTTCAACGCTGGCGTGGCCGAGCAGAACATGGTCGGAATGGCGACCGGAATGGCCGAAGCTGGGCTGACCCCCTACGTCTACTCGATCTCGACGTTCGCCTCGATGCGAGCCTACGAGTTCATCCGCAACGGTCCTGTCCTGCACGACCTACCCGTGCGGATCGTCGGGATCGGCGAGGGAGCCGACTACAGCCACAACGGCATCACGCACTACGCACTCGAGGATGTCGCGCTGATGCGCGCGCAACCGGGGCTGACCCTCGTCACCCCGGCCTCCACTGGCCAGGTCGCGCCGCTGCTGCGCGCTGTGCAGGACGTGACCGGACCCGCCTACATCCGGCTCAGCAAGCTCTCGTACTCGGTCCCCGGGCTGCCGGACGAGTTCGAGCTCGGGCGTGCCCACCGAATCGGCGTCGGGGAGGACGTCGCGATCGTTGCGCTCGGGGCGATGGCGTGTAGTGCGGTGGCCTGTGCAGACCTGCTCGCAGAGCGCGGCGTGCGGGCGAGCGTGATCGTCGTGACGAGCGTGACCCCGGCCCCGATCGAGGACCTGATCGCGGGGCTGTCAGGGGTGAAACTCGCGATCTCCGTCGAAGCGCATTACGTGACGGGTGGGGTGGGGTCGCTGGTCGCCGAGGTGATCGCGGAAAACGGGCTCCGATGCCGGCTCGTGCGTGCCGGAGCCAAAGCGGCGCCGGTCGGGATGTCGGGCAGCCTCGGCTACATGCACGACCAGTTGGGGATCAGTCCGGAGCGGCTCGCCGACCGGGTGCTGGAGGCTCTGGAGGTTCGGAGTGGAGTGGGCGTCCTGTGAAGCTCTCCGCTGTCATCGCCTGCTATCGAGACGGTCCCGCTGTACCGATCATGTACGAGCGGCTCGTCCGCGCGTTCAACCAAGTGGGGGCGGATTACGAGATCATCTTCGTCAACGATGGCTCGCCTGACAACGCGCGTGAGGTGCTTGCCGAGCTTGCGCAGCGCGATCCGGACGTTGTCGTGATCAACCACGCCCGCGCTTTCGGCTCTCAGAGCGCATTCACCTCCGGAATGCGGATCGCGACCGGTGACGCCGTCGTGCTGCTCGACGGCGATCTCCAGGACCCGCCCGAGCTGATCCCGCAATTCGTCTCCCACTGGCGCAAGGGCTACGATGTCGTTTACGGCGAGCGGGTGAAGCGAGAGGCGACCTTCTTCATGCGTCACGCCTACCGCGCCTTCTACCGGGTCTTCAAGCGGCTTGCGTATGTGAGCGTCCCGCTCGATGCCGGGGATTTCAGTCTCATCGACCGGCGTGTGGTGGACGCGATCAATGCCCTGCCAGAGACCCAGCGGTTCGTCCGAGGGCTTCGCGCTTGGGTGGGCTACAGGCAGTTAGGGGTCCCTTATGTGAGGCCCGAGCGGATGTTCGGGAAGACCACCAACTCCTTTCGCAAGAACCTCGGGTGGGCGCGCCGGGCGATCGTCTCGTTCTCCTTCGCTCCACTCGATGCGATCACGGGTCTGGCGCTGTCCGTTGTGGCAATCTCGTCGATTGGCCTGATCGTGCAGGTCGGGCTTCGGCTCCTCGACCCACACTCGGCGCCCAAGGGGTTCACGACGGTCATCTCGGTGGTCCTGTTCATCGGGGGTATCCAGCTCCTCTGCCTTGCGATCATCGGGACATATCTCGCGCACATGTACGAGGAGGTGAAGGGTCGACCGCCGTACGTCGTCGAGTCGGTCATGAATCCCCCGGCGGGTGCGGAATTCCCGGATCGCGTAGTGGTCTCGGCTCCTGGCACCGACAACGGTGCTGACGAGGCGTGGATGCAGGGCATCGCGGTCGGCGCGGAAGACCAGGCGTGGGGAAGGCCGCCGGAGACAGCGTGAGCGCGCAAATCAGCGCGACCCGCTCCGAGCCCGCGGAGCATCTCGGACTCCAGCCGACGTCCTGCGCGATCTGCGGGACCGAGAGGAACGCCGACGAGCTCTTCCGCGCGACGCTGACACGGGGCGCGTTCACGGCGACGGTCTTCTCGGCGCGCAGGCTCCCCGACCGTGTCCACTACCGGTTGGTTCGCTGTCGCTCGTGTGGCCTGGTTCGCTCAGACCCGGTGCTTGAGGCCGACGGCCTCGCGAAGCTCTACCGGGCGTCGACATTCGATTACGGCGACGAGCTCGAAGGTCTCCGGGCGACTTACGGAAGAGCGCTCGAGAGGGTAGCCAAGCTCGTCCCTGAGCGAGCGGGGCTGCTCGACATCGGCACCGGTAGCGGGTTCGTGCTCGAATTGGCGCGCGACCGCGGCTGGACGGACATCCGTGGTGTCGAGCCGAGCGAGGACGCGATCGCGAAGGCCCGCCCCGATATTCGACCGATGATCTCCCCGGACGTGATGAGGCCGGGATCGTTCGAGCGCGCTTCGTTCGATGCTGTGACCATGTTCCAGGTCCTCGACCACATGCCGGACCCCGTCGGGCTGCTGGATGAATGCCGGCGGGTTCTACGACCGAGCGGAGTCATGCTGGCGTTCAATCACAACGTGACCGCCTGGTCGGCGCGTCTGCTGGGGGAGCGCAGCCCGATCATCGACGTCGAGCACACCTATCTCTACTCACCCCGCACGATCCGTGCGCTATTCGATCGGTCTGGCTTCGAGGTGGTGTCGGTCAGACCGGTTTGCAATACGTACTCGGTGAGGTACCTCGCGCATCTGCTCCCATTGCCTGACCGACAGAAGAAGCCACTCCTGTCAGTCCTGCGAGGTTCGAAGGTCGGTCGGCTCGAGGCGACTGTGCCGCTGGGCAACCTCTGCCTGATCGCGCGTCGCAGGGCATGAAGGCGCTCGTCACGGGGGCGGGCGGTTTCGTCGGGGCCAACCTGGTCCGCCATCTGCTGGGCCTCGGCCATGAACCGGTCGCGATGCTCCGCCCTGGAGGAAACAACTGGCGACTGGAGGACGTCGCAGCAGAGGCGCGCACCGAGTTCGTTGATCTGAGGCAGCCGGAGGTCGTTTCTCGCTTTGTGGTCGAGGTCCGTCCTGACGTCGTCTTCCACCTTGCCGCCTACGGGGCGTACTCCTGGCAGACGGACCTCGATGCGATGCTCGCGGTCAATGTCAGGGCTACCGAGGCGTTGCTGGAAGGTGCAAGACGCGCGGACGCTCGCCTCATCCAGGCTGGCTCCTCATCGGAATACGGCATCTCTGACCGGGCGACGACCGAGTTGGATCGAGTTGAGCCAAACTCGCACTACGCGGTCACGAAGGCGGCGGCAACCCACCTTTGCCGTCTCGCAGCGACTCGATATGGGCAGCACGCGATCACGTTGAGGTTGTATTCGGTGTACGGACCGTGGGAAGAGCCCGGCAGGCTGATGCCTACGCTTGTCGACCGGGCGTTGGACGGGACGTACCCTCCGCTCGTGGCCCCGGAAACCGCGCGCGACTTCGTCTGGATAGAGGATGTGTGCGATGCGTTCCTGCGTGCCGGCACGACTGATCTGGCGGATCGTGGCGCCGTGCTGAACGTCGCCAGTGGTGCGCAGACGACGCTTCGTGCGCTCGTTGACATCGTGCGGTCGCTCTTTGAGATCGAGACCGATCCGGTTTGGGGCTCGATGCCAGCCCGCAGCTGGGACACCTCGGTCTGGGTCGGCGACCCGTCGACGGCCGTTGACGTAATCGGCTGGACGGCAGCGACGCCCATTGAGCAGGGCCTGCGCACGGTCGCCTCGTGGATGCAAGCCGACCCCGCGCGGCGGACCCGCTACCTGGCGTCCGCCCGAACACTGGTGGGTCAAGGCCTAGGGACTTCTTGATTAACCAGTAGCTGGTCGTCGGGCTCGGAGAGAGTACGGCTACGTACAGCCGAAACGGGGGACGATTGGCGCCGGAGCCGTGAGTACGCTCGCGCCGGCGTCCGTAGCGGGCGCGTGCGCAGCGAGCACGAACGCCCTCAGGCCTCCTCCGTCGGCTCCGATCTGCCGCAGCGTGAATCGGGACCGTATGAGCGCGAGCGTGTACTGCTCGATCGGAAGCAGTCGCCCGGCGTAGGCCGACGAGGAGCTCGTCACGAGGACCGCGCCAGTGGTCAGAGCGCGCACCCCAGCTGCGACGCGCGACGTGCCACGCACCGAGAGGGATTCCTGGCACGGATTACTGGTGCCGACGGCGTTGCCTCGATCGAGTCGGAGCAGAGCCTCGCTCTCGACCGACGGATACAGGAGGACAATCAAGGCGGCGTGGCCCAGCCCGAGCGAGGAGACGAACCGAACCACGTGGGCGGCTTGGGGATCGACGACCGGGTTGTGCCACAGCGATCGCAGCTGGGTCGTGACGCCTGGCGAGCGTCCCAGCAGGGCGGCGAGCGCAGTGTGAGGGTACTTGCGGACGACGTTGTCGCGTTCGCCGGCTACGACGAGCGCACCCATGAACATCGCCGCCGCGATCGCAATCACCGCAGTACGACGGTTCGTAAGCGTGGCGTCGGCGATCCCCACCCACACGAACAGCAGCGCCACCGCGGGTGGCGAGACATGGAACAGGTTATTGGGAGCCGCGCGACCCAGGAAATAGGTGAAGACCAGACTTCCCATCGCCGTCAGACCGGCGATCGCTCGGAACGCCCCATGCCGTTCACGGACGAGCGCTGGGCGGAGGACCACCACGGCGACCAGCGTGACAGCGGAAGCCACGTACAGCGCTCCGAGGGCGAGGCCGGGTGACCAGGCGCCTATCGGAAGCGCACCGAGGCCGCCGGTCGTATAGAGGCGTACGAATTCGATGTACGAGCCCCAATGGGGCCATACACCTGTCGCCGCACGCGTGAGCCCGGTGAACAGGAGCACTCCGCAGACGCTCGCTGCGAACAGCCGGGCGACGCCGCGTATGGCCGCTCGGAACCGAGCACCGGCCGCAGACTCGAGCGTGGCCGCATCGATGCAAGCGATCGCGCAGGCCGTGCCAAGGCAGTAGACGCCGGTCTCACCGCTCCACGCTGCCGCGGCCCCTACTGCCAACAGAACTAGGACGTCGAGTAGGCGTTCGCGCCGCGCGCTTCGAGCCGCTCCCACGGACAACAGGATCACGAGCCATACAAGACCGAATCGCAAGACGCCGGTGCTCGGGAAATACGTGTAGTAGAACGACTGCCCGAAGACGTTCAGCACGACCGCAACGACCAGTCCGGCGATCGCGACGGCCTGCGAGTGTCGTCGAGAGGCGAAGCACGACGTACAACGCCGCGAACAACAGTGCGGTGAGCGCCGACAGCAACAGCGTGAAGGTGCCATAGCCGATCGGCGAGACCGAAAAGTACGCAGCAAGCGCGTCGAACATGCCGAAGCCGTACTGCGAGTACGTACCCACGAGCATCGGATGCCCGTGGAGGACGTCAGTCGTCGGCCCGAGGAAGTAGTTTTGATTCAGCGCCAACTCCAACACGGGACGTCCGAGATAGACGACGAGGAGCGTGCACAGCGAGACGGCACCGACGTCGACGACGCGCCGAACGGGGCGCGGCCGGGCCCCCACGAGCGTTACTAGGAGGACAATCGCCGTAGACGAAGCGGCCGCAATCGCGATGTTGGCGAAGTTCAGCGCCGCCACCGGCACGAACGGAGCAGCGGCGATCACGAGGAGCACCGGCGCGATCGCGACCGACGGCAGCCGGGGCTGTCGCATCGCCCGGCCGCCGGGACGGCGCCGTCCGAGAGCCGTTGCGATCCGCACGCCGACGAGCCCGAGCAACAGCGCCAGTGAAGTATGGGCAGGGCTCGCCAGCTTCGCGGCGCACAGGACGGCCGCTGTCAGGGCGAGCGTCACAACTGCGCCCGACGAGCCGCGCTCCTCTCCTTCCCGGGCGCGGCTCCGCCGCCAAGCGAGCGCAAGGCTTGCCGGCACGACGACCAGGGCCGCCAGGACGTAGCCGAGCCGCTCGATCGGCTTGGTTTGACCAAAGAGCACGATCACGACCGTGCAGACGAGTGCGAGGCCGAAGACAGCCTCGGCAAGCGAGTGCGCGAGGAACGTCTCGAGATTCAGCTTTAGGCTTGCGTCCCTCCTGGCACTCACGACCGTGCCCGCAATAAAGAGCTCGCACCCGGCGATCAGCAGCACTGAGCGCTCAAGGCCGAATGCGGACGATGCTCCGATCCCGAGCGCGCCGGCAATCAAGAGAACCCCCGCGGCGAACAGTCCAGCCGCCAACCGCGACTGCTCACCGAGGACCATCGCCGCCAGGTGGCGGCTCCTAACCCTCAACTTGGGCAGCACGGTTGAAATTGTGGATCACCTCCCGGACCGTGTCCGGATCGGTAGACACGACCTCGCGTAAACCGGCAAACGTGCCGCGGCCTCGACTAACCGCCGCCCAGCGCGACCGGTATCAACACAGTCAGTGCCGCCGCCAGCGCGCAGACGCGCACGGCGAGGCGGTCCCGCTGTTCGAGCCCCACGAGCAACACCACGACGAACAGCGGTGCGCTGAGCCGAGTATCGTTCCACTCATCGCTGAACAGCAACAGCGTCAAACTCGCCGCGAACAGCACTGCGGCGAGGCTGGCGGCCGTCACTCTGCGCCACGCGAGCCGGACGGCCACCGCCATCGCTGCCAGCGTCAGAGCGAGGTAGCAGAGATCCCAAACGCCCTCCAATGGCGCGTCCTGGCGCAGCGCATGACGAGCCTCCTGGAGGAAGTTATCGAATGGGACCATCATCGATTGCGCCGTCGAGAGGACGTTGCCGCCGTAGCGAGAGTCGATGTACACCTGCCATCCGAGAAAGGCGATGGCGGGAACGACGACCGGCGGCCAGGATCGGCGCAGACCTTGCCTGATGCTTCCGGGCCGGTCGCGGCGATGCCAATACCAGATCACGCTGTCGAGCGCGACGGCCATGACCGCCACCACCATCACCTCGCGGGAGAGCACCGCCAAGGTCAGCAGCGCGGCCGCCCACCAACGCCGGTCGCGCCCGAACGCGATCAGTCCAGCGAGCGCGGCCGCCGTTGCCAGCGGATCGCTCAGGTCGCGCATGGTGGCCAGTGCCAGGCCAGGCGCGAGCCCGACAAGAGCCGCATACCACCCCGACCAACCCCGCGATCGCGCATAGACGGCGAACGTGGCGGTAATCGCCAGCAGGACGGCGAGGTTCAGCGCGAGCAGCGTCCACGGGATCGCGTCCGCCTGGCCGGCGGCGAAGAGGGCGGCCAGCAGCGGATAAGCCATCCGCTGCAGGCGAAAGGCCTGGGAGTGCAGAGCTGCGACGGTCGCGTTGTGCAGGAGCAGCGGATCGCGGGCCTGGACCCAGAAGAACTGACCGTCATACCCGTAGTTGCTCGCGATCAGCGCGCCCTGCGGGGGGTGGGTGTCAGCCGCGAACGACCGCCCGAAGAGAATGAATCCGGTCGGATTGCCATGGTCGGCGATCAGTCGCGCGCCAACCAGCAGCGCCAACACGAGCGCAACGACCACGACGGGTCCGGCCACGTTGGCCCGGGCCAGTCTTAGGCCGATCCTCCCAGGGTCGGCCGGTGCGAGGTCAGCCGCGAACCCGGGGAGGGCTAGGTTCGTTCGGTCGGCCACGGGGGCAACGTTGCGGAGATGACCGTTGGACCGCCCGGGCGGCTGTCGATGCGGGTGCTGCCGCCGAGCATCCTCACTCGCTCGTGCATGCCGA
>OCTA010004572.1_pt1 | contig 12105 bp, 8 predicted proteins | sample 1538991 | NCBI WGS metagenome assembly OCTA01 (sample SAMEA3539302, study PRJEB22396) | soil metagenome | biome: tundra; feature: field; material: soil | place: USA | collected 2010-05 | depth 0.15 m | reverse complement strand
GGGAAGGCGGCATGGTGACGACTAACGATGCGGGCCTGGCGGAGACATTGCGGCGCTTTCGCAATCACGGCATCAGCAGCGAAGCGCGCCAGCGTCAGGAGGCCGGACAGTGGTTCTATGAGATGGTGCTGCTGGGATTCAATTACCGCTTGACTGATATTGCGTGCGCTCTGGGACTTTCACAGATGAAGAGACTGGATGGGAATTTGTCGCGCCGTCGCGAAATTGCCGGGGAATATGCTCAGGCGTTCCGGGATTTGCCCGTCGTCGTTCCCGCGGTGCGCGAGGATGTCAATCCGGCGTGGCACCTTTATCCGATCCGGTTGAATCTGGAATCGCTTTCGGCGGGGCGAGCAGAGATCTTTCGCGCACTACGGGCGGAGAACATCGGCGTTAGCGTTCACTACATTCCGGTTCATCGGCATCCGTACTACCGCGAACGTTTTCCTGCGACATCCGGGCAAGGTATTTGTCCGGTTGCGGAGAATGCTTACGAGCGCCTGGTCAGCTTGCCCATGTTTCATTCGATGACGGCCAAGGATGTGGACGATGTGATCCGCGCACTTCACAAAGTTGTGGCCAATTACACTGCGAAAGGCGAGCGCGCGCCGGAGCTCGAGTCGAAGGAATCGGAGTAGAGGATCCAAGCACCGCATGTCCAGAATTTCTGAGTGGGCGGGATACCGGGCTTTGGTGGTCGGTTGCGGTTCCATCGGTCGCAGGCATGCCAAAAATCTCAACTCTCTTGGATTGCGGCAGCTTGCGTTTTGCGACACGAACGTCGAAGCTCTGCAACAATGCAGCAAAGACGTAAAGGGCGAACTTTTTTCCAACTATAGCGAAGCACTGCTCACCTTCAAGCCCGACCTGGTGTTGATCTGCACTCCTCCGGTGTACCACGTGGAGGAAGCGCTGGCGGCGCTGCGGGCTCGATCCCACGTCTTCATCGAAAAGCCGCTCTCCCATGAATCGAGTGGGATCCAGGTCCTCATTGCCGAAGCTCGCCGGCGCGACCGAAATGTTCAGGTCGGGTACAACATGCGGTTTCATCCCGGTTTGAAAATTCTGAAGGAACTGATCGATTTGGGCAAGATCGGCCGCGTGCTCTGGCTCAATGTGGAAGCTGGTCAATACCTGCCCGACTGGCGCCCCTGGCAGAATTATAGGGAAAGTTACAGCGCGCGCCGGGAACTGGGCGGGGGCATCATCCTCGACGGTTCCCACGAAGTGGATTACATCTGCTGGCTGCTGGGCCGGCCGACGGAAGTTAGTTGCCGGGCGGAGCACCTCAGCAGCCTGGAGTTGGATGTCGAGGATTCGGCCTGGATTTACCTTAGTTTTCCGGAGCGTCGCCGGGCGGAACTCCATCTGGATTTTGTGCAAAGGACCTACACACGCACATGCAAGGTGGTGGGCGAGACTGGGACTGCGCTTTGGGATTTCAGCTCGCAGGAAGTACGCTGGTTCTCGGTGGACGAGCCGGGCTGGAAGAGTATCCCGTACCAATTCGAAGTCAACGATATGTATGTCACCGAGATGACTCACTTCCTGAATTCTCTGGGGAGCGGGACCGGTCCGGTGGTAGATCTTGAACAGGGGCGAGACGTGATTCGGGTCGTAGAAGCCGCCAAGAAATCGTCGATCGAGGGCAGACCACAAGCTTTGAGTTGGAACAGTCTCGGCGAGGGGCCGGTCGTTGCTGTGATCCAAGCCCGAATGGGTTCGCGGCGATTGCCGGGAAAGAGTCTGGCCGAAATCGAAGGGCGGCCGATGTTGTGGCACGTAATTCAGCGCGTGAAGCGAGCCACTCTGATCGATCGCGTGGTGGTGGCGACGTCGACGAACCCGGAGGACGATGCCATTGAAGAGATGTGCCGGGAAAATTGTGTGCCCTGTTATCGGGGCAGCGAAAACGACGTCCTGGATCGCTTTTACATCGCCGCGCGCGCGGAAAAGGCATCGCAGGTGGTGCGGATCACGGCCGATTGTCCCTTGATCGATCCCGAGGTCATTGACCGCGTTGTGCGCCGCTTTCAGCGCGGCGATCTCGATTACGCTTCCAATGCCATGGTGCGCAGTTATCCGGATGGCTTGGACACGGAAGTTTTTTCTTTTTCCGCTCTGGAACGAGCCTGGCACGAGGCGACCAAGACTTCAGAGCGCGAGCATGTGACTCCTTATCTGCGCTCGGAGAAGTTTCGCACTGCGAACGTCGAGAGCGACTCGGCATCCCTATATCAGCATTACCGCTGGACGGTAGACGAGGCGGAAGATCTGGAGTTCATCCGCGCGGTGTACCGCGCGCTGCGCGGGAAGGACAATTTTGGAATGAAGGATGTCTTGGAATTGATCGAGAAGAATCCGGGCCTGGAAACGATGAATTCGGAAATCGTTTCCAACCGCGGATACTACAAGAGTCTTTTCGAAGAAGCGCATGCCGCCGCGGCGCCCCGCCGGCCAATTGAAAAATCAAAAGCGTGGTTGGCACGCGCAGAAAAAGTGATTCCGGGCTGCTCGCAGACATTCAGTAAGGGCTCGAACCAGCATGTGCGCGGGGTGGCGCCCATTTTCCTGGCGAAGGGCAAAGGTTGCCGCGTTTGGGATGTGGACGGGAATGAATACATCGACTATATCCAGGGACTACTACCGAACATCCTTGGTTACGCGCATGACGGAGTGAACCTGGCGGTAGCAGAGCAACTGGCACAAGGGCATAGTTTTTCGCTGCCTCATCCGCTGGAGGTGGAACTGGCGGAACGTTTAACGCGACTGATCCCCTGTGCGGAGAAGGTTCGCTTCGGCAAAAATGGATCGGATGCAACCTCGGGCGCGGTTCGCGCGGCGCGAGCGCTGACTGGTCGCGAACGAATCGCATGCTGCGGTTATCACGGCTGGCAAGATTGGTACATCGGAAGCACGACCCGGAACGCCGGAGTACCCGGAGCCGTGCGGGCTTTGACGCATACATTTGTGTACAACGATCTGGTTTCCTTGCAGAAACTTTTGAACGAGCATCCTGGAGAGTTTGCCGCCGTCATCATGGAGCCGGTAAATTTCTGGCCGCCGGCGGCGGGGTTCCTCGAAGCGGTGAAGGACCTCGCGCACCGGCACGGCGCGTTGCTGATTTTCGACGAGATCTGTAGCGGTTTCCACTTTGGGCTCGGCGGCGCGCAAAAAAGATTTGGCGTGACTCCTGACATGGCCTGCTTCGGCAAAGCCATGGGGAATGGGTTCCCAATCGCCTGTGTTGTGGGAAGGTCGGATGTCATGAAGGTCTTTGAGGACATCTTTTTCAGCTTCACCTTCGGAGGCGAAGTGGCATCGATGGCGGCAGCGATGACGGTGCTGGACGTCCTCGAAACCACCGACGCGCTAACGCGCATGGACGCCAATGGGCGTCTGCTGCAGGAGGGATTGAATTCGCTCGCGAAGGAGGCTGGACTGGAGAATTGCCTCCAGTGCATTGGCTATCCCTTCTGGTCGCTGATCAGGTTTCTCGACTCAGCGGGCAAAGACAGCCTTCTGGTACGGAGCCTGTTCACGCAGGAATGCGCCAAGCGAGGAGTACTGCTGCTGGCGACCCACAACATGACGGCCGCTCATGATCCGCTTGCGATTGAGCAGACACTCAAAGTGTACGCTGAGGTGTGCAAGACAGTAGCGAAATGGCTTAGCGATGTGTGTCCGGAACAGTATCTCGAGGGCGAGATGATTCAGTCGGTGTTCAAGGTTCGCGCATAGGCAAGCTGGAGAGCTAAGCTTGGATAATCCCGGGCACCTCATTATCGGCGCCGAGTGTGGAATTCAGATCGGAACCGGTCACGTCATGCGTTGCCTGGCGCTCGCCCAGAGCTGGAAGCGCTCCGGCGGAGGCGTAACCTTCCTGCTGCCTGAAGGCTCGCCAGGAATCGAGGCGCGGATTCGTAGCGAAGGATTTTCGTTTGAAGCGCTGGCACCGGACCAATTCGCCGATGCGGTCGTGAATCGAGTGCTCCATTCCAACCAGCGGGTGGCTGTGCTCGATGGTTACGGTTTCGGTGCGCACGAGCAAACGACGTTGAGCAAAGCGGGCATTGCTGTTTTGACCGTCGATGACTACGGACATGCTACCGAATATCCGGTTCGATGGATCCTCAATCAAAACGCTCACGCTCGTTCGGAGGTGTATGTCCGACGGGCGGACAACACCAGGCTCTTGCTGGGTCCGGCTTATGCCCTCCTGCGGGATGAATTCTTGCCGTGGCTGGGCTGGAAGCGGTGCATCCCTGAAAAAGCCAGCAAGATTCTTGTAACCATGGGCGGCAGCGATCCCGACAACTTAAGCGAGCGAATTCTCGAAAGCATCGCTCTTCTGGGGCAGCCGGATTTGCAGGTTGTTCTCGTTGTTGGGAGCAGTAACCCGCACTTTCAATCTCTACAATCGACGACCCAACGATTGCCGGTTCGAGTCCGGATTGCGCGAAGTGCTGTCGATATGCCAGCGTTGATGGCTTGGGGCGATGTGGCGATTTCAGGGGCGGGCGGGACTTCGTACGAACTCTGCTATATGGGCCTGCCTTTTTTGCTTTTCGTGATCGCCGAGAATCAGCGTCATGTGGCGGAGCGCTTGTCGGACTTATCAGCGGCGGTGCACGCCGGCGCGGCGCACGACTTTAACTCGCAGCGTTTTTCCGATGAACTGTGCCGCCTGATCGAGGCCCAGGATGAGCGCCAAGCCATGTCGCACCGCGCGCGCGCCCTGGTGGATGGCTTGGGTGCGGACCGGGTGCGGGCGGCGCTCCTCGACCGGGAAATGCAGCTTCGTCCTCTTCGCGAGACAGATTGCCAGTTATTGTTTGCGTGGGCAAACGATCCCGACGTGAGAAGCGCATCGTTTTACTCGGCGCCCGTCCAGTGGGAGGAGCACCAGCAATGGTTCTCGCAGAAACTTCATGATCCGCAGTCGGTAATCTATATCGGAGAAACTCGCAGTGGCGAGCCAGTAGGACAGGTGCGGTTTCATCTGCATGGAGAACGGGCGACGATTTCCATCGTGGTCGCGCCGAAGTTTCGCGGAGCGGGTTGGGGGAAGGAATTGATCGCGTTCTCAATTCGGATGCTGGCGCGCACGCATTCCATTCACCTTGTGGATGCATTCGTGAAGGCAGAGAATCAGCCCTCGATTCGTTTGTTTGAATCGGCCGGCTTTCGGCGAGCCGGAAACGACCAGATCGCAGGCCAACCGGCATTGCTTTTTACGTGGGAGTGTGGGAGCGAGATCCATGCCCACTGAGATCATGATCGCTGGCCGCCGGATCGGTCGAGGTGCTCCAGTTTACGTGATCGCCGAGCTTTCGGCGAACCACAACCAGAACTTCGAGCAGGCGGTCCGTATCGTCCATGCTGCCAAGGACGCCGGTGCCGATGCGGTCAAGTTGCAGACCTACACGGCCGACACGATCACCCTGCGCAGCGACAAAGAGTTTTTTAGGATCGCGGGCGGCACACTTTGGGATGGCCGCACTCTCCACGACTTATACCGGGAAGCGTTCACGCCCTGGGAATGGCAGCCGAAGCTCAAGCAAATCGCGAACGAACTGGGGATGCACCTGTTCTCGAGTGCTTTCGATGACAGCGCCATCGACTTTCTCGAGCAGATGAATGTGCCTGCGCACAAAGTCGCGTCGTTCGAACTGGTGGATGTTGGCCTCATTCAGAAAATGGCGCGCACAAAAAAGCCGCTGATCATGTCCACGGGCATGGCGAGCGAAGCTGAAATCGCTGAAGCCGTGCGAGTGGCGCGAAAAGCAGGCGCAACGCAGATTGCCTTGTTGAAGTGTACAAGCGCGTATCCCGCGCTGCCCGAGGAGGCAAATCTGCTCACGATTCCGGAGCTAGCGCGGCGTTTCGATTGCCCGGTGGGACTCTCTGACCACACGATGGGGGTGGCTGTTGCAGTTGCCGCTGTCGCCTTGGGAGCATGCATCATCGAAAAGCATCTCTGTCTGAATCGCGCGGATGGCGGACCGGATAGCGCGTTCTCTCTGGAACCCGAAGAATTCAAGACCATGGTAGACGCGGTGCGCACGGCACAGACGGCTCTAGGTTCGCCGCAGTTTGCGGCCGGGAAACGCGAAGCCAGCAGCCTCAGGTTCCGCCGTTCCTTGTTTGTTGTCGAAAACGTGAAGCGAGGCGATGTGTTTACGAAGCAGAATGTGCGCTCAATTCGCCCAGCGAACGGCCTGCATCCGCGGCATCTCGACGAAGTCCTGGGGCAGCGCGCCGCCTGCGACATCGAACGCGGCACCCCGCTCAGTTGGAATCTTGTCGCACGCTGATAGACCTTCCGCAATTTGTCATCCGGTTACGCGCCGAACAAAATGGAATCAAGGCGCTCGCGGCTGATGGACGTATGAAGAGCCCGGCGTGTTGCGTCTGTAATCTTGATCCCATCCAGAAGATGCGGGATCTGGCGAACGCTCTCTGGAGATTCCAGTCGATAGCCGGCGGAGTACTTCGCGTACTGCTTGCCATAGTCATACCAGGATGCATCGAACCAGCCGCACAAAAAGCATGGCACTCCGTTCATTGTGCTCTCGACCGCCACGCTTGACTCCACGGTCACGCTGAACCATGCGCGTTCGAACAGGTCCGGCGTCATGGGACCTTCGCGCATTTCAACCAGAGTTCTGTCTTCTGGTGAAAGTGCATTGTCGATCAGTGCTTTCCGCGCGCGGAGACTTTCGAAAGGGTGCAATTTGACAACGACTTTGCGATTGGTTTGACGGGCAAGTGAGCACAGTTCCGGCAAGAGCTCGGAATACAGCGTCTGCGTGCGTGCTGACGATACTTCGTACGCCTCAGAGAAAAAGACTATCCAATCACGGGCTTTCTGTCCCGCAGGAGGCAATAAACCAGGTGCTTTTTGAGGGCCGGCAACAAGGAGTTTTTCCGCAGGAAGGCCACACCACGCAATCATGTAATCCCGCGCCATATCGCCGGATGCCAGGTAAATGTCCGAGCATTCCCGGCGAATTCCGAAGGTCATATTCAGTGCGCCATGATCGCAAAACATTGTGCGCAGCTTTCGGGTCCTGGCCAGCATGATTGGTAATCGAGTAAATGGATTATTCTCGTCCGCGGAAAGAACGGCTCCGATCGCCTCCTTTGCGATCACCTCGCGCCATGCGTCTCTGACTCTTAAACCGATCTTCAGGAAGCTGGAAAACTCGTCGAACATGTGTAGTGTTGTTGCCATGCCAAGCGCACGATTCGGCGCGAATCGATCATTTTGCAATTGTTCCCACTTCCGTAGCAGGCGGACGCGCTCGCTCTCGGTTGACGGCGAAACTCTGGGAGCATAGGACGCGAGCGAGCGAAGTTCGACGTTCGCAGGAAGCTGCAAACGGCGTCCGCTCTGCCGAGTGACAACTAGAAGAAATCGGCGGTTCGGCAACATCCGCGCATAGGCCAGTTGGGCCCGCGAAACATTTACGTAGGCGGATGGCAGCAATACCGCTCGTGTCAGCGACTCAGATAGGCCTGGACTGATGAGTCGCCGGATCCGATAGTCGGCGTCCCACTTATCGAAAACGATTTCTGTCATTTGGGAAGGACCGAGCGCAGATATTTTCTTCAGGAACCGGCCGGTTCCCATCCCAGAACGCGCCTCTCGGTCCGGTGCAAGAATTTTGATCTTACGCCGGAGCAGCAGCGACAATGCTCGTGTAATGAAGTGCGGACGCGTGGCGAAAATCTCGGCACTGTCAGGAACTTGGTCGGCCAGAATGGACGACAATATGAGTTGCTCAAGCTGTTGGTAGAGGGGGCCGGAAAAGGCATCCCACCAGTCGATAGACTCGGAGTCGACCACTTGATCCAGGCCGACGCCGAGAAGCTCGCGTAACCGGCAGCGATGCTCCTCATGATCCAACAAGTCGTAGATGCTGAGCACCGGACATCCAAAGCGCTCCGCCTGCTGCGAGTAGAAATAGCGGCCGGACCAGCCCAGATCAACGATCCGGTTCCATGCCGTATCCGTCCCGGCTCCAACGGAATCGTCTGGATGCACCAACAAAATCTTCATGAATGGATGACTTTGAGCCCTCCAATCATAGCGGAGGCCTCAGCCGTTACACGTTAGTATCAAAAGCAGAATCGATTATGATAGAACGCGCTAAACAACCATGGGAACAGGAGTGGCGTGCGACGCAGACCGTCGGGAATGGAACTGTGACTCGGATCGCCATTGCGCCAAGCGACGTCACCAATGCGCTGCTCTCGATCGACGTCAGGAAGGGAAGTACAGTCTTAGTTCATCCTGATGCAATCGTGGCGGCCCAGTTTCCACCCATGGCGGCCGAGCAGCGACTTGATCTGCTGATCGAAACCATCGAATCGGCAATCGGGCCTTCTGGAACTCTCGTAATCCCTGCGTTCAGCTACAGTTTCGCGAAAGGGGAAATTTTCGACGTGCTCAATACGCCAAGCGCGGTGGGCATGGTGAGTGAGCGTTTCCGAACGCGGCCCGGTGTTTTGCGGTCCGCCGATCCTATCTTCAGTTTTGCCGGCAGAGGACCACTGGCGCGAGAACTGTGCGCGATTCCAGCCAAAGAATGCTTTGGATCGGAATCCGTGTTCGCCGCATTGCATCGCTGGAATGCTGACATCGTTGACTTGGGCTGTTCGATGAGCCGGGGCGGAACATTTGTCCACTACGTTGAGACGGCTCATGGCGTTGACTACCGCTACAGGAAAGTGTTCTCAGGCACAGTGGTTTTATCCAACCGCGAGACGTGCGAATGTTCGGTCGTCTATAACGTACGAGATCTGACACGGAAGTCGGCGGGAGATCTTCGACGATTGCAGGAGCGTCTGGCTGATGATGGAAAGCTGCGCAGTGTCAACGTGGGTAGGTCACGAATCACTGCTGTCGCCGCGAATGACCTGTTTGATACGGCGTGGAAAATGTTAGAGGAGGACCCGGTATCTCTGATCGCGGAAGGTGCCAGGAGCTGAGAATCTCGCAGAATGTGCCCGCGCGCGGTGTGCTGAAATCTGTTCATGACCGACATTAACAGTGGCGACGAGATGTATGGCTGGGCCCGCGACCTGTTCCCGATTTGCCGGAGCATTACTGGCGAGGGCGTTCGCGAGACGCTGCGCTATCTGCAAACACTGCTGCCGTCACTGAAGATTTGCGAGGTGCCGTCCGGCACGAAGGTTCTGGACTGGACCATCCCGGATGAGTGGAACATTCGCGACGCTTTCATTGCGGACGAAAATGGGACGCGCATCGTCGATTTCCGGGAAAATAACCTCCACGTGGTTGGCTACTCCGAGCCGGTTTCAACGGAAATGACCTTGGAGGAACTGCAACCACACCTGCACTCGCTGCCTTCCATGCCGGACGCCATCCCGTATGTCACTTCGTATTACGAACGGCGTTGGGGGTTTTGTCTCAGTCAGCGCGTGCGAGACACGCTGCGTCCGGGCAAGTATCGCATCGTTATCGATAGCACGCTCGCGCCCGGCTCGTTGAGCTATGGCGAGATCATTCTGGCGGGAACTGAAGAGCGTGAGGTTCTTCTTTCCACCTACGTTTGCCATCCCTCGATGGCAAATAACGAACTCTCAGGTCCGGTCGTGACTGCGGCGCTGGTTCGCTGGCTCCAGTCTTTACCGCATCGGCGATATACATACCGAGTCGTCTTTGTGCCCGAAACCATTGGTTCGATCACGTACCTGAGCAAGCACTTCGAAATCATGAAGCGGAACACGGTCGCCGGGTACGTTGTTACTTGTGTTGGGGATGACCGAGCTTACTCCTTCCTTGAATCGCGCAGGGGGAACACGCTGGCCGACTCAATCACCAGGCACGTAATCAAACACCACTATCCTCACTGTGTTACTTACAGCTTTCTGGAGCGCGGCAGCGATGAACGTCAATATTGCAGTCCCGGCGTTGACCTGCCGGTCGTTTCCCTGATGCGCTCGAAGTATGGCACCTATCCTGAGTACCACACGTCGCTGGACAATCTGAGTTTGATTTCGCCGCAAGGGCTGGCCGGAGGCTTCGGCGCGCTTCAAAGGTGCATATCGCTGATCGAAGCGAATGCCACGTACCGCAGCACCTGTCTCGGTGAGCCCCAGTTGGGAAAGAGAGGCTTGTATCCTACCCTGAGCAAGCGTGGCAGCGCCCTCGAAGTGCAGACCATGATGAACCTCCTCGCTTACGCCGACGGAGAACGAGACCTGATTTCCCTCGCCGACCGAATTGGGGTGCCCGCCGAAACCTGTATACCGATCATCGACCGGCTATTGGAGCAAGAACTGCTCGAGCGTGTCGAGTAAGCCCCTTTTCTGGATCGTTAGCGGATGGCATTTTTCAGCATGTGCACAACATTCACCACTCCCAGCGCCGAACTGGCCGCGAGCGCCGGGGCGGCCACGCCAAGTCCCCAGAGAATGCGCCGGTCTTTGGGAAGCCAGCGGTAGAGAGCAAGCAGCACAAAAGGAAGGATGGGGATCGCAAAGCGGGCAAAGCTTCCGCGTGCCCAGTAGGGATAGTTGTAGGTAAACAGGCACCAGAGATACGGCGCGAGAAATATAGCTCCCACGGAATGAGAACGGCAATACGAACGGAATGTCTTCGACCTCCCCATCACGACGATCGCGCACAGAATCAGGAAGATCCAGCCGAAGCTCAACACCAGGTTGGTCCAGGGCGCTGGATAAAGCAGAGTCCCTTTGACGATGGCGTAAAAAGGGAAGCCGAAGAGCCAACCGCCCTGCCACTCCTTACTGTGGTAGCTATTGACGGTCGCCAGCGCGTCCCCGAAATGGGCTGTGAGTGGGAGCGCATATAGCACTCCTACCGATAACCCAATCACCGTGGCGCCCGCGAATTTGCGGAAATCCTTTTTCCAAAGCAGCGTGAGCCCGATGCCGATCAAGGCGAACACTCCCAGGGGTCGCACGATCGTTGCGAGCGCTGCCAGCAAGGACGCGAGCATCCAACGCCGTTGACGTATGGAGACAAACGCTCCCAACAGAAGGCACATGAACAGAGGCTCGGACCCTCCCAGGCAGGAGCGCTGCAACCAGTCAAAATTCAGAATCGCGAAGTAGCCGGCGATCCATCCGTCCCAGAGATGCCTGGCGAAGAAAACCGTGAGCAGCGACGGCACGAACGAAAACACCAGCAAAGATGCGCGGTCGGAGAGGCCTGTGATCTTCGAGAGCGCCGCCATAGCATACGGCAAGCCCCAGAACTGCTTGACGATGATGCCGTGGAAGTCCCAGCGGCGTATCGCTGAGGCGAGGTTCATGTATGCCGAACTGTCGCCAAAGCTATCGACGGCCACCGCGTAGTTGCGCACAATTGCCACGATGGAAACGAAGACCGCGAAACTGAGGATGGTTAGGGAGAGTACTTCGGCCGACGACGGGCCGCGATACTCGCCGGACGGTTCTGTTGACGAATCCGCGGATTCAACCGGCGTCTCGTGTGCGAGTATTTTGGAGGGCGACATCAATCTCGGCCTTCGATCTCCCTAACTGGACCTTGAGATCATGGCGTCAGTGACCGGATTATAGCGCGGCGATTCGGGTCTCGAAGGTTGGGGGAGACTGGGAATACGATTTCTGCAGAAGTTTTCTGGCAATCCTCCGCCGTCGCTTTGCGATAATCTGGAATAACGATTCCAGATGGCACGATAGCACCAGGCACATTTTGAGTATCCCCGAAACAGCGATCGCCGCAGCGCCTCCAGCACCGTCGTCGGGTACGCCCGAAGCGCGGTTTCGCAGTGAGATGAGACAGATCTCACGGCATTCCGCCGTCTTTTTCCTTGGGACATTGTTTACCGCAGCGGCGGGATATCTTTTCAAGATCTACGTCGCAAGAGTGCTGGGCGCCGGCGCGCTTGGAGTTTATGCGCTCGGCATGACGCTGGTAGGCTTCTTCGGCGTTTTCAATGGACTGGGTCTTCCGCAAACTGCCGTACGGTTCGTGGCTGCCTATTCCGCGACGCAACAATACCAGCGGCTGCACGCGTTTTTTCGACATGCGCTCGTCCTGCTAGCTGTGGCCAACGTTTCGCTTTCGGGCGCTCTTATCCTTTT
>OCTA010004571.1_pt1 | contig 12108 bp, 10 predicted proteins | sample 1538991 | NCBI WGS metagenome assembly OCTA01 (sample SAMEA3539302, study PRJEB22396) | soil metagenome | biome: tundra; feature: field; material: soil | place: USA | collected 2010-05 | depth 0.15 m | reverse complement strand
GCTTCCGGCGAAACATGCCCGATACACGCGCCTGTCGAGACGCCGCTGAAGCGTGCATCAGTGATCACGGCCACATACTTTCCGAAAGGCAGGTGCTTCAGCGCCGATGTGATTTGGTAGATCTCTTCCATGCCCGTGCCCATCGGTCCGCGGCACATCAAGACCATCACATCTCCCTCTTTGATCCGCTGTTCCTTGATCCCCGCAATCGCATCGTGTTCCGTCAGGAAGACCCGCGCCGGTCCGCAAATCCGGTACACTCCGTCTTCTCCCACCATGCTTGGATCGATGGAAGTGCTCTTCACGACAGAACCATCCGGCGCCAGATTGCCATGCGGAAAACAGACCGTGGCCGTCATGCCCCGCCCGCGCGCCGAGTCTGGAGACAGGATCACATCGTCGGGATCGATCCCGTCCAACTCGCGCAGTTTCGCCCGAAAACGCACCCGGCGTTCCGATTGTTGCCACCAGTCGAGCATCGTGTCCAGCGTCTCGCCCGAAACCGTCAGCGCCTTGCTGTTCAAGACGCCCGCCCGGCGCAAGTGCAGCATCACCTCGGGAACGCCTCCGGCCAGAAAGACCTCGGCGGTTGGATGGTTGCTGGGCCCATTGGGAAGCACGTCTACAAGCCGCGGGATGCTGCGGTTGACGCGCTGCCAATCCGCCACCGCCGGCCTGCGCAAGCCCGCCGCAAAGGCAATCGCCGGCACGTGCAACAGAAGATTCGTAGACCCGCCAAAGGCCGCATGCAGGATCATCGCATTCTCTATAGCCGCGTCGGTCACGATGTCGCGCGTTGTCAGGCCCAGTTGTTCCAACCGCAGAATGGCGTAGGCCGTGCGGCGCGCCATATCCAGCCACACGGGTTCGCCGGAAGGCGCCAACGCGGCGTGAACGACCGTCAACCCCAGCGCTTCCGCAACCACCTGCGAAGTCGCCGCGGTTCCGAGAAACTGGCAGCCGCCGCCCGGCGACGCACAAGCGCGGCAACCGGCCAGCGCCGCTTCTTCGAGCGATATCTTGTGGTGCGCGTAACGAGCCCCAATCGTCTGTACCTTGCCCGCATCCTCGCCATGCTCGGGCATGAGCGTCACGCCGCCGGGAATCAGAGCCGTCGGTAGATCCGCCATTCCAGCGAGCGCCATCAGCATGGCGGGCAGCCCCTTATCGCAGGTCGCAATTCCGATCACGCCCCGGCGCGTAGGCAAGGATCGAATCAGCCGTCGGAAGACGATGGCCGCATCGTTCCTGTAGGGAAGCGAATCGAACATGCCGGAAGTTCCCTGCGAACGCCCGTCGCACGGATCGGTGCAAGCCCCCGCAAACGGAATGGCTCCCAGCGCTTTCAACTGCCTGGCCGCTTCCGCCACCAGCAGCCCCACCTCCCAATGCCCCGTGTGATACCCCAGCGCGATGGGCGTCCCGTCGGGCGCTCGGACGCCGCCATGCGTGCTCAGAATCAGCACTTGTTTCCCCAGCAACCCTTCCGGAGCCCATCCCATCCCCGCCGCCTGGCTCATTCCAAACAGCGTGCCCGACGGCAATTGCAGCAGCATTTCCGGCGTCAGTGGCAGAGCTCCCTCCGGCCCCGGCGCGTGTGTGCGCACCTGGTAAATGCCCTCATCGTGCGAATCCATAATCCGCAAATCCTTCACACGGTTTACGTCCACGCGCTTAACTCCACTTGGTTTCTCCGTTACACTCAAATCTTAATGTCGAGACAAGCCGGTGAATTGCCCCCGTCACTCCGCATGACCGCTATTTACCCTGGCTCGTTCGACCCGCTAACGAACGGTCACCTAGACATCATCGCGCGGGCCTCGCGCCTGGTCGATCACCTCGTCGTAGCCATCCTGCAAAACTTCCAAAAGGAGCCGCTCTTCTCTGTCGGGGAGCGCGCCGAAATGCTCCTCGAATCCACTTCCAACATCGCAAATGTCGAAGTCGATTCGTTCAGCGGTCTGCTGGTCGATTACGCCGACGCCCGCTCCGCGCGAGCCATCATCCGCGGCATTCGCGCCATCTCCGATTACGAGATCGAATTGCAGATGGCGCTCATCAATCGCCGTCTCCGGCCTAAAACCGAGACCATTTTCCTCATGGCCGGCGAAGAGTACTCGTTCGTAAGCTCCCGTATGGTAAAAGAGATCATCACCCTGAATGGCGACGTATCCAGCTTCGTGCCGCCAACCGTAGCCATACGCCTTTTGCGTAAAATGAAGCTTGAGAACAGGCCGCCCGCTGCTGCTTCTGCCTTGTAGCGATGGCATTTTCACTCGGCAACAACGCGTCACGGGGTAAATTAGAAAGTTATGCAAGCCACTGCTGAAATCGCTGAACGCATCTCAACCATCAGCGTCTCATCGACCGCCAAGGTCGCCGCCGACGCCGAGCGCCTCCGCCGCGAGGGAGCGGATGTGGTGGACTTCGGAGCTGGCGAACCCGACTTTCCGACGCCCGCCAACATCAAGCAGGCAGCCATTGACGCCATCGGCGCGAACTTTACCAAGTACACCAATACTGGCGGCGTCCAGGAACTTCGGGAAGCCATTTGCGAACGGCACCGCAAGGATTTCGGCACCAACTACGCGGTTTCCGAATGCATGGCTACCGTCGGCGGCAAGCACGCCATTTTCAATCTGGTCCAGGCCCTCGTCAATCCCGGCGAAGAAGTCATTATCCCGGTCCCGTACTGGGTCACCTACAAAGACGTCGTGAACTACGCGGGCGGTGTTTGCGTGTTTGTCGAGACGGATGAGAGCACCGGCTTTGAAGTAAGCGCCGCTATGATCGAGCGCCGCCTCACCCCGAAGACTAAACTCGTCATCATCAACTCGCCCTGCAATCCCAGCGGCGGGGTGCTGTCGAAGGAAGCGTTCCGGGCGATTTACGATCTGACCTCGCGGCGCGGTGTTCTCCTGCTCACCGACGAGTGTTACTGCCAGTTTCTGTACGACGCCGAGCCGTTCTCCGTCGCCGCCTTTCCTGGCGCGAAAGAGAGCGTGGTCATCGCGGGCTCGCTTTCGAAGACTTACTCGATGACCGGCTGGCGCATCGGTTTCGCGCTCGCGCCCGCCCCCATCATCGGCGCCATGATGAAGCTGCAGAGTCACAGCACCTCGAACCCGACATCGATCGCTCAGAAGGCGGCTGTCGAAGCTCTGCGCGGATCTCAGGATTCGGTGCCCGTGATGCTCGCCGAATACCGCCGCCGCCGCGATTTCGTAATTGATCGGCTACGCCAGATTCCAGGCGTTTCCATCGTTATGCCCAAGGGAGCCTTCTACGCCTATCCGAACATTAGCGCCGCGTTCGCCGGCGGCAGCATTATAAACTCCCTGCAGTTCTCGACCGCCCTGCTTGAAAAGGCTTATGTAGCCGTAGTTCCCGGCGAAGCTTTCGGCACACAGGATCACGTCCGCATTTCGTACGCTACTTCAATGTCCGAACTGGCGCGGGGCCTCGACCGGATTCACAAGTTTATCGACGAGCTGCGCGCCTAGCGGGGCTCATCCTTACCTGGAGACATGGCGGTTGGCTGCAAGCATAAGAGATGTCGCACTCAAGGCCGGGGTCTCAACCGCCACGGTCTCGCACGTCCTGAACGGCACGCGGCCCGCCAGTCAGGAGACGCGGGACCGCGTCATGGCTGCCATCAAAGAGCTTGGCTACGCGCAGAACCAGGCCGCCCGCGATCTCGCTCGGGGCAGAAGTTCGTTCCTCGGCATGATCGTCTCCGATGTCCGCAATCCTTTCTTCCCCGAGATCATTTCCGCTTTCCAGGATCAGGCCCTGGCGCACGATATGGATGCGCTGGTTCTGAACACCAACTACGATCCTGACCAGACTCTAAAATCCGTCCAGCGCCTGATCGGGCTGCAAGTCCCCGGCGTTGCTATTCTCACGTCGCAAATCGATCCGGGCATTGCCGACATTCTCAAGGAGAGGAACATCGCCGCCGTTTACCTCGATCTCGGGCGCGTCGGTCCCCTCATCAGCAACTTGATCCTCGAATACGAAAACGGCATCAGCGAGGCCGTTGAGTATCTCGCCGACCTTGGCCACCGCCGGATCGCTTACCTCGGAGGCCCTCCCCATCTGCCTTCCTCCGAGCGCCGCAAACGGGCTTTCGTGGATGCCATGATCCGGCTCGGATTGCGGCTCGACCAGGTGGTTGATGGCGACTTCACCGTCAAAGGCAGCTACCAGGCGGCTTGCAAGATCTTGAGCTCGAACGCTCCCACCGCCATCGTCGCCGGAAACGACCTTACCGCCATCGGCATCATGCACTGCGCCTATGACCGGGGCCTCAACGTGCCGGAACAACTTTCCGTGGTGGGGTTCGACGATATTTTTCTCGCCGAATACACCCAGCCCGCGCTGACTACCGTCTCCGTGCCCCGCAGTGAAATCGGCAGGATTGCCTTCGAGGCTCTCTGGGCTATGATTTCCAAGCCGAGCGAGGGAGGATTCGAAAGCCGGATCAATACTCGCCTGATCCGCCGGCAGTCCGCGGCGGCTCCCTGCAATTAATTCCGCCCATTCCGGTAGATTTGCGGTAGAGGTGTTAATTTCGTCTTATGCAGCCGTATGCACATCCTGAGGTTCTGGTCACCACCGACTGGCTCGCTGACAAGCTTTCCGACCCCTCCGTCCGCGTTGTCGAGGTAGACGTTGACACCTCCGCCTACAATTTGGGACATTTGCCCGGCGCGCTCGCCTGGAACTGGACCACTCAGCTTTGCGATACACTGCGCCGCGAGATTCTTTCGAAGGAACAGTTGGAAGCGCTGCTCTCCGAGGGCGGGATCACGCCCGAAACGACCATCGTGATCTATGGCGACAACAACAACTGGTTCGCCGCCTGGGCCTTCTGGCAGCTCAAAATGTACGGGCATCAAGACGTCCGGCTGCTGAACGGCGGCCGCAGAAAATGGATATCCGAGGGCCGGGAACTCACCAACGACGTCCCAACCTACCCCAGGACCGAGTACCGGGCGCAGGACCCCGATCTCTCGCTCCGCGCCTTGCTCCCAGCCGTTCAAGAGGCGCAGAAAGGCGGACGGACCGCGATTTTGGACGTTCGCAGCACGCCGGAGTTTACGGGCGAGATTCTCGCCCCTCCCGGTTTGCCCGAAACCTGCCAGCGTGGCGGGCACATTCCGGGCGCCCGCAGCGTCCCGTGGAGCGACGCCTGCAAGGAAGACGGCACGTTCAAATCCTACGAGGACTTGCGAGCCATGTACGATTCCGAAGGCGTGGAGATTTCGAAGCCGGCCATCACCTACTGCCGTATCGGCGAGCGATCCAGCCATACGTGGTTCGTGCTCAAGTACCTGCTGGGCGTGAAAGACGTTAAAAACTACGACGGCTCCTGGACCGAGTGGGGCAATCTGGTGGGAGCGCCGGTCGAGCGCGGCGCGTCAAAAAGCGCGGGGGTCTGATTCGTCCATGGGTTCCATCAAGACAACCGAGTACCAGGAACGGGTCATCGAATTGCACGGCTGGCCTGTCCGTCTCACGAGCTTTCGTTTGGGCGAAAAGTATATCGTTCAGGCTGACAACGTCTCTCCGGGGGCGGTGCTGGCCCGTTTTGAAGCTGACACTTTGGAAGAAGCCGAAACGGAGGCCATCTCAAAGGCCCGCTATTTGCTGAGCAAGACGCAGCGTCGCGACGTCGAGCCCTAAAACGCAAAAGGGCCAGGCATTTTCTGCCCTGGCCCAAGCTCTGCCCAGATACTCAACGGTTATTAAAATCTGAGCATAAATCGTTGCTGCGCATTCGCGCAGCGTTACTGACGGTCGGCGAACTCAGTGAAGCTTTTTACGCGGCGTGCTTTAACGGGAACTTTTCAACTCTCAGCGGCTTCCCGGGAGCTTCGGTCTCAACCAGGAAAGGACCGGCTTCGATTTCCTTCGATCTCGGCGTCCCATTGAAGTATTCGTCCAGCGGGAACAAAGCGTGCGGTTCGAGTTCGCGGAAGGTGCGGCCGAGTTTCTGCTGGATCCGGTAGACTTCGTGGTAAAAGTCTCCACGCTCCATATTCAGCTTCTTGCAGCAGATATTCCAATCCGCGCCCAACAGGAAATGAAATCTGAAAATCCGGAACTCGTCGTCATTTAGAGTGCGGCGGCTCACCAGGCAGAAATCGGCTGTATACTCCTCGTTTTTCATGCCCCAAATCGATTTCCGCTGCTTTCCGGGGTTCGACTCCAGGGAAACCCGGCTTATATGCTTCTCTTTCATCGCGCATTGACGAAATCGCGCGTAACAGGCGCGGAAGATTGCGCGGAAGACGCAATTGCAAGGGGTGGACACCCCGGAGCGGCCGGGCCTGAGGCCGAGTCCATAACAGAAGGTGCATGATTGCTGAGCTAAGGCGAGAGTTTCTGATCGGGTCCACTGCATTATTGTTTTATTTTTCCTTCAACCCCTCGGATTTTGTTCCGAATGTCGTTGGCTTACGATCTAAGATTAAGCCCGCACGCTTTTTCGTCAACTAAAATATTGCAATATTTTCCATAACAGTGAGAAAAATATACATGGTTGTGCACAAACCATCTGAAACCAAGGGCTTAGAGCTTGAGACATTTCTGAGTCTAAGGTTGTAAAAACTGCTCTTCAGCTACAATTCGATCAGGCCTATTTCACGGTGGAGTCATTTTCAGGCCAGCACAGACCGACATTCGCCCTTCTCAGGCAGCGCCTGGTAGACGCTGTCAACACACGGGTTAACAATGGCGAATTCTCCGAGCGCGCTTTAGCACGTATTCTCGGCATTTCCCAGCCACAAATGAATAATGTCCTCAAAGGCGCGCGTAAATTAACTCCCGAGACGGCCGACATTATTTTCGAGCGGCTGAATATGTCGGTTTTGGATTTGCTGACCGCGAGCGATATTTCGCATCTTATTGCAAAGCTGTCCCCGTCGGAAGCGCCGACCGCATCCCATCGGACACCAGCGGTGGATTGCCAGCGCAAGCCGGTTGTCAGCGCAAGTCGCGTTGCCGGGTTCGACAAGGTGCGCGCCAGCTAGTCGGATACCCGTATGCCACTCCCTGGGTTTGCGCTCCGGAGGCCCGAAAGTCTGAAGAAAATACGCGATTTGTAGTCCGTGGCAACGGATTCAAATCCGCAGTGAACTCCCGAAAGGACAGCCCCGCGCCGTGTATTGAAGGTTTCGAAGGTCTGTGTTCGGGACTTCCACGGCACCTGAATTTGCAGCATCCCGAAGTGATTCAGGATGCCATTCAGCGCAACATACCCCATAAACAGGCAGTCGCGCCAGTTGGCGTGAGACAAGCTGTAACGAAAGCGGTCCCAAACGAAGCCAAAGGAATGCAATGTAACGTAGAATCGTCCACCAAGCGCCAGGACGCGATGGATTTCGGAGAGCGCTTGCCTGGTGTCCATATATGGCATTGAGACGTGCCCTATCACGCAGTCAAAGGCGCCGTCGGCAAAAGGAAGCTCTAGACCATCGGCGGCGGCGAAGGATATGCGCGGGTATCGAACGGCTGCCTGGCGCAACGCCGGTGCATCGCGATCTATTCCGATAGCGATAGGAGTTCCATCTATTTCCGCCTCGGCCACCGACCAGCCGGTTCCCCAGCCAAGGTCCAGTATCCGGCTTGGGCCCTTGATCTTGAATTGAATTGCCCGCACAAACTTCAGGTGCCGCGCAAAGACGATTTGTCTCGGTAGCGGGCGGACTAAGATTATCGGGCGGGCGTCTCCGGAGGGTGCCAGAGGTAGCGCCAGAGCGACTCAACGGGCAGGCGAAATCACGGCAAGCAAGCTACAGCGGGAGCTGTTTCACCACGACATTATCCTCTTCGTCGAAAACGCGGATCGCCACCATCTGACCAGGCTCGGCGGTCAACTCGTACGTCAGGACTTGCGAGTCCGTCACCTTGTTCACTGGATTCAACGGGGCCCAGTCTCCCCCGTTAACCGATACCTCGGCCTTATCGATCCAACTCAGAGCGTCTCGAGCGCTGAACGTGATATTGCGCTTTGCTCCATCCGGCGCGATCTTGACATCGGCGATTTCGGGCGGCGTGTTGTCGATCATGAACGGCTCGCTGTCTAGATGGGACGACAACGCTTCGCCCTCCGTATTGCCGGGTGCGTCGGAGCAGGTGACCCGCACCATGTACTCGCCATCGGGAAACGCCGCGCTATCGAAGGAATAGAAGCGGTCCTGCAGCTTCTCTTTAAGGAGCCGCCACGCCGTCTCGCCCTTGCCGCGCAGTTCCACCTTAAACAGCAGCGGGTCTCCATCGGCGTCGTTCGCGCTCCAGCGGGCCGTGAGGTAGCCTTTGCTGTACGTGAGAGTGGCCGGCCCAGCGCCGTCCGTCAGCGTACTCAAAGCAGCGGCAGACCTTCTTTGGCCCACCGCCGGCACGCTCAAAGTGACCGGAGATCCCGACGCGGCAACCGTCCGCTCCAAAGCCGAACTGCTGGCACTCTGGCGATAGTTATAGGGCGCGATCTCGATCTGCCGCATCCGCGGCGCCACATTTTTCGGCAGATAGGGGATGTCTACGATGCTCAACTCCGGCGATCCGCCCTTATCGCCCCGCTTCAGGGTCAGCCGGTATTGCAGGAAGCGCGCCGGGGGAGATGGAATCTGCCCGCCAAGCCGCGTCACCGGAACGTCGGTCCACGGGCTCCAATCGTGTTGGGGATTGCTCAGATTGCCGGTGCGCGCTTCCAGACTGACGCTCCCATCGTGAAGTTCGGCTGTGATGTGGGCCTTGCCCCAGTAAGCGAAATCGTTTGCATCCAGGACTTCACTCTCAAGCGTGCCCAGCTTTTCCAGCCCCGCGCCGATCGAATAGACGTTCCCCACGTTCCCCGTCGCGGCATAGACGATTCCGTCACTGCCCTGCAGAAAGGCAGTCACCTGAGTCGGAGGGGCGTTCACAATCTCGGTCGAAAGCTGGTACGAATCCACCCGGTATATTACGCCTTTGTTCCCCGTCCCCAGCAGCGGCCGCCCCGCGCCGTCAAAGGCGATGGCGTACACCAAGTCCGACGGCGATTCCCAGACCCGCTCGGCAAACCCATCCTTCTCGATCCGGTAGACTTCCGACCCGCCGCTCACCGATGTGCTCAACGAACCGAGCGCGGGAGCCGGAGAGGACGGAGTAGTCTGAACCCGCGACGCCCCGCTTGGGCTCACTGGCGTGGGGGTGCTCGGAAGCACCGGCGCGGCCCCCGCAGCCGACAAACTGCCCGACTTGGGGCCCGCTCCGGCGGCGTAGATGACACCGTCATGCTCCGCCACCGCCGTCACTTCCCGCTTGTTGGTCTGGAACAGCACAAATGTCTCGCCATTTGGTCTGATCCGCAAAACCAGTCCGCCGGGCTCGGTCCCCACAATGAGGTTGCCCTCGTTATCGACGATCATCGATCGCGCGTGCGCTTCGTCCGTGTGAACGAACTCAGAGCCTTTGCCATCCGGAGCGACTTTAAAGATCACCCCGGAATCGCCTGTTGCCACAAACAGATTCCCCGCCTTATCGAAGGCCATCGCCCAGACGTATTTGCATTGCGGATCGAAGAACAACTGCGCTTTGCCGCTTTTATCGATCCTGTAAATCTTGGCATCGGGCAGCACGGCCGCATAAACGCGATCCTCGGAATCGACCGCCAGCGCATGGATCTCCAGCCCGGTCAGCTCCGCCAGCACTCGGCTCTTGCCGCCCGGCGTCAGGGCGAAAACTTTTGCCGTCGCTCCCGTCGGCGCGCCGCCCGCATAGAACAGTGTTCCCTTGGAATCCCGCGCCAGAGCCCACAGATACGGGACCGTTGTGCTGTCCAGTTCCGTGAACTCAGGCGACAGCGTAAGGTGGCCATCGCTGCGGATGGAGAGATGCTTTGCCGTGCCGCGAGTGAAATCGCCCTGATCGGACTGCTCCCACACGTGAGTATCGACACCGAAGCAAATCGAAAAGGGCGCAGACGTCAGGACTAGAGTCGCGGCAAGGGCCCGCAGAGCCGGGGAGATGTGCATTGATTTTGATCGCGTTTTAGTTTACGTGAACTTTCAGCGAATAGTTTCCGGTAACCACGACATCGAAGGGCACCGAAGCCTGTTCGTGCGCGCTCTCGGGTGAGCTGACGAACTCGTGGTTGGTGGCGCGTCCGCTTTGCATCACGTTCAGGACCGAAGCGGGCAAACTGGGCAGCACCTTCTCGTCCGAATAGACGGTTGGCTGCGATTCGACGATGGAAACGTAAAGCCGGTTGTTGCTGCGCTCTTCATTGAGCATGGCGACGGCTTGGGGAACGTCTTCGATGTGGTTTAACGAGCTGGCAAGGTTTTGGAAATGGCTCAGAGTTTCGGCGTCGCTGAACAGAATTTCATGCTCGCCCCGCGCCAGGCCGGCGGGAATTTTCACCATCACGGTTTTCTCCAGCCGGTCGCCCCGGTAAGGACGCAGGAACACCTTCACAGGCACTTCCGTTCCGGGACTCACCTTGTTATCGGCGATAAATGCCGACTCGATCTGCGCGATCCGGCGGCTTGGCAAAAGATCGACGTCCAGACTCACCGCATCCAGCTTCGGCAGCTTTCCCGAATTTAGGAACAGCCGGTTGAATTTGTCTCCCCACCACCCCGCCAGAATCATCGGCGTTGGAACCGGGGTCTCGGCCGGCGCCTGCATAGTGGTTAGCTCCACCCGCTGCTGCCCCGCCACCTTCAGCTCGCCATGCAGCCGATAGGTCGCCTCTTCCGAAAAATCGTTCAAATTGGAAAGCGAGTTGAACAGCGTCGCCATCATCAGGTACGGCGTCCACTTCTGATCGACAAACACGTTGAAGTGGAAATCGCGCGCCTTGCGCACCGTGTCGTCTTCGTTGTACGACCGTACGTGCATGGTGACGGGAATCATCTGGGCCGTCGCGCCCAGTTCGCCCTCGATGGCGCTGTGCCGATCCTGCCGCAGCGCCCCAACCACTTCGGAGGCATTCCCCATCTTCGTCGGCTGGTACTGCGAGGCAAGCGTCGTGATGATCTCTTCTTTCGCCAGTGGCATGTCTACCGGCCCCAGGTTGAACATCGGGTGTCCAAACGCCAGAATGCGCTTCCCGTCGTTGTAGGTCACGGTGCCCGCGCCAGTCATTGTCATGTCGCCTGAAACCAGCACAGCCGCCACGCTTTCACCCGGCTGCAGCGCCGTCGCCCAGTCCTTGGCAGGGGTTGACGAGTCGAGGTTGCCGCCCGCTCCGCCCTGCGACACCGTGAGCCCGAGCTGTTCGAGAATCGGCGCAAATTGCTTCACCGCGTCTTCCGTGAACCCCGACATAGAGATGGGCGTGGCAATCTGGGTCATCATCGGCGCTTCCCGCAACGAACCCGAGGAGGATGCGGCCATCACACGCGTCAGCAGGCTTCCGGGCATCTGCAGCGCCGCGCTCGCCTGTTGGATCTTATCGGGAGTGCGGCTGTCCGCCGGGCGGCTCTTATCGTATTCCTTCACTTCGAGCATCAGACCGATGGGCGTAATGCCGCAAATGGAATCCGGCGAAAACACGCTCAGGCGCAGCGAGACCGCTCCTACCAGTTTGCCGCCGATGTACACCGGGCTGCCGCTCATCCCGCCGGCCACATTGGTACGCTGCGCCTTCCCCGTCATCTTGGCGACGATAATGTCCTGCTTCGGTCCCCAGGCGTTCTGCCAAACCCCGATAATCTCGATCGGCACAGCTTCCGGCACGCTGCCTTGGAACACCGTCCAGGCTATAGCCTTCATCCCGGGTTTGATGTCGCTCTCGGGAAAAATCTGAACGGGTCCGGCTTTCGGCGGCACGGTCATGCCCGGAACTTCCGCCTCCGGCACGGCCGCGTAAAGAGAAGCCGAGAGAATAAGGCAGCTTAGCAGCGCTCGCTGAAACATGAATTACCTTCTTTTGGGGGTCGGACGCGACCGCAGCAGCTACGGGGAACTGGGACCGCTCGTCAAGTTTGATCCATTATCCCGCAAATTGGCCGAGAGCACTAAGCCGAAAACGGGAAAGCTCTAAAGTCAAGTGAACTTTCTGTAACGTTACTCTCCGTTCATAGTCTCGCTTTTCGGACCACGGAAGCGTCACTT
>OCTA010004566.1_pt1 | contig 12112 bp, 7 predicted proteins | sample 1538991 | NCBI WGS metagenome assembly OCTA01 (sample SAMEA3539302, study PRJEB22396) | soil metagenome | biome: tundra; feature: field; material: soil | place: USA | collected 2010-05 | depth 0.15 m | reverse complement strand
CCAGCGGAAGGGTGTTGAGCGTCTCGACTACCGAGAAGTATGTGCAGTTCTATACCAGCATGCATCTCAATGGCTCGATCATCGGCAAATCCGGCGCGGCCTATCAAGCGTACGCAGCGTTTTGCCTGGAGTGCCATAACTACTCGGACGGAGCAAATGTCCCCAGCATGGGCGATATCATCCTTCGTCCGGGCCAACCGCAGCACCACATCACGGCCTACGCATTTTCAACTGAAGCGGGGAGATAGATTGCGACGACCAATGCCGTTGGTTTGAGTCAGCGCAAAAGGGCCTGTCCGCAAAAAGAAGGGACAGGCTTTTTTGTGTCCGTAGCACCATCTCTCGAATCCTTCATGGACAATTGCTTGAAAAGGAATTGAAGCACTGGTCTGGATTCGTACCGCACCCTACGGGGCGGGGCGTTTAGACCCAACGCGTTCCCAAGGTTGCGCTTCGCTTACCCTGGGCTATTTTCACCTCCTCCCTTCCGGGAGGAACTTCGATTGATCGATTCATTTGGTGCATGGAAAGAGTTCCAGAGAAGAAAGAGCCGATGACTTCACGTGCAAAAACCGGCCGGTTTGGAGAGAATAGAGTCAGAGGAAGTTTTTTGCGACAAGAGGAAAGTTTGGCAACTACGGAGATTGAAGCCCCCAAATGGACCGCCGCAGAGTTTATGCGGTTGGTTCTCGACAGTCACCCAAAAACCGCGGTCTTCGATTGCGATGGAACCCTGTGGGGCGGCGACTCGGCCAATGGCTTTATGGTTTGGTCCATCGAGCAGGGACTTGTGTCGCGATCCACCAGCGATTGGATCGATACCCGCTACCGTGCCTACCTTGCAGGCAAGACGAGCGAGTTGGCGATTTGCGGCGAGATGGTGCAGATCTACGCCGGGCTGCGCGAGGAAGAGCTGCGCGCCGCCGCCGCCAAATATGTAACGAAGTTTGTGCGGCAGAACGTATTCGCGGAGATGGCCGCCCTGGTTGCCGCCTTGCACAAAGCGGGCGTCGAACTTTGGGCTGTGAGTTCCACAAGCCGTTGGGTCGTTGCCGAGGGCCTGCGCGAGTTCGGAATCCCGGAGGAGCGCTTACTGGCGGCAGAGGTTCGCGTGACAGACGGTCTCATCGGCGCCGAAATTGTGAACGTGCCTACCGGCGAAGGCAAAGCCGCTGCGCTTGCTCGCGTTGGGCTGCACCACCCGGATGCCGTTTTTGGCAATTCCGTTCACGACCTGGCCATGCTGGAGATGGCGCGGTGCGCCTTCCCGGTCAATCCTTCCCCCGCGCTGCTTGCGGCCGCAGGAAAGCGCGGTTGGGGCTATTTCAGGCCGGCGGCCGCAGAGGGCATCAAGGCCGCTGTTGGAGGGGAATAGGGTTTTTTCTATAGATCCGGCGGGGGTTGATGCGAATGGTGCGCCGCATCGAAATCGCTTTTGACGCGTCTACACTAGAAGAGTGGATGACGTCCAGCAAAATTCCCATGTCAAGCCAGCAGGCCCTGCACTCCGCTTTGTAGCGGCGGCGCTGATTGTTCGCGGCGGCGAAGTTCTCATTTGCCAGCGTCGTCCAGATCAGCCGATGGCCCTGCAGTGGGAGTTCCCCGGCGGCAAGATCGAAGCCGGCGAGAGCGCCGAAGAGGCGCTGGCGCGTGAACTTGACGAAGAGCTTGGCATTCAAGCCAAGGTTGGCCCTCGCGTAACTCGTATTCGCCACAACTACCGCCATGGCGGGGCTGTCGACCTGCAGTTCTTCGCGGTCCACGAGTTCGCCGGCGAATTGAAGAACCGGATATTTCAGCAGCTTCGCTGGACCAGGCTTGAAGAGCTTCCGGAATACGAATTCCTTGCCGCGGATCGGACGCTAATTCGGGATCTGGCGGCGGGGAAACTGCTATAGTGAGGCACATTCAGCCGCATCTTCGAGACCAATGCGATATTTCCCAGGCCCGAAAATCCGGACCTGGGGCACCCGGCAGTTGGCTGAAACTCAGAGCAAGTCGAGGATGTCTTGGATTGAAACGGATTGGGCTCGGGCCCCTTCGACAAGAATTCCATGAAATGTGCCTATCTTGAGCTGGTCATGCAGAGGAACCGAGATCGAATGGGTAGGCGCCGCTTGGTGAAAAAGCCTGATATGGCTTCCTTTCTGGCGAATCACGGCGTAGCCGAGCCTCACCAAAGCGCGAATCAGTTGGTCGGCCGATACCCGCGCGGCAGTTTCACGCCGCCTCGACTGCAATCAGTTCATCCTTTACAAAATGCAATTGGATGAGTTTAGGCATCGCCGCCGCATCGTCAAAGTGGAGGCAGGTCACTTCCAGCACGTTGTCGCGCAACTCCTGCCAGGTTTCAGCTTCAGTAAAGATCGCCTGCCCCAGCGCCCGCGCCACATAGCCGCCCTCTTCCGCCTCGCGTACCTCGAAGATCAGTTCCATGCAAAGATCATAACGGAAGAATCGCTCCCGAAGACGCTCCATCCTTCGCCTTTTTTCAGGCGAATGGTGGGAAAGCAGCGCCGGGTGCCCCATGTCCCGCATTTGTGATCTGGGAATACTGCTGGGCGCGCAGTCCTCAGTGCCCCGGCATCATCCCCCAGAGCATGACCATCGTCATGCCGATGACGATGATGCTGGTTCCCCAGGCGATTACATTCCACAGAGCGGAGTTTTTGAACTCGCCCATCAGGTCCTTGCGGTTGATCAGCATCAACATCAAAATGATGACCACCGGAAGCAGAACGCCGTTCAAGACCTGCGATAGAATGGCCACATTGATCAGTTGCGCATCGGGAAGCAACAGCACGGTTCCGGCTCCGCCTACGATCAAAAGCGTGTAGAGCCAATAAAAGACCGGGGCTTCCTTGAAGTTCTTGTCGACTCCGGATTCGAGGCCCAATCCTTCGCAGACGGTGTAAGACGTCGAGAGCGGCAGGATGGAGGCCGCGAAGAGCGAGGCGTTGAAAAGCCCAAAAGCGAAGAGCACAAAAGCATAATCTCCGGCCAGGGGGCGCATGGCTTCAGCCGCGTCCGAGGCCACCTGGATCGCTCCCATTCCATGGACAAAGAGCGTGGCCGCGCAGGCAACGACGATGAACCACGCCACAATGTCCGTGAAGAAGCTGCCGATAATCACATCGAGCCTTGATGCGGCGTAATCCTTGACGCGGATGCCTTTTTCAACGATCGACGATTGCAAATAGAACTGCATCCACGGGGCGATGGTGGTTCCCACGACGCCGATGGCAGTGTAGATGTATGCCTTGTCGCTCCAGACGGTCTTGGACGGCAACTTGACCGTGGCCAGCATTGCATCGTGCCAGCTTGGCTGCGAAAGGACGCCGGCAAAGATGTAGGCGATGTAGACCACGGAGGCGATTAGAAATATTTTCTCTGTGCTTTTGTAACTGCCGCGCACCACCAGGAACCAGACCAGCGCCGCGCACAAGGGCACGGATATGTATTTCGATACGTGAAAAAGGTGCAGCGATCCGGCGATTCCGATGAATTCAGTGATGACGTTGGTGAAGTTGACCACTACCAGCAGGACCATGAGGACAAACGTGAGCCGCAGGCCAAATTCCTCGCGAATGAGGTCGCTCAAGCCCTTGCCGGTAACGACGCCCATGCGGGCGCACATTTCCTGGACCACGATGAGCGCGATTGTGATGGGAAGCATGGTCCACAGGAGCGTGTAGCCAAATTGCGCGCCGGCCTGGGAATAGGTGAGGATGCCGCCGGAGTCGTTATCAACATTGGCGGTGATAAATCCGGGGCCAAGAACGGCCAGAAACAGTAATATCCGGATTCGCCAACGCTTCCACATGCTTGCGGGGTCCTAAGGAGGAGTCATCAAGGTTTCCACCACTGACCATAACAGGCCGGGGTGCGCCAGGCGAAGCGCGGAGCTGTCTGAATAAAGTGATCGCTTGACAGCCCCCGGCGCGCAAGACTACAACACCATTTCACGATTAAACATTCAGGAGAAGCCACCCAATGCATCCAGTAGTCCCGAGCGATCAGGTACCCGTGCGGCGCAAGCTGCTTGGCTCAATGTTCTCTGCCGCCGCGTTACTGGGCATGAATGCAGCAGGAGCAGCGGCTGGAACAACAAAAAAGGCTCCAGTAGCGGCGCCTCCCGCTGCACCGGAGCCAGTCGTACCAGAGGTGTTGTTTTCGCTTGCCCGTTTGCGCGACTACAAAACCCGACGCTCTTCAAGCTGGGACCGCACGGGCGGAAATAACGATGCCGTACCCGTGGAAGCGGGCCATACTGCGACGCTGCTGGATATCACCGGCGCCGGCGTGGTGACTCATCTGTGGTTCACGATCAACTCACCGGATCCCATGCACCTGAAAAACCTGGTGCTGCGCGCATGGTGGGACGGCGAGGCTGCGCCCTCGGTCGAAGTTCCCATTGGCGACTTTTTCGGCCTGGGACTGGGCGAGTATTTTGTCTATCAATCGGCGCTGGTCGCCGTGGCGCCCGTGAAGGCGCTGAATGCTTATTTCCAGATGCCGTTTGCAACCTCCGCCCGGCTCACGCTGACCAATGAAGGCGAGCGCCGTACAGATAATCTCTATTTCGCCATCGACTACGTAACGCTGCCCAGCTTGCCCGCCGGGCTGGGCCGCTTTCACGCACAGTATCGCCAGGCCGCGCCCTGCAAGGGGCAGGTCGACAATTGGACCAAACAGTACGAGCCAATTGTGAACGACCGCAAAAACCTGAACGGCGAGGGCAACTACGTCTTTCTTGAAGCAACCGGCAAGGGGCATTTCATCGGCGTTACCCATTCAGTGGAACAGAATCAGGATGGCTGGTTCGGCGAAGGCGACGACATGATCTTCATCGATGGAGACACCGCGCCCACCATCAACGGCACCGGCTCCGAGGACTACTACAACGGCGCGTGGGACTTCGGCCTCCAGGCCTTCGCATACCCGCACAATGGCGCGCCCCTGGTGGTGGACCCGGAACGCCTGGGAGGGCGATACTGCCTCTACCGCTGGCATACGGAGAGTCCTATTACGTTCGACAAGTCGATCCGGGTGACGATTGAGCACGGCCACGCCAACCATCGCTCCGACAATTTTTATTCCACCGCTTACTGGTACCAGGCGGAGCCGCATGCCGACTTCCCTGCCCTGCCGGCGCCGGCGGATCGGGTTCCAAGGGTGTTTCGTGTTGGTGGAGCAGGTGCGGCGCCGCCGCCGGGACAGTGAACCGAGCAGCACGAGCCTGCAGCCAGGTCGAAGCCCCTTCGGCCTGATTGAACAATTCTTACCTGCGCAATTGAAAAGGAACACAATGCTCATTATCCGGAGTTGGAAGAATATGCTACGGCACGCGGCCTCATTCGCCGCTACATCTTTTGCTTGTCTCATGATGCTTGCCACTTGTGGATATGGACAGGGCTTGGCGGGACGATGGGCGGCGACAGGCAAGACGATGGATAACGGCGAGATTCAGAAAGCCATCCTTGAATTGACGGTGTCGGGCAACGATCTCAAAGGGAAGCTCACCGAGCTGGGCTTCGAGGTGGAAGTGAAGGGCAATGTAACTGGGAACCATTTTGAGCTCTTCGGCGTGGGATGGGATGACAAGAAGCCGTTTGTAGTGGGCGATTTGGCGGATGGAGAGCTGCACTGGAGACAATGGGGCGATCCGATGGCTGCCAAGCCAGCTACATCGGCCGATGAATTCGTGAAGCCGCCCTATTTGGAACCGCCGCCAGTGCACAAGGTGCCTTACAACGGTCTGGCAAAGACTCCCCCCATGGGATGGAACAGTTGGAATCTGTTTGCCGAGAAGGTGGACGACCAGACGGTGCGCACCATGGCCGACGCAATGGCGTCGAGCGGCATGCGCGATGCGGGTTATGTCTACTTGAACATCGACGACACGTGGGAAGGTGTTCGCGACGCGCAGGGAAATCTGCGGCCAAATCGAAAGTTCCCCGACATGAAGGCCCTGGCAGATTATGTACATTCGAAGGGCCTGAAGCTGGGGATCTATTCGTCGCCGGGGCCGCGGACCTGTGGCGGATATCCGGCCAGCTATGGACACGAAGGACAGGACGCGAAGGCCTTTGCAGCATGGGGCATTGACTACCTCAAATACGATTGGTGCAGTGCAGGAATCATTTACAAGGACGAGAAGCTGCAACCCGTGTACCAGAAGATGGGCGATGCACTGCAGGCCACGGGCAAACCGATTATTTACAGTCTCTGCGAATACGGAATGGGAGGCGTGGAGAAATGGGGTCCGGAAGTAGGTGGAAACCTTTGGCGCACAACGGGCGATATTCGCGATGAATGGTCCAGCATGATCGGCAATGTGGAGAAGCAAACTCCGACAGCGCCGTACGCGGGTCCCGGACACTGGAACGATCCAGACATGCTGGAAATCGGCAACGGGCACATGACTGACGATGAATACCGCACTCACATGAGCCTGTGGGCGCTGGCGGCGTCGCCGCTGCTGGCCGGTAACGACATCCGCACCATGTCGGCTGCAACCAAAGCGATCCTGATGAACAAGGAAGTGATCGCGATCGATCAGGATTCGCTCGGCAAACAGGCTGCGCCGTTAAAGAACGGTGATATGGAGACCTGGATCAAGCCGCTGGCCGACGGCAGTGTCGCGGTTGGAGTGGTCAACCTTGGCGCGGCAGCAGCACGAGCCACGGTGAATGCCCGCGACCTGCAACTGGTTGGCGCGATAAAGAAGGCACGCGACCTTTGGACACACAAAGATGTTGAGTTCAAGGGCGGCGCGTTTTCAGCCATGGTCCCTTCGCATGGCGTCTTGCTGCTTCGGGTGAGCGTGAATTAGCGATTTTGGGCTTCGGTTTTCATTTGTGCCACGATTACGGAAGTACTGTGTCAGAGAAATATTCCGATGAAATGCATGACCGCCTGAGGTGGCTGCACTGAGCGAAAGGCTATGGTGAGAGCAGTTTACGCGCCTCATGTCGTCAACGATCATTGTCGCACCGCTTTCAGCGGGATTTTTTGCTTGCCATTTCGAGGGTTTACCGCGCTAAAATGGCGCGAGTTCAGTCAGTCCCCAAATTCTTTCATCGAATCAGCAAAACATCAGCCTCATGTGCGCTTACTTCCCCCCTTGGAGTACACACGATGCCTGCGTTGTTTTTTCTATTGTTTGTCGCTTTTCTGCTTGGCATTTTAATCGGATGGTTGATGCGCCGCCGTCCTTCCGGTGACGGAAGGGATATCTCCGTATTCAGCCCGGGGCCAGACCAGCAACCTCGCGCAGACACACTTCCAGGGCCAGAGGCGGCACCTCACAAGGACGCACTCTCCATACCAAGCCCGCTACCGCACCCTTTTCCAGGACCGATTCCTAGCCCGATTCCAAGCCCGTTCCCAAGCCCGTTCCCAATCCCGATTCCTAGCCCAATTCCGATTCCTATTCCGATCCCTATTCCGATCCCACAACCCGTTCCAAGCCCTATTCCGATCCCGTTCCCGATTCCGATCCCGATTCCGATTCCCGATCCGAATCCCATCCCGGACCCACGTCCGAGGCCTGATCCGGGCCAGATATGCGTACCTCCTGCGGTTGCGGATCAATACGCGCCTGCTCAGCTAGGTTCGATTCTTGCCGTTCACCTCGCCGGTAGCCTTGCGGATGGCAGCCGCGCGCCTGCCAGTCAACAGTCAGGCCCAGTGATCTGGGTGGACCGCGGCGACGAAGTGCTGGTGCATCTTGAGAGCACGCAAGTTCGCATCCAGGGCAACAGCGTGCTGGTCTCCGTGGACCTTGAGACCGATCAGACGGGCCGGCAACCGCTTGTGGTCGCATTCTCGCTGGGCGACGGTACGGATGGCGCAGGCCTGGTTGCGACTACCGACGAGTTGCCCCGCGGCAACGGCCTGCTTGCGGCGCGCTGGGGCCAGGCGTTGCAGTCGGCCGTGTGGGCCTCGCTGCTGAACATGGCGCAAATACATGCCACTGAACGACGGAAGGCGCCGCTGGGGCTAAGTATCAACGGAAATACGCTCAACTTTCAGGCTGGGGCTCCTCTTGTTGCCGCCGCGCCTGCGCAGGTGATCCGATGAACTCTACCGACCTGGGATCGGAACTGCAGGATCTGGCCAAGGCTCTCGGGTTGATCGACCCGGGAAACGGCCAATTCAATTGGGATTGGTTCGGCGATCCTTTGACAAGCATCGAGAATGTTTTTGCCAAGCAGGGCCAGCGGGATGCGTTCAACCGGCTGCTGGATGCACTCGTCGCTCCGGCGACCATCGATGGAATCCCATCCGATGAGAAGTGGCACCCGCTGCTGGCGGATCAGCCGCGCGGGAATGTTTATCTCACGGTGCGCGAAGACGGCGCCAACGTTACCTTCGGTGCTGCCGGCGAGTTTCATTCCGAGACTTCGCCCGATGCTTCTCTGCGCGTGCACTTGCCCTTGTTTGGGTCCGATGGCACCAGCGTCACCGCCGTGGCGGGAACCGCAACCGGGCCATTGCAGGTTGGTCTTCGCGTCGATCTGGGGTTGACCGGGGCCATTCAATTGAAGGCCATCGACGTTGAATTCCAGTTGCAGTTTGTGCCCAACATCGTTCCTCACGCTACCGTCACGCTGGAGCAATTCGATCTCGGCGGCGGGCCCGAGGACATCGTACTCGACTCGTCGAATATCGGCAGCGAGCTTGTGCCTATCGTGCTGCACTTGATCAAGCAGGAAGTCTCGGCGCTGGTCGGCGATAACCCCATCAAGGATCATTTGCTGCCGCTCCTGGGGCTCGATGGCAATCCTGTCCCGCTCTTCCCCTTCACCCAACTGACGCAGGGACCGCAGGCGCTGCAAAGCTGGTTCCTCTCCATGCTGCAAGGATCTTCGCCCAGCATCACCGAATGGCTGCAGCATTTGGCGGGGCTGCTGGGCACCAGCGCGCCGGCGGTCACTGGCACCGGCACCACGGCCGATCCGTGGAAGGTAGAACTTTTTGCGGTGCCGGGGGGATCGACAAACTCCGGACTGTACGCCACACTGGCAAACGTTACCAGCGGAACCACCGACTCGCTCGACCTGGGGCTTCAGTTCCAATTCGTCCCAACATCACCAAAGGTGCTCATCGCGGCCAACGCCGTGCTTGCTTCCATTCCTCTCGCGGGTGGCGCTTCGGCAAAGGTGCTGCCGTCGGCATCCGCGCTGTTGCAGTCTCCGGGCGACGGCAGCGCGCTGCTAGGCACCGGCCCCATCACCATACAAACCTTCCGTGCCGGATTCACATTCGACGGCGCAAACCTGAAACCGCTGCTGGAACTGGACACGGTTCAATTCCAGGGCCAACCCTACCCCAAGCTCGACCTGACAAACGTGAACAGCGTGATTGCAGGCGCCAGCACGCTGCTTCGCAACACACTGGCAACAGAGCTTGGGACTGGCGTGGCCGCACACCTGGCTGCGCTGGCCGGCCTCATCGCGCCGGTCAACGATGCAACAACGACACACTTGATCGACGCCACAACCGCGCCACTGCTGGCGTCAAATCCAATGCAGGCGATTGGCGCCATTCATCGCGGAGCATTGCTGGATGCGGCGCACCCCTGGTCGCATTTGCTTGAGGAAGCAGCGGCCCTGGCCGGCATTACCACGGCTGCTACGGGTTCCGGCACGGTCGCGGCACCCTGGACAGTGCAACTTGCCACCAGCGGAGCCGTCACGCTTTCCCTGGCCGCATGGAATGCGCAGACAAGCGGGAATGCCGCGGACGTGCAGCAGCTTCGACTGGGCTTGATGGCCCAAGTGAACGTCGCACCCGTGACCGCGAGTTGGAGCACCACTCTCTTTGCGTTTGATTTGCCGCAGACAGGCGCGCCCAGTGCATCGCTGCTTGGCGGCCAGCAGGCTTCGCTCAACATTTCTCCGCTGCCGACCTTGCCTCAAGTGGCGGGAATTGGGCTTGCGGCGGACTCCTTGCAAGCATCGGTTGCGTGGACGCCAGGGAGGACACCGTCCTGGAACGCGGCGCTGACCAATCTCCAGATCAGTGCGGGCGGGCAGTCGAAGCAGATTGCCAATTTGCATTTCCCGCCACAGGTTGCCCTCGATTTTTCGAATCCTGGGGCAGTGGCTGCGGCACTCGGCATCACTGTGCCCGACATCGAGTCTCTGCTTCGCTTGCTGCTAGCGCGCGTGGTCTTCGGACTGGGCGGCATGCCGGCATTTGCGCTCTCAGGTCTGTTCGGGTTGCAGGGGCAGCTCAACGGGCTTCCTGTCGACTGGCCGCAGCTTGCCGATCCCGGCTCGCTGGGCTCGCTGTTTACCGATCCCTTCACAGCGCTGCGAAACTGGTTCAAGACCCTGGCCATCAATGTCTCCGCGGATGGAACGCCGTTCCTGCTCCATGCGCTTCCCTGGCTCCGCGCTTTGCTGGCCGATGCATTGCCTTCTCTTCCCGATGGGCCACTACCTGCATTTCCATTGAACATCTCCGGATCGGGCGTCTACGACGATCCATGGGCCTTGCCTCTCTCCACCAGCACGACCGCCAGCGTTGATGCACTGGTGTGGCTTGAATCCGCAGCCGGCGACTTGACCACACCTCCACCCGGCTGGGCCAGCGGCTTGGCTTCCCTCATTAACGGGACCGCCGATTTCAACTCGCTGCTCACACAGGCCGGATCGCTCGCGAACTACATTCCCGGTCTGCGGAATGCGCTGACCGGCGCGAACGCGACGGTGGCCACTTCGCTGGGCCAGCTTGCGATGCACCTTTCCACCACCGATGGCGTTGTGCCGTTCGGCTCGCAGGTGCCGACAGGCGCGACGTGGACAGCGGGAACAACTCTAACTTCGCCGCACTTCGAGCAACCTTCCGACCCGCAAGCGATTTCGCAGGTTCTCACGCAGATCGATACATGGGCCGGTGGCGCCGGCGGTCAGCGAACGGTGCTGTTGCTGGGGCCGGCCTTTAGCGATCACACAATCTGGGCTCCATTGCTGGCGAACGCGGGCCTGCATGGCGTCACCGATCCGGCCGCCACCTTCAACCTGCGCCAGGCGAATGTCGACCCGACCACGATCAATCTGTCGGGTATTGGGAACGCCGCGTGGGATTACTACACAGTAGACCTGAAGGACGATGGCAGCGGAAATGTGACCTCGCAGGTTACGCAGATTGCGAACATTGTGGCGCGATTGCAGCAGTTGCGTCCGGCGGCGAAGATCACGCTCGTTGCCCACTCCACCGCCGGAGTTGCCGCACGGCTTTACGCCGCGGCCAACGCCGGAAATGTGCAAGGTCTCATCACGCTGGGCACGCCGCACCTGGGCGCGGGATTGCCATTCATTACCGACGAATCGATGGCCAACGCGCTGCGCATTCTGCAATCGATTCTGCCCACCACTTCAACCAGCGACCAAAACATCGCGGCGCTTGAGCACATTCTGGGCGCGCTGGATGGCTATCTTCCTCCTGCGGCTGCGGGCCTGCTTCCGACGCCCAATCCATATCCGGTGGGCTCATTCAACCCCACCGTGCCAGCGGGCGTGGCTACGGGTGGCGTACCCGCGCTGGCCATCGGCAGCCAGTTGGGCGGGACTTTGCTCGCCAGCTTGCAACAGTTGCTGGCCACGCTTGCGGGGCAACAAGCCGCGCCGACCACTGCACCACCCGCGCCCACGCATCTTGCATTCGGCGTGCGGGCTCATCTGCCTATTGCAGGCAGCCCTTCCACGTTCACAAGCGATGTCCATGTTCGCGCGGATGCGTTCCGCGTCAAATTCGATTCGACTGCCGGCGAGCCTGCGCGCGCGGCGCATGGACTGCGCACGCGAATCGTCCTTACCAATCCGGGAGGTTGGCTGGTTGGCGCGGCCAGTCCATTTGTCGCGCAAGGCGTGCCGCAATTGGACGTGCGCGTCCGCTGGGCAGAAATGGGCGCCGATGTTACGCTCGATGGGTCGCTGAGTGTGACGCCCTATCTCGCCCTGCACCAGGTTTCGTACCACACAGGCCTCAGCGACCTCACTCAATTCGCGGACACACAGGCCTCGGCTTTGCTTGGCGCGGTGCTGCACAGCATCGGAACTCCGACTCCCGGTTCCACGCTCGACAACCTGATGCTTGC
>OCTA010004564.1_pt1 | contig 12113 bp, 11 predicted proteins | sample 1538991 | NCBI WGS metagenome assembly OCTA01 (sample SAMEA3539302, study PRJEB22396) | soil metagenome | biome: tundra; feature: field; material: soil | place: USA | collected 2010-05 | depth 0.15 m | reverse complement strand
CCACCAAAGTCCGATCTCTTCGAGTTGATCCTGTGGGAAAACGTGGCGTACTTGCTGAGCGACGAACGGCGGGAAGCCGCTTTCGAGGCGTTGCGCCAGCGTGTCGGCCTGACGGCGAAACAGATCCTGGCGGCGTCGCAAGCTACGCTGCTTGAAATCGCCAAGATGGGTGGCATGCGTCCCGAGGTACGCGTGGAACGGCTCCGCACCATCGCGCGAATCACTCTGGACCAGTTTCAGGGCGACCTTCGCAAGGCACTCAAACTGCCGTTGAAACAAGCCAAGAAGGCTCTCCGCCTCTATCCGAACATCGGCGAACCTGGCGCGGAGAAGATTCTGTTGTTCACGAAGAGCTATGCCGTGCTTGGACTCGATTCGAATGGCCTGCGCGTATTGCGCCGCATCGGTTACGGGCAGGAGTGCAAGAACTATTCGGCCACCTATCGTTCCGTCCATGAAGCAATTGCCGGCGAGATTGGCCAGGAGTGCGCGCCGCTGATCAAAGCCAATCAGCTACTGCGCCAGCACGGCCAGGAGCGCTGCAAGTTGAATGCGCCGCTGTGCCGGATTTGTCCAGTGACGGATTTGTGCGTGTATTACAAGAGTGGAGCGATATAATGGTCACCAGAGTGACCACATGAAGATCAGCACGGTCCGTGAATTCCGTGACAATGCAACAGGCCTGTTGCGCTCCAAGGACCCGATCCTCGTGACGCGCCGGGGCCGCCTGGCAGGTGTGTTCTTTCCCCGTCCGGAAACCACGTTGCCCATCGAGTTGAAGCGCGAATTGTTTACTGTTTTGGCCGGCGAAGTGAAGCGGCAGATCAAGAAGCGCGGCCTGGTGGAGAAAGACATCGTCGCAGATTTCGAAGCATGGCGGAAGAACAAGCGTGCGACTGGCCGCGGACGCTAATGTCCTCCTGTCCGCCGTGCTCGGTGGGCGCGCCAAACTGGTTCTGGATCATCCCCAAATAAGCGAGATCTTCACGGCCGCCGTCACTCTAGGAGAAGTCGAGGAGTATGCCGCAGAGTTGGCCCGGCGCAAGAGACTCTCTCTTGACGTCGTCCTGATGGCAGTCGCTACTCTGCCCGTAACTGTGGTCGATTCGACCGCATACGAGGACAGCATCGCGGAAGCCAGGAGGCGGATCGGGCGCCGGGATCCAGATGATGTCGACATCTTAGCGCTCGCAATTCACCTTCGAATTCCTGTCTGGTCGAACGACAACGACTTCACGGGTGTCGGCGTCGAGTGGTTTACAACTGCCAACCTGCTTTCAAAGCTGAATCAATAGAAAACGGTTCGTTTACAATTAAGAGAAATTGTTGGCGATGGACCCGCGATCTTCACGGATATCTTATTCTCCTGAAGGCGAATCCGCGACACGTCGCCCGGAACGCCTTCGCCGCGGTCGAGTTGCGCCAGGCCTTCTCCGATCGCGTCATGGATGGCCTCTTTATTTTCGTGAAGCAGGTGCTCCTCGTCATGAAGCAGTTGAATGGCCCGCTCGACGAACTGCTCGATGCTTTGATAGCCGCCGCGTTCGATGTCCTTCTGGATCAGTTGCTCCAGCTCAGGCGTAAGTTGAATGGTCATAGAGATCCGGTAAGTCACGCTTTGGTGACTGTCAACCTCATCATGGCAGAAGGGGCGTGACGCGCGCAAAGGCCCCGCCTGGGTACAATTCATTGGGGGCTCACGTGTTTCCAGTTGGTTGGCTTCCAGCGCGGCAAAGCGCCGGATCAACCCCATTGAGGCGTTGCGCTATGAATAGAAAGCGTAGCGAAAACTGTTGGCCGCCAGTTCCTCCACCGGCAATCCGAACACATCGTGCGCCAGTTCGTATTCCCGCGTGAGCGAGGTCCGGAAAAATGCTGGATCGTCGGTATTGAGTACGATCGGTACACCCGCGTCGTAAAGCTTGCGTACTGGATGCTCCTCGACGGAGGCCACCACACCCGTGCAAACGTTGCTTGAAATGCACACCTCGAGGGGCACGTTCAACTCGCGCAGTTTGGCCATCAACGCCGGATCGCGAGCTGCCGCGATGCCATGCCCGATCCGTTCGGCGCCGATTTCGAGCGCGGCCCAGATGGATTCAGGGCCCGTGGTTTCGCCCGCATGACAGACCAACCGCAATCCTCCATCGCGCGCATACGCGAAGATATCGCGAAACCATTCCGCCGGTCCTCGCGCTTCATCCCCGCCGATGCCGTAAGCAATTGCGCCTTGCTCGCGCCGGGAAACGGCAAATTCGGCGACACGCATGCCCGCCTCGGCGCCAAAATGCCGCACCGCATCGACAATCCAAAAGGTTTTCACGCAGGACCGCTCGGATTCCTTCCACACCGCATCATATACTGCCGCCAAATCCTGATCCTTCCACAACACCACGCCCGCCGATAGCGTGATCTCCACGTAGGTGACATTTTGGGACGCCAGCCTATCGAGCAGATGCCGCGTAGCGATCGCATAATGCTCGGGAGTCTTCAGCCGATTGATCACCCAGATATAACCGCGCAGGAATTCCTCGAAGGTGCGGCCATGAAGATTAGCCTCGATCTCGGCGCGCGAGACGGACGGATCAATCGCCATGAGAGTCTCAGCCTCGATGGACCCTTCGAGATGAACATGCAACTCCGCCTTCTCCACTCTGACCTCTCTGCCATAATAGCTGTGCATGACTCCCCAAGAGTTGGAAGCGATCATCGACGGGTCCCACGGCGACCCGTTTAGCGTTCTTGGCCCGCATCAGGAGGACGATGGCTGGGAGGTCCGCGCTTTCTTACCGCAAGCCATGGACGCCTGGGTGGCCACGGGCGGCCTGCTGCATCCGATGCGAAAACTGCATTCCGATGGCTTCTTCGCCGCTACGCTCGCGCACGAGCCAGGCGCGTATAAACTCCAATTCACGCTCTGGAACGGCGCCACCAAAGTGGAAGCCGACGATCCGTATCGCTTCCCGCCGCTGCTCTCGGAATTCGATTTACACCTGCACGGCGAGGGAACCAATTACGAGAGCTTCCGGACCATGGGCGCGCACCTGGTGGACTGTGAGGGAGTGCCCGGCGTCCGCTTCGCGGTATGGGCGCCGAATGCGGAAGTGGTCAGCGTAGTAGGTGATTTCAACGATTGGGACGAGCGGCGTCACCCTATGCGCATGCGCACCGGCGGCATCTGGGAATTCTTCATGCCCGGCGCGGCTCCCGGCACCAACTACAAATATGCCGTGCGGTCGCATGTTCACGGTTATCGCCAGCAGAAGGCGGACCCCTACGGATTCGCGTCCGAGGTGCCGCCAAAGTCGGCCTCGGTGGTGGTGGATCTCTCCACCTATCAGTGGGGCGACCAGGCGTGGATGGAATCGCGCGCACTCAAAGATTATTTGAAAGAGCCGGTATCGATTTACGAAGTCCACCTCGGCTCGTGGCTACGCGGTCCGCACAATTCCTACCTGACCTATCGCGAACTGGCTGACAAACTGGTCGGCTACGCCAAGGATCTCGGCTACACGCATCTGCAACTGATGCCGCCCATGGAGCATCCCTTCTCCGGCTCATGGGGCTACCAAATCACAGGCTACTATGCGCCTACGTCCCGGTTCGGTCACCCGCAGGACTTCATGTATTTCGTCGATCGCTGCCACCAGGCAGGGTTGGGAGTAATCGTCGACTGGGTACCCGCTCACTTCCCGAAAGACGCGCATGGCCTGGCCTTCTTTGATGGAACTGCGCTGTACGAACACGCCGATCCGCGCAAGGGCGAGCATCGCGATTGGGGAACGCTGATCTTCAATTACGGCCGCAATGAGGTGCGCACGTTCCTGATCTCGAATTCTCAATTCTGGCTGCGCGAATACCACATCGATGGCCTCCGAGTGGATGCTGTGGCGTCCATGCTGTATCTCGATTACTCACGGCAGCCCGGCGACTGGGTTCCGAACATCTACGGCGGCAATGAGAATCTGGAAGCCATCTCTTTGCTGCGGCGCTTCAATGAGCTAGCGCATCAAGTGCCCGGCGCGATGACCATTGCCGAGGAATCCACTGCATTTGCCGGCGTGTCGCGGCCGGTTTTCCTGAACGGCCTCGGTTTCACCATGAAGTGGAACATGGGCTGGATGCACGACATGTTGGATTACTTCGAAAAGGATGCGATACACCGCAAGTATCATCACAGCGACATCACATTCAGCATGCTGTACGCGTTCACTGAAAATTTCGTGCTGCCCATTTCGCACGATGAAGTAGTGCATGGCAAGCGCTCGCTGCTGAGCAAAATGCCGGGCGATATGTGGCAGATGTTTGCCAACGTGCGCGCGTTCCTGGCATATATGTACGCGCATCCGGGTAAGAAGCTCTTGTTCATGGGCTCCGAGATCGGCCAATGGGAGGAATGGAACCACGATCGTGGGCTGCCCTGGGAACTGCTCCATTTCGACCTTCATCGGAAACTCCAGACGTTGGTGAGGGAACTGAACCGGCTCTATACTTCGTATCCGGAATTCTACGAAGTGGATTTTCACTGGGAAGGTTTCGAGTGGGTGGACTTCCGCGACGTGGATGGTTCCACCATATCCTTCATTCGCCGGTCCAAGGCGCGGAAGCCGTTCCTGTTGTTTGTTTGTAACTTCACACCGGTGCCGCGTCTCAACTACCGCGTGGGAGTGCCGGACCCCGGCCCGTATCGCGAGATTTTGAACACGGATTCGGAATTATTTGGCGGCAGCAACCTGGGTAACGGCGGCTTGGTGATGTCGCAGCCGATCTCGCAGAACAATCACTATCACAGCCTGTCCATCACTGTGCCGCCGTTGGCAGTGGTGGCGTTCGAATCGCCGGGCGAATACTAATATGACATAGGTTGTCGGGAGCCAGGCCGCATACTGCTCCCGATGAAACGTAACCGGAAGATCATCCTATATATCGCGACCAGCGCCGATGGATATATCGCCCGTGCGGACGGAAGCTTCGATTGGCTGGACCGTCCGCGGCCGCGCGGCAACTACGGCATGGGAGCGTTCTTCGCCTCGATAGACACCATACTGTGGGGTCGCAAGACTTATGACCAGGCGCTCACGATGGGTGGAGTTGGCGGATTCGGTCCGAAGGTGAAGAATTATGTCTTCACCCATCGGCCGCCCAAGTCGCCCGCAGCGGACGTTGAATTTGTCAATGAACCGATCGGTCCGTTTGCGAAACGTCTGCGGAAGCAGCCGGGCAAGGACATCTGGATGATGGGCGGTGGCGGGCTGATCGCTACATTTCTGGACGCAGGGCAGATCGACGAATTCAGCATCCATGTGATTCCGGTGCTGATCGGGGAGGGCATTCCGTTGATTGCGGCGGGGCGCCGCACAGTCCCACTACGCTTGCTCTCAACGCGCAAGTTCACTGACGGTGTGGTGCATTTGAATTACCGTGTAGGGTAAGACTCCGGCTTGCCCTTTTGCAAGCCGGAGGCTTGCGGTACGGGGAATGCGCTTGACCAACGAAAGTCATCTTCACATTTCACGAGTCCTGCCTTGACTGGGTTCCGTTCGACGTATCGAATGATGCGCTCTAATTCATACCGGTCACGAATCCAACGGTCGAATGATTCATGCTGCCAGAATTGTCCTGTTCGTTCCAGCATCCGGTTGGCTTCGAGCGCCGTATATCCTTTGACAGCCTTCGTGATTTGCGCGAGTTTTGCGCGAGGGTAGAGGACCACGTGAACATGGTTTGCCATTACGACCCAAGCGAGTAGCTCGTAGAGCTTTAGCTGTCGTTCTCCGTAGTGAAGGGCATTCACGATGAGCTGGGCGATTTGCGGTTGTCGAAGCCGGAGTGGACCGGTTTCCGCAGCGTCGAGCTGTTCATCAATTCGAATAAACTCGGCGGTCATGTGAGCCGGCAATGCGCCTTCCAGCCGCCAAGTGATAAAATGCGGAGCGCCGTCTACCTGCCAATGAGGTAGATGGCGGCGATAGAATCCATCTTCGACCCTCATAAACGAACAGTGGAGGTATTTCTCGATTCTTCTCAGTTCACCGTTCCCCGTAGGTAGGGCAAGCCTCCGGCTTGCCAACTGGACAAGCCGGAGGCTTGTCCTACGCTACACGCTACAATCGTGAGTTGACTAAATACGACGTAATCATCATCGGCGCGGGACACAACGGACTGGTCACCGCGGCTTATCTCGCGCGGGCCGGCCGCAAAGTGCTCGTGCTGGAAAAACGCGAGCTGGTGGGCGGCTGCGCGGTAACGGAAGAAATCTGGCCCGGTTATCGCGTCTCTACCGCGTCTTACCTTACCAGCCTGTTCCAGGACCGGATCATCCGTGAACTTGAGCTGGCTCGCTTCGGATATCAGGTGGACGCGAAAGATCCTGCCTTCTTCTCGGCCTTCCCGGATGATCGCCATCTCTTCATGTGGCAGGATCGTGCGAAGACTGTCGCAGAAATTGCGAAATTCTCGAAGCACGATGCCGACATGTTCCCGGCATTCGAAGAACATCTGGAGCGGATCTCGACGGTTGTGGAAGGTCTCTTGTTGACCACGCCTCCCGAGTTTCCACCAGCCGGCTTGGGCGATTTCATCGACTATTTGAAGCTCATGGGCAAACTCCGCGGCCTGAGCGCGAAGGAAATCGTCGGCATGGTGAAGGTATTCACCCAGAGCGCGGCGGATTTGCTGGATGAATGGTTCGAATCGGAAGAGATCAAGGTCACGCTCGCCACCGACGGTGTCATCGGCGCCAATGGAGGGCCGCGCTCGCCAGGCACGGCTTACATCCTGTTGCACCACGTGATGGGAGGCGTGGGCGGACACCGGGGCTTGTGGGGATTTGTGCGCGGTGGAATGGGCGGCGTGTCGAATGCCATCGCGGACTCGGCCCGCAGCAAGGGCGTCGTGATCCGGCTCAATGCGCCTGTGGAAACCATCCGCGTGGAAAACGGACGCGCGCGGGGAGTGGTGCTAGAGGGCGGGGAAGAGATCGAGGCCAATATCGTCGCCAGCAATCTTACGCCGCAATTGACCTTCCTGCATCTGTTGGACGCGCGCCACCTGCCGCCGGATTTTCTGGACTCCATCCGCAAATATCGCAGCCAGGGCACATCTTGCAAGATCAATCTCGCGCTGAGCGGACTGCCGAATTTCCGCGCCTTCCCCGGTGACAATGGGCCGCAGCACCGCACCACCATGCATATCTGCCCGTCCATTGAATACATCGAGCGCGCCTGGGATGATGCCAAATACGGCCAGCCTTCGCATTCGCCGATGATCGAGATGACCATCCCCACCGTGTATGATCCGTCGCTTGCGCCTCCGGGCAAGCACATCATGGGGATCTTTCTGCAGTACGCGCCTTATACATTGCGCGACGCCACCTGGGACGAACTGCGTGAACCATTCGCTTATCGCGTGTTCGATTTGATTGAAGAATACGCACCTGGGTTCCGTTCGCTGATCATCGACAAGCAGGTGCTCACACCGCTCGATCTGGAGCGTCGCTTTGGACTCACTGGCGGCAATATTTTTCATGGCGAGATGAGCCTGGATCAGATGTTCGTGCTGCGTCCGGTGGCCGGTTGCGCGCGCTATAAAACGCCGGTCAAAGGCTTGTACCTGTGTGGTTCGGGCACGCACCCGGGAGGTGGCGTGATGGGTGCTCCAGGGTACAACGCGGCGCGGGAGATTCTGAAGTAGGGCAAGCCTCCGGCTTGCCAACTGGACAAGCCGGAGGCTTGTCCTACTTTTGCAGTAGCCCCGCACGTAAGTGAGGGGACACTAGATCACGCTTCCACCAGCAGCGCGCCCCAATGGAATCCCGCGCCGAAAGCTGTGAAGCAGATCAGGTCGCCGGGGCTTGGACCATGCACCTGCCACCATTCGGACGCTGCAATCAACATGGAAGCCGACGAAGTGTTGCCGTAGACGCGGATGTTCGAGTAAAACATTCCAGCTTGCACGTCCAGAGCCTTGGCGACGCGATCGATCAGATTCTGATTGGCCTGGTGCATCAGAAATATTTTGACCGCGGAGGCGGGTGTCCGATTTCGTTCCAGCAGCTCCGCGATGGCCGCCGGAATCTTGCGCGAGGCCTGCATGATTACCGACCGGCCATTCATTGCGAGCGGCGCGTCAAACTCGAGCCGCAAATCTTCGGCGAACGCGCCATCGGAATGCAAAACAGAATCTACTATCCGGGCCGGACCATCTCCCGGTGAGACGATGCTTGCGCCCGCGCCGTCGCCAAAAAGGATCGCGACGCCTTGCTCCATGGGCTCCCGAGTGGCAACCGTCGACATCTTCTCCGCGGCAACAACCAGAATGTTGCCGTATGCCGCCGCCAGTTGCGCGGCCAGAGCCATGCCGAACAGTCCCCCGGCGCTGGCCATTGGAACATCCAAAGCAGGCGCACTGGTTGCACCCAGCCGATTGGCGACGATGGATGCTGGTCCGGGGAATCGTCGCTCACTGGAACCAGAGCTTACGATGAACATTCCGATGTCCGAGACCGTCATGCCGGCTCTTTCCAGGCATTGCGTCGCCGCAGCCACCGCCATGTCCGCGACGGACTCATTCTCGGCCGCATAACGGCGCTCCTCAATGCCGGAGACATCCAAAATCCAATCCGGTGTCCGGTTCACTCTGGATCCAAGTTCCTGGTTAGTGACAATTCTGGCAGGTAAGTAGGCTCCGAAAGCCTTGAGAACGGCCACCGGTTACTTCCTGCTCTCGAGGTAGGATTCGATGCGTGAGATGGTTTCGAATTTGCGAGGATTGAGATCGGAATCCGGGATCTTAATCTGAAACTCGCGCTCCAGCTCACTTACCATGTCAGGCAGCGCGAACGAATCCAAAAAACCGGAATCGAACAGTGACTCGTCCGCGGCAGGGACTGAGTTTTTCTTGGAGACGTTCTTCAGGATGGCGATGATCTTGTCGCTATTGTCCATTCGTAGCCTCGGCGCGAACCGCGAGAAACCGGTTGTACTGCTCCATCAATTCCTCGATCAGCATGTCGCCAACCAGGCGATAGCCCGCGCCGGTGAAGTGCACATAGTCGCCCTGGCTCAAGCCCGCTTGTACCCATTCGCGAACCGATCCAGGACCGCCCATTCGGCTCCGCCAGTCCCAGAATGCGCAGCCGTTTTCGAGTGCGACCTGACGTTGGATGTCGATCACATCATCCAGGTGCGGGAACGGCAGACGGCGGCCCCGATACCGCAGCAAGCAATCGGGCGGGCCAACTATCAGGATGCTGGCCACCGGGGCGTCCGCGCGAAGGCGGTGGATCACTTCAGAGAATGCTCTGCGATATTCGGCCTGGGCCCACGATCTGCTGAGCGCTTCGTTGGTGCCATATGCAACGACAATGAGCGCAGGGTCGCGAGCCGCCATTTCTCCGGCTAGGATGGACTGGTTCCAATCCAGCATCAGACCGGCCTTTGCGCCATTGATTCCGAGGGTCTCGTAGGTAATTCCCGAGTGATTCTGCGCTACCCATCCAAAGAGCCGCACCGGCGCATCGCTCGCGGTGGTGACGCTATATTCATGCGATCCGGCCGGCGGTGTGTAGCGATAGATGCCGGGCGCCAAATCACCGGCAGTGTCGATGGCGCCGACGGGTATGCCGTCCACAGCAAACTCCAGTTGTCCTCCGGCCGGCTGCTGTAAATAGTGCAGCTCGAGTTGCTCCGCCTCGGCTACCAAAGACACGGTTTGTCCGGCTGACTGCGCCGTAAGGCTGACGCCGGATAACCCGTAGATGCCATCGCCCTGGCGGCCTACCAAGCCATCGGTATACCAGCCGCGCGAGTTGTTACCTCGAGAATCAAAACGCCGGTAACCGGCAAACGGATGACCGGCCAAAATGAATCCCGGGCCACCGGCGCCGAACTTCGCCTGTAAGGATTGGCGCATTTCAGCGGCCCAATCGTCGGAAGCCGTGTGGGAATCGCCGTAGTGCAGGATGTGCAGAGAGCCCGTTTCGGATGGCCGTGAAATTTGCTCAAAGAACGGAACCAGAGCGCCCGCACCTTCGAGCGAGGTCATGGGACGCGTGGCTCGCGCGCTGACGGCCTGGACCGCGACGTGGCGCACTTGCGGGGAAACAGCCACCACAGGCGGCCGATAACGTTTCTTGTGAGCGACTTTCCGCGCGACCTTTTTCTTGACTGGTTTGGTGGTCTTCTTGACCGGCGTAGCCGTCGCGGCCGATGCAGGTATTGTGGCCGCGAATAACAGCGGAAGTATAAACGCAAGCTTCCGCACTATTGCTCCGTTCCTTTCGGCGCCGCGTGCTCCGCAAGCCGTTGCTGTTCTCTGGCCTTGAACTGGCGAAAGCCCGATTCCAGCGCCTGGTCCAGCAGTACGCCTACTTTTTTCGCGCCCGCAGGTAATGGATGAATGAAGTCTGCACTCACCAGGCGAGGTTGGCTTTCATACCAGCGAGCCATGGTTCCTTCGCCGCCCATGGCCTGGAACGTGTTGAAGAATGCGCAGGACATTTCAGCCGCGATCTGGCGCTGTATTTCCACTAAGCGAGGCAATGTGGCGGGTGTGATGATCTGGCCGAGCGAGTTTCTTTCTCCGCGATCCATGGGGCTCATCACCAGCACGGATGCCTTCGGAATAGCGGTCTTGATTCTTCGAATCACTTCGCGCAACTCGCCGGGATAGTAGCGTTCGACGTAATCAGCATAGAGGCTCTCATTAGTGCCGTAGTTCACAACCACCAGATCCGGTTGCTCATGCTGGAGCTCGGCGGCCCATTGGGCCTTCTCGAAAAAACGGAGCACCATCTGTACCTGGCCGCCGTTCAGTCCTAAACTATTGTAAATCACACCGGGCCCATTTTTCTCGAAACTTACTCCAAACATTCGGACCGGGCCACGTTCCACAATCAAGTCGATATCGCGCGCGCCGGCCGGCAGATCAAACATTTTGAACGCCGGCTGTTTCTCCGGTCCGTCGGTTTCCAGCTTATCGATCAGCGCACCATCTGCTTGAACCGCCAGCAATCCGCCGCCCGGCTGGCGTAGGTATTTTATTTCCATGCGTGCGTGGTCTTCGTGGAGAACCAGCTGCGAGGAGGCCCCAGTTGAGCCTTGAAAGCTGACGCCTCCCAATCCATGAAAGCCGTCGAGGGCGCGGGACTGGCTGGCGGCCTCAATGTGCCAGCCGCTGCCGCGCACGTCCACTCCACGATGACCGTACCAGGCCCAAGGCTTGGCGATTAATATGAATCCGTGACCGGCGTCGCCGAAGTGCTCCTGCAGGAGCGAGCGGACGTCGCCGGTGATCGAGTCCGCTGTAACCGGAGAATCGCCGTAATGCAGGATGCGGGTCACCGCTCCCGGCTCCTTGGCTTCGGTGCGCCACAGGGCTTGATAGAAGGCTTTCAGCGATTCTTTCTGGTCGATCAGGTTCGGCCCAATCGAATTGTACTGCTCGATCACGATCTTGTTTCGAAAAAGAGCAGGCGGGCGTGTGCGAACAGGCTCTTCAGGCGCCACGGTGGACCGTGGCCGGAAATCCAGCGCGGCAGCAGGCGCAAAAGGGCGGGCGAATCTTGTCAGCTCCAAAAGCAGGATGAGAGCACCGAAGGTAAGGATAGCGAGCGAGGGTTTCTTCGGCAGCATGGTCAGAACCGGTTATAGATGAAAGGCACGGCGCCGGTGGCTCCAACGTATTGGATGGCAACCAGCAACAACGCCATGGCAGCGGCCTGCGCGTAAAAGGGAGAGTCGCTATATAGCTTGAGGCTGCGGTCATACCAGCCTTTCGGCAGATAATGCGTGCAACCGGCAATCGCCATAACGACCCAGAAGCCGGGTGCGATGTTCGAAAATGACACGGTGCCGGAAACTATTTGAGCGAATATTTCGCGGGCTGTTGCGAGGCTTGAAGAACGGAAGAAGATCCAGCCTAATAAGACGAAATGGAATGTCACGACGCCCTTGAGGATGCGTGTCGCAGGATGCGTCGACGGAGTTGGATTTCCGCGCATCACCTGCCACCAGCGCTGGGCGGCCAGGCCAGTGCCATGCCACAATCCCCAGACCAAGAAGGTCCAACTGGCGCCATGCCAGAGCCCGCCGATGGCCATAGTGAGGACGAGA
>OCTA010004562.1_pt1 | contig 12117 bp, 11 predicted proteins | sample 1538991 | NCBI WGS metagenome assembly OCTA01 (sample SAMEA3539302, study PRJEB22396) | soil metagenome | biome: tundra; feature: field; material: soil | place: USA | collected 2010-05 | depth 0.15 m | reverse complement strand
TGGAGCCGAAGCCCAGACTTGAACTGGGGACCTACTGATTACGAATCAGTTGCTCTACCAACTGAGCTACTTCGGCTCGCTTCGAAGGGATCGGCAGTTTAGAGAGGGGCCGGACCGGCGTCAAATCGCGCGCCTTGTGTGAAGGTTCCGGCGTTCAGTGCGTCGAGATCTCGACCTCGATCTCCGACGGGTACCCGGCCGGCCGATCCGCGATCGCATCCGCGCGCCCGTCCTTCGCCTTCTCGTCGCGCAGGAGACCGTCGGTGACGGTCACGACCGGCGCGAAGACGAGGCCGCGTACGAACTCGAGGAGCGCGGGCTGGACGGGGCGCGCGTCGAGCGCGCGCACCGAAGTCACCCGTCCCTCCGCGCCGAGCGTGATGCGGAACGCGGACGCCTGAGTGGAAGCGACCGAAGGCCGACCCTCGGGGGCGCGGCGCAGCATCCACCGCCGCGCGCCTTCGCCTCGCACCGTAACGGACCAGGCGCGGGCAGGCTCGGCATTCGCAAGCGCTCCCGAGGCTTTCGCGGCAGGGGCCGCGTCGCCCGCGGCCTGCCCGGCGGCGGCGTCGAGAGCAGGCGCGGGCGCGGCCTGCCGCCGGGCTGAAGCCGTCGCGGCATCCCCATCGGTCTTCTGCCGCTGCTTGTCTTGCTTCTCTTGCAGCGCGCTCGCGACGACCGCGGCCGGAGCCGGCTCCGCCGGGGCGAGCGCGGCCGGCGCGGCCGCGACCCGGTTCCGCGCGGCTTCCTTCGGCAGGATCTTCGACACCTCCGGAGGCTCCGGCCGGGGCCGATTCGCGGCGCTCTCGCCTTCCGTGAGGAACACGTCGACCGGCCCCTCCTCGCGCTGGGCGATGCGCAGGGGCGCTGGCTTCAGCACCGTGATCGCGACGACCACGATCCCGAGAAGGGCCATCGCGCCGACCGCCATGCCGGGCGGCGGGTAGAAACCGAAGCGATGAAAAACGGAACCGCCGCGCCCGGCCTTTTCGGACACGTTCGAGTTCACGCGCGTGGCCAGAGCGAATGGCGGCGCGGGCGCGGGCAGAGCGCGGGCCTCTGCGACGAGGCGTTGGAGCTCCTCCTTGCGGCGCGCGGCCGCGGGGTCGTGCGCGAGGATGGTCTCGAGGCCGTGCTCCTCCTCCGGCGAAAGGTCGCCGTCCAAAGAGCGCGAAAGCAGGAGGTCGAGCTCCTCGTCGGCGAGGCGGGGGACGAACGGACGGGCGCTCACGAGAGCTTCTCCCTGAGAAGCGCACGGCCGCGCGCGAGCCGGCTTCGCACGGTTCCGATCGGAATGGAAAGCACTTGGGCGACCTCCTCGTACGAGAGACCCTCGAGGTCACGCAGGAGGACGGCCGCGCGAAATTCCTCCGGGAGCTCGCGGATCGCGGCACGCAGGCGCGTGCGGCGTTCCTTGAGAACCGCATTCTCCTCCGGCGTCGAGCCGGGATCGGCGGCGTCGTCCAGGCTCGCGAACGGATCGTCCTCCCGCGCGCGGCCCGGAGTGAAGATCGCCCGCAGCCGGCCGAGCGCGCCGTGGCGGGCGCGCGCGCGGTTCAGGGCGATCGCGTAGAGCCACGTCTTCAGGCTGGACTCGCCGCGGAAGTTCCCGAGGCCGTGATAGGCGCGCAGGAAGGTCTCCTGGACGACATCCTCGGCATCCGTCGGGCCCACGAGGCGCGCGGCGAGCGAGAAGACCATCGTGGAGTAGTGGCGGACGATCTGCTCGAACCCGAGGACGTCGCCGGAGAGGAAGCGGCTCAAGGCCCGCTCGTCGCCGGGCCAGTCGCGTTCCCCCGTGTACGGATACGCGGTGGCCGTCACGGGCGCCATTCTCCCACGCGGGTCTTCTCCCCGAGGCACGGCGAAGGCGAGAATGCGGGCGGGCATCGCGGTCTCCCTCCGCACGGTTGGACCCGGCCGGTGGCCGGAAGTTCCCGGCGGATTTGACTTGCGCCTCGCGAGCGTGGTGTCATATCGGCGTTCGCTCTCCCTCTCTCCCTTTCTCGACGTGAAGAAATCGGCGGAGCGGGCCGTGAACCTGTAGGTCCCCGTCGTTTCATGTTTCGTTCCCACCATCTCCCGAACCCGCTCTCCGCCTGATGGACGCGGTCAGCCCTACCAGATCGCAAGTGCTGCGAAGGATTCTCATTCCATGAAGCTCTACGTCGGAAACCTCTCCTACTCCGTCAACGACAACACGCTCCGCTCTATCTTCGAGGCGTATGGCGCGGTCGAGTCGGCCCGCGTCATCTCCGACCGCGATACCGGCCAGTCCAAGGGTTTCGGCTTCGTCGAGATGTCCGATGCCGACGGCCAGAAGGCCATGGGCGCCCTGAACGGCCAGGAGCTCGAAGGCCGCGCCCTCCGCGTCAACGAGGCGCGCCCCCAGGAGCCCCGCACGGGTGGTGGCGGCGGCGGCCGTGGCGGCTACGGCGGCGGCGGCGGCTACGGCCGCGGCCGCTGACTGAGCGCCGAACGGCTCTTGCATCTTCTCTTGCGTCTTCATTTCGCTTGACTCTCCGAGTCGTCCGCTCTAAGGTCCCCCGAACATGCTGAACCGTCTTTCCCCTGCCGTCTTCGACGCGACAGAAGTCATTAATGTCGCGGCGGTTCGAATTTGCATGTGCATGTGCTCGATGTCCGGCGCTCCTTCGCGGGAGACGGACGGAGGCTTCGCGAGGTCCGTCACGTAGACCGAGCGAAACCAGGCGAACCGAGAGCACAGTCGACCTAGCTCATCGGATTCCCCAACCGGCCCTCTCACGCGAGAGGGCCGGTTTTTTTGTATCCGAAAACCTGAAAGGAGAAAACGCCCATGCCCACGACCGACACGACGAAGACCCAACCGAAACCCCGCTATCGCCCCGGCACGATCGCCGTCCACGCCGCGCAGGAGGCCGCCGACCCCGCCACGAACGCGCGGGCCGTGCCGATCTACGCGACGACGTCGTACGTATTCAACGGTCCCGAGCACGCCGCGAGCCTCTTCGGCCTGCGCGAGTTCGGGAACATCTACACGCGCATCATGAACCCCACGAACGACGTCTTCGAGCGCCGCCTCGCGGCGCTCGAAGGGGGCGTCGCGGCGGTCGCGACGTCCTCCGGTCAGGCCGCCCAGACGCTCGCGATCCTGAACCTCGCACAGGCGGGCGACTCCCTGGTCTCGTCGTCCGCCCTGTACGGGGGGACGTTTACGCTCTTCCAACACACACTGCCCCGCCTCGGCATCCGGACGAAGTTCGTGGACGCGAACGACCCGCGCAACGTCGCCGCCGCGATCGACGACACGACCCGTGCCGTCTACGTCGAGACGATCGGCAACCCGAATCTCGACGTGCCCGACTTCGAGGCCCTCGCGAAGGTCGCCCACGACGCGGGCGTGCCGCTCGTCGTGGACAACACGTTCGCGACGCCGCTCCTCTGCCGCCCGATCGACTACGGCGCCGACATCGTCCTCCACTCGGCCACGAAGTGGATCGGCGGCCACGGGACGGCCATCGGAGGCGCGGTCGTGGACGGCGGGAAGTTCGACTGGGGAACGAATCCGCGCTTCAAGGCCTTCTACAAAGACCCCGAGCCGGCGTATCACGGCCTCTCATTCGCGGACGCGTTCGGCGCGACAGCCTTCGCGATCCGCCTCCGCGTCGTCCTCCTGCGCGACCTCGGCGCGTCGCTGTCGCCCTTCAACTCGTTCCTGTTCCTTCAGGGCCTCGAGTCGCTCCATCTCCGCATCCAGCGCCACAGCGAGAACGCGCTCACGGTTGCGCGTTTCCTCGAGGCTCATCCCGCCGTCTCGTGGGTCCGGTACCCCGGCCTACCGTCGCATCCGGCGCACGAGCCCGCGACGCGGTACCTGGAAGGCGGCTTCGGCGGCGTCCTGACGTTCGGCGTGAAGGGCGGCGAAGAGGAGGCGAAGAAGCTGATCGCGAGCCTGAAGCTCTTCTCGCTCGTCGCGAACGTGGGCGACGCCAAGAGCCTCGTTATCCACCCGTGGTCCACGACACACCAACAGCTCACGGCCGAAGATCGCGCGTTGGCCGGGGTGACGGCCGATCTCATCCGGCTTTCCGTCGGCATCGAGGACGCAGGCGACCTGACCCAAGACCTCGACCTCGCCCTGCGCAGGGCGGTGCGAACGTGACGGCCGCCCGCGTTCACCTCACGCCGCGCTTCGCGCTCGAGTCCGGCGAGATCTTGCGCGACGTGAGGCAGGCGTATGTCCTCGAAGGCGCGCTGAACGCGCGCCGCGACAACCTCGTCCTCGTCTTTCACTCGCTCACCGGCTCTCCCGAGTCGCTGGGCGGGTGGAAAGGCTCCGTCATCGGGCCCGGCAAGGCCATCGACACGAGCCGCTGGGCCGTCCTGTGCCCGAACCTGCTCGGCTCGTGCTACGGCACGACATTCAAGCGGGGGGCGTTCGAGCCGTCGGGCCCCCCGCGCCTTTCGACACGCGACCAGGCCCGGCTCGTCGGCGAGCTGGTGGAGGCGCTCGGGGTCCGGCGCGTGGCGCTCGCGACAGGCGGATCGCTCGGCGGCATGGTGGCGCTCGAGTGGGCCGCCACGTTTCCGGAGCGCTCGCGCGCGGTCGTCGTCTTCGCGGCGCCCACGGCGCACTCCGCATGGGCCCTCGGCTGGAACCACGTCCAGCGGCAGGCGATCGAGGCGGCAGGCCCCGCCGCCGGCCTCGCTCTCGCTCGGATGGTCGGCATGCTCACGTACCGCTCGCCGGCGGAGCTCGAGAGCCGGTTCGCGCGCCTTCCGGGCGGTGGAGAGACGTTCGCGGTCCAGTCCTACCTGACGCATCACGGCGCCAAGCTCGTGGCGCGCTTCGAGGCGCAGAGCTATCTCGCGCTTCTCGACGCGATGGATGCGCACGACGTCGGCCGTGGCCGCGGCGGTCCCGCCGCCGCACTCTCCGCGCTCCGGGGACGCCTCGTCGGCGTCGGGATCACGAGCGACGTGCTTTATCCCGAGGAGGAGGTGCGCCGCTGGACCCGCGCCGCGGGTGCCGAGCTGCGCACGATAGTCTCGCCGCACGGACACGACGCGTTTCTCCTGGAGAGCGGTCCCGTGGGAACGGTCCTCGCCGAGTCGCTCGAAACAGGAGGAGCACTCGAGGCCGGGCGCGCCGCGCTCAGTCCTGAGGCGGAGGAGGAGGAAGCGGAACGGGCGTCTTCTTCTTCGGCGGCCGCGCCGTGATGAGAAAGCCCGTGCCCGACATACCGGTTCTGCCGGCGCTCGCGAGATCGCCGCTCTCGACGGCCGGCCCCAGCCGGGGCGGAGCGGGCTCGCCGATGGTGAGAATCTCGTCCTCGTCGAGCTTCAGAACGGGCCGCGCCCGCGGCTCCGGCTTCTCGCCGCCGGTCGGACGCGGGTCGGCATAGCCAAAGACGTCGATCGCCTCCTTGAGGCCGATGAGCTTCGGCGGCGTCGCGAGGGACGAACCCGAAACGATGAACGGCACGGCGCTCTTCGCGACCGTCTTGCCGCCGCTCACGACCTCGAGAAAAGCGCCGCCCGAAATGCCCGGCGGCACTACGAACGACACGCCGTCCGCTTCCTTGATGACGCCCACGGGTCTTCCGCCCAAGAGCAGCTGGGTTCCCGCCGGGATACCCGTCTTCACGATGACGCGTCCTCCCACGGCTCCCACTTTCGGCTCGAACTCCAGGCGCCCTTCGGCGCCGAGGACGACGGCGGCGAGGAGAACCGCAGCGACGGAGGGGAGAACGCGCCTCACGCCGTGACTCTACGCTCCGGTGCCGGACGCCGCAAACGTCTCGTGAGAGGATAGGGCCGCGTGGCGGCTTTTCCGCTGGCCCTCGTGATGGGCTTTCTCGCCGGCTTTCTAGGGGCGATTCCGCCTGGCCCTCTTGGCGTCACGTGCCTGAGGAAGAGCCTTCAGGGCCAGCGCCGCGACGCCATTCGCGTGGCGGCCGGGGGCGCGAGCGTGGACACGTTCATCTGCGCTCTCATCGGGTTCGGTCTGGGATGGATCCTCGAGAAGGTCGTGACGAACCCCTGGGTGAAAGGGACGCTTGCCCTGTTCCTCGTGGGCTACGGCGCGAAGCTGCTCTTCGTCGACGCCCGCCGCGATGCGGAGCGCATCGACCCGGGTCCCTCGCGCCTGGGCTTCATCCCGGCGCCGGCCTCCGCCCCCGCGGCGGAGGGCCGCTTGCGGCTCCCGGTCCTCACCGGCCTGCTGCAGGGCGCCGCGAACCCCGCGCTCTTCCTGAACTGGACACTCTTCATCTCCTTCCTCGTCGGGCACCGGCTGTTGGTGCCCACGGCGGCCGGGGCGGGCGGCTTCGCCCTCGGCGTGGGTCTCGGCGTCTTTTCGTGGTTCTCCGTTCTCATCCAGCTCGCGGACCGCTGGCGGAATCGCGCGGGGGCATGGGTCTCCCGCTCGACGCTCGCGGCGGGCGGGCTGCTCGTCGTCTTCGGACTCTATTTCACGTGGCACTCCTTCAACGCGCCATGAGGCGGCCATGATCGGCGGCGACCGCGTCCGGGGAATCCGGCTCTCCACGCGCCTCGGCGTGACGTGGGCCGGGATCCTCGTTCTCGCCGCGATCGCGCAGACGGTCGTCTACCTGCAGACGCGCAACGAGACCGTGGAGGAGGCGGACGCGTCGTACCAGATGATCGCGAAGGCGATCGAGGTGGGCCAGACACAGATCGGCCCCCAAGGCTGGAAAGATCCGAAGGTGCTCGCCGACTACACGGCGGCGCTCGGCGTGCGCGGCCTGCGCGACATCAAGGTCGTGGACGAGAGCGGCAAGCCGGTCTTCCCCGAGCCGCCGGCCGCCGCGAGCGTGAAAAAGAAACCCAGGAAACCCGAGATGCCGAAGGACGTCGTCATCTCCGGCTTCATCGGCGCGGGGCCCACGAATCGCAGCCTCGTCGTGCCGATCGTCATCGACGGCAAGCTGCGAGGACACGTCGAGATCGCCTACAACCTCGAGAACATCAGGGCGCAGCTCGCGGACAACTTCCGGCGCAGGCTTTTCGCTCTTCTGGGAGTGTTCGCGCTCGGCCTCGCCGTGATGCTCGTCCTCACGCGTAACGCGACGCGCCCGCTCGACGAGCTCGCCGACGGCGCCGCGCAGGTCGCCGAGGGGCGGCTCGACGTGACGGTACCGGTGGACCGCGACGACGAGATCGGCCGCCTCGCCTCTACCTTCAATCACATGACGGAGAGGCTGCGCGAGAGGCAGGAGCTGGAGGTGCGGCTCGCGGGCGCCGAAAAGCGCGCCGAGATCGGCCATCTCGCGTCCGGCCTCGCGCACGAGATCAAGAACCCGCTGAACGCCCTGTCTCTCGGCCTCGACGTCCTGCGCCGCCGCCATCGCCCGGCCGACGAGACAGCCGCCGGAGAATATGCCTCCCGCATCGAGGCCCTGCGCGAGGAGATCGACCGCCTCGCGGCTCTCATCAACAACTTCCTCGCGTACGGCCGGCCGCTCACTCTGTCACTCGCGCCGACGGACGTCGGCAGCATCGTCCGCCACACGCTCGCGGATCTCGCCGAGACCGCCGCCCACGCCCACGTCACGATCGACGAGCACCTCCCGGCTGCCAGCCCGATGCTTTCAGGGGACGCCAGCCTCCTGAAGTCCGCGGTCTGGAACCTCGTGCAGAACGGCATTCAGTCCATGGAGAGGAACGGAGGGAGCCTCACGGTGAGCCTTGCCGGCGAGAACCCGCCCGAGGAGCCCGGCCCGCGCCTCGTTCTCTCCTGCAAGGACGAAGGGCCGGGCATCCCGGAGGCCGACCTTCCGCGCCTCTTCGATCCCTATTTCTCGAGAAAGGAAGGCGGCGTGGGGCTCGGCCTCGCGATGGTCAAGCGTATCGTCGAGGAGCACGGCGGAAAGGTGACCGCGAAAAACAGGGCGGATGGGCACACGGGAGCGATCTTCCGTATCTCGCTTCCCGTGGCCAGCTGAGAGGTAATCTTCACCCGTGAGCACGAAGGAGCCCAAGGCTTCCCTCCTCGTCGTCGACGACGAGAAGCACCAGCGCGAGTCGCTCGCGATGATCCTCGAGGACGAGGGCTATCGCGTGACGGCCGCGGCCGACGGCCGCGAAGCCCTCGCGAAAGCGGCGGAGATCCGGCCCGAGGTCGTCCTGACGGACCTCAAGATGCCGGGGCTCACCGGAATGGACGTCGTGAAGAGCCTCAGCTCGCTCTCGGACGGGCCGCTCGCGCCGAAAGTAATCCTCGTGACGGCGCACGGCTCGGTCGAGCGCGCGCGCGAAGCGCACCACCTCGGCGCCTTCGACTACATGTCGAAGCCCGTCGTCGCCGACGAGCTGCTCTTCCGCGTGGAGCGCGCCGTCGAGGCGTTCCGGCTCACGGAGAAAGCGGTCCGCCTCGAGCGACGCCTGAAGCACGACGGGCTCGAGGCGATCGTCGGCGAGAGCGCCGCCATGCGCGACCTCTTCCGGCTCGTCGAGAAGATCGCGCCCACGAACTCCACGGTTCTCATCCGCGGCGAATCGGGCACGGGCAAGGAGCTCGTCGCGCGCGCGATTCACGCGCGCTCGCACCGCTCCGGCAAACCCTTCTTCGCCCTGAACTGCGCGGCCATCCCGGAGACCCTCCTCGAGAGCGAGCTCTTTGGTCACGAGAGGGGCTCTTTCACGGGCGCCGACGCGCGGAAAATCGGGCTCTTCGAGGCGGCGAGCAGCTCGACGCTCTTCCTCGACGAGATCGGCGACCTCTCGCTGCCCCTTCAGGGGAAGATCCTGCGTGCCTTGCAGGAGAAGGAGGTCAAGCGCGTGGGCGGCACGGAGACGGTGCCTGTTGACGTGCGCGTCGTGGCGGCCACGAACCGCGACCTCGAGAGCATGATGAAGTCCGGCCAGTTCCGCGAGGACCTCTTCTACCGCCTCAACGTCATTCCCGTCGACCTGCCGCCGCTCCGCGAGCGCGCCTCCGACATCAAGGCCCTCGTGGGCCGCTTCCTCGAGAAGGCGAACGCGTCGCACGGCACCGCGGTGAACAGCGTCTCGCCCGAGGCGATGGACCTTCTCGTCCGGCACCCGTGGCCGGGAAACGTGCGCCAGCTCGAGAGCCTCGTCGAGCGCGCCGTGCTCCTCTGCGAGGGAATCGTCATCGGCCCCCAGGATCTCCCCGCCGACGTGCGGCTGCGCACGGCTCCGTCCGTGCGCCCGTATGGCTTCGACATCCCCATCGACGGCATCGACATCGAGGAATTCGAAAGGCAGCTCATCGTTCAGGCGATGGAGAAGACCGGCTGGGTCATCGCGAAAGCGGCGCGCCTCCTCGGCCTGACATATCGAACGCTCCAGTACCGCCTCGAGAAACTCGGGCTCAAGAAGCCGGCCTGACGGCGGGGACCCGTCCATTTGGACGAAGCCCTCGACCGAATGGTGCGGCCTTTTTTCTCATCGATCCGAAAAGACAAGGGCGTAGGGCCCTCGAACGCCTAAACGACAGCCTTTTCGTTCAAAAGCTGCCCGTGTGGCCCCGGCCGGACCGGGCACGTCTCGTGCACGTAAAGAGCCCATGCCGGTCCTCGTGCTCCTGCTTGCGCTCCTCGTCGCGTCCGAGGACGCTCCGAAATCCGCGGGTGCATCTTCCGCGACCGCGCCGAAGGCTGCGACGGCGGCCCCCTCGAAGACGATCGTGGGTGAGATCGTGTGGGTCGACATGGCCTCGCGTCTCGTCCTCGTGCGCGAGTCGGTGAAGTCCACGGCCGTCAAGGGCAAACCCGCCGTCCGCGAAACGGTCGCCATCGCGATCGCGCCCGACGTCCCCGTCATCCGGGGGAAGAAGGAATCGACGCTTGCCGAGCTCAAGGCGAAGGACCACGTCGTCGCGCGCTATCTGTCGACCGCCGAGGGCGCGAAGGCCGTTTCGTTCCGCGTGGCCGACGCGACGCCACTCGAGCCGGGCTCTCCGGCGGCCGGCACCCCCGGCGGCGGCGAGACGAACTGATCCTTCGACGCTAGACTCCCCGGCATGGAATCCTCAGCCGCGCCCAAGGTCCGTTTCCGGACGACAGAGGGAGCAACCCTTTCGACGGCGGACGTCGTCGCGAGAGGCCACTCTTTGCCCGTCCTTCTCGCATTCTTCAAGACGAGCTGCCCCATCTGCCAGCTCACGTGGCCATACCTGCAGCGTCTTCATCGGGCCTATGGAGCCAAGGCCGTGCACGTCGTGGGGGTCTCGCAGAACGACGCGGACTCGAGCCGCGCGTATTACGCGGATCATGGCGGGGCGACGTTCGACCTCCTGCTCGATCCGGAGCCCACGTTCGCCGCATCGAACGCGTTCGGTGTCGAGTCGGTTCCGCATCTCGTGCTCCTGTCGTCCGAGGGCCTGGTCGAGGACGTCTTCGCCGGCTGGTCGAAAGCTCGCATGGAGGCTCTCGGGTCGCGGTTTGCGGCGAAAAACGTCCCGTTCATGCCGGTCGTCCCGCCGGGCGATCTGGTGCGAGACTCCGCGCCGGGGTGACTGGGCCGCAACCGGTGACCCGGGCGGTCACCTCCGAAAGTGGTTCGGGCGAAACGCCCGTGATGCGCAATCTTCCCGAGGAGCAATATGCCGGAACGTCCCACGACTCTCGGTGAGCTGATCACAGCAGGCTACGGGCCGAAAACCGTCAAGGACGAGGTGCGCGACAACCTCATCGCGAAGCTGAAAAAGAGGGAAAACATCTTCCCCGGCATCCTCGGCTACGAGAAGACCGTCCTGCCCGCGCTCCAGAACGCGATCCTCGCGCGGCACGACATCATCCTCCTCGGCCTGCGGGGCCAGGCCAAGACGCGCATCCTGCGCTCTCTCGTGAATCTCCTCGACGAGGAGATCCCCGTCATCGTGGGTTCGGAGCTGAACGAGTCGCCCTTCGCGCCCTTCACCGCCTTCGGCCGCCGCCTGGCTTCGAGCGTCGGAAACGACATGCCCATCGCCTGGCTCCCGCGCGAGGCCCGCTATCGCGAAAAGCTCGCGACGCCGGACGTCACGATCGCCGACCTCATCGGCGACGTCGACCCCGTGAAGGCCGCCACGCTCCGGAAGACTTTCGCCGACGAGGACGTCATCCACTACGGCATCGTGCCGCGCACGAACCGCGGCATCTTCGCCATCAACGAGCTGCCGGACCTGCAGCCGCGCATCCAGGTCGGCCTCCTGAACATCCTCGAGGAGCGCGACCTGCAGATCCGCGGTTTCCCCCTGCGCATCCCGCTCGACATCCTCATGGTGTTCTCGGCGAACCCCGAGGACTACACGAACCGCGGCAACATCATCACGCCGCTCAAGGACCGCATCGCCTCCCAGATCCTCACGCACTACCCGGCCGACACCAAGACGGCCTCGGCCATCACGGACCAGGAATCGTGGACCGATCGCGAGACGCGCGGCGTGACGGTGCTTCTCGGAGACGAGGTCAAGCTCCTCATCGAGGAGATCGCATTCGTGGCGCGCCGAAGCGAGCTCGTCGACCAGTCCTCGGGCGTGTCGGCGCGCCTCGCGATCGCCGCGCGCGAGCTGCTCGTCTCGAATCTCGAGCGTCGCGCGCTGAAGACGGGCGAGAGCGTCGTCGCGCCGCGTCTCGTGGACCTCTTCGCCGCGCTGCCCGCGATCACGGGCAAGGTCGAGATGGTGTTCGAGGGCGAGCAGCAGGGCGCGGAAATCGTCGCCAAGAAGCTCATCGGGGACGCCGTGAAAGCGCTCTTCGAAACGAAGTTCCCGCCCGTGGAGGGCCCGCGCGCCCGCGCCGAGAGCCGGCGCCGGCCGCGCAGCGGCGAGCTGGACGAGGACGACGCGAGCGGCCCGACGACGCTCGAACGCGCCGAAGCCCGGCGAGGCACGGCGGCCCCGGGCCCGTACGACGACATCGTCGGAGCCTTCACCGGCGACAAGAAAATCATCCTTTCCGACGACACGCCGTTCTCCGAGCACCTGAAGACGCTCGAATCGGTGAAGGGCCTCTCGGACTTCGTCCTCGAGCACGCGAAGCCGCGCGATCACTTCGAGCGCGCGTTCCTCATGGAGCTCGTCCTCGAGGGGCTCGTCCAGAACCTGCGCATCGCGCGCGAGGACCTCGACTCGACGGTCACGTACGCCGAGCTCGCGAAGTTCAA
>OCTA010004561.1_pt1 | contig 12121 bp, 12 predicted proteins | sample 1538991 | NCBI WGS metagenome assembly OCTA01 (sample SAMEA3539302, study PRJEB22396) | soil metagenome | biome: tundra; feature: field; material: soil | place: USA | collected 2010-05 | depth 0.15 m | reverse complement strand
CGATGCGGCGGGCTATGATCTTCTCTAGGCCGACGAAGGCTCCTCCGCAAATAAAGAGAATGTTCGTGGTATCGACCGGGGTGAATTCCTGATGGGGATGCTTGCGTCCACCCTGGGGCGGAACGTTCGCGACCGTGCCTTCGAGAATCTTGAGCAGCGCCTGCTGCACGCCCTCGCCCGAGACATCGCGGGTGATTGAAGGATTTTCGTCCTTGCGCCCGATCTTATCGATTTCGTCGATATAGATGATGCCGGTCTGAGCGCGGCTGACGTCACCTTCGGCGGACTGCAGAAGCTTGAGGATGATGTTTTCAACGTCTTCGCCAACATATCCAGCCTCGGTGAGGGTGGTGGCGTCGACGATGGCGAAGGGCACATCGAGCATGCGGGCCAAGGTTTGCGCCAGCAGGGTCTTGCCGGTTCCGGTGGGGCCAATGAGCAGGATGTTTGACTTGGTCAGTTCGACGCCATCGCCGGTACGCTGGCGATTCATGTAAATACGTTTGTAGTGATTGTATACGGCTACGGCGAGCTTCTTCTTGGTCTGCTCTTGCCCGATGACGTACTCGTCAAGGAAGGTCTTAACTTCCTGCGGTTTGGGCAACTGGTTTGGAACGGCAGCCGAAGGAGCGGCGGTGCGGTCGTCCTCAAGAATGGAGTTGCAGACGGCGACGCACTCGTCGCAGATGTACGCCCGGGGATAGTCGCTCGGCGACGAGATCAGTTTCGCCACGGCATCCTGGGACTTGTGGCAAAACGAACAGCGCAGCATTTCTTCTGAGCCCGATCTGGTTTTCACTCGGCCTTACTCCTTTTCTGGTGGCCTGGCGGCGCTGAATTTGTTTGCAGTTTTCTTCAGCTGCGGCCCGGCTCCGCTATCGCCGAGACCTGCTGGCACTGACCGTCATTTCTGCCGATCATACCCTCTATCTCGTCTTATAAATGATATCGTCGATTATTCCGTATTCCTTTGCTTGCTGCGAATTCATGATGAAGTCGCGTTCCACGTCCTTCTCCACTTTATCCAGCTTCTGGCCACTGTGCTTGGCCAGTAACTGATTAGTAATCTCGCGCATACGCAAAATCTCGCGCGCATGGATGTCGATGTCGGTCGCCTGACCCGACAATCCACCCATGGAGGGCTGGTGGATCAGGATGCGGGAATTGGGCAAAGCGAGGCGCTTTTTCGCTTGTCCAGCGGAAAGCAGCAACGCGGCCATCGAAGCGGCTTGTCCAATGCAGATGGTGGTTACATCGTTCTTAACGTATTGCATCGTGTCGTAAATTGCCATGCCCGCCGTGATCGATCCGCCGGGCGAGTTGATGTAGAGCTGGATGTCTTTTTCGGGATCTTCCTGTGCGAGGAACAACATTTGGGCGATAACTAAGTTAGCAATATTGTCATCAATGGGTGTTCCAATAAAAATGATGTTATCGCGCAGCAACCGGGAATAAATATCATAGGCCCGTTCACCGCGGCCCGTTGACTCTATGACCATTGGTACCAGCATCATTCGACCTTCCTTAGTCGTTATCGTTCACTTTTACCTTTTCACACTGCGGCCCTGAAGTCGGATTGGCGGCTCAGGGGAGGATCGAAACGGCCCGCGTCATTGCTTTCCTTACCAACTACGCGGACTGACGATACAGAAAATCGAGGGTCTTCTCGTTGCGGATTCTTGTTCGTATCCTATCGAGGCCCCCATCCCGTGTCAAACGAGCTCGTACAGCTTCGGACGTCTGTTTTGATTGCCTGGCCAGCGATTCGAGTTCCTGATTAAACTCGTCGTCGCTGACTTGAACGTTTTCTTCCTCGGCCACTCGTTCGAGCAGCAGAGCAGCTTTTACATCGTGGATTGCCTGCTCGCGCTGACCAGCGCGCAGACGGTTCAAGTCCATTTTCTTCATTTGTTCGGCGGTCAGGCCCTGGGCGGCAAGGGCACGCAGTCCGCGTTCGAGGCGAATGTCGATTTGCTGGTCGATGAGCGACTCGGGAACCTCGAATTCGTTGCGCTCGATCAGTTGCCCCACCAGTTTTTCCTTGGCATCGTGTTCGACCTGATTTCTGCGTTCGGACTCCATTTGCTCGCGGATAGCTTTGCGCACGTCGTCGACGCTCTGAAACTCTCCCAGCGTTTTTGCGAACTCGTCATTCAATTCCGGCAGGCTCTTCTGTTTGATGGACTGCACCTTCACGGTGTAGGTGAAGGTCTTCCCGGCAAGGCGTTTGTCATGCGTATCTTCGGGATAGTTCACATCGAAGGTGCGCTCGTCGCCTGGATTTGTGCCGCGCAGATGCTCGGTGAATTCCGGCATCGTGTTTTGGCCGGCGATTTCGACCAGTACCTCATCCATGTGAACGGGTTGGCCTTCGGCAGCAGATTTGGTTTCGGCGGAGCCAGCTTCATCGGATTTCGCTGCGCCAGGCTTGGGATGGCCATCGAGGGTCACTTGGGCGAAATCACCATCGGCAAGGGCGCGACCTTCAATCGGATTGAAACTGGCGTGACGATCGCGCAGATCGGCTAACGCCTGTTCGACGTCGGCCTCGGAGACGGCGATCTCCGGCTTATCGGCACGCAGTTCTTTGTAGCCTTCGAGCTTGATCTCGGGCAACACCTCAAAGGCGGCTTTGAAGCGCAGCGGCTCACCTTCGTGCAGGTGGAGGTCGGTTACACGGGGCTGCGATACCGGGTGCAGGCTGAGCCGTTCGGCCTCCTGCCGAAAGAAGCGCGGAATCAGCGCCTCGACCATGTCAGTCTTGATTTCTTCGGAGAAACGCTGGCGAATGATGGACGCGGGCACATGGCCCCGACGGAAGCCGGGAATCCGTGCCATTTTCTGATATTTCTGGATCAGCGATTCGGTCTGGCGATTGACGTCTGCCACCGGGATTTCAACCTGAATCTCGCGTTTTGTAGCGCTTTCTTTGGTCGAATTTTCGTTATTCGTTTTCTCGTTGATCGTTTTCTCGTTAGTCGTGTTTTCGTTAATCGTAGAGTCTTTGGTCTCAGCAGGGCTCACAGTTGCCTTTCCATCACCGGGGCAGCAAGATCGTGGATGAATTTCGATACGAGGCTGCGCCGCAACCTTGAGTGTAAAGACTGACGAAGAGTGGCGTCAAACGGCGGAGGGAGGTATTTGGCGATATCCTGCCCACGAAAGTAACTAGGAGAGATTTTGTAATTTGGTAATCGGGTAGTTTTGCAATTTCGACCCCAACTAGTTTCAAATTCAAAAATTACCCGGTTATAAAATTACAAAATGCCTGTGCCTACCTGGCTGAAAGTTCTCAACGCGGAAGTCATCGCTTGCACGCGCTGTCCGCGACTGGTGGTCTACCGGGAGCAGATTGCGCGGGAGAAACGGCGCGCCTATCGCGATCACGAGTATTGGGGCAAGCCCGTGCCTGGATTTGGCGATCCCGCGGCTCGCGTACTTGTGCTGGGACTGGCTCCCGGAGCGCACGGTTCGAATCGCACCGGCCGGCCCTTTACTGGAGACGCGTCGGGAAAGTTCATGTATCCGGTGCTGTATGAAACCGGGTTTGCGAATCAGCCGACGGCGACCGATCGTGACGATGGTCTTCGGCTGACCGACCTATACATCACGGCGGCGGCGCGCTGCGCTCCTCCGGATAACAAACCGTTGCCGCAGGAGCTTGCCAACTGTGCCGCTTATCTTGAGCGGGAGGTCGACGGACTGAGAAAGTTGCGAGTGATTGTAGCGCTGGGGAAGATTGGCTTTGAGGCTTATCTTAATTTTTTGATCAGGAGAAAAATGATTACGAGCAAGCGACAGTACGAATTCCGGCACGGCGCGGAATACGTACTGCCGGAAGGGCGCGTTCTCTTAGCTTCGTATCATCCTTCGAATCAAAACACGCAGACGGGCAAGCTGACGAAAGAGATGTTCATGAAGATTTTTGTGCGCGCGAGGCGGCTGGCGGAGAGCGGATAGGCTGGGTGCTCGCCCATCCGCAACCCTTCAATTTCTTACTTCAACTTCTTACCTTAGTTTTGTCATCGTCACTTCAACCTGAAATTGGCGGTTCGAATTCGGATCGTCCGCACTGCCGATCACCATGGGCTTCCCCAGGACGGCCAGGGTGCTGCCGCCAATTTTGAGCTGCCGAATTAGTGGGTGGGACTCGTGGCCTTGCGCTTGCTCGGGAATCGCGAAGTTGCTCAGGTCAGTGTTCACAAACAGCTCCAGTTGGTCATTGTGCACTTGCAGTCTGCCCGAGATATTGGTGCCGACATCGAGATATTGGAACTCTCCTTGTTTAGATTCGACCGGGACTCGCGTGCCAATCTTGATGTCCTGGGGTTGGTTTTTGGTCAGATTCATGGAATATTGGCGGGTGTTGATCTTTTTTCCATTTTCAAGTTCGTTGATTGAGAAATCCAGGCGATAGGCCTCAACGGGCTTTTCGGCGGGTTTGGCTGCACTGCCCGTATCCTGTCCCCACGCTATTCCAGTCCAACTCGCAAATACGAGCGTGATCGTCAGTGCGCCCGCCACAGCCATTTTCTTCATTATCATTGTGATTCTCCTTAATTTTGTGCTGCCCGCTTTTTGAAGTCTGAAATACGGATCGCGCTCGGAATCCTCATTGCACGGTATCTTGGGCCGCCGCGGCCGCTTCTTGCGCGCGATCCCTTTGCAGCGCGTCGGCCCTGGCTTGCGCGATCAGCACAGCGCTTTCCGGATAATTCGCGACGTAGCTCATCAGGATTTGCTCCTGTTCGGTCAGCGGCCGCAGCGAAGGGAATTGCTCTAGCTTCGGTGCGCTTGTCGATGCCAGACTTGGCAACGGTTTGTTTGCGCGAGGGCTCCTCGAAGGTCGTTTTGCCGTACGGCTGGTGAAAGTTTGGACGGCTTTTACTGATGGTTCCGTCGCGATCATTGTGTGTTTTTCTGGTGCTTGCATATTTTCCCGGGGAATTTCTTCGCGAGGCGCGGTCGGAAGTCCGGCCGTTTGTGTTGCAGTCTTTTGTCGGTTACCTTGTCCAATCCAGATTCCAACTACGATGGCGGCAAACGCCGTTGCTGTTCCGAACGCCCACCACCAGCGGGTTCTACGCGCAATCAGAGTATGCTCGGCGCACAAGTTGGCCAAAACTCGAGCCTCAAGTCCGGCGCGCGGTTCGGCTTTCGCGTATTGGCGGAGGGCCGTATCGAGCCACTGATCGATCTCGCCGTCTTTATTCATGTTCGTGTTCATGTTCGTCGGATCCATATTGGTGTCCTTAACTCATGCGTGATTCACGCCTTTGGGCCGCTTTAGAGCAAGAAGCTTGTCGCGCAAAATCTCTCTTGCGCGAAATGACCGGGAACGCACGGCTGCTTCGCTGATTCCGAGCATTAACGCCACTTCGCGCGGAGCGATTTCTTCCATTGTCGATAGGACCAATGGATCACGCAACGAGTCGGGCAATCCGGCGATCAGCCGATCAAGAACCGCATTGCGTTCCTGATCCAACAGAACTCGATCCGCTGCGTGGCCGGGGGATACTAATGTTTCGCCAGCTTCTTCGGTACGCGCTGCCGTTTTGACCATTCCGTTTCGTCTTTCAACGGCGACCCGCCATGCGATCTTTGCGAACCACGCCTTGTGGTCATGAATTCCAGCCAACTTCTTGCGGTAGCGGAGAGCGCGCAGAAAAATCTCCTGGGTCGCATCCTCCGCATCGGCAGGGTTGCGCAACACTGAGTAAGCGATGCGATCGACGAGGCGGGCATGGTCGCATACGGCTGACTCCAGCAAATCGTCTTGCGGCTGCGCCAATGCTTTCTGCGTCAACTTCAGGGCCTCGCTCGCCATTGCGGATTCTGAAATCACGCTTGCTCCTATTCATGAAGAACGAGGTGGGGAGGGATTCGTTCACAATTAATTTGCTAAAGGAATTCGGGTTGGGAGCCGATAGGAAGATAGGGCGGATTCCGCGGGCTTAGGTTTCAACCTTCCGGCCGGCGTGAGGTTGCCGCGGAATGCGCCGCCCCTTTGTTGGTAGTCGCGGCTAGCCGCTTCTCCACGGGTCACGAGTTCGATTGAAACCCTACTAGTACTGGTTCCGGCTCCAGGTTAATTCCCCAGGTTTGCTGGACGGCCGCTTGAATTTCATCTTTTAAGTGAAGGATGTCGCTTGCTTTTGCTTCTCCGCGATTGATCAGGGCCAGGGCGTGTTTGCTGGAGATGCCAACTGCTCCTAGCGAATATCCCTTGGAAAAGCCGGAGTGCTCGACCAGCCACGCTGCGGAAATTTTGTGTTGCGCTTCTAGCGCGGGGTAGTGCGGCAGGCTGAGTCCTTGGGTTGCAGCACGGTCGGCAAGGTCTTTGAACTGAGGCTCGGAGAGAATGGGATTTTTGAAGAACGATCCGGCGCTGTGAGAATCGGGATCGTGCGGGATGATCAGCATGCCTTTGCTGCGACGGATTTCGCGAACGGCCTCACGGGTTTCGGCGAGCGATGGTGGCGTTTTTTTATCAGCAGGCGTTTTCTCGGTCATCGTAGTTTCGGTCGTCCTTTTCTCAGAAAAATACTTTTGCAGATCGGCGTATTTCAAACTTGGAGGGCCGCCTCGCTTCAAGCGGTAATTCACACGCAGAATGATGTAGCGGCCGCGTTCGGTGGTGTTGAAGATGCTGGAGCGGTAATGGAATCCGCAGGCGGGGTTGGGCAGGGCGACGATGCGGTCTTCTTTCAGATCGAGGGCGCGGACAGATTCGATCGTGTTCGAGACCTCTTGGCCATAGGCGCCGACGTTTTGGACGGGCGTAGCTCCGACGCTGCCGGGAATTCCGCTGAGGCATTCGACTCCGGCACAATTTTGGGTCACGGCTTGGGCGACGAAGTCATCCCAATCGACGCCCGCTCCGACGCTGAAAAGAACGGCTTTGCCGGTGGTGTCATTGTTGTTGGGAGTGGTGATGCCGCCGATGGCGATTTTTAGCGCGAGGCCCGGCCAACCTGAATCGGCGATTACTATGTTGCTTCCACCGCCGAGGATGAAAAGCGGCAGGCTCCGGGATTTGGCGAACTCTACGGCCTCGCGGACATCGTCTTCGCGCTTCGCCTCGGCGAAGTAGCGAGCTGATCCTCCCACTTGCAGAGTGGTGAGTGGCCCGAGGGGAACATTTTCATGAATCGTCATGGAATTTGTGATGGGTTATTTGTAGCTGGTAATTTGAGCCTTGCCTACTACGAATTCCGCATCGCAGGAGGCCTGATTTAACTCTATAGTAGGGAGCAACGGTAGTTTGTGATTGGCAATTTGTAATTGGTAAATTGAACGCTGAATATGCGATTGTCAGATCACACATTACAAATTAGCCATTACAAATTCCAGGAGAGTATATGTTTCCCGAAATTATGGTAGTTCCAATGCGTGAAGAGCTGACACGATTAGGCATTGAAGAGTTGCGGACTGCGGCCGACGTTGACCGTGTTGTGGCGGGCTATCCGGGCCACACGATGGTTGTGGTGAATTCTATTTGCGGATGCGCGGCAGGGCGGATGCGTCCCGCGGTGCGGCTCGCGCTGCAGAACTCGACTATCCCGAGCCACGTGGTGAGTGTATTTGCGGGACAGGATATGGAAGCGACCGAGCGGGCGCGTTCTTATTTCACGGGATATCCTCCGTCGTCGCCTTCGATTGCGATATTGCGCGACGGCAAACTGGTTTACATGATGCAGCGTCATCAGATTGAAACGCGGGATGCGGCGGCGATCGCGGCAGATCTCAAGGCGGCTTTTGATCAGCACTGCGCATCGGTGCCGACGACGCATTAGCTCGGGTGCAAGGGACGCTTCCTCAGCAGTATCGCCGCCGGGCAGGGACGCCCGTCTCTCCGTCGAAAATCTGGAAAGTGGCGTCGCGGCGTTCCGGCGGTGGTGTTTCGGTTGTGGTCTAATCCTTCATCGCCCTTTCTGAAGGATGAAAAAATGAAACTTATATTGCTGCCGATCTTCTTGCTTCCTGTTGTATGTCTGGCTGCCGAACCGTGGCGCGCTTCCTCAGCCCAGATCGATTCCGTCTATCCGAGGATTGAATCGCTTTATCTTGATCTACACCGCAATCCTGAACTTTCTTACCACGAGGAAAAGACCGCGGCTAAGGTCGCCGATCAACTGCGTCAACTGGGATACGACGTCACCACGGGAGTTGGCGGCACCGGCGTGGTCGGGGTATTCAAGAACGGGCCGGGTCCGGTGGTGATGTTGCGCGCCGAGCTTGATGCCTTGCCGGTCCCCGAGAAAACGGGGCTGCCGTATGCAAGCCATGTCACCACGCATGATGATCGCGGAGTCGAGGTTCCGGTGATGCATGCCTGCGGGCATGATCTGCATATGGCGATTGGGATTGGCACGGCGGCATTGCTCATTCAGAATAAAGACCGCTGGCATGGGACGTTTATTTATGTTGGTCAGCCAGCAGAGGAGCGTATCGGCGGGGCGAGGGCGATGATCAAAGACGGCCTGTTCACGCGCTTCCGCAAGCCCGACTTCGCGTTTGCTGTACACGATAGCAATGGACTGCCTGCCGGCAAAATCAGCTACACTCCCGGTTTTAGCGCATCGAATTCAGATTCCGTGACGGTTACTGTTTATGGAGTCGGCGGGCACGGCGCCTCGCCGCAGGAGACTGTCGATCCGATCGTCATCGCTGCGCGTACCATTGGGAGCTGGCAGACGATTGTGGCGCGTGAGATTGATCCCCAGGACCCGGCGGTGATCACGGTGGGCTCGATCCATGGCGGCACGAAGAACAACATTATTCCCGATGAAGTGGTGATGCAGTTGACGGTGCGTTCTTATAAAGATGAGGTTCGCAAGCACTTGCTGGCAGCGATCGAACGGATTGCGGATGCCGAGGCTGCGGCGGCGGGGGCTCCGAAGAAACCGCGTATCGAAATCATGGATGGCACGAGTGCGGTCTATAACGATCCGCAAACGACCAACCGTCTTGCCGATCGTTTGAAGCAGGTCATGGGCAATGACAACGTCGAACTCGGACGCCCGTTCATGGCTAGCGATGATTTCTCCGAATATCGTTCCGGTGGAGTTCCGAGTGTCATGCTCGAGCTAGGCGCGGTCGATCCGGTGAAGTACGCGGAGGCTAAGAAGGCCGGGGAAACGCTACCGGGGCCGCATTCGCCGTATTTCGCGCCAGACCGCGAGCCGAGTCTCAAAACGGGAGTTGAAGTTGAGATGGCGGCGATTCTCGAGTTGATGAGCAAATAGCCGGTCAGTTTGAGTCACTTAGCCTCTGAATCCGTCACAAATCGAAGTAAGCCACATCACAGCGCACCCGGGTCGAATCAACGGAAAATGTGCAAAGGCAATCTGTTGGGAACTCGACCTGGAGTGCCACATGACCACAAAACCACTGTCCGGAGTTACCCCTGAGTTATCTGATTTGCTCACGCCTGCGCAGAAAGAGAACCTGCGGAGTGCGGTTGAGAAGATTGTGACGTTGGGCGCAAAAGTGGGAGTCAGTCCAGATGAAATGATCGAAATGTTGAAGTCAGGATTGACCGTTCGCGAGCTTTTGCAATATCTCGGAGCAAGCACGGGCGAGGTCGCGTGACCGAGGCTGGGAGCGCGATTTCATGCCGGAGCAGGGAAAGGGTATGAATTTGCGAGGCTAAACCCAGGGTAGCTATTTGCCGCCACGCTCGCGATTGAGTAATCTCTAGCGATGGCTTGTAACCAGGAAAACGGCGTTTCCCAAATTGCGGCTGTCGCGCGGTCCAACCGAGCTCTCCTGTTCACGTCGTTACGTGCGTTTGTCTGTTGGGGAGTTGTTGCGTTGATCTTGGGCTTGGCCGCCTCGGCTCAGGAAACTGAAAAGCAGGACCCGCAGCCTAGTCCTTCACCGGCGGCGCGACCTCCGGTTGATCAGCCTCCTGGCGCTCCTTCGTCAAAGCCGGGGACCTTATATAACTTCCTTGAGAAGAAGTCCTTTGTCTTTCCAGACATCGCATTAGGTACAGACCGGCTTTCGTCAGGACAAAAGTTCAAATTGTTCGTCGATAACAGCATTGCTCTCGACACCATCTCGTACGCGGCTCTTGGTTCCGCAATTGGCCAGGCCGATGACTCGCCCACAGGCTTTGGAGAGGGCTGGGATGCGTATGGCAAGCGCTTCGGGTCTTCGATGGCACGCCAAGCTTCATCGGAGTTCTTCGGGACCTTTATTATTGCCTCGGCGTTGCACGAGGATCCGCGCTTCTATGCGGAGGTGAATCCTACTTTTTTTCACGCCATAAAGTATTCTTGCCAGCGAGTGTTTACGATGCGTAGCGACGACGGCCGCGACGTCGTGGCCTGGGCGAGGCTCGGAGGTCCGTTGCTTTCCGAGGGACTGGCGAATGCTTACTGGCCCGATCGGAATCGCACGGTTGGAGACACGCTTTTTCGTTACGGATTAGATCTGGCGGCCAGAGCGGGTGGAAACATGCTCCGCGAATACTGGCCGGTTTTTTATGCCAGGATGCGCCACACGCCTCAGCCGGCTCCCGCCCATAACTGAGTGCGCCAGAAGTGCGGCGTTCATTTTTCGAAGCGTACCTTTCGAAGTGTGTCCATGACGTGCATCTAAGTGAAGAGTGCGGTCCCGGCCAAGCTTGTTTTAAAGAAGCATGCGGTTGGCGGTAATGCTATGTCGCATTCTTATTAAGAGGGAGACAGAGAATTGAATCGGATACTGACGTTAGTCATTTTTGGCGCACTCATTTCTTGCGGACTCATTGCATCGGCTTCAGCACAATCAGGTTTCAATCGACTTAATTTCACGGCGGGCGGCGGACCCGGTATCGGCAAAGACGATGTGGCGGCCTATGTCGGCAATTCTCCGCAAGCGACCCTTGGGGCGGGCTGGAATTTCAATCGGATGTTTGGCGTGGATGCTGAATATATGTATTACGCGTTAGGATTTCGGCCGGGTGTCATTAAGTATCAGGCTTTGCCGGGACAAAGTGGGCACATGAACTCGATCAGTCTGAACGGAATCGTTACCGTTCCGAAGCATTTCTACAAGGCAGGCGCCTACGGAATTGCGGGTATTGGATTTTATGATCGCAGCGTAAAACTCGCGCGTGCCCAGTTTCTGCCGAACGGATATCCAATGCAGCCGGCATGGAGATGGTGGGATCTCAACTGGGTCGACAATGGTTCCGGAGCGGTGATTGAGCAGCCAACGTCGGGGCCACCGTTTGGCGAGACGATGTCTTCGAATTCAAAGATTGCGGGCGGATTTAATTTTGGCGGAGGGATTACGTATCCCCTGAGCCATTTGAACCGCACTAAAGTTTTTGTGGAGTTCCGCTACCACCGGGCCTATCAAAGCGACGGCAAAACGATCGTTATGCCCATCACGGTTGGGCTGCGCTGGTAATCGGCTTAGGGACAAATCTTTCTATGGCAAATTTCTAGCAGGCTAGCTGGTCGCGGGTGAGCTTGAGGCCAGTCAAGTTGCCCAAGACGGTGACTGCGATCTGCTCGGTGCGAAAAAATTCCTCCGCAGTCTGCTGCAGATCTTCCACCGTAACCGCTTCGATGCGCTCAATCAATTCGTCGAGGCCGTAGAAGTGGTCGTAGTACATTTCCTGGCGCGCGAGGTTCGACATGCGCGCCGTCGACGACTCGAGCGAGAGCATGAGGCTTCCCTTAAGCTGATCTTTCGAACGACGCAGTTCTTCTTCGGGCACCGGCTTAGTTTTTAAATTGCGGAACTCTTCGACGACACACTCCACAACTTTGATCGCCGACTCGCGAGAGGTTCCCGCGTAGACGCACATGGAGCCAGTGTCGCGATAGGGATTCAAGTCGCTGTATATCGAATAGGCGAGACCCTGGCGCTCGCGGATATTCTGGAACAGGCGCGAACTCATGCCGCCGCCGAGCAGCGTGTTCAGGATGTAGGACGCATAACGGCGCTCGTCCGCCATGGGATGCGAAGGGACGCCGATGCAAATCTGAACCTGCTCCAATGACTTCTTGTTGCGCAGGTTGATGCGCGAGAAAGTTTTCGGCGCGGGTGAATGCAATCCATTTTTCGCGGGCCGCACGTGCTCAAAATGTTTGGCAACAAGTTCGACAAAATGTTCGTGGTT
>OCTA010004560.1_pt1 | contig 12121 bp, 12 predicted proteins | sample 1538991 | NCBI WGS metagenome assembly OCTA01 (sample SAMEA3539302, study PRJEB22396) | soil metagenome | biome: tundra; feature: field; material: soil | place: USA | collected 2010-05 | depth 0.15 m | reverse complement strand
AGAGAATGCGAAGACCCCACGGAAGAGATTACGCTCATATTCAAGCATGTTGAATAGACGCGGCCTGAACACGGCAAGCGAGCGCTCAAATATTCATCACATGGGAAGCCCTGGACAGACTCTCTAAAATAGGGGCTGAAATAGGTGTGAACTGTCCACCAGCGTCCACCTATGTATATAGAACAAAAAGGCTTGCGCTCATTCAGAATGTGCGCTATCGTCTCTCTGTGCCCAGTCGGGCGCACCGCAACAGGTAACACCTTCCCAGTCGGGAACGAAGGTAAGCCAGTCGGCAAGCCCGGATCAATCCAAAATCCAAAAAGTGGGGTAGCTGCCTTAGTACAGTAGCCACTACATGTTGTGTTTTGCGCGTGTTTGGCTGGCTCTTGAAGGCCGATACCTCATTGGCTGTGTAACGACGGCATTTTCCAGCAAGCGATAGAAGAGCATTCCCCGACGGCGCGATTTCCTGCGGTTGAAGCGAAAAGCGAACTCGTCCAGGTATGCATCCAGATGCGTGGCGGTGACTGAACCTTGATGCGTTCCCAGCATCCAGCGTTTCAGCAGCGATGCGATCTTGTGAACACCCGGCATGACCACATGCGCTGGATCGCCGCTACTGGAGATACTGACAGCATGATGCTCGTAGCCTTCCTTTGCCAGCCCCGCATAGCCCTTCCAGCCATCGGTGCGCACCTGCGAGCCCGGCTCAATTGCGAACTGCACAAAGGGAATCAGACTGCGCGAGGATGCATCTGCCACCCGCTTGAGCCGCACCCGCCCGAAGCCTATCGGTGAAAGCACTTCGATCGCAATGGCCACGATGAACTTACGCTCCGTGCCGCGTCCGCGTGTGCCCTGCTCGATTCCACCCACGTAGGTCTCGTCCACCTCGACCGTGCCTTGGAGGCGCTCGCGGCCAGGACGCACCATGGCGGCCCGCAACTTGCGCAGCATCGTCCAAGCCGTCTGATAGCTGCCCAGGCCGAGAAGTCGCTGTAGGCCCAACGCGCTGACGCCATGCTTCTGGTTGGTCATGAACCAGATGGCGGTAAACCAGTCGGCGAGCGGTACGCGGCTGCGGTCGAAGATCGTTCCTGCCGTTACAGACACTTTGCGAGCACAAAGAGCACAGGTCCAGCGCCCGTCGGGCAAGCACCAACCCTTCTCACTGGAGCATTTTGGACAGTGAAAACCGTTCGGCCAGCGTAAGCGCGCCAGGTAGGCAATACAGGCTTGTTCATCGGGGAACCAAGCCCGGAACTGCTGCCAAGTGGCCGGATAATCAAGCTCCAAATCGGGTTCTGCTGCGGAAACCACTACATATAGAGCTTACTGTACTAAGGCAGCTACCCCACATCCAAAATTTGATTCGAGGATACCCACATGGCACAAGTTCAGATTTCTGATGTAATCGTACCCAGCGAATTTACCCAATATCAATTCGAGAACAGCATGGTGAACACAGCCATGTTTCAATCCGGCGTAGTGCTTCCCAATGGCGAGATGCAAGCGCAGCTTAACGCTGGTGCGCAGTCGTTCACCGTACCGTTCTGGGCGGACCTCAGTGACACGGAAGCTGACATCACAACTGATGTTTTGGCGACGCTCTCAACTCCCCAAAAGATTGGTGCGGCGGAGATGATTGTCCGCAAGTCATTCCTTCATGCATCCTGGAGCGAAATGTCCCTCGCGTCTGAATTGAGCGGATCGAGTGCTCTGGAGCGGATTCAGTCTCGCGTTCTGGCATATTGGGACCGGCAGTGGGAAAAGCGTCTCATCGCATCGCTGATGGGCGTGCTTTATTCCAACGTCGCCAACAATGGCGGCGATATGACCACGGATATCCACCTAACCGGAGGTGGCAGTCCCACTGTCGTAAATCTGTTAAATGGCGCTGCCGTCATTAACACTGCATTGACTCTCGGGGACAGACTCAATGACATGAAGATGATTGCAATGCATTCACACGTCTATAGCTACGCATTGATAAACGACGAAATCACCTTCTTCAAACCCTCAGTCAATAGCCTGGATATTCCGACATACAAGGGCATGGGCGTTATCGTTGACGACAGCTTGGTCACGTCAACCGCAGGCGTCTACATCACCGTTCTGTTTGGTCCTGGTGCCGTAGGATTCGCCGTAGCACCGCCAAGGACCGGATTCGGTACGGAAATCTGGCGCGTGCCATCGGCTGGCAACGGAGGTGGCAGTACAACGCTGCATTCACGTTTCGACCTTGCAATTCACCCACTTGGTTTTGCCTGGACGAATGCATCTGTTGCAAGTGTCAGTCCTACTCAGGCAGAACTTGCATTGGCGGCAAATTGGACGCGAGCTTACAGCCAACGTAAGAGCGTACCAATAGCATTCTTGATTTCAAATTAGGGCATTGCGTCAACCGACGCAAGAGGGAACACGCATTGGACCTGCCGTGTTCCCTCGCATTTCACTGGAGCATTCATCATGGCAGCACCAAGAAAACTACCACCAGAGGGAGCAGGCGAAGATATACGGCGTCTTGCGGCTGAAGGATATTCTCAGCTTGGCATTGCTGCCCATTTCAAAGTGTCGAGAGAATGCTTCAAACGCTGGATTGAAGAAGACGAAGCCTTAAACGAAGCGTATGAGCTTGGCAAAGAAACCGAACGGCAAGCCCTTCATGCACTGGTCGTAGCTTCTGCGCGAGCGAACAAACCGGCGAACGTAAATGCTTTCTTTTTGCTTAAGGCCCGTCATGGCTATGTAGAAACTGACAATCGAACCAAAGTGAGCGTTGACGTTGCTTTGAATAACGTCTTAGTAATCCGTGATTTCGGCGATGACGCAACATGGGCAGCTAAATGCGCAGCGCAGCAAGCCGCTCTTGTGGCTGCCGATTGTACCGGCCCGCTTCAAATAGAGGCGTCTACGGCTCCCCAGGTTGACGCTGTGGCGACGTTTGCGCCTCCGGTTGACCCTGCGCCCGTAGCACCATCATGGACAACGCCAGTCCAAGCGTCCGCTCCTGTGAGCGCTGCGCCCTACTACGGGCCTCCGGTGTTCAACTGGCAGTCACAGCCTGCCCCTGCACCGATCTACGCACCAGAGCCTATCCCTAGCGCTCCCGCAGCGCCCATGATGGCTCCGCGCTGGCGCGCCAGAGCCTAAGCCGCAAAAGAGAATGCCTGCCAACTCGATTGAGCCGACAGGCATACTTTGAACGGTAGGAAATGCGTTAGCTCGATTGTACTTTCACACCTAAACCTAGTCCGAAATGAAGTTTCTCCGCAGGTGCAACTGTGCGCTTGAACGCCGATCCACCAGCCCCACTTGCCTTGCTGACAACTACGATAGCGCGATAGAGCTTTAGCTTCGCTTCATCCTTTGAAGCAAGTAAGAGAGCCTTGATGGAATCGGCGGTGAAGGGGACAGGCTTTCCCTCATGCATAACAGGTTTCCCATCGGAAGGATTGACCAGAGTCAGAACAGCATCGCGCAATTCGATCCTGTATTCGGATTCCAATGCCGAGCGCAGCGCTTGAGGCGCGACTGAGATTTCTTGGCACAAATCTTGAACCGGGCCATCAATCGTTAGTTGACGGATTCTCGTTTCTGCTTCTGTTGCCTTTGCTGTTAGAGTTCCTACGCTCGCTTCTAATTCTAGGATGCGAGATTTTCGCGTTGCGCTCTTTTGGAGTAAGTCAGCATTCGTCTTGCGAAGTGTCGCCACTTCCAATGCTTCGGGCGATGGTTCAATAGGTTGCTGTGTAGGCTCTGCCATCATTCACCGCTCTCTGAAAAGTCAATGAAGTCGATGAAATTCTTGGGTGTTACCTTCTTGCGTTCCTTAAGCAATTTGGTAATTGTGTGATAAAAGAGTGTGCGTTGCTTCGGAGCAAGCAGATTCACATCTTCGGTCCCTGCCTTAAACAAGCGAGCCGCCGCATCCTTATCTGGATTTCCGGTGTCCACCCAAAGGCCTTCCATCCAAAGTGCCGTCGTCTGAGTCGGGCGTCGCTGAATCGGGCCGGTAGGCTCAGTGACGTTAGGCTCGGCTTCCTGCATACCTTTCATAGCTTCTAGCGAGAGCGCTGCTCTGAGTGCCTCCTCAATGAATTCGACAAGGGCGTAGCCCTTCTGACGTGCGGCCAATTTTGCAAGGAAAAGCAGCTTTTCCTCAATGTCAGCATTCAACTGCGCTTTGCGTGGCTCTATGTTAGGCATGTCGGTTTCTCCTGTTCACTCAGAGCCTAGCAGTGAATATGTTTCCTGTCTATCGCAAAAGATAGGAGATTACCAAAACCTTGCATTTATTAGTGACTCGTGCAACTATCTCCTCATGCCAACACTGAACGCCCCTCAAGCAAGCACTTATTCGCCAGCGCCTCATGAGCACTCACACCCCAATGAATACAGGGTGTTCGGCGTACTTCGCGCTTCTTACAGCAAGTTAGTGAAGCAAGGTGCTCCATCAATACTCTGCATTACCTATCATTGCGATGCAAGAGCGATCAGTGAAGTAGTATGCATTGAACATAAGGGATTTTCGCAGGGGCTCGCAGCCGAATGGTGGAAACGGCGAACTAACATTCCAATGCCGCGGACCGTTGACGGAGTTATAGCATTATCGTCACAGCTTAGCGTTCCTATTGCACTAAGGGTAAATAATCTTAATCGCAAGTATCCCTTAGTTGTTGAGTATATCTTTCGCACCATTAACTAATGCAATTAGAAAGGCTCTCAATCATGGACAATCAACCTGTACTGTTAGGCATATTAGAAGCGGCAGCGCTTGCCGGAGTTAACCGCAGCTTTCTATATGAGCGACTGGCTGAAGGAAGCATCGAATCAAGAAAGGCTGGCCGACGTAGATTAGTCGTGTCTTCCAGTTTGTGTAAGTGGATGGATAACTTACCTATCGTTGCACTTAAGCAAGCACCAACGAAAGGACAGTAATCATGCCGCTAAATCCGCACATCATTAAACATCCAATTGACGATGAAGAGTATGCGAACGCTGCCCCGACTATTGGTACCTTAATGCTTGCGCATTTCTCCACACCAGAACGGCACAACACAGTTATCTATGGAGCGGATAGCCTGTTCTTTGCAACGTTTCCAATGCGCCGTATCTATTTGCGCCGTGCGCTTCGTGGTGAGTTCGACATATTTACTTCCGAGAATGACTATCAAGCGCGGCCTGTGCTGTGGCTATTGGTACATCAAACGTCACCGGGCTATCACATGATTATTCCGGTGTGGCGGGGGCAGCTTTTCTGGAATGGTCTGGACACTGACGAAGCTGTTGCAAACGCAGTTCAGGAAATGAGCATTCGTCAAGGATTGCATTTGAGCGAGTGGCATTCATTCGTATGCGATCAGCGGGTGCGCAAGACTGATGCAGCAGATAAAGCGAAGCACAGCAAGAAACCACGGGTGAATTAGTGTCCAACTCCCCGAATCAAGACGCAGCGTTGGCACTCGCATGCATTGGCCTTCATGTATTTCCATGCAATCCAGACAAGACGCCAAGGGTTGCTGCGTGGGAGCAAAACGCTACCAGCAATTCATTGATGATTGAAGCCACGTGGCAAAGCTCTCCGCATCTCTTGCCCGGATTGCCTATCGGAGCACACAGTCTCTTGGTGTTGGATTGTGACCGCAAACCCAATGGGCCTGATGGCGTTCAAGCGTTCCATTCACTTTGCGCTGCCCATAGTATCGATCTATCTGGAGCATTCGTAGTAGAGACTCCATCGACGGGCCTGCATTTCTACTGGCGCGCTGAGGCGCGTTACGGCAACTCGCGTGGTTCACTGCCTGCCGGCATCGATGTGCGCGGCATCGGCGGGTACGTTATAGCCCCTGGTGCAACTCTGCCGGACGGACGCAGCTACAGGATCATTGCAGGCACATGGGACGCTATTCCGGCTCTACCTGACGCGCTGGCCGCGTTTCTGCGCCCAAAGGTAGACGCTGGTATCACTCAGACGGCACGCGCGCCACAGAGCCCCACAGAGCGCGAATGCGCCTATGCAGCGCAAGCCCTGAAAGACGAAGTTTCCAAGCTGGTGGCAATGCGGGCCGGAGATGGTCGAAATGCCGCCTTGAATAGCTCCGCTCACTCGCTCGGAACAATGGCCGGAGCCGGTTGGATCGATCATGCCGCTATCACCCAAGCATTGCTTGAGGCTGCCAGTGCAAACGGCCATGCGGCGAAGCATGGGAAGCAACAGACCATCAAGACGATTCAATCGGGCCTTGACGCTGGAATGCGCAAGCCACGGGAACCACTCGCGAACGAAACCATCCCTCAAATTGACGTTACCGCCATGATCGACGCATACAAGGGCAAGCATCCCGAAGTGAGTAAGAGCAGCGGGCCGGATCAATCTTCAAAACGTAGCGTGACACTTGTTCAATGCTCCACCATAGAAGCGAAACCAATAACCTGGCTGTGGAATGGGTTTATCCCGCAAGGCAAATTGACTCTACTTGCTGGTGCTGGTGGAACTGGTAAATCGACGCTCGTATTCAGTTTTGCCGGAACCGTATCGAACGGGGGAACATGGCCGGACGGTTCGCGTTGTGCTGTCCCTAGAAACGTGCTCATCTGGTCATCGGAGGATGACGCCTCCGATACTATCGTACCGCGTCTCATGGCTGTTGGAGCGAATCTGCAACGGTGCGGGATAATAAGCGGTGCGATAGATGAAAATGGTTTACGCTCCCCATTTGATGCGGCAAAGGATATGGAGAGGCTTCGAGAGGCTATCAATCAAATTGGCGGGGTCTCGCTGTTAGTCATCGATCCAATTGTGACCGCTGTAACCGGCGATATGCACAAAGCGAATGACGTTCGCCGTAGCCTGCAAGCGATTGTTGATTTTGCAGCCGAGATGAATTGCGCCGTCTTAGGTATCACGCATTTCGCGAAAGGCACAGCAGGGAAGAATTCAGCAGAACGTGTTATAGGCTCGCAAGCCTTCGCAGCATTGGCGCGTATGGTTCTGGTAGCAGCAAAAGAAGAGGATTCACAGAATCGCGTATTTACCCGTGCAAAGTCGAACAATTCAGCCGATACAGGCGGATTCAGCTATACCATTGAGGCCGGTACGCTCCCTGGTGGGATCGAAGCAACGCGAGTTGTATGGGGCGAAGCTTTGGAAGGTTCGTCCCGTTCAATTCTGTCTGAGATTGAAGGTGATGCGAATGAGGAAGCGGGGCAATTAGGCGTAGCGAAGCAATTTCTGATAAACACTCTTCACAATGGTCCTGCACCATCCAAGGAATTGTTGGAACATGCTCGCGAAAGATTCAGCATTTCAGCTATCACCCTTCGCAGAGCACAAAAGGAACTTGGAATTGTTGCGACTAAATTGAGTTTTGCTGGTGGATGGAATTGGTCACTGCCTTTATCGAATCAGATTAACGCTGTAAGAAACGATATATAGTGAAGCACTGGTGAAGACGTTACGGCGTCGCCTTCACCAGCCGATAGCGATAAATCAGGCCGCAGGCAGTACGCTCCATTTCTTAGCTTTGATCTCATGCCATGAAAGGTCGTACTGATAAGGTGTTGCGTCACCCACTTGACACATGAACTGCTTGCCGCTAACGTACATGCGGGTTGTTTTGCCCCAATTGGCATATCTAACGGATTGACCTGTTTTCAAGGCTTTTAATATTTCAGCGAATTCCATCATGTATATTCTCTTTCGCTCAATAAACTGGTTTCTGTGTTTGATTCAAAATAGGCTTAAGTGGTAACAAGTGCAAGCGTTTCGGGAATAAATTAACAATTTGCAGGCGATCGTCTATATCGTAGTTATTCATTGAATCGACTTAATAAGTCAACGTGTTATTAGTGCATACCCCACTTACTCCTCAAGATGCTCAAATTGCCAAGATAATCACGAAGATACTCGTCTCTATTTTATGAGCATCTTGAGCATCTTCGCGCTTACCCAAGATGCTCATCTTAGTTACGAAGATGCTCAAGCTAAGTTCTTTAAAATCCCAAGATCATCATATATAGGTAATACAGCATCTTCGTGAGTAAGTTGGCAATGACAGCCGGAAACCACTCGCCATCGGCAATCGCCGATATCTAAAGAAAAGCCTGCATCCAATGGTGCAATGCAGGCTTTATATGGGTAGCTTAATACGATAGGACGATTGATTAAGCAGTCTTCGCCACCAGTACGGGGCCAAGTTTCGCGGTGAGTCCGAATGACGGTTTGTTGTGACGAATCGTTTGCTCTTCAAACGACTTTTCAAAGTGGGTATATCGATCCGTCATTCGTGCGCTACTATGGCCCATCTGTTTTTGCACCAGTTCACGGCGCGTTCCGCCCATTGCTAGCAATGATGCAAAGGTATGGCGCAAATTGTGAAACGTGATGTGCTTTTCAATCTTCGCTGCTGTGCAAGCATCCTTCATCCGTTCGCGCTGGTGATCCTTCTTCCATTCCGTTCCATCGCTGCGAAGAAACATGAAATCACCTTGCGACTTGCCCTTTATCTGCTCATCAAAGAATACTGCCTCTTCATCTGTCAGGTAAACGCTCTTCAGGCGTTTCGTCTTGCCCTGTATCACTTCAATGGAACGGTTAAGCGAATCGTATGATTCAATTTTCATGGTGCAAAGCTCACCGTAGCGGCAACCTGTGTACAAGGCCCCTTGAACCAGATTGCAGAAATCAGGCTCGCACACTTCAATAAAGTGCTTGCCTTCATCGGGTGTAAGGTATTCAGTTCGCATCCTTGCTGTATTGTCGAATGGCTTCACCGTTACCCATGCTGTGTTGCTCTTCACTTTTTCGTTTTCGTATGCAAGGGTTAAGAGTGCTTTGAGGCTGCGCAGCACTCGATTCGCTGTGTCTTGCCGTCTACGGCGCGTTTCAGGGTCGTTAATGTCGAACGGGGTTTTGCACTTGGGTGCAAGCGTCCAAGCTGGTGGCTTAGAGCCTAGTGCCTGATGCCAGTCGTACAGCGTGGGTTTGCTGAGCTTGCCTACAACAATGTGGCGTAGTGTCGGCAGGATGTGATTCCTGACGTGTGTCTCGGCTGTAGGGCCTGTCTGCGTCTTGAGCCATGCCTCAGCCGCATCAGCGACCGTGTAGGGCTTACTGCTGATGCCTGCACTGCCCTCATTCACATCTCGGAACCATTCACGCGCCTTTTGAACTGCCTGATCTCTGGTGAGCACTCGCACGCCGTCAGAAGCCGTTAGATCGTCAGCAAGGCCCAATTCACCAAAGGCATATTGCTTCGTTCCTTCGTTGAGCTTGCGAGCGTACCAGACTCCGCCCTTGCGATTGCGCCGATATCCTAGCGCCAGTCCTTTGACGATCCGTTCAATGTGGAGCTTTTTGCCGTAGGGAATCGTCCGTCGCGATGACTGCGTAGTGAGCTTTATTTTCGTGCCTGTCTGCGTCATGCCTCAACGTAGCACAGTTCTCAAACTTTTCTCAAACTTTCGTCGGCAAATCTCAAACTATTTTGGTGGACACTGGTGGACGAGTTCTGAATCGGGAAGGGAAGTTAATGCAGAATCGTCAATAATCATGCGTATTTTGTAGACTCTTCAGAATTCTATGAATGCTTCAGAATTTCAGATTCTCTGCCCTGTCACGGCAGAGGTCGCGGGTTCGAGCCCCGTCGTCCCCGCCATACATTCCAAAAGACTTATTGGAATTGGCGGAATTCAAAAGGGGTGCAGAAGGGACACCAATATGTGTCCCTTCTGCACCCCTTTCTCTATTGCGATCCGGTCACGACTGCGCTTGCGTTGGGCGAACTTCGGGTTGTTCAGGTTCTGCGTCGGACTTCGGCTTTGGAGAAAACACAAGCGACATGACGGCAGCCTGGGCTGCGTGCTTGGCTGGAGTGATCGCCTGGGTGTAGATGTCCAGCGTAGATCTCAGCGAGGAATGACGCAATAACTCCTGCATCACCTTGAATTCAGTACCTACGCTTCTGAGAAGAGTCGAGTACGTGTGTCTGAATGTATGCCATCCGATGCGTTTCTCGATTCCGAGCTCTTGCGCGAGTGGTCTGATGTACTTACGCAGGATCGCCTGTCCCCAGTAAGGCCTGCGGCCGCAATGTCGCCGACTTGCGAAGACCCAGTCGTCGGGTTTCCGATACGGGCGCTTGACCTTCCAGTTATTTAAGGCTTCTGCGATGAGTGGATGAATTGGCACGGGCTTCTGTGAGGATTCGGTCTTGCACGGACCAACGACACCATAAACAATCGAGCGTGTCACGTTCATCGTTCCTTCCTCAAAATTGATATCGCCCCACTTCAAGCCAAACAATTCGCTCTGACGTAGGCCGGTGGATGACGCGAGCAGCACCAATGTTCGTTCGCGAAGGTCAAGACGATCCACCAGCATCCTGATTTCAGCGGCAGTGAGGACGCAAGGGACTTTCTTGCGTTTCGCACCTTGACGGACGAGATGGATCGGATTGCGGTCGAAGAATTCATATCGGCTGGCGTGATTGAAAAGAACCGACATCAGATTTCGGATCTTTGCGCAACTGCTCCTCGCCAGTGAAAGCTGACGAAGCCAGGATTCAACATCTATTGTCTTGACGTTGCGCAGTTCATGTTCTCCCCAATGAGGTAGGATCCAACGCTTCAGGTACACTGCATAGCATTTCTTAGTGGCGTAACTGCGCCAGGTATTGTCCAGTGACAGCTCGCGTTGCTCGAAATGAGCACAGATCTGACCGACCGTCATCGAGTCTCGACCGTTTCGTGGATTGGCGGCGTTGACCTTTGCAATTAAACCGACGACAGAGCTACGAGCAGCGTCGACGTCGGCATACTCATCGAGCGTTCCAATCACCCTCTTGCGGTAGATGCGATTGCCCGAAGTATCTTTTTCCGACCATCGGAAAAGCCAAACATCGGGACCCCGCTTACGACTCTTTCTGATTAGGCTTCCACGTTGCATTTTCTTCCTCCTGACCGCAGCAGCGGTGCAGGGAAGATGGTCGTCGATTAAGATGGCGATTGGCATTCTCGACGTTTCAGACGGGTCAGCTAGTGGTTTGCCGCCAGCTAAGCGCTTGTCGTGGATTGCTTTGCGGCGGCAGTGATCTAGCCAATCCCGTCCTTCAAGAAGCTAAACAACGCGGGTGGTCTCTCTTTGCGCTGTCAGGAATCCGAGGCTGCCGGGATTGGACCGCCCCGGCCGCAGCAACGCCCGCTTTCATAGCACCGGTCTTTCAGATTGCGCTCACCGAAATCTTGCAATATTTGCAGAGCATCGTCGGGAAGGGCGGCCTGAGCCGCCCTCCTCGACGACATCTTAGTAGCTCTTACGCTGCTGCCTGGACGTTGTGGAAGGTCGAGACAACCGTCTCAAACGTCAGAATCCGCGGCGTTCCATCGATCACTTTCGCCAGGGCCTTGACCACTTCCGAGCAGACGCGGGTGTTGTAATCGTCTGCATTGCTCTTGTGCTCCCACAGACTGATTGAAACCGCATCCTGCGATCCAGGATTGCATAGGGTGATTTCTTCCTTGAAGCCCTTCTGCTTCTGCAACAAAGGAAGAATCTGGTTTTCGAACGTGTGGGTGTAATCAGACTGCATGTTGGCTTTAATGCGGAAAGTTACATTGCGTGCGTACAAATTCAACCTCCTAAGGTTGTCTCGCATATAAGTGGGGGAACTTCAGATGGCCTTTACTTATATTCAGGGGACCTGAATGAGGTGACTGTTTCTATTTGCCTCATCAGTGAACGAAGTCTCTTGATTGGGAGTTGTCAAATCGAATGTTGATGGCGTCGATGCGCTAGACCCGGTCAAAATGTCGAGCCTGCCGTTCGCTACGCCGCAATCCAGAGCGACGCTCAGCGGTCCGAAGTGCTTATCTCCAATCTGGCGTTCCTCCTCCGCAACTGGAATCTCCAATCGCGTTTGGCTCAATTTTGCTGGGCGGGTCATTAAACCAGTTTGTCTCATTCCCTCTGGTACAGAATTTGCTGGGCACTCCACTCAGCGATGGCGGTTTTCATCCGTGGAAATTGGAGAACCGCTCGTGCGGTCGTATAGCGCGGTCATGGACCGGAGTCTCGCACACAATTCGCGGCTCAATACGCCAGGACGATAACGCCATTTCC
>OCTA010004559.1_pt1 | contig 12122 bp, 12 predicted proteins | sample 1538991 | NCBI WGS metagenome assembly OCTA01 (sample SAMEA3539302, study PRJEB22396) | soil metagenome | biome: tundra; feature: field; material: soil | place: USA | collected 2010-05 | depth 0.15 m | reverse complement strand
GCGCCCCCGCGGACGGCCACCCACCCGCGACCCCACCCAAACCAGCCAGCCAGCGCACGTCGATAAGCCGTCCGGCTAGTGCCGCCACGGGTAGGGCTAGAGCAGGCAGCCCCGGCCAGCACCGCCCGGCGGCATGACCGGGTGGTGCTGGCGACCTAGTTCTCGGGGCTGTCTCCGTCCGCGGCCACTTCGATAGCTTCGCCGCCAGCAAGCTTGAACCGCCTGCCGCAAGTAGGGCACTGCATGAGCAGTGGCCGTGCCGGGCCGGGCCGTAACTGTGTGGCCTTGAGATTGGTGTCGTCGTACGGGCACACCACGAAGTTCACGGATACAGCATAGGTCCCATGGCTCACCGCATCAGGCGCTGAGTGGGCGCGACATACTTCCCACGTGGATCGAAAGGGTCGTGATCGAGAATCGGTGGTTCTTCCGGCCGCGCTGGTGAAGGAGCGTTCCGCGCGGGGTGAAGAGGCGGCGCGCCGGTGGCTTCGATCGGTGGCGGGCATCGTTGAGGAGGCGGCCGGTCGGTGGCATCTCGATGTGGACACCGGCGAGTTGATGCACGGCTGGTTCGCCGTTGTAGTGCCAGTACACCGGGGAGATGAGGCGTGCGTCCTGAAGGTCAGCCAGCTCACAGAAGCAGTTGCTGCCGAAGCGCTGGCTCTCTCCGCGTGGGACGGCAACGGTGCGGTCCGGCTGCTCGATGCCGATCCCGGAGCGGGAGTTCTGCTCCTCGAACGCCTCGATCCACGGCGATCGCTCTTCGACCTGCCCTGGACGGACGCCGCGGAAGTTGCAGCCACCCTGCTCCGCCGGCTGGCGAGCGTCGCGGCTCCTCCCGGTGTTCCATCGCTGCGCCAGATCGCCGAGACGATCGCAGATTCTCTGCCCGAGCGGAACGCGAGCGCGGGCGCCCCAGTCCCGGAGCCGTATCTCGACGCTGCCGTGGGTCTTGCGCTGGAGATTGGCGCCGACGCCGGCGACCGGCTGGTGCATGCTGATCTTCACTATGGCAACGTCTTGGCCGGCGAAAGAGAACCATGGCTGGCTATCGACCCGAGGGCGGTCAGCGGCGATCCAGAGCACGCCGTCCCGGAATTGCTGTGGACCCGGCTAGACGAGGTTGGCAGCGCCGCGGGACTACGGCGGCTGATGGCGATCCTGGTGAGGAACGGCGACCTCAATCCCGAACTGGCCCGGAACTGGTCCATCGTCCGATGCGTCGACTACTGGCTGTGGGGACTCGAGCACGGGCTGACTGAGGACCCCAAGCGCTGCCGGCGCATCATCGAGATCCTGACCGGCACACCCGCATAGCGCCGCCGCTACCGGCCCGAAGCCAGATGAAACGTCAGAGCACCCGGCGGCGAGGCGACCGGTCCAGGCCCGTCGGGTCAGATTGCGGTGGCCGGCGGGCTGGATCCGGGCCCAGGCAGGACGTCGACCTCGCTGGCACGCCGCCTCCACCGGGGCGCATACCGGCGTGCGGACCTGCCGGCTGGTCTGCCGGACCGTGAGCGCAACAGGCTGGCCGACCACGGCCAGCGGCCTGCTCGCCGTGCCGGTCAACGGGCCTCACCGCCTGACCCTGCTCTCCTTCACGCACGGCACCGAGAGCAACCGCAACGACGCGCCATTGATGCAGCCGACCGGTTTCGAGCCAGCTCCCGCCTATACCTATGCCTCCGCCGGTACATATGCCTCCGCCGGGTTCGCCGTGCGGTCAGCTTGGCGGTTGCGCTCCGCGGGATTGAAGGTGCGTCACCAGCAGATCGCCGATGTGCACGATGTGCTGGGACATCGCCTCGCGGGCGGCATCGCTGTCGCGCGCCTCGAGTGCATCGAAGACCGGCGAATGATCCTGAGCCGACGCCTCGGACCAGCCCTCGATCGTGCCGAAGAAGCGAAGCGGGACATATTGCACTGTCTGATTGAGTAGTGCCGCCAGCCTGAGCGAGCTGGACGCCTTGTTGATCCGCCGATGGATCTCATGGCTGGCCGCGTCGACCGCAGTGGCGTCACCGCGCTCCGCCGCGTCCTCCAGCTGGGCCTGCAGCTCACGCAGGCCGGCGATCGCCGGAGCATCGAGCTTCTGAGCTGCCCGTGCCGCGAGTTCCCCGGCGATGAAGGCCTGCACCTGGAACAGGTCACGGACGTCCTGGTCGGAGACGCTGACAACCCGGAAGCCGCGCCGGGGCTCCCATCGCACCGAGCCCTCGCTCTGCAGGATCATCAGCGCCTCACGTACCGGCGTGGCGCTGACGCTCAGGTCTGCCGCCAGGCTCTCGGTACGCAGGAACTGCCCGGCCGGAAGCTGGCCCACCATGATGCCTTCCCGCACGTAGGCAGCGACTTTGTGGCTTAGCTGCTGGTGCGCGGTGAGCCCCGCGCCGTCCGGGATCCACGCCGGATCGCTCACTGTTCCTCCGGGTCGATGCTCGGATTAGCGTTCCATATCCAGGCAGGACCCGTGGCCAGGCCCACGTTTGACACTTTCTATATAATATAGAATTCTGGGCTGGTGTCCAGCATCGCCAACCCGGTCCCCCATACAGCCGGAGACACTCAGTGACGCTCCCAGACACCTCCGCCGTGGCGTACGAACTCAGCCCAGAAGAGCAGGCCATCGTGGAGGTGATACGCGAATTCGTGGACCGGCAGGTGAAGCCGGTGGTCCGCGACCTCGAGCACTCGAACACCTACCCGGACAAACTCATCGGGCAGATGAAAGAGCTTGGCGTCTTCGGGCTGGCGATACCCCAACCGTATGGAGACGTTCATGTCTCCACGCCGTGCTACGCGATGGTCACTGAAGAGCTCGCGCGCGGCTGGATGAGCCTGGCCGGGGCCATGGGCGGGCACACCGTCGTCGCCAAGCTCCTGCTCGCGTTCGGGACCGAGGAACAGCGGCAGGAGTACCTGCCCCGCATGGCCACCGGCGAGCTACGGGCCACCATGGCGCTGACCGAACCCCGCGGCGGCTCCGACCTGGCCCATCTCACCACCTCCGCCATCCGCGATGGCGGCGACTGGGTGATTAATGGGGCGAAGACCTGGATCACCAACGCCCGCCGCTCCGACCTCATCGCCCTGCTCTGCCGGACCGACCCGGCCGCCACGCCGCCACACACCGGCATCAGCGTGCTGCTCCTGGACAAACGCCCAGGACTGACAATCGGCCGGGACCTGCCGAAGCTCGGCTACAAAGGCGTCGAGAGCTGCGAGCTGTTCCTGGACGACTGCCGCGTTCCCGCTGACGCCGTCCTCGGCGGAGAGCCAGGGCACGGGTTCGCCCAGATGATGAAGGGACTCGAGGTCGGCCGCATCCAGGTAGCCGCGCGAGCGACCGGGGTCGCCAAGGCGGCTTTCGACGATGCACTCGCCTACGCGCAGCAGCGCGAGAGCTTCGGCAAGCCGATCTGGCAGCACCAATCCGTCGGGAACCTGCTGGCCGACATGGCTACCAAGTACAGCGCCGCGCACCAGCTGCTGCTGCACGCCGCCCGCAGGCTGGACTCCGGCCTCCGCTGTGACCTGGAAGCAGGGATGGCCAAACTGTTCGCATCCGAAGCAGCCATGGAAATCGCCCTGAACGCCATCCGCGTGCACGGCGGCTACGGCTACTCCACCGAATTTGATGTCGAACGGTACTTCCGGGACGCACCGCTGATGATCGTCGGCGAGGGCACCAACGAGATCCAGCGCAACGTCATCGCCCGCCAGCTCGTCGCCCGCGGCCATCTCTAACCAGCCTCGCGCCCTACCCGTCACGTCCGCCGCCCTCCGAAGCACCACCCCGGCATCGGCGGCACAGCGCACACTGGTGCCTCACTCCGCCTGTTGGCGTCGCCTCCTGCGGCCTTACCCGCCGGGGGGGTTCGGGCCACGTAGCTCAATGGCTCTTCTTGATGAAGCCCAGGGCTGCTTCGGCCACGTCCTGCCAGCCGCTGTCGAAGACCAGGGAGTGACCGCGGTCCGGGATCTCCTGGATGTCAGTGGCGGCACGATTGCGCTTTTGCTTCTTGTAAGAAGCGCTGGCGATCGCGTGCGGGGCGATGTGATCCTTCTCGCCGGTGATGATCAGCATGGGGCCGCGGCGAGGGTTCCTGCTGTCGACCTTCACCTCGGTGAACGGATTAATGTTGGCGGTCGCGGCCTGGAATAGCGGGATCCCGGAGCCCGCGACGGGATAGGCCTCATACAGCCGCCTGGCCTCGTTCTCGCCGACCGCGTTGGTGAAGGAGAAGCGGAACTGCTCGTAGGTCAGCATGACTGCCCGCTGGTAGTTGGCCGGGTTGCCGATGACCGGCAGGGCCGACCGCAGCGCTGACAGCGGCAGCGGCAGCACCCCCCGGAATGGCGCTGAATCGATCGGCACGGATGCCGTGGCAAGTCCCCTGCCTGCTAGCTGCTGCGTGATCAGGCCGCCGAAGGAGTGGCCGATGACCGCCGGCCGGTGCTGCAGGGCGGAGATGACCTCAGCCATGTGATCAGTGACCTGCCCGACGCTCTTGCCGGCGAAGACCCCGGGGTTAGCCCGGGCTTCTGCAACAGTTTCCGGATCATCCGGCCAGCCAGGGGCGATGGTCGCGTAGCCGTTCTCTTCGAAGAACGACCGCCATGGCTGCCAGCTCGAGGCAAGCATCCACAGCCCGTGGACGAAGACGACCGGCGGCAGGCCGGAGGCATTCGCCCGGCTGATCTCCTGCGTCTCGCTGATGTTGAGGCTCATTGGTGTACCGCCATTCGGACGGAAAGGGGACATCCGCCGACGCAGGTGATCGGCGCATAACGGGCGCACGGGCTGTCTCGCTCTTACCTAATCCTTGCGCACGGCCGACGGCGAGTCGATGTTCCGGGAGGAACAGCAACCGGGCCCAGATTGTTCTGGCGAACAACATGCCGCCCGCAGAGCAGAATGATTCGCCCAAGACGTGGTGCCCTGGATGGCTACTATTGGCCGGTGGAACAATCGTCGCAGGACGCTGTCGGCGCGCAAGTCGCCCTGCTCGGCGCGCAGATACGTGAGCGAGCCGACGAGCTGGCCGATGGGATGGTCGCGCGTATCAGGGCAGCCGTGCCGGTGTACCGCACCGATGCTGTCGTCGGCACCGAGGAACTTCGCCGCACCTGCCTTGACAATATCGGCTTCGTCTTCGGCCCGATCGGACGGACCCCGGCGGTCACATCTCCGGAATCACGAGAGAACGGCAGGCAGCGCGCGAAGAGCGGTGTGCCGCTGACGGCCGTGATGGCGGCCTACCGCGTGGCGGCCCGCTACCTCTGGGACTGCCTGGCCGAGACCGCCGCGCGCAGTTCCGTGCCCGCTGAGGTCACGCTCCGTGCCGCCTCCGAGATGTGGCTCGTCCTGGACACCTTCACCCAGGAGATGGCGGAGGGCTACCGGGAGGAGATCACATCTCAGGCCCTGAGCAAGGAGCAAGAACGCTCGGCTCTGGTCCAGGCGTTGCTGGAAGGCCGCCTGGCCGAGGCCAATCTCTGGGACGCAGCGGACATCCTGCAGATCCCACTTCGGGGCTGCTATGTGGTCATCGCCGCGCAGGTACCCGACACCGGCCGCCATGCCCTCCCGCGAGTGGAAGCGGCCCTCAAGCTCATCGGCGTGATCTCCGCGTGGCGGCTCCAGCACGACGTCGAAGTCGGGATCGCGTGGCTGCCCAGCCCTCAGGCTCACCTCGGCCGTCTCGTAGATTCCTTGCAGTCCATCAGCTCGGGGTCCGTCGGGATCAGCCCACGCTACGAGGACCTCAGGCAGACTGCCCACTTCCTGAGACTAGCGAGAATCGCCCTCCGCGGCGCATTCGACGCGCAGCGCGTTACGCTCTTCGACCACGACCCCCTTGCCGTCGCGGCAGCCAGCGATCCGGAGGTCATGCAACGCATCGCCAGCAGCATCTTCGCCGCGCTGGACCAGATCTCCAGCAGGGACCGGACGCTACTGCTAACAACCTTCGGCGCCTGGCTCGACAGCGGCGGCTCAGCCAGCCAGGCGGCCAGCGCCCTGTTCTGCCACCCCAATACAGTCCGGCACCGGCTGCGCCGCCTGGAACAGCGGACGGGCCGCTCCCTCGCCCATCCGCGCGGGATAGCCGAGCTGAGTCTCGCCTTCGAAATCGATCGCCGGCTTGCCGCCCCGGCATCCATCCGCACCGCCTCGGGCGGCTAACCCTTTCGGCAAAGACTGACGAGCCCGCACGCCGATTGCCGCAGCACGCACCGAGCCTCGAATAGACTTTCGGCGATGGCCAGCACGGCATGCTAGGTGTGCGGCGAGGTTGCGCACAACAGCAGGGCCCTCCGATGTCCGGAGAAGCGTGGAAGCTCAGCAGCCGCCCGGTAGGCCGCAATTGAGGGCGGGGTCAGGCGGGACTCGGTGAGGGCCGGGACGCGTGGTCCGGCTGACGGGCGGCTGAGGACTCGAAGCTGAGCTCGGCGCGGTCCTCGACCGGCTGGTACCCGAGGCGCTGGTAGAGGGCGTTGCTTGTCGGGTTGGCCAGATCGGTGAACAGGACTACCTGCTTCGCGCCGGCCTCCAGCGCTGCCTGGCTTACTGCCGCGGTGGCTGCTCCAGCGTAGCCGCGCTGCCGCTGGCCTGGTGGAGTGTAGACGGGCCCGACGCGGACCACTCCCGCAGCTGGCCGGGTGACCCCGGCCAGTGAGACCGCCGAGCCGCCGACCTCCCACAAGGTCAGGCCGCCGTAGCTCAGCCGGTCGTCGACGATGCCGGGGATGGGTCCTGCGCTGTTGCCGATCTCCGCTGCGAACGCAGCGAACCACGATTCGAGCAGGTTACGGTCGGCAGCGGCGGCTGCCCTTGCGGCGCCAGCCGGGCGCGGAGTGGGCGGCAGGAGTTCCCCTAGCCGGAACAGCCGGGAGCGCCGGTATACCCGCGCGGTCTCTCCGGTCAGGTCCTCCCAGGCGGCTGCGAAGCCTGCCGCGTCGCCTGGCCCGGCGTTGACCCCGGCCAGCTGCCGGCGGCGTGCCGTGAGGGCCCTGGCGAGCGGTACCGCGGAGCCGGCCGGAAGCGGTGTGAGCAGGGCTGGAAAGGGCGGGGTGTGCATGAACGCGCTCTGCCCGGTGCCACCCGCTGACGACCACCAGCCGAACAGCGGCGCGATCTCGCCGAACGCCGAATTGCCGCGTGCGCGCAAGGTCTCCATGGCGGCGAGCTGGATGGTGTTCTGCACCGGGCGTGACTGCAGGAAGTCACCGGCAGCGGCGAGATACTCGCCGAGGTCCTCAGTGAGGGTCCAGGCCATGCCCCATGCTCTCGGGGCCCGCCCAGTCCGCGCATCACATTTTCTGCCGCCATGCGAAGGCCAGCACAGGGCCACGCTACGCGCCGCCAATCTTGCAGGTGCAAATTTTGAACGTGCTGATCTTCGAGGTGCGGATCTTACGGCGCAACACTTTCGGACTGCAACATGTCAGACGCGGTCGCCGATCAGTTCACGGCAGCCAGTCCTGTGCCGCTCGGATATTCAATTGAGTGACTGACCTGCGCTATCGCCGACAGGCTTGACGCGGTGCTGGTTGGCTGGCCGGGCGCTGCTCAAGATCGTCTACCTGCGGACGTGCCGGGTACTGCGCCGACGGTAACGATTTGGTCTCGACGGGTCAGGCACCCATCCGCCCGATCGCCGGGGCCGAAGTACGACCGTGGCGGGAAAGCCCGAGTCAGCACATGGCCATCAGCGGCACAGCCGTCCTGGTCTGGATTCGACATGGATGCCTGACTTTGGTCGTCACCGCCCGGCTCCGTGTGGAGGTCCTCGGGATCGGCTGCGACCTCTGCTGCGCCGTCCAGATTATGTCCAGTTCAGAGCCAACCGTCCAGCACGGCAGGACACTCCCGTCCTGCTTATTCACCGCAGGGGCGAACGGCTTCGTGCCAGCCCCGGAAGGGATATCCATGAGTGGCCAAGATGACATGGGCTCGCCTGCCGTCCGCACTGGTGCCGAACGCGGGGCGCAGCAGCGCCTGTCACGGCGTTCGGTCCTACGGGGCGCCGCCGGTGCCGGAGTCGCGGGAATTGCCGCAACCGCCCTCGCTGGTACTGCGGTACCAGCCGTCGCCGCCTCGGCGCGGTCGGCGGTGCCCGCAGCGCGCGGCATGAAGGCCGAGACAAAGGACGCGGACGCGGATGCGGACCAGATCGTCGTGCACGTGCGCGATGCCGAATCAGGAGAGATCGACGTGTTCCGGGGCACCAGCCAGACCCGCCTGCGCGACCCGGAACTGGCCGCACGCCTGGTTCGTGCGAGCCGGTGACCGCCCAGCAGTCCTGCCATTTACAGCACGCAAACCTGTGAGGTAATTGATGTCTTCGCATCGCGAGGCGCCGGAGATCTCGAAAGATCCGGTCGCCGACAGTACCGACGTCTACGCATTTGTCAGCCCGGACCAACTGGACACGGTCACACTGATCGCCAACTACATCCCGCTGCAGGAGCCCGCCGGCGGCCCGAACTTCTACGAGTTCGGCGACGATGTGCTCTACCAGATACATGTTGACAACGATGGTGACGGCCTATCCGATATCTCCTACCAGTTCCGCTTCGAGACGAAACTGACCACTCCAGCGAGCTTCCTCTACAACACGGGCCCGATCGGATCGCTCAGTGACCCCAACTGGAACAGCAAGCAGTTCTACCAAGTTACCCGGGTCGACAAGTCCGGTACTCACGTCCTGGCCAGCAAGCTCGCCTGCCCGCCGTGCAATGTCGGCGTGCTGTCCACGCCGAACTACGAGGCGAACCTCGGGCATCCGGCCGTTCACTCGCTGGGCAGCAACATCCAGGTTTTCGCCGGCCAGCGTGCCGAGGAGTTCTACGTCGACCTGGGCTCGATCTTCGACCTGGGCAACCTGCGCCCGCTCCAGCAGTTCAACGTCTTCGGGAAGGCCGCCGGGCTCAAGAGCGCACCCGGCGTGAACGCCACCAATCGCCTGAACGTGCATTCCATCGCGATTCAGGTGCCGATCTCCCAGCTGACCGTGACGGGCCGCCCGACGATCGGCGTGTGGACGAGCGCGAGCCGCCAGCGCGTGCGAGTGTCCAGCGAGGAGGAAAGCGCCAACTTCACCAGCGGCCCCTTCAGCCAGGTTTCACGGCTGGGCAACCCTCTCTTCAACGAGGTCATCATCCCGCTGGGCAAGAAGGACTACTGGAACAAGCAGCAGCCGGTGCACGACAAGCAATTCGCGTCGTTCGTCGCGAGCCCCGAGCTAGCCGGGCTGCTGCCCGTCCTGTACCCAGGAGCATTCCCCCATCTCGCTGCCCTCGACAAGGCCCGGACAGCCCGCGCCGACCTGGAGGCGATTCTGCTCACCGGTATCCCGTCAGGCCTGATCAAGGGCTTCACGAACTTCACCGGCAAGGTGCGGGCCGACATGCTGCGGCTCAACACGTCGATTCCGCCCACCCCCACCAGCTCCAAGACGTACAACATCCTCGGGCTCATCGGCGGCGACCCCGCCGGATTCCCGAACGGGCGCCGGGTGACCGACGACGTGGTCACCATCGAACTGCGGGCAATCGCCGGAGCGGTGTACCCGCTGATCGACCCCAGCTACGTGGTCGACGCGGTCGTCCCTGACGTCACCGATGGCCTGACCGGCACCAGCGTCACCAACCAGCCCCGGCCGGCGTTCCCCTACCTGGGAGTGCCATACGACGGCTACCACAACCCGTCCTGATCAGAAGGATGGGAGATACCTGACGCCGGCCGGCACCACGAGCGCTGGCCGGCGCCCGGTTCCGTTTCTCCCGGTTCCTCCGCAATCCCCGGTTCTTCAGTCCATAGGAAAGCAGGAGCGCAGCGCGATGACCGAATCTGCCCCCGGTCCCTCCAGCGCCGGCAGCGTCGTCCTCAATGTCGGGGCCGGCATTGGCGCCCTGGTGCTACACGCGCCCGCGGACCTGGACGGCCATGAGATCGAGATCAGCCCGCACGGCATCCCGGGCGCCCGGCGCACGCACTCACAGGTCCGGGAACGCCGGGCCGGCAGCAGCGTACAGCACGCGGCCGTCTACCCCGGGCTTACCGCCGGTGACTACATCGTCTGGCGTGACGCCACCACCCCGGTCGGCATGGTGACCATCGACGGCAGCCACGTCACCAGCTACCACTGGCCGGAGCATCCGCCTGGTGGCCTGCCAGGGAATTCGTGATCTTGTCCGTGGTAACGTCAATCAGTTGCTCCGGACCCCGGCGGCTGATCACGTTCGCTGACCGCGAATGCACCTGAGATGTCTGGAGCATTTCATGCCGGGATCCAGCAAGCGGACCCTCGCCCGATCCTCTGCTACGGCAAGCACATCCAGTGACCGGGACGCGGACGTCCACGACTCGTGCCCTACTGCCGGATCGTGAGGCAAGGCTCATGTTCAACGTGGATCTCAGCATCCGCGATCGCGGCCAGCCAGTCGTCGCTCTACGCGGGGAGCTTGACCTGGCCAGCACCCCGGGCGTCGCATCTCACCTGATCACAGCCGTAGCGGCCTGCGGCCCCTCGGTCATCGTGGACCTGGCCGGTCTAGAGTCGATCAGCTACAGCGGTCTGGCGATACTGGAGCGCATGCTGAAATGGACTCGGGAAAGCGGCGGTGACCTGACCCTGGCCGCCCCACAGCAGCAGGTGCGGCGGGCTCTGGAGGCCACCGGCCTGATCGACGTCTTCTCGGTGTACGCCAGCGTGGAAGAAGCCGCGAGCAGCCCGGCCCTGGCCCAGCCCTGGTCGCCAGAGGCGTCGCAAAGGCCCTGTCCCGCCATGGCTAACCGGTTTAGCGGCTGTCGGCCACCGGAGCGCACAGCGTGTCCGCCAGTTTGGCCGGGACGCGGGACATGCCGGCCGCGGCACATGGCGCATGACAACTGCTCAGCCGCCACCCCCGCGCACCGGCGCCGGCGGAGATGACCGGCAGCTCCCGGCCCGGCTGAGCGCACTCTCTGCCGCTGCCCGGTTTCCGTCGCCGTTCTGGGCCTGATCGAGGCGCCGGGCCGTCACTGGGAGCCGCTTCAGCAGGCACCAGCGCATCAGACGGTGTAGATAGCGTGCCATGCAGACCAGCGGAGCGCGTGCCAGGCGACTCGCACGGGCTGCGCCCGCCACCTCAGCGGCTGCGCCTCCAATGATCCGCTGCAATGCTTGTTGCCCCGGCGGATTGCGCGTAACCTCATGAATGGGGGCCGATCACGCTCGACGTGCCTGCATGTACGCGAGATTGCGACTTCTGCTGCTCTGGACCTCGGCGGCGCTTCGCGCGCATAGGCAAGCCGAGGTGGCACATGACAGCGCCCATCCGCCAGTGGATCCCGCTTCGCGTCGGCGACGAGCGGACATACGGCCGCGCAAGGGCGCCGAGCAAGATCGGGGCCAGGTCACGCCGACCGCTGGCGCTTGGCCGGGTGAAGCTTGGTCCAGCGGAGCACAGCCTGATCTCCGGGGGCTGCTGTGATGCTTGACGGGGCGCCCCCCCGTACCGCCGTGCCCGGCGGCCACCAGGCTGGCGCACGGCTGAGCCGCTCCCTGCGCACGTCATTCCCGACCTTCCCCGGGAGGATGCAGCGGTTCAAACCACGCGACCGAACAGGGCAGGTCGCCGGTGGATCAGGAGACGTTCGACCCGGAGGTAACGTGTGAAACCGTTTGTGGTCAACCGGCACGGTCGTCTGGTGTTCCCGGCGAATTTCTTTGGTGAGCTGGACTTCTCGGTCCTAAGGACGCTTGAGCAGTTCACCGCCGTGATCGAGCGGGATTTCGAGGCGAAGGCGCCTACTGGAACCGACATCTTGGCCCGCGTCGAGTCCGGGGCCTACCCGGGCCGCTTTGAGCTGCTGCGCGATCTGGGCCAGAACCTGTTCTGGGCCAACCGGTACTCGATCACGATGTTCGAGAAGCGGCCGACGCGCTGGCGCGACGTGGCGAAGCATCGCGACGATGTTTTCCTGCCGGTGCTGACCCCGTGGGAAGACAGCGAGCGCAAGGTGGCCGCGGTCGAGCGCGCCTTCCGTGAGCTGCCCGCAACCTGGGACGCCGACACCGAGGACAAGGTGTTCGGCCTGCTGTTCGACCTGTTCCGCAACAAGCTGCACCATG
>OCTA010004558.1_pt1 | contig 12123 bp, 8 predicted proteins | sample 1538991 | NCBI WGS metagenome assembly OCTA01 (sample SAMEA3539302, study PRJEB22396) | soil metagenome | biome: tundra; feature: field; material: soil | place: USA | collected 2010-05 | depth 0.15 m | reverse complement strand
TGACCATCGGTTCCAGCGTTAGTGCCAGCAACCCGTCTCTCGTGAATGCGGTCGCCGGGAACAGCTATTTTGGAGGGAGCAGTTGTACAGGCATGCAAGCCAACGGAGGCGTGTCGACCTTCTATGCGGGCGCACTCTTTACGGCGCAGCAGTATCTCGTGGCCAATGGAAGGTCGAACGCGCAAAATGTGATCATCCTGCTTGGTGATGGCGACGCGAATGGCGGTGCAATGGCTGGCTCCAGCTCTACCTTGAACAACAATTCGTCGATACCCGCAACATACGGGAAATACCCCTCCAGCTATCGTCAGTGTCAGCAGGCGATTGATATGGCTACGGCGGCCAAGACAGCAGGAACAAAGGTCTACACCGTAGGCTATGGTGTCGCGTCTGGCGGATGCAGCACTGACAGTGGGGTTTCCGCATGCTCAGCGTTAAGACAAATGGCCAGTTCGGATTCGAATTTCTTTGTTGACACGTCGAGCACAGCATGCGCCGGCGCTACATCAGTCACAATGAATGGGAAGACCAATTCCCTGAGCGCAATCTTCACGGCGATCGTCGGGGATTTGACGCTCCCGCGGTTGGTTCCCAATACCATCGCATTCACGGCAAATTAGGTGCGCGAATAGGGCCGCAGAAGAGCTCCCGTCCGGCGTCATTGAGGAGTGGGTTTCAATGTGCCAACAGCAGGGTGGTCAGGAGCGCCTCCACTTTCAAAGCTGCCGATTCTGCCGCGCCGACACCATGATGCACGCCGTTCTGCACCTTGTTTTGGACGTGGTGCAATAGCAATTGCGGGGTTAATCAGGGGCAAGGATTTAGGGATACCTGCTAAACCGTTGATTCTATGGTGGCGGAGGGCAGGATCGAACTGCCGACCTACGGGTTATGAATGGAAAACTAGCCCCAATGCGGAACAACACGAACCAATTAAACCAACAAGACGTTACCAATCCCGCTCGTGCCGCTGCCCCCCAATTGGGTCACTTTGGTCCCAGTTCCCGGACAGAAGACGGAAAGGTTGCAGATCATTCTTTCTGACTCGGCTTGCCCTACGTCTATGACCGCTCCGTTTCAAGTGTTGGATGGCTTCACGGGGAGGGGCAGGTAGATTTATCCGCATACAGGAGCCGACGCACAACGCCCACTTCATCGCTCTGATGGACCGATTCATGCCGAGCCGGCGGTTGCGCCGGGATCAATTAAATCAACTGCCCGTCCGCCACGAGTATTGGGGGTATTGAGCTGAACTGGTCTAACTGACGCGCCACAAGCATCTCTGCGAGATCGCCAAGGAAGTTTGTCCCTCGGTGAACATCAACGAGTTGAAAGGACAGAAAGTCGGCGCGGCAGCCTGAAATGAAAACGCTCGTGGAGACCTGATTGGAAGACTGGTGCTTCGGAGAGCGGAATTGAGGGCCGTATTCTCGGCCTAGACAATCCACCCCGCCGGAATGTGAGCAAGGGCTATGGGAATTGGCGAAATGGGGCCTAACCATTGCGAAGCTACTGGCCTAACCATTGCGAAGCTACTGATAGTTGCCGATCAAGACAAATGGAGCCCAATAGAACGGATGAGAATAACCGGCATTATGCGTCTCTGATGACGACTCTTGCGCGATTTCAAATCCCCGCCCGCTTCCTGACTTCGCAGCAACGGCAGGCCCATGCAGGAATGCAAGCTGCGCCTGGCGCAACGCCTCCGCTTTTCCCGCGGCAGGATTCTTGACCCAACGGCCATAGAAATCGCTCATTAACCGGCTCGTACTGGCGTCGTTTACATCCCAGAGCGTGGCCAGCACCGCTTCGGCATCCTTCTGCTGAGCAACCATGCCCAGACTATCCATCTCCAAGCCGTTTCTGGAGGTGTAGTCTCTCGCCGTACTGCACGCCGAGAGCGTTAGAAGCCTGGTGCCGTGAAAGGTGACCGGGGAATTCTCCATATTCGAGAGATTCCATGCGAACCCATTCGCGTCTCCACCGTTCTCTCCGCCGAGCATCAAGTACGGTTCCTCGCCGTCGCCCGCTTCCACGACGAAATGGCTGGCAATATGCACTACGGAGAAGCCGTTGCCTTCGCTGAGCTCCGCTTTCAGTGCAGCCAGCGTGAACTGTTCATTAGGCAGCAGCTTTCCCTCCATCGGTCCATGTGATTCAGGCACCGCGGGGTCGTGGACCACTGAATCCAGCTCTGGCATTACACCAGGCAGCGGCGGCAGCCCACCGTAGCTCTTTGACAGGCCCATTGCCAGAACGCTGGGTTTAATCCCATTCGTAAGCGGTGAATCCGTCATATGACCGTAACTCTCCGGCGTAAAGAGGACGTTATTGAAGCGCTCTATCATGTAGTGGTGGCCATCATAGAGCGCGCCAATCGGCAAGTAGCGCAATGCGTCGTCGAGCGACCAGAGCAGCGTGGGAACAGCACCGTGTGCGGGAGGCTGCCCTTCAAGCGTCTTCAACTCATCTTCGACTGGCGCCACAACCATGGCATACAGTTCGGCCAACTTTGGCCTGGGATCGGAATTGCGTGCGCGCAAAACCTTGAGTACCTCAAGTGCCTTACTGCGCACTTCGGCGGGAGTGGCCTGCAACTCGAACTCCTTTCTTGCGTTGGCCCTGACCACAATCTCATAGGTGTGATCTTTGCCCAGCAGTAGCCGGATACCCAATACGTGGGGGCCCAATTTTGTCAGCGTATTCTGCAGATAGCTCGGCGCGGACTGATCGTCGTGCGCAGCTCCATCTGCCTGAGCGTCTGATCTCTGCGCCAGGTCCGAATCGATGGTGCTGGTGAATGAGGACAGGATCGCCGCGCTTTCCTGCTCCATGTTTGCGCTCAATTGTTTGAGTTGGGCCTCCTCCTCTGGTGTGCGCGAACCCTTGGCCTGCAGGCCGGCTGCCTCCACACTGGCCTGCTCATAAACCATGGCTGTCTTTTCTAAATCCACCATGTCGCTTTGCGCCTTTTGCTGTGCGCGGGTGAGCTTCAAGGGTTCGATTCTAGCCGCGGTATCAGCGGTGGCTGTGCGCACAATGTCCATCAACTCCTGCTCCTTGAGCAGGTCGAGAATATCCTCGGCTTCGCCGAGCCGGCCGGCTTCAATCAGAATTTCCGCAAGCACACGATAGGTCATCGACTTGGATTGCGCGAATCCTGCTTGCAGGCCCTTGTCCATCTCCGAGATGTTCTTGCGAATCTGCTGGAATGCGCTCACCGCATCCATCCCAAAGAAGATCGCGTCCTCGTGGCGATGCTGATCGCGGAAGCCGATCATCAGCGTGGTTTCAATGCCGCCTTGAATCTCCGGATCGCCCGCGGCCTTTGCCAAAGACAATGCCGCCAGTTCGCTAGCCAGAGCTTTTTCCGGCTGGTTCCGCGCCGAGTACGCCCACCCGATGGTCATCATCGCCAGCGCCTCGCCACGCCGGTCCTCGACCTCATGCCAGATGGGAAGGGCATCGCTGTCGTATTTCAGGGCTTTGTCTATTTCTCCCAGGTTGGAACAATCCCTTCCCATATTGTTGAGGGTCATCGCTTCTCCGCGCCGGGTTCCAGTTTCCCGCCAGATAGGCAGCGCCTGTCCGCTGTAATCCAGTGCCTTTTGCGGCTGACCCATGTCGGCATAAGCCCTGCCAATATCGTTGAGAGCCAATCCCTCACCGATTCGATTTCCAATTTCGCGCCAAATGGGCAGAGCCTGGTTGAAGTAGTCGAGAGCCGTCTGGTGTTGCCCCAGATCACGAAAAAGCCGGCCAGTGTTGTTGAGGGTCAGCGCTTCGACCTGCCGGTTGCCGATTTTGCGCGAAATCGACAGCGCCTGGGCATAAGCATCCAGGGATTTCTGCTTTTGCCCGAGATCAGCGAACGTCCTGCCCATGCTGTTCAAGGTAAGTGCCTCGCCGCCCAGCTCTCCCACTTCGCGCCAGATGGCAATTGCCTGGTTGAAGTATTTGAAGGCCTCCTGCCCCCTTCCCATGGCGGAGTATGTCTCTCCAAGATTGTCCAGCGTGTTCGCCTCGCCGGCGCGGCCGCCAGCTTCACGCAAGTCCAAAGGGAGCGATTCAATCAGTGCCCTCAGATTCCTTAGCTGCCCCAGGTCGTGCAGCTTGTCTCTGTTGCTGAGTCTGGGCCCGACTTGCCCGGTGTCGAGTTCGTGCCAGATCGCGAGCGCTTCGTTCAGCTCCTTGAGGGCCACATCCCGTTGGCCCAAATCGTTATAGGCTCTGCCAATGTTGCTGAGAGTGTTCGCTTCCGCCTGCCGGATCCTCAATCTGCGCCAAATAGCAATAGCCTCATTGAAGCGCGAAAGTGCCTGGTGCTGCTGACCCAGGTCGCTATATACACGACCCAAGGTGTTTTGTGTCATGGCCACGCCGGGCTGATTGTCTGCGCTCTGTTCAATAGCGAGGGCTTCGTTGAGGTCCTCCATCGCCTTTCGCATCTGGCCAGCTTGCCGGTACAGATAGCCGAGCGTAATCAGCTCGAGTCCTTCCTCCTGCACCTGTCGCGCCGCACGTTTTTCAGCCAGGATCTGTTCATGCAGCTTGATCTGATCTTGCACTGGGGAACTCTGCGTGCGGGCTTCTGTTGCCACGAGCAGCCCAAAGCTTATGCATGCAATCAATCGGAATCTGTGCGCCAGATTCATCTTTCACCTTCCGTCATACGGGGTTGGCGCTGGGTTGGTCAGTCAGTCTCACTTCTTCTGCACGACTCCAATCAATTGGCATTGATCATTTGGCAGCCAGGTTTTCACGAAGGAATGCCACCACTTTGATTACTGAATCGTTTGCTGCTTCGGCGTCCCATTTAATGTGGACCCTCATTCCCTTGGCAGCCGGGTCGTATGCGGTCATCTCGGGCGAATCGAGGTTGAATCCATGAGTTGCTCCCGCATATTCAACTGTGGTCAGCTGAAAGTGGTACTTCTTTGCCAGCGTGCTTTTGAGTTCGGGAACAGCCTTGTCCTCGCCGAAAGCGTCCTCGGTCCCATAGAAGATGATCATCGGGCGGCCGGTGAGTTGGCTGCCGCTTTGCTCAAACTCTTTTGTGAAGTGGTTGCACACCGGATAGAACATGACAAATGCGACAAATCCCTTGTCGTCTCCCATCCATTTCTCAACGTTTGTTTCCATGGCTGTTCTCAAAGCTATGTTGCCACCCAGAGAAAAGCCCATGATTCCGATTCGGTTGGGATCGACGGAGGATAGTTTTCGCAATTCTTTGAGCGCGGCGAAGGCCATCGGCAAAAAGACGTCAGGCTTTGGCCGGTCAATGGGGCCTCTGAAAATCCCAGTCTTGAAGTCGACTTCGAAGATCCCGATTCCCACATCGAGGAGCGGCTGTCGATAAAGCTCGCCGCGCTGGTCGATGCCCATGGTGCCATGAACCAGAATGATGGCAGGCACCGGACTCGAAGCTTTTTCCGGTAGGTAGAGTGTGCCCGACAGCCTGTAAGGTTGGTTGGGATCTAAGGAAGAGAAGTCAATCTTTGTCTGGGAAGAGAATGCACTGACAGGGATCACAAGGATGGCCATCAAACACAATCCAATGAGTCCGAAATTCTTCCAGCCCTTCATCATCCGCCCCGATCAGCAGCAGGTTTCCTTTTCGAGTTCATGATTGGCGCCATGACGGCCTTCCCCCGGCTCTACATGCCGACTCCAGGGAGAAGAATCGGTCATTATTTTTTCTTCCCGCCTTTTTGCGCTTTGCCGCTACTCTGTGATTTGCCGCTTCGGGTTTCAGAAGACTCAGTGTCACTCCCGCCGGCAGAGTGTTTATCCGTGGATGAGGCGTCGAGCGGTTCCACACTTACTTGCATTGAAGCGTACGTGATTCCAGGGACAGCGCTCGCAGCGCGCGCCGACAACGGCAGATTTGGATCCGCATCCTTCCGCACCAGGTAGCCCTGCACCAGGTCCAGGTTGGGCAGCTCCTTCGCCAACTCCTCTGTATGATCCTGCGGCACCATCAGGTAGTCGCCGGAGAGCAATCCCAGATAGCGATCTTCCCGATCGGGATCGCCAAACGCCGACTGGGTAGCCACGGCGGTAGTCAGATTGCCAGCCATAATGAATCGCGTGCGATCTTCCCAATAACTGAGAACTTCAGTAAAAGCGCTGAGTGCCGGTACGCTGATTGCCGGCAAGGTAACCATGGGGGCAATCACCTTTGCCCCCTGCATCATTATGTTGAGAGCTTTCACAAACACTGAAGTGCTTGCAGCCTTTGAGACATTAACAGCCAGTTTTCCCGTGCCCTGCGTTAGCAGGATCTTGCTGGTGCCCTGTGTTGCCTGAGGGTTTCTGAATCCCAACTGTTCGAGCGAAACCTTGCCTGCCTTGTCTGGCGTCAGCGATGCAATGGCCGTCCATGCCAGCGGAGCGATGATGTTCATGTATGGATGTATCTGGCAAGTATCGACGCGAAGCTGCGCTGCACGCGCGTTGGCGGCGCTGTCGCCGTTTTCGGGTCGGTATTGCGAGAGAGCGACACTTACGGCCACATCACCCTCGTGGTCCAGCAATTCCTCTTTCCCAATATCGGTGGCATAGCGCAGCCTTTTCGTGTCGCTCCGATAGTGCAGATACTGAGTCTCCGCTTTCGGATCGGGAAGCTGATCTTTCGGTCCTCGCGAGGCGGCCTTTTGCCCATAGTTGTGGCTGAGTGGATTCACCGAGTCGAAAAAACCATTCCAGAAATCATAGGAGTCGTGCGGCGTATCCTCTGGAGCAGCCTGCGAGGCTGCGCTTTGCGCGGCCGCAAGGTCGGGTAGAAGCGCCACAAGCAGACTGAGGGCTGAGGTATTAGTTACAAATGCGCGTCGAGAAATGGACATGGTCGTTCTCCTTCAAAAGATCGCAGGCCCTACTATGCGAATTGGTTGACCACAGCAGCGGCGCATTGCGTTCATTTGGTTGTGTCCGTTGAGATTCTTTGATTGTTGTGTCTTGGCAGTGCCTTGGCGTTTAGCTCGAAGATGACGAGTCGAGTGCCTTCACACTCACACGTATGGAAAAGTACGAAACATCGGGGACGGCGCTCATCGCGCGAGTCTGCAGAGGCAAATCCTGATCGGCATCTTTGCGCACCAGGTAACCCTGCACCAGGTCGAGGTTTCCCATCTCCTTGGTCAGCGAGTCAGCATGTTGCTGCGCGAACATCAGGTAGTCACCGGAGATCAGGCCGATGTATGGACTCTCACGTTTAGGATCTTTCAGCGCCTGACGGGTAGCCACGGCTGAGGTGAGATTGCCTGCCATGATAAATCGTGTTCGATCTTCCCAATAACTCATCGTCTGCGTAAACGCGCTAAGAGCCGGCACGCTGATGGCAGGCAGTGAAACCAATGGCGCCGCGGTTTTCAGCCCCTGCATGATGATATTGAGCGCCTTCACGAACATTGAAGTTTGTGGTGCCTTGGAGATGTTGACCGCTATCTTTCCGGTGCCTTTCGTGAGCAGAATCTTGCTCGTTCCCTGTGCCGCCTCGTCTGTTTTGAGACCCAAGTGGTCGAGCGAAACAAAGCCCCCTTTTCCTGTGATCACTGAGGCAATCGACGTCCATGCCAGCGGCGAAAGGAGATTCCTGAAGGGGTAGATCTGTGTGGTATCGACGCGGAGTTGCCCTGCGTGCTCGTTGGCCCCAGTGCTGCCGATTGCAGGCCGGTACTGCGAAAGCGAGATGCCAACAGCCACGTCGGCGTCATGATCAAGCAACTCTCCCTCGCCGATCTCCGTGGCATAGCGCAGTTTCTTCTCGTCACTCTTGTAGTGCAGATATTGCGTCTGAACGCCAGGATCGGGCAATTGATCCGCCGGGCCGCGCGTTGCCGCCTTTTGGCCCGAGCCTTGAACATCTGGACTCACTGAATCGAAGAAGCCATTCCAGAATGCGTAGGAGTCGTGCGGGGCATCCTCATTTGAGTCCTTGGGAGTCTCCGCCTGTGCGGCGTTGAGTTCAGGTGCGATTGCGGCAAGAAGACCAAGGATCGGCGCCTCGGTCAATAAATCACGTCGGGAAATGGACATGGTCGTTCTCCTTCATAGCATTATCGGGTTTGAGACGCGCAGGCCGGGAATGCCGCCGGCAGGCAATGCGCGCCCGATCTGTTCCTAAGGACCGCTGAGTACGCGGGTATTTGTGGGCAGGTGGGCGCCAATCGACAGGATGTCGCATTGGACAACGGGAACGTCCGCAATTCAGAGAACGCGCGGAACATATCGCAACGAGCTGAAGCCTGCAAGCTCATAGATGCTCCGAACACATTGAAACTAGAAGGGCCCAAAAGTTGCGCGAAGGGTTCGAGATTGTTCTAAAGTATAGCTCCGCCGGAGGGGGAGGTGAATCGTGCGGTTTAGGTTGCACTGGTGGCAATCCACCCGGACCCCAGGGAGTGAAGTTCGTTGGACTCTTGTTGAGTGCGAAGGACCGGGGGGTGTTGAAAGACTCACTCTCGGGAAAGTCGGAAAATCTCATCGAGCGGGATTGCTCTGCTGCGGCATTGGTGAGTCTGTTCGCGCTGCGGTCCTCTGAAGCTGCCTCCAGATAGCAGTGAAGGTGGAGAAGCCAGGGCTTGTTAGCAATACCTCAGACGGCGGACAGCGTAAGATTCAGGCGAGTCAGGGCGGAAGAATGAGTCTCCAATTTGCTTTCGTTTTTCGCATTCTCAAGGAGCTGCGGTCCTGATTAAGGAAAGGTCGAGGTCATTATGCACGGATTGGCCCGTTATTCCGCACTTCTCTCGTTGTCACGATTTGCATCTGCGCCTGCAAGGCTGGAACGCAAGCACCAACCCAACTTACGGTCAGTGGTGCGTCCTATGGACTACTGGCGGCCCCAATCGCGTTTGATCGTTTCAGTCCTGAGCTTCGCAACTGTGGGGACTTTTGTGGGGACCCTAGATAGAGAATGGCATGAATCACAGAGTCCCTCACTGCACCAGCTAAACCTCAAGCTGAGACGGCAGCGATCCTCATCAGGGTAAGAACGGTAATGTCGTCGCGCTGGCCGAATTGCTGGGCAGTATCGACGATGTTCTTTGCCGGTTCCATGGAGATGGCAGCGGTGCGCTCAAACCCGAAAAGCTCGCCCGAATTGTTACGGGCTTCCGCGATGCCGTCGGTTACCAAGGTCAACTTGTCACCTTCCGCAAGTTGAAAGCGGGACTCGGTGTACTTCGAGGTCGCTTCCAGCCCCAATGGCACGCCGTTTTCGATGGGGACCTCCTTGCCTTGAACGTAGGGAGGAAGATGGCCGGCATTGGCCAAAGTCAATGATCCATCGGGATCGGCGCGAAGGACGAGACAGGTGGTGAACCCTCCCTGGCTGCGTCCCCACATGCGCTCGTTCAAGGCGGCAAGGATTTCGGCAGGCCTCTGCGTGTACTGAACCAAAGTGCGAATCGTGCCCACAAGGAGGCTTACGGTCACGGCTTTGTGAAGGAGCAGATGGGGCACAGCTCGATCCAGGTTACCGTGGACACGTATGGGCACCTGATCCCTGGAGCAGACGTTTCCTATGTGGACTGATTGGATCAGAAATCGACCGAAAAGCGGTTGTTGGAACAGCAACCATCCGCAACTCCCGCGCAACCGAGGGACGAAACTGAGACCCTAATTCCAGCGTATGTTGTTGATTTAATTGGTGGCGGGAGGCAGGATCGAACTGCCGACCTACGGGTTATGAATCCGTCGCTCTAACCATCTGAGCTACCCCGCCAGTGTCGTGCCTGGTGAATGCCTGGAAGGCGCAGGTCGAAATGACCCGCCAGGGGGAGGTGCGGACCGCATTCGGCGCACGGCTCCCAACCTTGATGATACGGGGGCATGGATAGCAGGTCAATCCCGGACGGCAATGGCTAACCTGGGCGAGCGAGCCGCGAAGAGGGTGTGTGGAGGTGCTTGCCGGGAGCGAGCTGAGCGCTGCGGGTGATTGCTGCCTGCCTGCTCCTGTAAACTCGCCTGCATGAGTACGTTCCGTATTGCCGCGGTGATTCCGGCGCGGCTGAGTTCGACGCGGCTGAGCCGCAAGGTGCTGCGGACGATTGCCGGCCGGCCAATGGTGGAGTGGGTGTGGCGCGCAGCGGCGAGCAGCGGACTGATGGACCCGGTGGTGGTGGCGACGGATTCAGAGGAAGTGGCCACGGTTTGCAGAGAGCGCGGGGTTTCCGTGGTGATGACTTCGCCGGAGTGTCCGAGCGGGTCGGACCGGGTGAGGGAAGTGGCGCGGCAGATTGATGCCGATATTTACGTCAACATTCAGGGCGACGAACCAACGCTGACGTCGGATTTCTTTCCGCCTTTGCTGGGACTGCTCGAGCGGCCTGAGGTGGAGGTTTCCACGCTGGCGGTGCACTGCCCGGCGGAGGAGTTCGCAAATCCCAACGCCGTGAAGGTTGTCACGGCTCTCGATGGGCGCGCTCTCTACTTTTCACGGGCGACAATCCCATTCGACCGAGACGCGACGGGGTTTACCGGCTATCGCAAGCACCTGGGGATTTATGCATATCGGAAAGCTGCGCTTGAGCGGTTTGCGGCGCTGCCGCCTTCGCCGCTGGAAAAGCTGGAGCGCCTGGAGCAACTGAGGCTGCTTGAGAATGGGATATCGCTGTATGTTGCCGATGCGCCGCGCGACACCATCGGCGTGGATACAGAAGAGGATCTCGTGCGTGCGGAGGCTGTGCTCAAAGGGATCGCGTTGCAGGACGGCGTGCAAAGTATTTCAGAAAATCTGAATTGCGAGCAAGAACCGGATAGCGTGCCGGGTGGCGATGAGCGAACATGGTTCCCATGAGCAGCAAGCTCCAATTCGTTCCCAAAGCCGGAACTCCTGAGACGATTGATTCCGAGGTTGCGTGGAAGCAGGTTCTAACCCGTGATCCTGGAGCTTCGTTTTTCTACGCGGTGACTACCACAGGCGTCTTTTGTCGGCCGAGTTGCACAAGCAGACGGCCGCTCAAGACCAACGTACGCTTCTTTAGCTCGGCTGCAGACGCGCAGACTGCGGGATTTCGCCCATGCAAAAGGTGCAAGCCAACTGCCGCTCAAAGCAAGCCTCTGGATAAGATTCGTACCTACATTGAAGCCAATCTCGACAGGCAGGTGCGGCTTGAAGAACTGGGGCGCGTGGTTACGATGAGCCCATTTACCGTGCAGCGGCTGTTCAAACGTGAGATGGGGGTGAGCCCGCTCGCTTACCAACGTGCGCTGAGAGCGCGTTCGTTGCGCAGCGCACTCAAACAGGGAGATACCGTGACCAACGCAATTTACGAAGCAGGATTCGGCTCGTCGAGCCGCGCCTACGATGGCGCGCAACTCGGCATGACGCCGGCGCGCTTTGCCAAAGGCGGCAAGGGCGAAAGTATTTCTTACACTACGGCGCGTTCTCCATTTGGCTGGATCGTTGTGGGATCGACCGCGCGCGGCCTGTGCTGGCTTGCGCTCGCGGGGAGTTCAGCCGAGGCGGAAGCCAGCTTGTGCACTGAATTTCCAGAGGCCGAGCTGCGCCGCGATCCGTCTCTCTCGAAGCTGGTGGAGACGGCCGTGGAGGCTGTCAGCAACGGTGGAAAGCTAAACCAAAAGCAGACATCAACGGAGTTGGATCTGCGCGGCACTGCATTTCAACTGCGGGTTTGGCAGGCGCTGCGCACTATCCCCCGGGGAGAGACGCGCACCTATAGCCAATTGGCTCGTGAGATGGACATGCCCAAGGCTACTCGCGCTGTGGCCCGGGCCTGCGCACTGAATCGGGTTTCGGTGCTGGTCCCGTGCCATCGGGTAGTTGGCGCCAGCGGCTCGCTCACCGGATACCGATGGGGCGTGGACCGCAAACGCCAACTGCTCGAGGCGGAGGGTGCGCGGCTCTGAATTGAATCCCATCCGGGTCAAATTCCCCGCCACTTGCGGCGGGGTTGTTCATTCACTGAATCGGGATACGCGGATCGTCGCGAGTTCCGGAGCAAATTCTGGCAAGTTGCTTGCCGTCTCATTCGGCGCCCAATAGTCCGAAAATATTTCTTTCCATAGATGTTCGAGTGGTGTATGTTTCTCCCATAGACGTTCGAGTGGAGTGTTTCAAGATGGGTGAAAAGAAGCAACCGAGTGGAGAGATGG
>OCTA010004556.1_pt1 | contig 12125 bp, 14 predicted proteins | sample 1538991 | NCBI WGS metagenome assembly OCTA01 (sample SAMEA3539302, study PRJEB22396) | soil metagenome | biome: tundra; feature: field; material: soil | place: USA | collected 2010-05 | depth 0.15 m | reverse complement strand
CCATTGCCATTTAGACTAGATAGGTTATGAGCACACTGAAAGCCGTCCGCGGCACCCGCGATTTGCTGCCGCCAGAGACGGCCCTCTGGAACCGCATCGAAGCTACCGCTCGCGCCGTCTTTGCACGCTACAACTTCGGCGAAATTCGCACGCCTGTCTTTGAAGATACGGCGCTCTTTGCCCGCAGCGTGGGCGAGGAAACCGATATCGTCTCGAAAGAGATGTACACCTGGGAGGATCGCGCCCGCGCGCAGTCGGAGAAGACACAGTCGCTGACGCTGCGGCCTGAGAACACCGCCGGCGTGGTGCGCGCTTACATCGAGCACCAGTTGGGCGAGAGCGGCCAGTTGCAGAAGCTCTATTACATCGGCCCGCAGTTCCGCCGCGAGAGGCCGCAGAAGGGCCGCTACCGGCAGTTTTCGCAGATTGGCGCCGAGGTGCTGGGACCGCCGTCAGCAGGCAGCGAGAGCCCGCTCCGCGACGCCGAAGTGCTGGAGATGCTGGCCACCCTGCTGGATGAGCTGGGGATCACCGGCTGGATGCTGGAGCTGAATTCCGTAGGCTCCGCCGCTGACCGCGCCCGCTACAACGAAACGCTTCGCGCCGCTCTTGTTCCGGTGGTCGGCCAAATGTGCCAAGACTGCCAACGCCGCGCCGTTACCAACCCTCTGCGCGTGCTGGACTGCAAGGTTCCCGCCGATCAACCCATCATCGACACGCTGCCGGTGATTGCCGATTCGCTTGACGATGCATCGAAGGCGCACTTTGCCGCGGTTACAGCGGCCCTGGACGCAGCCAGTGTTCCTTACACGCGCAACAACCGGCTGGTGCGTGGCCTGGACTACTACACCCGCACCACCTTTGAGTTCACGCATGGCGGCCTGGGCGCGCAGAACGCCCTGCTCGGCGGCGGCCGCTACGACGGGCTGAGCGAGGCCATCGGCGGACCCAAGGCGCCGGGCATCGGCTTTGCCATGGGCGAGGACCGGCTGGTTCTGACGCTCCTTGCCCAACTAGACCAGAAGGCTGCCGCGCTCAAGGCGGATGCTTATATTGCCCCGCTCGGCGAAAACCTGAACGCCGCCGCTCTGGTTCTGGCCCGTGAATTGCGCCACCAGGGGCTGTGGATTGAGCTAGGCGAAGGCAGTTTTCGCCTCAAGAAATCCTTCGATGCTGCCGACAAGACCGCGCGCCAGATCGTCATCCTGGGCGAAGACGAGCTTCAATCCGGTATCCTTACAGTGAAGACCTTCGCCACCGGCATACAGACCAAGGTTCCTCGCGCGGATCTGGCTGTCTTCCTCTCAAAACCAGCAGGCGAGTAAAGGACACAGGTAGTGCTCGATTTCTTAGGCAATCTTGAACGGACGCATCTTTGCGGCGACTTGCGCGCCGCCCACGCCGGCCAGCAAGTGGTTCTGATGGGCTGGGTTAACCGCCGCCGCGACCACGGCAATCTTATCTTCCTCGATCTTCGCGACCGCTCCGGCATTGCCCAGATCGTGCTGGACAAGGAGCTGACCCCCGACGGCCACCTGAAGGGTGAACAGGTACGGCCGGAATATGTCGTCGCCGCCGTGGGCAAGGTAAGCCTGCGCGATAAGGACGCCATCAACCCCAAGATGCCGACCGGTGAAATCGAGATTGAGGCGACGCAGTTGCTCGTTCTCAATGACGCGCGCCTGGCGCCGTTTTCGCCTTCTGATGAAGCCATCCAGAACGAGGAAGTCCGCCTCAAGTACCGCTATGTGGACCTGCGCCGGCCGGAGATGCAACGCAACTTCTGGCTGCGCCATGAGATTACGCTCGCCATCCGCGAGAGCCTCAGCAAGCAGGGCTTTCTGGAGATCGAAACGCCGATTCTGACCAAAAGCACCCCCGAGGGCGCGCGCGATTTCCTCGTTCCCAGTCGAGTCCATCCGGGCGAGTTTTACGCGCTGCCGCAGTCGCCGCAGATCTTCAAGCAGATTCTCATGATCAGCGGCTTCGATCGCTACTTCCAGATCGCGCGCTGCTTCCGCGACGAGGACCAGCGCGCCGACCGCCAACTCGAGTTCACGCAGGTCGATCTGGAGATGAGCTTTCCGCGCCAGGAGACGGTCTTCGGCGTGGTTGAGCAGTTTCTGGCAGCGGGCTTTGCGGCGGCAGGCGTTACGCTTCCCACGCCCTTCCCGCGTATCACATACGACGATTCAATGCGCCAATTTGGCAGCGACAAGCCGGACCTGCGCCTGCCGGGGCTGACCGATGTGCGCGCGGCGTTCACCGACGCAGCGCTCGCGACCCTGCAGATTGATCCTGCGCTGCCCGTCGTCGCTCTCCGCATTCCCAAGGTGGGCGAGCTGAGCCGCAAGGAGCGCGAAGAAAACCACCCGATCTTCGATCAGAAAAAGGGCGCCAAGTTCATCGACGACTTCAAGCGGCTGGCTAAGGGCTTCCCTGAAGCCGCGGCGAAGGTGCGCAAACTGGCCGGTGCGGCAGACGAGGACTTCGTCATCATTGTGGCCGGCGACCCAGCTCATCCGGTCAAGGCCAGCGACACCAAGTTTGAGGGCCGCCTGTCGGAGCGCGAGATCAACGTGTACTCGGCCGCGGGCAATTTCCGAACCGAACTGGCGAAGAAGTACGCCGATCGGCATGGAGCTTTCGGCATCACCGAGGAGGCCGTCCAAAACGCGAATCCGCGGAGCGGCGGAAAAGCAGTCGATGGGGCGTCTGCGTTCAACCCCATCTGGATCGTCAACTTCCCCATGTTCGAGTACGACCTGGCCTCGGCAAAGTGGATGCCCGCGCATCATCCGTTCACCTCGCCTTTTGAAGCTGACATGGCCAACCTGATCAGCGATCCGGCCAGCGTGCGCGCCAACTGCTACGACCTGGCGATGAACGGCCTCGAACTCGGCTCGGGCTCCATCCGTATTCACCGCAAGGATGTGCAGCAGCAGATTTTTCAATCGCTGGGAATTTCAGATGAAGAAGCCAAGGCACGCTTCGGCTTCTTCCTCGATGCGCTGGAGTACGGCACACCGCCCCACGGCGGCATCGCGCTCGGCCTCGACCGCATTGTGATGCTGCTGGCCGGCGCGCCCAGCCTGCGCGAAGTGATCGCCTTCCCCAAGACCGCCAAGGCAATCGACCTGATGGCCGACGCGCCAACGACGGTCAGCGAGCACCAGTTGAAGGAACTGCACATACGTGTGGCGTTGAAGAGCTGAAGCTTTTTCCGATAGCGCTCTTGCGAGATAGCCTGCCTGTCCAGCCGGCCTACTCGGTGTCCGACTCCGATGCGCCTTCCTCTTCACCTTCGACAGAAATCCGCAGCGAGCGCAGAAAGTGCAGGTCGTTGGTTGTGAAGGACCCTGCGGACGCGCCTTCCTCTGCGCCATCGCCTTCGGCAGATTCGGCTTCTTTGGCCACAACTTCGTTCAGGCCAATGGTGGCTTCAAGCATCAGCAGCACGTCGAAGCCGTGCTTGCGAATATCTTGCACAACCCCCGCGATTTGCTCGCTCTCGATGACCGACTCGTGGATGGCCTCGCCCAATTGTTGAATCAGTTCGCGCAGACGCGATGTCACGAATACCTCCAGAGCGGCGGCCGGCGCGAACATGTTAGCGCGGGTTGCGGCGTGAGATTTATCTACCTTACTGCCAACCCCGTTCAGGAGCAAACGGATTGCGGCGGCGAATGGCGAGAAGCGCCTCACCCCACGTCGCTGCTACCATCATAAATGGAATGAGACCACAGACAATCGGCCGCGTCCTTGGCACGGGATTGCGTGTTGCGGGCCGCATGGCTGGCGAGCGCCTGGCGGCCTCGGCAAAATCCGCACCCGCACAGCAGCCCCAGCCTCATGCCCAACCGCTTGCGAACGCGGCAGTTCGGGCCCGGGCGGCCAGGCAAGCCAGCGGCCAGGCCGGCGGAGGGGTGGCCCGTGGCGTCGGCGGCTTTCTGCGCCCCTTCCGGCGCGTTGGCGGCATTATCTGGCTCGAAGTCACGGGCGTCTTTTTCCTTTTGCCGGTAGTTGTCTTTACTCCAAACCTCTGGCGCATGCGAGCCAGTTGGGCGCACGGCCCCGACCACCGGATGTTTCTGATCACCACCATGGTTGTGGCGGTCTTCCTCTACCTTGGGGTCACCTCGTTCTGGCGGGCGCGGCGCAGGTAGGTTGTTTGCTGCCAGCTCTTAACCATTGAAAGGGAGTTGCTGGCCAAATCGCGAAAGCGCGTCAATGAGGACGCCGATAATTGCCAGCCCCACCAGCAGCGGTCCAAAGCCGTCCCATCCGCCGCCGTGCACCAGCCTGAGACCCCCAATCCGTATCAACACCAACGTATTCAGCGCTGTAGTCAACATCGGACCCCTCCATGGGTTGGGCGGATCTCCCAACCGCTATAGAAGGAGAAACACAGCATTGCGCGCGAAGTTGCTTTGTGTCGATGAAGGGTTTGCGAGCTATCTTTTTGGAAGCGCCGCCGAGAGAATGGCGCGCAGCTCATCCCGTTGCGCTTCGGAGAGACCCGCGAGCGACACAATCGAATACGCGCCGGAATGGAACATGAGGACGATCACGTCTTTCTCCTCGCACCAATAGTCGTAGACGTTCCCGGCACTCTTCGCTAAAGTGCCCACCGTCGTTTCCGTGGTGATGGAATCGCGCGTGATGTTCACGCTGAACTGCCCGAGCATGCGAGGATCTTTGCGGTACATGTAGTGCAGTCGCAGCGGAACAAGTCCTCCCACAACGAGGATCCAGACGCCGGCAAGCACGAGGAACGGACCAACTCTCTCGGAGAATGTCGACAGAGAAGCGACACGGTTTGCTGCCGCAACGAACGATGACCGCGAGAAGGCTAAATGATAGGAAGCAGCCGATTGATGGTTGCCGGGTTGCACATATCGATAGAGCAACATCATGCCAGTCATGATCAAGATCCAGAACGCAGCCGTCTTGACGGAGGAGCGGGAAGACGCCTTGCGCACGAGTCTCCAGGCCCGACGAAACTCCGCATCACTCACTGTGAAACTGAATTCCATTCACGCCAGCCTAGCATCGCCTCGGCGGCCTTGGGAGTAGCCCTTTCGAGCTATTACTTCCGTCTAAAAAGCCGCGGCGCAACGGCGTAATTCAACTGCACCCACACGATAGCCGCGATGCTGACTCGAGTATCGATCACGCAAAGTGCAGCTTTGATTCACCGCCGCAGACTGCCTTTCACACACGAGGCCGGTCGGGCTTGCGGGTCAGGTGCCAGATCGCAAGGCCCAGCGCCAGCACGCCCAATCCATAGCCCAGCAATGCGGTGTGTCCGGTGTGAATCTTCCATCCCCGCCAGAACGCTATGCCTGCGGCCAGCAGCATCAACACCCCTCGAAACTGGTTCATGCGCCTGTTCTCTCCAGCCTTCTTCTGCGGATTCTTTCCGCTCCCGCGGTACCTCTCATCCTAACGCGCTCGGAGCCGCGTTTGACCCCGCTGCCACCGCATCCCTATCGTGAAAGGAGTAAAGCAAGATTCCTGAAAGGAACGCCTTCATGTCTGAAACCGCCTCGCCCGTTACCGAATCGCCCGCAGCCCCGCTCAAGAAGACCGCCCTCAACGCCACGCACCGCGCCCTCAAGGCCAAGATGGTGGACTTCGGCGGCTGGGACATGCCGGTCGAGTATCCCGGTCCGGGCGGCGGCCTCATTGCCGAGCACATCGCAGTACGCACCGGCGTGGGCCTGTTCGACGTGAGCCACATGGGCGAGATTCAGTTTCGCGGCCCCGGCGCGCTGGCCGCTATTCAGCACATCACCATGAACGACGCCTCGCGCCTCAAGGATGGACAGGCCCACTACTCCGCGCTGCTCACGCCCGCCGGCACATTCGTCGATGACATCCTCGTCCACCGCCTCAGCGACAATGATTACCTGCTCGTCGTCAACGCAGGAACGAAAGACAAGGACTACGCGTGGATTCGGAAACAGGTGGGCGCGCGCCCCGGCATTCACATCAGCGACTACTCCAGCTACTACTCGCAACTGGCGCTGCAAGGTCCGCGCGCGCTGGAGACACTGCAAAAGCTGACGAAGGTCGATCTGGCCGCGATCAAGAATTACTGGTTCACCTGGGGCACAGTGGCCGGGATTCCGAATGTGCTCATCGCACGCACCGGCTACTCCGGCGAAGACGGCTTCGAAGTCTACATCCCCGCCGACGAGCCCACCACCGTGAAGATGTGGAATGCGCTGATGGAAGCTGGTGCGGAGTTCGGCATTCGTCCCTGCGGCCTGGGCGCGCGCAACACTCTGCGTCTCGAAGCCGGCATGAGTCTCTACGGCCACGAAATCTCCGAAGAGATCAATGTCTTCGAGGGCGGCCTCGACCGCTGGCTCAAACTCGACAAGGGCGAGTTCATTGGCCGCGAAGCCTTGCTCGCAGTGCAAGCCGCCGGCGGTCCCAAGCGCAAAATCGTAGCTCTCGAAATGATCGACCGCGGAATCGCCCGCGACGGGTACACCGTGCACGATCTCGACGGCAACCAGATCGGGGTTGTTACTTCGGGCTCGCCCGCACCGTTTCTCAAGACGAATATCGCTCTGGCGCTCGTGCCCACAGAAGTAGCCGCCAGCGGCGCAGACGTGCTGGTCAAGTGCCGAGCCAATTCAGTCCGCGCAAAACAGGTCCCGGTACCGTTCTATAAGCGGGCAAAGAAGTAGCAGCCGGGTTTGGAGTTGAAGGCACTACCGTTTGATCCGCTCTTATGTATCTGGAGCTTTCTGATTTACCAAAATTGGGTGCCCCACCCTCGCCGCGTTCTTGTTTTTGCGGCTAGGGTGGGTTCGCGCTAGCGAGGAATCCATCTTTCCCAGGCATCTTCAACCCTGCGCGTTTTCCGACCGTCCAAAACGACTCAATCTCGACAGGACCAACCTCTCCCGTCAAGTAATGGCGGAAGCTGGACCACTTCCACTCCTCGGGGCGCGCTACCAAGCGCCGAGTGACCGGATTGCGGTGGATATACCTTAGCTTTTCGACTCTCTTCTCTTCCGAGTGAACATTGAAGTCGTAGTAGCGGGCCAGCCAGAACGGCCTCTGAACGGATTGCTTGGAGACAGAAGTTTTCAGGGCTTGAATGGCGTGGTCCAGCATCCCCCTACCTGGTTCCGAAATCAACAAATGCACGTGCTCTGGCATAATCACATAGCCGAAAACGTGGAAGACATATCGCCTGCGCATCCGCTCCAGCGCGTCCTCGAATAACTCAGGGGCTGCCGGTGTGGCAAGATGCGGCAGCCGGTCGTGACAACTGAAGGTGAGGAAGTGAATATCCCCCGCCTTTTGAAAGCGTGTAAGTCTGGATGGCATGACGTGTGAAGTGTAATCCCACCCTAGCCGCAAAAACAAGAACGCGGCGAGGATGGGGCACCCATTTCTAGAGAGTGGGATACCCAATTATTTAGATAATCAGTGAAGGGCGAAGCGCCCCCCTCACACCTGCATAACTTCCGCTTCCTTCTTGTGCGAAAGCTCTTCCATGCGGCGGATCTCTTCGTCGGTCATCTTCTGTACTTCTTCGAGCGACCGCTTTTCCTCGTCCTCGCTGATCTTCTTTTCCTTGGCGAGTTTCTTCAGCGCATCGTTGCCGTCGCGGCGCACATTCCTCACCGCGGTCCGGTGCTCTTCGAGAACCTTGTTGATGTGCTTGCAGACGTCGCGCCGCCGCTCCTCGGTCATCGGCGGAACAGGGATCCGGATGACCTTGCCGTCCGACTGCGGATTGAAGCCAAGATCGGAGGCCTGGATAGCCTTCTCAATTTCTTTCAGGATGGTCGGGTCCCAGGGCGCGATAAGGATCAGTTGCGCCTCGGGCGCCGACACCTGTGCCAATTGGCTGATGGGCGTATGCGTGCCGTAGTAGTCCACCTTGATCTGGTCGAGCATGTGCACACTGGCCCGGCCGGTGCGCGCGGAGGCGAGGCTGGCCTGGAATGTAGCCACGGCCTGGTCCATACGCCGCCTCAGGTCGACATTGAGATCTTTGAGCGCCGGAATTCCGGCCATGAATGAGGGTGCCATTTCTTTCGTCCTCCGTACCACAAGGTCAGGGATGATCTACGTCAAACTGCCAACGGTCATTCTACAACCAGTGAGCCGTAGGGCTAAGTTTACAAGTCGACTACGCCACGACCGCCATACCCATTGACGCGGCCTGCTCGTGCGCGTGATAGCTCGAACGCACCAGCGGCCCCGACTCGACGTGCCGGAAGCCCATCTTCAGCGCCTCGGTCTTCAGCTCCGCAAACTCGCGCGGCGTGTAGAGGCGCGTCATGGGCAAGTGGTCGCGCGAGGGCCGCAGATACTGGCCGATGGTGAGGATGTCGCAACCCACGCCGGCCAGATCGCGGAAAACTTCAAGCAGCTCCGCCGTCTCCTCGCCGATGCCGACCATGACGCCCGATTTTGTAAGCCCTCCGGGCCTTAGCGTTTTGGAGTAACGGAGCAACTCAATAGAACGCTCGTAGCGCGCACCGGAGCGCACCACGCGGTAGAGCCGCGGCACTGTCTCCGTGTTGTGATTCATCACCTCAGGCTGCGCCTCGACCACAATCCGAATTGCTTCCTGGTTACCCTGGAAGTCGGGAATGAGCACCTCGACGCGGCAGCCGGGAGCCTGGCGGCGAATCTCCGCAATCACCATGGCAAAGATCCGCGCACCGCCCACCAGATCGTCGTCGCGATTCACGCTGGTAATCACGGCGTGTTCCAAACCCAGCGTAGCCACGGCTTCAGCCACGCGGCGCGGCTCGTCCATGTCGATCGGCTCTGGCCGCCCCTTGGGCACGGCGCAAAAGCCGCAGCGCCGCGTGCACAGGTTGCCGAGCATCATGAACGTAGCGGTCTTGTGGTGCCAGCACTCGCCGATGTTGGGGCATTGCGCGCTCTCGCACACCGTGTTGAGCCCCAGCGAACGCGCCAGCCGCTTCAGCTCGTGGTAGTTCTCGCCCACCGGGGCGCGCGCCTTCAGCCACTCCGGCTTGGGCGCCGGAACCCGCCGCGCCGGCTCAATCTGCACCAGTTCCATCACGACTCAATTGTAGCGGCAAGCTCCCCGACTGCTTTCATGGCTGGTTGCTGAGCTGGCGAATTACCGCGCCGCTGCAGCTGGAACTTCATCGCAAGCCCAAACCTTTCGACCGGATTAAGCATCATTCTCAATAAGCCACTTTTGCTGCGCTGCCTGCTCGTACAGTTTTCCGGCTCTTGGCGACCAGCCCAGGCTTCCGAAAGTAAAGGGGTTAGTTATGAGATCCGAGCGTCCATTGATCGCGTCAGTCGTGTTCCTGGCCACCGGCCTGGGTTTGATCTTCTGGTATTGCAACGGCGCCACCAGTCTCAACGCCGCGTATCCGCTCGCCAACTCCGCGCTCCACATCGATATCACCGCCAACGGGCCGGCAGCGGTGGGCGGAATCGCACTCACTGCCCTCGGGCTCCTGCTGCTCGTGTGGGCGCTGCTGGCGGCCATTGTGGGACAAATCAGCCACATGTTTGGCAACTACAGAGATCCGGAGAGGATAATTCCTTCGGAAAGGATTCTCGAATAGATTTCGCGGAGTCTATCGGGAGCCTTGGTCGTCGCCAGAAAATGCAGGCCTTCTACCTCAGTTTGCTCCGCACTTCGGTCCTGACCAGGTAGAGGAAGAACACCCAGTTCAGCAGCCCCTGCACCAACGCAGGCGCAAGGTGCTGGCTTGAGAAGATCCACATGTTGTAGACAGCCATAAGGAAAACCGCGCCCAGGGTAAGCGCCCACGCCCAGCGCATCAGCATCACCAGCCCGCCGCAGGCCGCAAAGAAAATTGCCGGAAAGAAAAGAAGAATGGGCGGGTAATGGCCACCCACCACCCCGTAAATGATGATTCCCGCCAGCGAGAGAAGGTAGATGCCGATGGCCGCCAATCCCGGCAGTTGCAGCAAATTGTGCCGCTGAAGCTCGGCAGGCACGCCTTCGGGCTTCTCGCCGCTATTGTTGCCGGCATCTTCCCTGGTGGTGATGTCGGGCTTGGTTTCGTCTGTCATAACGTGCGCAAATAAGCCAGCAGATCCTGCAGCTGGTCGTCAGTCAGCGATGTCGACGGCATCATTCCGCGCCCGTGCAGAATCACAGCGGTCATCCGCTCGTCCGTGGGCGGCGCGCCGGAGGGCATGGCCTTGACCTTGGTAATCGCCTGCAACCCAGGCCCGTTCAACGGGTGCGTGTCGTTGGGGTGATGGCAGCGGGCGCACTTCGCCTGATACACCTCTGCCCCGCTGGCTTCTTGCGGCGTCCACTCGGAAGAAGGTTTCGACGGCGGCAACGGACGACAGCCTGCCAGGCCAACTGCGGCAAGGCCCGCCGCGCAGATCATAAGAGCAGTAAAAGAATTGGCGTGCATTTGCCTCTGATGATACAGCCTTAATCCGCCGCCGCAATTGCGTCCGCGATGCGGTCCACAGCCTGGGCCTCGGCATCGCTATCCGGCCGGTGCCCGTTTACCAGAATCGAAAAGGCCAGCGTCTTGCCGCTGGCAGCTTTCAGATAGCCTGAGAGTGCATTCACCTCGTTCATCGTCCCCGTCTTGGCCCACATATGCCCATTCAGCGTCGAGTTCTTGAACCGCCCAGCCAGGGTGCCGTCCACGCCCGCCACCGGCAGCGTTTCGCGCCACGCGGCGCCCCACGGCTGCTGCGATGCGTAGGTAAGCAGCTTGGTAAAGGCACGCGGAGTAATGCGGTCGTCAGGGCTCATCCCCGAGCCGTCGTAAAAGAAAAAGTCTCCGTCGTCCACGCCCGCATTCACCATGAACTGCCGCACCACGCGCGTTCCTTGTTCAAAACTGCCCTCTGAGCCAAAAATTTTACCCAGCAGGCGCAACAGCAGTTCCGCGTGCAGGTTCTGGCTGATCTTGTTGGTGACCGTAATGTCCTGGATCACCGGAACGGAGAAGTGCATGGCCACCACCGCGCGGTTTGCCAATGGCGCCGTCACCCTGCCCAGATCGGAGCGGGTTAGCTTCAGCGGCTGCGCGCGTTCGCCGGCAAAGTCACCGGTCCCGTTGTTGTATTTGTGCCGTGAAACAGCGCTGCCCGACACAAGGATTCCGCGTCTGCGCAGCGCTTCCTTGAAAGCCGTTGCCATATAAACAGCCGGGTCCTCGATCGCCATCGTCGCGTGCAGCCCATTGTTGCCGACCGTTCCCCAGGCGCGCACCATCATGGCCCCGGGCCGGCGCTCGATGCCCGGATGCGCATCTTCTCCGGTGGGCGCGGGCGTCATCGTGTTGTCCAATGCGTAGTACTCCACATCCGGCACCCACTCTGCAACTGTCGCTCCCGGCGCGGATGCGTCGGCGCGGATGGTCAGCTTCGCGGAGTTGTCATTGAAGCTGAGCGCGGTAACCGGCGCCCCGTAGTCCCACTGCAAGTCGTCCCAGCCCCAATCCGCACCGAATGGCTCGTCAAGAAAAAAGCTGTCGTCACCCACCACGTCGCCGTCCACGGTGCGCACGCCCGACTGCTCCACCTGCTCGGCCAGCAGATCAAGCGCAGCGATGGCGCTTGGGGGCGGCCCAGTCTCGTTGTCGGCTGGATTTGCCGCGGCAGCCGCCGGGTTGGCCGCGGCTGCGTTCGCTCCCGGCTCCTGATACGGGTAATGCCGGGCGCTGATGGTCGGATCGCCCGTCCCGAGCAGGATCAAGTCGCCGTGCAGGGCGCCTCCAGAGTCCACATTGCCCCCGGCCACAACGGCGGTGGTCCACGAGAGCGTATCCACCGGCAGCAGTGCGAAGGCCGCGGCCGTGGTTGTGAGCTTGACGTTCGAGGCTGGAATGAACAGCCGCCCCTGGTTGAGCCCGTAGAGCGGTTGGCCGTCGAGGGTGGTCACGCTGATGCCGAACTGCGCATGGCTCAGCGCTGGATCGGCCAGAATTGTATCAATGCGTTCGCCCAGCGGCCCCTTTGTTGGAGAGGGGCGCAACGCCGGCCGCGCCGGCCGCGTCTGCTGCGCCGGCAGACCACTTGAAGCCGCCAGAATCCCACTCAGAACAACAGCAAGAATTCGCCGCAAAATCGTCATGCCCGGAGTGTAGCAGGAGGCGTGC
>OCTA010004553.1_pt1 | contig 12128 bp, 9 predicted proteins | sample 1538991 | NCBI WGS metagenome assembly OCTA01 (sample SAMEA3539302, study PRJEB22396) | soil metagenome | biome: tundra; feature: field; material: soil | place: USA | collected 2010-05 | depth 0.15 m | reverse complement strand
GAGGTGGACCCGCTTGTCCAGCCCCGATAATGATGGCGTCGAAATGATTGTTCATCGGCTCCTCCCAAAAAATCCGAATAATTGAATGCAATTGCATTCCCGCTTGATCAATGATGGTCGGGCCGGTTGAGGCAGAGTCTAGCGCAGACTTAAACTTTGAGAGCGCGAATCATTTTCGCGCGTTGTCATACTTTCTCCCTGAGCTCCCGGTAGCGGCTAATCAGGTTGTTGGTAGAACTGTCGTGCTTCAGGGTTGGCTCGGTCTTGCTCTCGAGTTCCGGGATAATTCGCTGCGCGAGCACCTTGCCCAGTTCTACTCCCCACTGGTCGAAAGAGTTGATCTGCCAGATTGTGCCTTGCGTGAACACGGTGTGCTCGTAGAGCGCGACCAGCTTGCCGAGAACCGTTGGCGTAAGCTCGTCGGCCAGGATGGTATTCGACGGGCGATTGCCCTCGAACACGCGATGTGGCACGAGCCAGTCCGGAGTGCCTTCCGCTTTTACCTGGTCGGGTGTTTTGCCAAAGGCCAACGCCTCACTCTGTGCAAAGACGTTTGCGAGAAGCATGTCGTGATGTTGGCCAAGTGGATTAAGCGATTTGCCGAAGGCGATGAAGTCGCAGGGTATCAGTCGCGTCCCCTGGTGGATTAACTGATAGAAGGAGTGCTGGCCGTTGGTGCCCGGCTCGCCCCAATAGATCGGGCCGGTCGGATAATCGACTTCACGTCCTTCGACGGTGACGTGTTTGCCGTTGCTCTCCATCGTCAACTGCTGCAAGTAAGCCGGGAACCGCTTCAGGTACTGCTCGTAAGGCAAGACAGCCACTGTTTCCGCATCAAGGAAGTCGGTGTTCCACACGCCCAGCAAGCCAAGAAGCACGGGCAGGTTCCGTTCGAATGGCGCGGTGCGGAAGTGCTCGTCCATCTGGTGAAAGCCGTCGAGCATGGCTCGAAAATTGTCGGGCCCGATTGCCAACATCGTCGCCAGGCCAATCGCCGAATCCATGGAGTACCGACCGCCAACCCAGTCCCAGAACTCGAACATGTTAGCGGTATCAATGCCGAATTTCTCGACTGCCGCGGCATTGGTCGAAACTGCGACAAAGTGCTTCGCAATTGCGCCAGAGTGTTTCAAGGTCTCAAGTGCCCAAACGCGTGCCGTGTGCGCGTTGGTCATCGTCTCCAAAGTTGTAAAGGTCTTTGACGAGATGATGAACAGCGTCTCCTCTGCGTCCAGGTCGCGAGTCGCCTCGGCGAAGTCGGTGCCATCCACATTGGATACGAAGCGGAACGTCATGTCGCGGTCGCTGTAATGCTTGAGCGCTTCGTAGGCCATGACGGGGCCCAAATCAGATCCGCCGATGCCGATGTTAATCACGTTCTTTATGCGTTTGCCTGTATACCCCTTCCACTCTCCAATCCGAACACGATTGGAGAATGCTGCCATTCTGTCCAGCACGGCGTGGACTTCGGGGACAACATCCTTTCCGTCCACCACAATTGAGGTACCTTTCGGCGCGCGCAGGGCCACGTGCAGGACCGATCTCCCTTCAGTCACATTGATCTTGTCACCGCGAAACATGGCATCGATCCGCGATTGCAGACGGGACTCTTGCGCAAGCTGGATCAACAGCTTGACGGTTTCGTCTGTTATGCGGTTCTTTGAGTAGTCAAAAAAGAGGCCGACCGCCTCGGCTGTTAAGCGCTTTCCGCGGTCTGCATCGGCGGCGAAGAGATCTCGCAGATGCGTTCCCCGGATTTGGCCATAGTGGGTTTGGAGATGTTTCCAAGCCTCCATTTGGCTCAGTGGCTTAACTACCTGGCTCGGGGATTGGGGTGTCGTCGATGTAACCATTCTCGTTTCCTTTCCTGCTTCATCTAGTTTGGAGGTCGCTTCACCCTCCCGCAAGAGAACTCCGCCGCAAGCGGTCTTTTGCGGCGAGTCGAAATACCCCGAGGCTTTTCTTCCCAGATTAGATTCGCAATCGGGCTTAAGAGGTGTCATTTATGCGACACAGAATGCTGAAAAATGGATTTCTGCAGCATGTATCTCGGGCGAAGTCAGTGGCACTTGACTGGCTTGAACAGCCACTGACATTCTAGTCTTTAATTTCCGCGTTTGTTCAATCCGGCCTCAAAGAGATCACGAAGCGGCCGGGGCCAAATGTCGGAGCGGATTGCCGCCTTGGGGAGGAATCTTGGATTGGCGTATTGCCATGCGGGCCAACTGGATGCAGGTGAACGGGAACTCGGAATCGCAGAAGCACTAATCCCGGGAGATCCAAGTATCAAGACGGCCTTGCAAATTGTGAAACAACAGCGGGAACAAGCTCGGTGAATCAATGGACCGGCTAAGTGGCAGTTGAAGTGTGACAGTCACCGGGGAAACAGCCGAGAGCGCCAACTTATCCATGTGATCACAGATTTGAGAAACGCAATTGCACGACAAGGAAATTCCCATGACACGAGCTGCTAATATGCTAACTCGGCGTGACGTGATTCGATGGATAGGCGCAAGCGCCCTGTTCGCCGCTGCAAGCCGTCATGCGCACGGGTCTGAGTATCACCAGGCGGATACCAGTTGGTTGGCGGACTGCCGCTTTGGTGTTTCCACGCACTGGACTGCCCTGTCTCAGCCGGTCGGCATGGACGACTGGTTGCCATTCGAAGAAACCGTGTCACAGTTCAACCCTTCACGCTATGCAGACCAGATTGCGGGAGCAGGCGCGCAATATGTCATATTTACCTCTGCGCACGCCAAGCAAATGCTGCCTGCCCCCTGTGCTGCAATCGACAGAATCGCTCCGGGACGGACGACCAAGCGGGATCTCATTCAAGAGTTAGCCGACGCATGCCATGCACGCGGGTTGCATTTCATCCTTTATTACAATCATTCATGCAATCATGGGGACGACCCTGAGTGGGAGCACGCGGTCGGCTACCACGCGCCGGACAAGTCCAGGTTCGCGGGTAACCTCCTGGCCATCGTTCGGGAGTTGGGCACGCATTACGGTTCGAAGGTCGAAGCCTGGTGGTTCGACAGTTGCCCCGCACTCGATCCTCGTGGAGTGTATGATGCAGTGTCCACGGATATGCATGGTTTCCAGTTTCCGTGGGGGGAATGGACTGCAGCCGCAAAAGCAGGCTACGAGGCGCGCCTGGTAGCCCTCAGTTCCGGCATGTTGACTCACTTTATCTATTCGACCCATCAGGACTACGAGGGCGGAGAAGCCAACGACCTGGTTGCGGTCCCTTCGTCCCAGTTCACTCCCGACCATTTGCAAGCTCACCGCTGGGTCTGTCTCGATAACCCGGAATGGGTGCACTATCGCGTGATGACTCCGCTGGCGTCGCCCCGCTTTCGACTGGAATCTGTGGCCGATTACGTAAGCACGTGCAACAAGAGCAGAGTCCCGGTCACGTTCAACGTCGATATCGATCGGACAGGCATGCTGAGTCTAGGATCGCTCGCACTGCTGCGCAATGTTAAGAACCAGGTAACTTGATCCGTCGTGTGCGCGCGCCTGATGTACCTATTTTGCAAAGTATGCCTCGAGTAGCATAGACATAACTCGGCCGTATGTGGGTAGGCAGAATAATGAGGAATTCGCTATGCCGATCAGAATTCTTCCTCTTTCAGGATCTGCTCGTAAGCCGGTACGGTGAGGAATTCAATGAATCGCGGTGAGCGGATCAAACGTCGCGTCAATTCCGCGGCCTTTTGATAGGTGGCATAGCGGACGGCATCCACCGCGGTCTTTTGCTGATGGAGTTCGCTGTCGATGAGGTTTTCGACGAGCGCAAGGTCCACTACTCTGCCATCGCTGAGCTTTGCCGAGTGATGCACCCATTGCCACAGTTGTGCGCGGCTGATCTCGGCAGTCGCAGCGTCCTCCATCAGGTTAAACAAGGGAACACACCCGATGCCGCGCAACCACGCTTCAAGATATCCCAAGCCAATGGCCACATTTTGCTTCAGCCCGGCTTCGGTGATTTGTCCCTCTGGAACTTGTAGCAGATCGTCGGCGGTGGGGTTGTAGTCGGGCAACTGCTTCGAGATCTGGTTGGGCTGGGGCATGAGGCGATCGAAGATCTCCAACGCCACAGGAACGAGCCCAGGATGGGCAACCCACGTCCCATCGTGTCCGTCACCGGCCTCGCGTTCCTTGTCCGCCTGCACCTGAGCGATTGCTTTGTCGTTGGCTACAGGGTCTGACTTGATGGGAATGAATGCCGACATGCCGCCCATAGCGTGCACATTGCGCTTGTGGCACGTCTTGATGGCAAGCTTTGAATAGCTCCTCATGAAATGCGTCGTCATGGTGACCTGGGCACGGTCAGGCAGCACCGCTCGCGCGTCGTTGGCGAATTTCTTGATGAAACTGAAAATGTAGTCCCAGCGGCCGCAGTTCAATCCGGCAGAGTGGTCGCGAAGTTCATAGAGAATCTCGTCCATCTCAAAGCTGGCCAGGATGGTCTCGATGAGAACCGTACCTTTGATGGTTCTTTGCGGAATGCCGAGTTCCTTTTGGGCGCGGATAAAGACATCATTCCAGAGTCGGGCCTCCAAATGACTTTCCATTTTGGGCAGGTAGAAGTAGGGCCGACTGCCTCGAGCCATCAACTCCCTTGCGTTGTGGAAGAAGTACAGGCCAAAGTCGAAGAGGGAACCTGACATGGGCTCCCCATCCACGAGGACATGCCGCTCCTCGAGGTGCCAGCCGCGTGGGCGGATAAAGAGGACGGCGACCTTGTCGTTGAGCTTGTACTGTTTTCCTGAAGACGGGTCGGCATAGGTAATGGTGCGCCGGATGGCGTCGCGCAAATTGATATGACCGTCGACCAGATTGTTCCATGTTGGCGTGCTCGAGTCCTCAAAATCGGCCATGAAGACCTTCGCGCCGGAATTGAGCGCGTTGATGATCATCTTGCGGTCCACGGGGCCCGTAATCTCAACTCGGCGGTCCATGATATCCGCAGGCAATGGAGCAACTGTCCATGCAGATTCGCGGATATCTCTGGTTTCATCCAGGAATGCAGGTTTTTCACCGGCATCGAGTCTCTTCTGCCGTTCATGACGGGCGATGAGGAGGCCTTTGCGGCGCTCATTAAACGTTCGCTGCAAATCCACGATGAAGGCCATTGCTTCGGGTGTGAGGATCTGAGCCTGGTTTTCCGTCACAGGAGCGCGAAGTTCAACGCCGGGAAGATTAATGGAAATGGGCATTCGGGAAACTCCTTTTTTAAAAAAGCAACGCGTCGTTGGTCGCCTCAAATGGAAAGATTATTGCCGCCTCGCATCAGATCGTCGGCGGAGATGCCGCGGATGGAAGCATCCAGCAGTTCGACCATGTGGAAGGCGGGCATGGCTTTGAATCCGCGCCGTCGAAGGCCATTCATGAGTTGCAGCAGGCAGCCGGGATTGGCAGAGAGCACGGCTTGCGCACCGGTTGACAGCAAATTCTCAACCTTCCGATCGCCCAGTTGATTGGCTGTCTCGGGCTGCAGAAGATTGTAGACGCCGGCCGAGCCGCAGCAGAGAGATGCTTCGGGAATCTCGGCAACCTCCAATTCAGGGATTCCGGCCAGCAGGCTGCGCGGTTGTTGACGCACACCCTGCGCATGTTGCAGATGGCAGGCGTCATGGTAGGCGATTCGCAATTTGAGTGGATGGCGTGGCGCTTGCGGCTTCAACTCGCACAGGATTTCCGAGATGTCTTTGCACTTCGCCGAAAAGGAAGCCGCACGCTTGGCCCATTCGGGACTGTCGCGCAGCAGATGACCGTACTCTTTCATCGTTGATCCGCAACCAGCGGAGTTGATGACGACCGTGTCTACATTGGCTGACTCAAATACGGCGATCATCTTCTTCGCCAGAGAGACGGCATCTTCTTCCATTCCGGAGTGGAGCATGAGCGCGCCGCAGCATGCCTGTCCACGGGGGATGATGACGTCGCAACTTTCCGCGGCCAACACACGCGCGGTGGCGCTGTTCACGTGCGGGAAGAAGACCTGCTGCACGCAGCCACTCAACATGCCAACGCGCCGGCGCGGCGCCGTCTTCGACCGTATGGTGGAAGGTAGCCTTTGAAACAAATGGGAAGGCACGTCGGGCAGGAGGGCTTCCATGGCCGCGACGCGCTTGGGCAGAAGCTTCAGTATGCCGGTTCCGCGCAGCATCCAGCGCAAGCCGCTCCTTTGATAGACAAGTAGCGGGAGCGCAAGCAGACGGAGTCGCTCGGCATGTGGAAACGTGGCAAAAATCAATCTGCGAAAGATCGACTCGTCCCAACTGCGCGGAAGATTGCGCTCGATCTGCGCGCGCGTTGGCTCGATGAGTTTGTCGTACTGCACGCCGGAGGGGCACGCCGTCATGCAGGCCATGCAACCCAGGCAGTTATCCATGTGTTGTCGAAAGCGATCATCGAGCGGAGCCTGTCCTTCAGCGGCCTTCTTGATCATGTAGATGCGTCCGCGCGGCGAATCCATCTCCTCACCCCACAGCACGTAGGTGGGGCAAGCGGGCAGGCAGAAGCCGCAATGCACGCAGTCGTCCAGGTATTTCTTCTCTGGAGCATGGTGTGCGTCGAAGCTGGAAGGACGCGCATCCTCATGGGGAATGGTATGCGGCATATGCGTCAGATTCCCCCTACAAAATGGCCGGGGTTGAGAATGCGGTCAGGATCGAAACGCCGCTTGATCTCGCGCATCAGGGGCAGTGCGTCCGGATCGGGCCCCCACACATCGACTTTTCCCCGCAGTGAATCCGGCATCTGCAGCACGATTGCACTGTCGCCTGAACGGGCCAGCTTCTTTCTGAGGCGGTCAATCAAGGCAATCGCTGCATCGGGAGAGGACCGGAGGGCGATGGTCATCAAACCTGTGGCCTGGGCAAGGACATCAATCTCGTGACCTTCAGTGGCCGCCCACTGCTGTAACTCTGAGCTCACGGAACAAATTTCACCTGGAAGAAGCGACACCTTTATCACCAGCGCACGGTTCTTGTCGAAGAGCTGCTGGCGCGCCTGCCAAACATCTTCCCCAGCCTTAGTCAAAGTAACCTTACCGCAGAGACTTTGGATGCGGCCCGCATATTCTTCAAGGCATTCGGGGATGCCCGCGATGCGGATATCGAGCGCGCATTCGTGATTCGCCACGCGGAGTTGCACGCATGATGGCGTCATCTGCGAGTCCATCAGCGCGCGAAGTGGCTCGGCAAAAAAGTCTGGAAGCGCTGCTTCCGGCGCCATCACAGTCCAGGTCCGCACATGTTCTTCCACTGGGTGCAGGCGGAAATTAACCTCAGCAATCACGCCCAACGTGCCAAAGCTGCCCGTGATCAGTTTGTGCAGGTCGTATCCTGCAACGTTCTTGACCACCTTGCCGCCGCTCTTCGCGATCGTCCCGTCTGCGAGCACAATCGTCATTCCGATAATGAGGTCGCGCAACCCGCCAAACTTCATTCGGAGAGCACCACTGTCATTTGCCGCGATCACCCCACCCACAGTAGCGCGGTCCGGCCATAGAGGATCGAGTGCAACCATCTGCCCATGGAGTCGCAGTTTCGACTGCATCGCAGACCACGTGCAGCCTGCCTCAACGGTGCAGGTCATGTCCTGCCAGGCGTGGTCGCGAAGAGCGTGCATGCGATGCGAACTCAACTCAATCTCCGGCAAAACGGGGTTTCCCCAGCCAAGCTTGGTACTGCCTCCAGTGGGCATTAGCGTAAGTCCGTTGGACTGGGCGAAACGCAGTATCTGCGCGACCTGCCGCGTGTCTCCGGGAGCAGCGACAACTGTATCTCCGCGAAGTTGGGCATGCTCCGGCCCAACGATTGAAGCTAAATGGGCCATGCCTTCTTCGAGCGTCAGTGCGGCGGACAAGCTCATCAGAAGATCTCCGCGATCCCGGCGATTTCCAACGGATGCGGCGTATACGGACCGGGCTTTTCCGCGCAAAGACGCGGACGTGGGAAGACCTTGTCCGGATTGGCGATGTTTTCGGGATCGAACGCACAGCGCACCAGTTGCATCGTCGCCAGATCCGGTTCAGTGAACATATAGCCGAGCGCTTCCTGTTTTTCTTTTCCTACTCCGTGTTCGCCGGTGATGGAGCCTCCATGATCCACGCAAAGATGCAGGATTCGATAGGAAAGGTCGAGCGCAATTTCCTCCTGTCCCTCAATGCTGCGATCGTAAAGCACCAACGGATGCAGGTTGCCGTCGCCGGCATGGAAGACATTTGCTACGCGAAGACCTGCCGCGGAGGACATGCGGTCAATCTCGGTGAGAAGATGCGGCAGGGCCGTACGTGGAATGACGCCATCCTGCACGATGTAGTCCGGCGAGATCCGACCCACCGCGGCAAAGGCAGCTTTGCGCCCTTTCCACACCAGGGCTCGTTCCTGGTCAGACTGCGCAACGCGTACTTCCCACGCACCGTTGTTGCGGCACAGAGCCTGCACGGCCCGCATAAGCACTTCGACTTCGCTCGATGGGCCGTCCAACTCCACCAACAGCAAACCATTGCAAACCGGATAATTGGCGTGCACGGCAGCCTCTGCTGCCTGGATGGCCAGCGCGTCCATGATTTCCAGCGCCGACGGCAACATTCCCGCCGCAATGATGTCGCTGACGGTCTGCCCCGCCGCCTGGATCGAGTCGAAAGCAGCTAGCAGCGTTTGCACCACTTCAGGGCGCTTGACGATGCGCAGGGTAATTTTTGTTGCCACGCCCAGCGTCCCTTCCGAACCGACAAAAACACCAGGTAGATCGTAACCGGGCGCATCGAGCGTCGACGAACCCAGTTGCACCAGTTCGCCCGAGGGCAGCACCACTTCCAGCGCGAGTACGTGTGTCACGGTAAAACCGTACTTCAGGCAATGGGCGCCGCCGGAGTTTTCTGCAACGTTGCCGCCGATGGTGCAGACCGATTGAGATGATGGATCGGGCGCGTAGAAATATCCTTGGCCTGCAACACGCTGGGTGACATGCGCATTGATGACTCCTGGTTCGACTACGACGAGACGGTTGGCCAGATCCACCTCAAGGATGCGGTTCATGCGCGCCAAGCTGATGACGACGCCGCCGGCGGCCGGCAGCGCTCCCCCACTGAGACCAGTGCCGGCGCCACGGCTGACAAAGGGAATTCGATGTTGGGCACAAAAACGCACAACCGCCTGCACCTGCTGAGTATTGCGAGGCAGCACGACCGCGCCGGGTATCACCCGAAAATTCGTGAGGCCGTCGCACTCATAGGTCTGCAATTGGCTCTGGGCGGTGATAAGGCCGTCAGTTCCGACAGCAGCAGACAGCTCGGCGATGTGGGCGGCGGTAAGCACTCTACGGATACCATACTTCATGCAATAGGCAAATGCGTCCCGTCAAGATTGCACAAATAAATCGAACCCAACCAGTTCCTCCGTCCTGATCGACCGCACCGGCGCCATCAGTGGAATCGCGCAACGCATTGTCGCTGATTCAGGTTTCAGACGCACTTTAGGGTAGTCGGCGTTCAGGTGCCGATGCAGTCGGCCGAAAATGGAGTCATCTCGCATGGGCGGTCGATTCGGCCGGAGCCCAGAAAATCTGGGGAAATCGTCCAGCGAAACCTGAGAAACCAGTTGCTGAGTTGAGAATGACTATTCGAACTTGCGGAGCCAGATATCGCGCACAGATATCTTGCAAGGTTGACTTTCGATCTCAAAGCCGATGAGACCGGGCTGGTTATTGACCGAGTCCTTATTATCATCAATGAACACCGCCATCAACTGGCCATTCATGATATGCATCATCACGCCGCCGCGTGCGATGATTTCGTAGTCATTCCACTCGTTAACCTTTACATATCCGCCCAACGCCTGCTTGTCGCCAATAGTGGCAACAAGGCGATTGGTCTGGTCCGGCAGTGCTTGGGTTACCTGACCGCGATAAGCCAGGATACCCTGCATGGTGTTTTCCGAGTACCACTGACCGGTGTACGACGCAGCCACTGCACTGACAGGGAACCAGAAGTCCGCTTGCGGACCTGTCATCATGAACTTGAGGTCATATGGTGGCTGGTCGGCGGGCTGCGGACGTGTCCAGGGTACTCCGGTCACGCTGCGGTACTGAATTCCACCACCGCCACCTTTTTCGATTTTCATCTGCAGCTTCAGATCGAAGTCACGTGCTTTGTCACCGCGAAAGACAATGTAGTTGTTGCCTTTTGGCTTGCCCTCTCGCGTTTCGCCCACCATCACTCCATCTTCCACGCGCCAGATGCTTGGGTCTGCGTCCCAGCCTGCAAAGCTCTTACCGTCGAAGATCTGTTTGTAGCCGGTGTGCTCATCGAAATCATATGGTGCCGGGTCATGAAATTTTGGCATACCGATGAGTTTCTCGCCGTGTGGACCGGTCTGGGGCGGCCCCGAAGCGGGAGACTCCAGCGAAGGCGGAACGGACTGAGCGATGAGCGCAGCTGGTAGAGCCAAAAGAGACATAAACAGAGCAGCTGCCGGCAAGAATGATTGGCGAACCAATCTCACATGGAGTTGATAGGGTTTGGCCATGAAATCTCCGCTTTCCTGATTACCCAGATTCTTCACAATAGGAGTTTAACGGCACAGTCAGCCTTCGTCCACGCCGTCTCGCCTCCTTCGCTGCTTCCGGGCCCTTGTCTTGCCCTCGTCAGCGACTGCCTCACCCGCATCATTACCCTCGGTACGCGGCAACGGGAAAAGACAAGACTTATTCGATGGAGGCCTGGTTGCGGCCTTGGGTGATCAGAGCTCAGGGTCGCCGTTGAAGGGGCGGATGCGCTCGTCACCAGAACTGGAAGTCCGCCGAAGAGAGGAACGGTGTGCACGCAGACTTCGTCGAATGACCATCGACTGAAAATCAGCGAATTCTCCAAAAAAGCGAGTTACTCAGAAATGATGGAGCTGATCGTTCAGGAGGGAGCGATAACTGCGGCCTAGAGCCACCTTATTGCCTCGGTCCAGGATCACCACGGAATCCCCGTTGGCTTCTCTGCGGACTTCTTTCACATATTGCAGATTGACTATGAAGGAGCGATGCACCCGCAGGAATCCCCGAGGATCCAATCTTTCCTCCAAACGAGCCATGGTTTCACGTAGAAGATGAGACTCGGTTGCCGTGCAAAGCCGAACGTAATTGCCTTCGGCGCCGATCCAGCGTATGTCCGATACGGGAAGAAAAAGTATGCGCCCACGCGATTTGAAGATGATCCGATTTGTATAAAGGCTGTCGGCTGCGGCGCCGCCATTTGCCGAGGCAGGGACTTGTTGTCGAAGCTGGGACTGCTCGCGCACTCGTTGAATGGCAGTGCGGAGCCTCTCGTAGGTAAACGGCTTCAAGAGATAATCCACCGCGTGCGCTTCGAAAGCGCGCACCGCATATTGGTCGTACGCCGTCGTAAAGATGACGTGGGGCGCCGGCGTTTCTGTCTGATTTGACAAAGCCCCCATGACATCGAAGCCGTCCATCCCCGGCATTTGGATATCGAGAAACAAGAGCTCCGGCATAGCCGCGCGCACCAGCTCGATGGTCTCCAAGGCGGTCGCCGATTCGCCGACGATCTCTATATCGCGGTCGTCACGCAGCAATTGGCGCAATTTTTGACGGGCCAGAACTTCATCGTCTGCTACCACTGCATGTATCATCAGACACCGAACCTTGTGAGGCTTTCGGCGAGCTCCGCCGAGAGCTGAAATGGAAAGGAGATCGAAGCCTGCACCTGCGTTGGATCAAGCTCGAATATGGAAAAATCGCAATTGTCTCCGTAATGCAAGCGTAACCGGTTCTTCACGTTGGCCAAGCCAACACCGTATCCATTTGAGTGTTCTTCCGGGCTTGTTCTCAGGCCCAGACCGCTATTTGTAATCACGGCCCTCACCCGCTCACCGTCCTTGCGCACCTCAATCGAAAGCGCCCCGCCGCGGTCCAACTTCGAGAGCCCATGAGCATATGCGTTCTCCACGATCGGCTGCAGAATCATTGAGGGAACCAACGCATCATGCAACTCCGGATCGACCGAAAGCGTCCGCGTTACGCGACCCAGATAGCGCATATCTTGCATGGCCAGATAGGTCTCCGTGAACTCAATTTCTTAGTGCAACGGGATCAGCTGA
>OCTA010004552.1_pt1 | contig 12134 bp, 8 predicted proteins | sample 1538991 | NCBI WGS metagenome assembly OCTA01 (sample SAMEA3539302, study PRJEB22396) | soil metagenome | biome: tundra; feature: field; material: soil | place: USA | collected 2010-05 | depth 0.15 m | reverse complement strand
GGAATCAAACCATTTTCATCCGCCCGCGACCGGCCGCCAGGCCAGCCCAACTATGCAGACGATGCCAATGTGTACGTCTCAAGCGAACGGGCGGGGATGCGGGTGATGGCCAGCGTGACCGGGTTCATCGAAGGGCGTCTGCGCCTGAAGGTAAACCAGGCCAAGTCGGCTGTCGCCCGGCCCGAGGATCGCCACAGCTGCTGCTTGATGTGGTAGCGATCGAACGTGATCTCGCCTTCTGAAGGTGCTTGAGCACCCCGGCCAGGTAGGCCTCCGACATGTCCTGGCAGACCTCGCTGATCTGCTCCGGATCGCCGCCATGGGTCTCAGGAAACCCGCGAATTGCTCGACCGTTTGCTGGTCGCGCCCCTCGGTCACGAACACCGCGCGGCGCTCGCTCGGGTCCAGGTCGCAGAACACCGACACGTAGTCCTGTCCGCGGCGGAAGCTGGTGTCATCGATCCCGAGGCGCTCGACCCCGAGTAGGTCCTGGGCCTCGACCGCCCGGTCGACGTAGTGGTGCACGATCCGCCAAATCTTCGTGTCGTGCTCATCCACCAGCCCGGCGACCGCCTTGACCGGCATCTCCTTGACCAGCACCATCACCCACGCCTCGAACAACAGCGTGAAGTCAGAGCGCTCCCGCGCCCACGGCACCTGCACCTGCTTGACCCCATGCTCTGAGCAGATCACCCGCGGCACCCTCGCACTGAGATACGCCTCGTGCTGGAAGAAGTTCAGATGCCGCCAGGTGTGCCGCTCGGTGTCATGCACCTTGCACCCGGCCGCGCCGCACTCCGGGCACCGAAAGCGAGCGCCCTTCGCGAAGTCGATCCGCAGATCCAAACGACGCCGCGCACCATCGAACTTGACTTCCACCACCTTCCACGGCTCCTCGAGACCAAGCGCTTGCTGAAACAGGTCGAGATCGTGCATACCAGGCTTCCCCATCATCGCGGATCAGAAGCCCGGCAGCCTCCCAGCGACCCCGGACATCACCCACTCAGAACAGCGACGAGCCGATTTTCTTCGTTGGTCGTTAGCCGGAAGCTTGGAAACCGATCGCGAACGAGCTCGGCCGTCCCATCCGTCGAGCCGTTGTCAACGACCGTCACATCTTCGACGCCCTCCGACACGAGACTCTCCAAGCATATGGCGAGGACGTCGCGAGTGTTGTAGCTGACGACTGCAACGCCTAGCACGAATGGAGACGCTACCATCGTCGGCGCATGAGCCTGCGTAGGCGAGGGGGTCTCTTCGCTGGCATGAAGAAGGCCTCTCCGAATGCGCGCACCCACGGTCGGGGAGCCGCCGCCGCGGCAAGGAACCAGCTGGCGTAGATCACGCGCTGCCATGGGCTGACGTCGGTGCGACCGCAGGCGGCACCGACGCCCTCGGTCAGCACGCGCCTCCGGCTGTCACCCTGAACGGGATGGCCCGGTCCCCCGAGCCGAAGCGACACCATCCGGTGCGCGGCCACCGTGATCGAGCGAGGCGGCCTGCAGCGGCCGTAGCCGAGCTCCCTGGCCAGCTCCCGCAGCCGCGCGTGCACCTGCATGGTCCTGGAGATGATCCGCCGCGACCGCTCGACGTCGAGGCCGTGGCGGAACGCATGGTTGGTCCCGTGAGCGCGGTACGCGCCCCCGATCGTGTCAAGCGCCACGACGGTGCCCAGCAGCGGGATTGTCGGGTGCAACCAGGAGTCGGCGTCCACCAGGTCGCCGGTCACCGGGAGCGGCATCACCCGCCGAAGGGCCCACGCCGCGAAGGCGTTGCCCGACGTGGGCGGCCATGCCAGATCGTCTGCGTAATCCAACACCTGCTGCCGAACGTCGCCTTCTGGGAGCGGCACGTCGCGCGCTGGCATCAGCTCACCCGTAGGACGACCCGCCTCATCGACGATCGCCAGCCGGAACACCACGCGGGCGGCCGCGGGGTTCCGCTCAAATGCTGCAGCGGCCCACGAAGCCACTTGCGGATCGAGGACATCGTCCGCGTCGAGGTACAGGACGATGTCTCCCTCTGTCGCCGCGAGGCCGGCGTTGAATGCAGCTGCCTGGCCGCGATTCGGCTGAAGCACGACTCGGACACGCGCTTCGTAGGCCGCGAGCAGCGCCCGCGACTCATCTGTGGATCCGTCGTCCACAACCACGACTTCGACCACGGCCCCACGCTGTGCGAGCGCGCTATCGACGGCTTCGCTGAGGAAGCGGGCGTAGTTGTGGTTGACCACCACAATGCTAATGCGAGTCTCTCCTGGGTGGGTCGCGGGCGGCGGAGAGAACGCCGGTAGCCGTCCGGTGCCACTGACCGTTTCTCGCCACTCGTGAGGACGCCTGAGCGATCTCCCGCCGATGCACGAGGCGCCGGTCATGTATCACCTAACCGCTTGAGGTGATCGACGAGCCGCAGGGCGAAGACGACGATCATGAAGGTGGAGTTCGCCTGGCTGGACGTGACGAACGTCGAGCTGCTGGCGACGAACAGATCCTCGAAGCCGTGAACGGCCAGATCAGCGTCGACCACGCCGTCCTCGGCGCGGTCGGACATCCGCGTCGTGCCCGACTGGTGGAAGCCGCCGCCGATGCGTTCCCAGACGTCGGCCGTGACGTCGTCGGAGAAGTACTCCAGCGAGCCCACCGAATGGACACGAAGGTAGGCGTCCCAGCACTCGTGGGCGCGCATGACGCCGTCGACGTCGGCCTGCGAGAAGCGCAGGTCGATCCGCAGCTTGCGCATGCCCAGCGGGTCGCGCTCCTCGGTCAGTGTCACCCGGCTGTTCCGATTCGGCAGGTGCTCTCCGTGGTACTGCAGCGGATAGGTGTTCGTCGGGCTGTAGACGAAGAAGCCGGGCGCTCGGCGGTGGGCCAGGAAGCGGTGGACGCCGAAGCCGGCGACGAAGCGCAGCGTGGGGCCGAGGTCGTGGACGAGGTTGCCGACATGGGCCCGAGCTGGTCCCTTGCGGGCGATTCCGTACGGCGCGCCGGGGATGTGGTCTCCGGTCAGCGACCGACGCTGGGCCTCGGGCGCGAACCACCGCCCGGCGGGAGAGGCGAGCGCGAGGTAGGCGAAGGACAGCGGGCCGCTGCGGTGCTGGGGGTCGGGAAGCTCGGGGTTGGCGAGCCAGCCGACGACGTTGGGCAGTCGCTGCTCCTGGAGGTACTCGCGCGCGAACGAGATGCGCCTCCGTATGTAGACCCCATCGATGTCGCGCGCATAGCCGTACTGCGTCGCGCGCGCAGGCGTCCCGAATCGCACGCGGGCGACTCCGCCTTCGACGTGCGCCATGTACCAGCGGCCCAGGTGCCCAGAATGGTCTCCGACGGGCCGTCCGCTCGGAGCCCGCGACGCGAGCAACAGCCTCGTGGTCTCCAGGCCGCCGCAGGCCAGGACGTAGCGTCGCCCACGGACCGTGATCCGCCGTCCGTCAAGGGCGCGGGTGGTGAGGTGGCGCACGCGGGGATCCGCCTCGTCGCACACGATCTCCGTGCACGTGACCGGGCTCACCAGCCGCACGCGCAGCGACTCGCGCAGCTGGCGCCGGTACTCGCGCCCGAAGTCCGTCGGCAGCGACCAGCGCTCGAGCGTCGAGGTCCGGACGGCCCCGTCGGGCAGTCCTGGGACGAGGGCGCTGTGCTGCAGTGCCGGCACCGCGGCCGCCTCGAAGACGGCACGCCCGCAGCCCAGCCAATCGCACGCGCGCTGGAAATACGGGCGCACCTCGTCGTATCCGACGGGCCACCGGGCGTCCGGCACGTACTCGCGCCGGTCGAAGTCGATCGGGTCGAAGGGCACGCACCGCCCCCCCCAGATCACCGACGTGCCCCCGATCTGCCGGCGGGTGGTGATCGACGACGGCGAGTGTCGCCGCTCGTCGACGAGCACGGCCTCGCCCAGCCGCTGGACGCGCGGATCGGGCTTCCACCGGCCGCTCTCGAGGAGGATCACATCGATTCCCGCTGCCCCGAGCTCGAGCGCCGTGACGATGCCGGCCGGTCCCGCGCCGACGACGACGACCTCGCCGGTGAGCGTCGTGTCGTGGGCGAGCGCGAGCGCGTCGACGATCATCGGCCGACGTCCACGGGCGTCGTGCCCGCCAGCTCCGCGTCGACGAGCCCTACGAAGGCGGCGAGGCTGTGGTCCAGGGAGGCGGACGTCGCCGCGGCCGCGGCCTGGGCCAGTCGCTCGACATGGATCGTGCTGAACAGCGTGATCCCCGCCGGGTTGCGCTGGCGCGCGTGGCGCAGGAGGAGCGCGGCTACGACCTCAGGATCGCCGCAGTCTTGTCGGACGATGCTGCGCCACCGCTCGCGGACCGCGGGCTGCCTCTGCACGTAGGCCACGATCCGTCCGACCGCATAGCCGAGCGAGCCAAATGTGATGCGTGTCGCCGCCAGCTCCGCGGGAAGCCGCTCGAGCGACCGCACGAAGACGTCGTCGCGGATTTGGAGCACACCGGGCGGGATCGCCAGGCGCTCTGCGACTTCGAGGGCGGGCGTCGGTTCTCCCGCAACCCCCCATGCGCGGATCAGGCCCTCCGCCTTGGCCCGCTCCAGGTAGTCGCCGACGTCGTCGACGAGCAGGCGCTCGACCGTGGGGTCGTGGAGGAGGAACAGGTCCACGTAATCGGCCCTCAGGGCCCGGAAGCTGTGCTCCAGGCTGGCCCGGGCGGCCGCGGGGCCGTAGCCGGACGGGGCATACAGGAGGGCCCCCGCAGCGCCGGACGCCGGTCCCGCCGCTCTCGTGCGTGCCCGGGCCCTCAATCCGGGCCGCGCCTCGAGAACGCGGCGTACAGGCCCCTGCACCCGGCCGAGGATGCGTGCCGCGCGTGTGACATCGATGCCGAACTTAGTCGCGATAACGATGCGGTCCCGCCGCGTTCGCGCGAAGTCGCCCACCTCTCGCTCGGCCGCGCCCAGGCCGTACATCGGAGCGACGTCGAAGTGAGTGATGCCGACCTCGAACGCCGCGTCGAGGACGCGCCTCCGAGCGCGAACCGACGGCAGGCGGAATAGCTCGGCGCAGCCGAAGCCGAGGGCGCCGATGGGAAATGGGAGGGTAGGGCTCAAATCGTCGTTCAAGACACCGTCCGGTCCCGACATGATATGGCGCAGATTCGGACCACACCGACGAGCGGAGCGCGGCGCTGCGAACCGGTCGCCTGCCGCGTCGGTGCCGGCCAGCACCTTCTCATCTCAGCTCGAACACCGCCGCATCCGGATTTCGGTACAGGACGCGAAAGTAAGGCGAGACGGACAGTATCCGCCGCAGGCGATCTTGCGCGCCCGGTCGCCACGGACCAAAAAGATCGGACTCGGCGCCCGTACTCTTGGTGATGATGAGAAACGACGACTTTCCCCGCGGCGGTGCCATGAAAACGGCTACGTCGCGAGCCAAGGCGTGGGGATCCTTGAGATCGAGGTTGACCTGGCTGGCACCGCCGGTGAGGCTTGAGTAATAGTAATAGTCGGCGTACTTCTCGTAGCGCCACGGCAACGAGTCGTTGGAGGCGAAGAGGTAGGAGCTGGCGGGCGCCATTCGATATAGAGTCTGCACACCCGTGAGCTCGTCCTTCGGGAAGTAGTCCATGCGCTCGTTGCCGTACCTGTCGAACAGAAACGACACGATCAGCAGAAGGCCAAGGCATGCCACCGCCGCCAACGCGCTTCTCGACATCGGCACGTCATCCGCTGTGGGAACGAACAAGCACGCGGCCGAGAACGCCATGAACGGCATGGAGAACAGCGCGATGCGCAGCAGCGCCTCGCCGCCGTAGGATTGCAGCACCAGAAGCGGAAATGCGGAGACCGCCAAGGCGAGGAGCGCGATGTTCAGCTGCCCTCCCCGCGCCCGTCTGAGAAATCCCAGCGCCGCGACGACCCACAGCAGCGCGGTGGTCGCTAGCCGCATCTTGACGATATACTCGTGTCCGACGCTTCCGTGCAGGCGTCCGCCGACGTTCGCGCTCAACGTGGCGTTGAGCGCGCCCACGTCGCTGGTCAGTGCGTGGAGGTGGCCGGATAGGTACGTCGCGGCCATGTACGCCGCCCACAGCAGCGTTATCAGCAGGATGCCCAGCGGGAGCGTGCGAAGCCGGCACCAGCCGATCACGGTGAGAGCCGCCGTGCTGCTGATCAGCGCAAATGGCGTGAACTGATGGCTCGCCACGATGGCCGTGGTGATCACGACGATGGCGACGATGAGGAGCACGCGCTGTGACGGCGTCGAGGGCGCGTCGGCAATGAACGTCGCCCTCCGGCCAAGGATGCGGGGCAAGCGCGACACGGGGCCGAGACGCGACGACCACGTGCCGGTAGCGAACGCCGATCGGGGCGACCCCTTGAACCAGCGGAGGAGCACCGCCATCACAACCAGGTACATGAAGAAGCCCAGCCCCTGCGGCGAGTAATAATCCTGCCCGATCCAGTTGTTGACGAAGAACAACCAGACGCCAAGCCAGATCACGCGGCGATCGGCGAACAGAGAGCGTCCGATCGACACCAGCGGGATGAAGTACATGGCGTTGAAAAACAGCGGTGCCGCTCGAGCGATCGGCTCGATGTTCTTCAGGCCCGCCGACGTCGAGATGAACGCGCTGAGGCTGAAGAAGCCGGGCCAGTTGAAATACGCGTCGATATTTGGATTGACCGAGCCGTGCGTCGCGATGTAGTTGGCGATGCCGACGTGCTGCCAGGTTGTCGCGAATCGCATGGTGGGTTCGCCCAGGACGCCGAGCCCGAAGAGCACCAGGATCGTTGAGAGAATGCCCGTCACCATCAGGGTCTCGCTCCCGGAGCGCCAAGCGACGGCACAGCCGCCAGTAACCAGCACGATCGATATCCAGGTCCCGAGCGGGAGCACCGAGCCGAGGCCGAGATCGGTCATCTGGCTAAGCGCAATGGCTGACAGCGACAGCGACCAGAGAACGATGCCCCCGCCCATCAGAGCGATGGCGATCGCCGTCGGCCATCCGACCGCCTTGCGGGACAGCTGGATGCCACGCGCAGAACTCGGCGCAAGGCCGACGACTGCGGAGGAAACGCTCATTGGGAGGTGGGCTCGCGTCTCAGCGAGCCATCGCCACCAACCGGGCGCCGACGATAGCGAAGGCGGCGACGGTCAGCACCACGCTCACCACAGACAGCGCGATTGACTTGGTCCCCCGGTACGTCACCCAGATCTCGCGGCCGAAGAGCACAGCTACCGCCAAAAGGGTGATCGAATACCATAACGGACCGGAAGTGGCTCCGATCACGTGATCCCAGGTGAAGGATGCGGACACGACAAAAATAGAAACCATCGGCCCGCGCGCGCATGCAAATCAAGATGCGACGTTGGCCATGTTACCCGACGGCGGCAGAAAGATCACCACGATGACATGCGGGCCTCATCATAGTCGCACCACGCTGCGGGAGGAAGTCTGTTGGCAATCGGCGGCTGGCAGGGATTCGCGCGCCGCTAGTCTACGAGCTTCTCCCGCATCCGGGTTCCGGCGACCCCTCCTGGGCAGGCCTATCTGGCTGGGGCGGCCCGAGCCCGTTCCACAAGGCGCGCATGGCGATCGCCGCCGCCAGCGTCTGACCGCACAGCCAGCCGAGCCCCGCGCCGCTCAGCCCGTACCTGGGAATCAGCACCACGTCCAGGCCGATCGTCGTCAATGTTCCAACCGACGTGATGAGGAGCGCGTCGGCGAATCGCTCGCGGATCCTGTCGAGGGCCAGGGCCAAGGTCACCAAGGTGAACGGAATCAGGCCGAGCGCGAAGTAACGCAGGACTCCCTCGCCTTCCGCGGCGTAGTTCGAGCCGAAGATCCTGAGGATCAGCCCCGCTCCGAGGAACATGCAGAGGATCGTCGGCACCAGGAGTCCCGCGAACAGCCGCGCCATCTTCCTGAGCAGCTGCGAGAACGACTCATGTCCGTACGCCGCCTCCACCAGGATTGCGTCGGTCACGTTCACCGAGAGCGCCCGGGCCGAGAGGCTGACGCTATATGCCGCATAGTAGTAGGCGTTGGCGGCGGCGGCGAGGTAGTGCAGGACGAGCAGGGGTACGAGGTAATCGGGGACGAACGCGATGAAGGCCGCTGCCGTGTGGCCCGCGGAGAATCGGGCGATGGCGCGCTTCGACAGCGTCGCGGGAGGGGCATCGATTGCGCGCAGGAGCGGATCGAGCAGGAGGATGAACCCACTCACCACGCCGACGAAGACCAGTGCGCTTCCGGCCCAGACGCCGAGCAGGGTCCACGGCTTGGCAAGCCCCGACAACGCCACGAGGAGGATCAGCTTGAGAACGCCATACAGCAGGTTCTCCACCGTGACGACGCTGGCGCGCCGGAGGCTGATGAGCGCGCTGTCCTGAAGGGTGAAGATCACCCAGATGGCGACGCAGGCGCAGAACGCGACGGTCGTCGCGACGTTCGCGCTGATGTACGACACGTTGAGCTTGTCCGCCAGCGCGACCGTGAAGATGATGGCGACGAGGACGGACGCGCCGACTCCGGTGGAATAGACGCCGATCACCAGCCGCCGGCGCGCCTGGCCGGCGATGGGGACGTACCGCATCAACGTGAAGATCAGGCCGACCCAGCCGATGGTCGCGACGAGCTGCAGCGCACTGATTCCGCCTGCGCCCAAGCCGACGATGCCGGTCGGATACAGGCGCGCCGCCGCGACCCAGAACAGCACGCCCAGGACGGCGTTGACCAGTGTCGTCAGGATCAGGGCATACGAGCTCCGGTACACCGGGGTATGCCGGCTAGACCGAAGTTCCCCTTGGTGAGGTAGCCGAATCCCGCGTATTCCCTGGGTTTTCGGGTCGTGTCTACCGAACGACGGGGGCGTGTTGGGCGAGCCGCAGCGCCTCGGCTTGCAGGTCGGTCGGCTGGGTGAGCTTCTCAAAGGTGCTGGCGTGGCCGTGAAGGCGGGTGGTGTTCCGGGTCTGGGTCGCGAGCTCAGCGAGGAGCGTGCGGTAGCTGTGCGCCGGCTGGTCGGTGGTGGTGCGTTTGGTCTGCGCTTTGCGGGCAGCGGCGGGCGAGCGGACCGCTTTGGCGACGGGGTCAGGGGTGACGGGCCGGTCTTCGTCGGTGAACAACAGGGGTTTCCACGCGGCTTTGAGGTGCCAGGTGAGGTAGTAGGCGAGCATGCAGATCAGCACGTGCGCGCGGACGCGGGTCTCGAGGCGGTGATGGATCGGGCGGATCTGCAACTCGGGGCCTTTCAGTGACCCGAACGCTCGTTCGGACTGTTCGAGGTTCTTGTAAGCGCGCACGACATCCCCGCTCGGGAGATCGGTCTCGGTGAGGCTGGTCCGCAGGATGTAGAACCCGTCTAACGCCGCCTCCGCCGCAATCCCCGCTGTGTCGCGGGTGTAGGTGAAGGTGGTGTCAGTGATCACGATCTGAAAGTGCTTGCGCATCCGGTAGCGCTTGAGCGCCGGCCCGACCGCCAACCCGATCTGATCGCCACCGAGCAGGGTCCCGTGGTCCACGCGGTAAGCGATCGCGGCCAGGTCGGTCTCGGTCGCGGCCAGGAGCTCCTCGCGTTTGCGGGCACGCTGCGCGCCGACCAGCGGGTTGCGGCACACGATCAGTCGCTCCCCGGGGAACTCCTCGACGTCGGTGATCTCGCCGAGGTTCTGCTCGTCAAACAGGGACGGTTGAAACACGCCGGATCGCGCGAGTTTCTTGATCGTTGGGGCTTTCAGCGCGGTGATCCAGTCCACCCCGTCAGCCTGGTTGAGCAGCTGAATGTTCGCTTTGGTGACCATCCCGCGATCCGCGACCACGATCACCCGCGACAGACCGAACCGGTCCTTCAGCTTGACGATCTGCGACGGCAACGTCTTGTCGTCGTGGCACTCGCCGGTGAACACCTCGACCGCGACCGGCCGGCCCGCCATGTCGCACAACAGCCCGTAGATGATCTGCTCCAACCCGGGCTTGCCGTCCCGGGAGTACCCCAATTTCGCCAGCGGGCACGTCCGGCCCTCGAAGTAACTGGAGGACACGTCATAGAGCACCATCTCACCATCACGCACGTGGCGGCGGGCGAGGCGGTCCTCGATCGTGTCCTGACGCTCAAGCAGCCAATCCATCGCCCCGTAAAGGTCATCCTCATCCGCGCCCTCCACACCTAGCTCACTGGCGAGGGTCGACTGCCCCAGAGTGCGGACCATCCCGAGCTTCGATCCCGGCGCGATCACCCGCTCAACGATCATCGCCAGACACAGATCCCGCTCTCGGCACGCCGAGCGGTCAAGCAGCTTGGGCAGATCGAGCCGGCGAGCCATCGCGAGCGCGGCGGTGACATGCCCGGCGGGCAACGACCGCTCGATCTCAAACGCGTCCTCGACGCTCATCAACGTCTCGCCGGCCAGGACCCGCCGCAGCGCGTCGATCGCGTCCGCCGGGAGGTGCGACAGGTTCGCCAGCGTCTCCTTCTTGACCTTCCCGTCCTGGCGGTAGGAGCGCCGCAGCAGCGTCGCGTTGTACTCACGATCCCCGACCCGCCGCGTAGTCGTGGTCACATGCATCGCGCCACTTTGTCTCGCAGGACGGCCCATAACTGCACAATACCGCACCCGTAGGACGATTAGTAGTGGGTACACACGTACGCAACAAAAAGGCCGGAATCCCCCACAACCACAAGGATCCCGGCCACTATTTCGGCTGACTACACGGGGAACTTCGGGCTAGAGGCAACCCTCCCCGCCGTGCGACGGGCCCGGTACCACAGGCTATGTTCCACGCTCGATCCACTCCAAGCAGGGCACGAATGCGGCGCGAGCCGCTGGTGGCAGCATACCGCGCGAGGCTACCGACCGGTGTCGGCGGCCAGGGTCTCCCGGATCCGCCTCGCCTTCGGCAACCCCTTGAGGTAGGCCAAGGGCCCCTGCGCGACACCGCGCCACTCGGCTCGCGTCAGCCTGCGCGGGAAGCCGGCGGACTTCGTGTTGTTGCGGATCGAGGAGGTCCCGAATCCGTACATGACACCCCGCGGAACGTGCCTAAGGAAACCGGGGATCTGCTCCGGCCGGACTAACAGCGATCGGAAGAGATAGGCGCTCAGCCCGAGCCCGTGCCAGTAGATCTGTCGCTTGAGCTCATCGAAGGTTCGGCGGTGTTCATGGAAGACGATCGCGCTCGGCTCGAATGCCAGGCGGTGGCCTCGTACCAGGGCATCGAAGAAAGCCGCCAGATCCTCCCCGGAGCTGCCGTGGCGGGCGCCCGGCGGCCAGACGGGCGTCAGGGTGTCGAGCGCCACGTCGAAGCCCCCGAGCTCGAGCAGGACGTCGCGACGCCAGGCCATGCTCACGCCGGCGCCAATCTTCCCGGTCGCGAACGGAAGCAGGGATCCAGGCTGCGCCGGGAGGTTGAGGCCGATCGTCCTCGGCTCGAAGCCATCGGTGAATCCTCCCGACTCCTCGAACCAGAGCTGAGCCGGCGTCCGCAGCTCCATCGGGAACGCGATACCCGTGACGCAGGCCACCCGGCGGTCGTCGAACCCCGCCACGAGCTCGGCGAGCCAATATCGGTCTACGCGGACATCGTCGTCGGTGAACGCGACGATGCTTCCCTGCGCGGCGCCGATCCCACGATTCAGGGCGAAGCTCCTCCCGTGGTCGCCCACGTTGAAATGGCGGACGTTCGGGAACCGCTCGCGTATCGCGTCGGCGGTCTCCTCGGTGTGCGATCCGTCGATGACGAGCAGCTCGTAGTCGGGATACTCCAACGCCTCGAACGAGGTGAGCGTCCGTGCGAGGAGGTCGGCCCGATTCCGGGTGCAGATGATGATGCTGACCGGCGGCGGGTCCCGCAAGACCGCCTCCCGCCGATGCACACAGGGCGGCGAATCGGCCGAGGGCAGCCCTTCCTCGTCGATCCCGGTCACCTCCGCCAGCAGGTCGTCACGCAGGTGATCGTTGACCTTCGGCCCTAGCTTTGACCAAATGGCGAGCGCACATGACCGTGGGGAGAGATCGCGGTCTCCGAGATCGACGTCGACGATGCCGACCGTCTTGGTGTGAAGCCGGACGATGAGTCGCGCACCGCCGTAGCGAACGCCGTCGTCGCCGGTCGAAGAGATGGCCGGGATCCGTGAGCTGAGCTCGACCTCGGCGATGGCGATCGGCTCGAA
>OCTA010004551.1_pt1 | contig 12138 bp, 15 predicted proteins | sample 1538991 | NCBI WGS metagenome assembly OCTA01 (sample SAMEA3539302, study PRJEB22396) | soil metagenome | biome: tundra; feature: field; material: soil | place: USA | collected 2010-05 | depth 0.15 m | reverse complement strand
GCAGCTTCTGCTGCTTGATGAGCGCGGCGTCCAGCATGCCGAGCGGCGAGCCGCGGTAGCCCGAGACGAACATGCCGGTCTTCAGCCCGCGGCGTCCGTCGGTACGCACCTGGTCGAGCGTCAGCCGGACCAGCGCGTCGATACCGCCGAGGTGGATCTCGCCCACTTCCTGGGTAAACGAGTTGCTGATGTTTTCCTTGGATGACATGAGGCAGTCCTCTTGGGTGAGGCGAGTCGGATTCGGAAGGCGGGTGTCGAACGTTGCACGCGCCGGCGCTTAGGCTGGGCCTAGCGCCCGAGCGCTTTGGCCGAGACTCCTGCGATACCCCAGTTTTCCTTCGGCACGTCGTGGATCCAGACGCGCACGTTTTCCTTCGGCGCACCGATGGCCTCGACCAGAGCCTGAGTCACCTTCTCGATCACGGCGCGCTTCTGTTCCTCGGTACGGCCTTCGAGCATGTAGATCTGGGCGAACGGCATGTCGGATCTCCTTCGGGCAGGCTCTCGGCGTGTCGGCGTCCGGGTCGGATCACACGAAGCGCATCGACACCGTGCCCAGGTCCTGGAAACGCACGGCGATGTTGTCGCCCGCCTTGACGGGAATCGCTTCGGTGACACCGCCGGTCATGATGAAGGTGCCCGCCGGGATCTCCTGGCCGCGCGCGCCCAGGTGGTTGGCCAGCATCACCACCGCTGCCAGCGGATGGCCCAGCACCGCCGCGCCCGCGGCCATCGCCATGACTTCGCCGTTCTTTTCCAGCACCACGCCCAGGGTGCGCAGGTCGAGATCGGCCAGGTCGCGCATGCACCCGCCGATCACGAAGCGCGATGCCGACGTGTTGTCGGCGACCACGCTCTTCAGGTCGAACTTGAAGTCGCGGTAGCGCGAGTCGATGATCTCGACCGCCGGCAGCACGAAGTCGGTGGCCGCCATCACCGCAGCCATATGGCATCCCGGGCCCTTCAGCGGTGCCTTGGTGACGATGCAGATCTCGGCCTCGACCTTGGGGTGGATCAGTTCGGAGGTCTTGATCTCGCCGCCATCGGGCACGGCCATGTAGTCGCTGACGAAACCGAACACCGGTGTCGTCACGCCCATCTGCTTCATCTTTGCGAACGAGGTCAGCCCGGCCTTCAGGCCCGCGGTCTTGTGGCCGCGCGATTCCTTGCGCCGGCGAATCTCATCCTGGATCGCATACGCATCGTCCCAGTCCATGTCCGGGTGTTCGCCGGTGATCATGGTGACGTCGCGCGCCTGCAGCTCAGCGTTTTCGAGGTGCTCGGCGAGCCCCGCGATCGTGTTGCGGTCGAGTTTCATGGTGACGGTGACCTGCTCAGATGAATCGAACCGACGTGCTGCCCAGCCCGCCGACGCTGCAATACAGGCTGTCGCCCGCCTTGACCGGTACTAGCGGCGACTGCGATCCCGACAGAATCACCTCGCCGGCCTTCAAACCGATGCCGAGCCGCCCGAGCGTGTTGGCCAACCAGGCCACCGCATTGACCGGCGAGCCCTGCACCGCGGCGCCGGTGCTGGTGCTGATGACCTCGCCGTTCTTGTCGAGCACCATGCCGGCCAGCGCGAGGTCAAGCTGGCGCGGGCTCTTGCGCTGGCCGCCCAGGGTCAGCACGCCGCAGGAAGCGTTGTCGGCAACCGTGTCCTGGATCTTGATCTTCCAGTCCTTGATGCGCGAGTCGACGATCTCGAAGCAGGGCATCACACAGTCGGTGGCACGCAGCACGTCGGCAGCAGTCACGCCCGGGCCCTGCAGGTCGCGCTTCAGGATGAAGGCGACCTCGGCTTCGGCGCGTGGCGCGATCAACGTGTCGACGCGGATCGGCTCGCCCTCGTTGAGGACCATCCCCGAGGTCATCTGTCCGAAGTCGGGCTGGTTGACCTTCAGCATGTCCATCACCACCTTGCTGGTGACACCGATCTTCTTGCCGACGATGCTCTCGCCGGCGTCGACGCGGCGCTGGATCATGCGCAGCTGGATCTGGTAGGCGTCCTCGAGCGTGATCCCCGACTCGCGGTCGGTCAGCGGGTCAACCGGCGTTCGGCCGACCAGCGCCTGGTACAGCTCATCGCCGTAGTGTTCGATCTTCTTGGCGTCCATCGTGCTCTTTCCCGGGCGTTCAGTACTTCACCATCACGTTGCGCAGTTCGGTGTAGAACTCGAGCGAGTGCACCCCGCCTTCGCGTCCGATGCCCGACTGCTTGGAGCCGCCGAACGCGGTGCGCAGGTCGCGCAGAAACCAGCTGTTGATCCAGCACAGGCCGACCTCGATCTGCAAGGCCAGCCGGTTGGCGCGGCCGATGTCGCGGGTGTAGATCGAGGTCGCCAGCCCATACGGCGTGTCGTTGGCCATGCCCACGGCTTCTTCTTCGGTATCGAAGGGCTGGATATGGCAGCACGGGCCGAAGACCTCGTCGCGAACGACCGAGGCGGTCTCGGGCAGGCCGGTCCAGATCGTGGGCTGCACCCAGGCGCCGGCCTTCAGGTCGGCCGGCATGTCGGGGATGCCACCACCGGTGACGATTTTGGCACCCTCGTCCTTGGCTTTCTTGTAATACGACAGCACCTTGTCGCGGTGCTCCTGGCTGACCAACGGTCCGATCTTGGTCGCCGGGTCTTCGGGTCGGCCCGGCTTCATGCCTTCGGCCTTGGCCTTCAGCGCAGCGACGAACTTGTCGAAGATCGGCCGCTCTACATAGACGCGCTCGGTGCCCAGGCAGACTTGGCCGCAGTTCTCGAAGGCCGAGCGGGTGACGGTGTTGACGGCGACGTCGAAGTCGCAGTCGGCGAACACCAGCGCGGCGTTCTTGCCGCCGAGTTCGAGCGAGACCGGACGGATGCCCTCGGCGCCGGCCTTCATGATCGCGGTGCCGGTGCGCGTCTCGCCGGTGAAGGTGATGCCGTTGACGCCGGGGTGGCTGGTCAGGAACGCGCCGGCCGAATCGGGGCCGAAGCCATGCACAACGTTGTACACGCCCTTCGGGATCCCGACCTTGTTCATCACTTCGCCGAGCAGCGCGGCGGTGCTGGGGGTCTCTTCGGAGGGCTTGACGACCACTGCGTTGCCGCAGGCCAGCGCCGGGCCGACCTTCCACGTCATCAGCAGCAGCGGCAGGTTCCACGGGCAGACCACCGCGATCACGCCGCGCGGCACACGCACCGCGTAGCTCAGCGCGGTGTGGCCGTCGGGAGTGGCCATCTGGAACGACTCGGTGGAGGCGTTCTTGATGATGTCGGCGAAGATCTTGAAGTTGGCCGCGCCTCGCGGGATGTCCAGATGCGAGGCCAGGCTGTGCGGCTTGCCGGTGTCGGCCACCTCGGCGGCCAGGAAGTCGTCGAAACGATGAAGGATCTCGTTGGCCACCCCATCGAGCAGCTTGACCCGGTCGTTGACCGAGAGCTTGCCCCACGGACCGTGTAGCGCGGCGCGGGCTGCAGCGACTGCGGCGTCGACTTCGGGCTTGCCCGCTTCGTACACCATGCCGATCAGCGAGTTGTCGATCGGCGTGCGCTTCTCGAATTTCTTGCCGCTCATATTGGCGACGAACTCACCGTTAATGAAGTTCTTGATGTCTCTCATGTCTCAACCTCGTGTTGGGTGCGACGGACCGGGGCACCCCATCATGCAGCCAGACCGATGGCCGTGAGCCCGGCGCGCGCGCACGTTTCGTCCTCCAGCTCGGAGCCGCCGGACACGCCGATGCCGCCGATCAACCGGCCCTCGTGGCGCAGCGGCAGACCGCCGCCGAAGCACACCATGCGAGGTCGCAGCGGGATCCCGCTGCGCACTGCCGGCGAATCCGACGCGAGGACCTCGCTCCAGGCCCCCGTCGGCAGGCCGAAGCCTGCTGCGGTATAGGCCTTGTCGATCGCGATGTCGATCGAGTGCAGGAAGGCACCTGGCATACGCAGAAACGCCGCCAGGTTGCCGCCCGCGTCGACCACGGCAACGTTGACCCTGATGCCGGCTTCCTCAGCCCCACGCGCCACCGCTGCCACGGCAGCCGCGGCGGCTTCCCAGTGCACCACGTCCTGAGCGGCGGAGATCTGCATCAGGTGTACACCGAGAGGAAGGCTTCGTTGAGCGTGCGATCGTGGTAGAAGATCGCCGGACCCAGCTCGTCGTCGGTCCAGGTAATGGTGGGCTTGTCGGGGTAGTAGATGTAGCCGCCGGCAAAGACTTCGTTGCGGTTGCCAGAGGGGTCGAAAAAGTACACCGTCTCGCCGCGGGTGATGCCGTGGCGCGTCGGGCCGATGTCGATCGACGTATGAGTGCGCGACAGGATGTCGGCTGCATGCAGCACCTGCTCCCAAGTGTTGAGCACGAACGAAGCGTGATGGAACTTGCCCTTGACCGGCTGGCGGATGAAGGCGATGTCGTGCGCCTTGTTCGAACAGGTCAGGAACGCGCCGATCATCAGCTTCTTGTCGGGCCCCGCCATCACCTGCTCGGCCACGCCGAAGCCAAGCACCTGCGTGAACAGCTTCACCGTGCCGTCCAGATCGTCGCCGTAGAGCAGGCAGTGGTCGAAGCGCGTAGGCGCGATGCCATGCAGGCCGTCGGGCCAGGGGTTTGGGTTGAGATCGGGCCCGTCGGTGCCGCAACCGTTGCCGGTCTTTTCCTTCTCGGCATATAACTCCATCACGTGCCCGGTCGGGATCGTGAAGCGGAAGCGCTGGCCGGTCTTCGGGTGTTCGCCCGCTGGAATCCATTCGAGGTCGCTGCAAAGGCCCGACTCCTTGAGGTCGGACGCCAGCTTCTTCAGCGTGGCGGGCGAGTCGACCCGCCAGCCCATGTAGTCCATTCCCGCTTCGTCGGCCTCGCGCAGCACCACGCTATGGTGATCATGCTCGTCCCAGGCCTTGAGGAAGACGCGGCCCTTCGGATCGCGCGCCACTTCGGTCAGGCCCAGGACCTCGGTGTAGTGCTTCAGTGCAGGCGCCATCTCGAGCACGCGTAACACCACATGCCCAGGGCGCAGAACGCCGGTGAGTGCCATTTATGTCTCCTTGTCGGGTTGGAAAACGTCCGTCGTCGTCGTGAACTCGAAACTGAACGACGCACTCTTGCGGGCGACGACGGCGCGAGCCATCTTGCCCACCACATCGACCCTCAGATCGCTTTGCGGGTAAATCTTGCACGCCAGCACGCAGCCCTGCGCCTCTTCTTGCGCGCTCACCACGGCCCGGCTCATCTTCTTCTTCAGGTAGCGGCCCTCGGTGACCCGCACCTTGCACACGCCGCAGCCCCCATTGCGACAGCCCACCGGAATGCCTTTGCGCCGCAACTGCTCCATCGCCTTGAGCACGTTGTCTTCTTCCTTGCAGGCAAAAGTCTCGCCGGTGTTTTCGATCGTCACTTGGAACGGCATGGCGGGGGTTCGCGGTAGGCATTGGCCATGCGAGCCAAGCGTGGCCCCCATCGAGTCCATGCCGATCGATTTCGCAAAGGCATGCATCACTTGTTTCAGTTGCTCGCGGAACAGGACACTAGATGTTCCTGAACAGCGGACTCCGCGCCAAGGCGTGGGCGCCGTCGCCGGCGGTGATGAACTTCTCGGTGTAGATGTCGCGCTCGAACAGGCGGCCCTTCATCACGGCGCGGATGCAGGCTTCGATCATCACCGGCGGGCCGCACAGGTAGGCCTTGTGACCGCGGAAGTCGTTGCCGAAGGCATCCGCGGCAGCCTCGTGCACGAAGCCCTTGAAGCCGCCCCACCCGCACGCCTCCGTCGGCTCGTTGAGGGCCGGCACGTAGCGGAAGTTGGCGTGCCTGGACGCGAGATCGAGGAACTGCTCATGGTAGTAGAGCTCGGCGCGGTTGCGGGCGCCGTAGACCAGCGTGATCTCGCGCGGGTCGGCGTCGTTTTCGAGCAGATCGAGAATCATCGAACGCGGGCTCGACAGGCCCGAGCCGCCGGCCATGAAGATCACCGGCTTGGAATCGGATTTGCGCACGAAAAAGCGCCCGAGCGGACCGGTCAGCGTCACCGGGTCACCGACCTTCAGCTGCTCGTGTATGTAGGTCGTGCCCCTGCCGTTGGGTACGTGCCGCACGTTCAACTCAAACAGGTTCTTCGACTTGGGCTGGTTCGCCAACGAGAACGCGCGCGGATGCTCCATGCCGGCCAGTTGCAGGTTCACGTACTGCCCGGCTTGGAACTCCATGCCCTCGGCCTCGATCGCGATGGATACGCCCTTGATCGTCGGCGTCAGATCGACCAGAGCGGCCACCTTGCTGGCGTAATCCTTCAGCGGCAGATGCCGGGCGTCGGGATCCTCGTCGACGTCGGCCTCGATGACCACATCCGACATCGGCAAGGCGCAGCACGCCAGACAACGCCCCTCCTCGCGCTCCACGTCCATCAGCGCGAATGGCGACGCCGCCCCATGGTCTACTTCGCCGTCGACCACCTGCACCTTGCACGTGGCGCACAGGCCGTGGCAACAAGCGTGCGGCAAATAGATGCCGCTGCGCAGCGCCGCATCCAGGATCGTCTGACCTTCGGCTACTTCGATCGTGTGGCCGAGCGGTTCGATCGTGACCTGGTAGCTCATGGCGACGCTTGGCGGGGTTTCAGGTACAGCTGCCGTTGATGCCGGTCAGGCCCGGGGTACGGAAGCGGATCACCGCCTTGTGGCCGAGCCCGTTGTCGGCCAGGCTCTTCTTCCGGTCGGGCTTAAAAGGCTGGCCTGAACGCAGCCACTCGACCTTGCTCCACTCGATCTTCGGCCAGTCCGGGTGCGCGGTGAACGACGTGGTCGGCAGCACCTTATCGACCAAGTCGCCGAACAGCATCGCCGGAGGCAGCGGCAGCGCGAACGGTGCGCAGATCATCATGTGGTCTTCCCAGCCGATGTACAAAAGCTGGTTGCCGTGAAAGAGCTCGACGCGGTCCTTGACCTCGCCCTTGTAGCCCGGTTGCTTTGCTTGGACAGGCATTTCATCACCCCTTCGTTCGATCAAGCAGCCTTCTTCGGCGCGTCTTCCTTCGCCAGGCCCTTCCACTTCAACCAGTTGGCTTCGTCGGGCGAACCGACGTAGTCCATGTTGTCGCCAGGGCCGAAGTTGTAGTACTCGAGCACCGCCGCGAGTGGGTCGAAGCCTTCAACCGTCGGATCGGTGCCCGGCTTGAAGCAGTTGCCCTGGTAGATCTGGTGAACCGGCAGCCAGGACTGCACGTATTTCTCGGGCTCGTAGTCGAAGATGTCCTTGCAGCCATCGGAGCAGAAGTGGTACTTGTCGCCGTTGTAGTCCGACTCCCGGTAGCAGGTCTTTGTCGCGTCGTCGGGCTCGCTGAACACGAGCGGGATCTGGCAGCATTGGCACAGCATCGGCAAGGTGGTGTTGTAGAAGCGCTTGCCCAGTTTCTCTTGCTCGCGGTAATACTCGAAACGCGGGCGGTAGTACTTGTCGAATGTGCCGGGGTACTTCTCGGACAACCAGTCCATGTTCTCCTCGCTCGGGCACCAGGTGTTGAAGTTGGCCGCCGCCGCGTAGTTGTAGAAGGTGTTCCAGGCCTCCGAGGACAGCCGGTCCGCGCAGCTGACGGTCTGCTCCCAGTACTTGGGCATGCGAATACCGTAGCGCCCGAGATCATTGAACAGCGAGCCGCCGTTCTGCACGAAGTAGATGTCCCAGGCCTCCTTCCAGGACATCACCTTCTTCGGCACCATGTAGTCCAGCATCATCGACACCAGGGTCAGCACGCGGTAGCCGCGCCAGAACCACTTGTCGATCCAGCGCTGCACGATCGGCACGTTGTCCGGATCCTGCTCGAGCATGAACTTGATGCACTCGATGCCCAGCGTCATGTGGCGCGCCTCGTCGCTCTGCGCCGAGAAGCCGAAGGTCACCGTCGCCATGTCGCCGTTGTAGGCCGCGGCCGACATGAAGGGCATGAAGATCAGGTTCGTCAGCACGTACTCGAAGCCGAACGAGATCGCGGTGATGGCCTCGAACGGCCCGGCGGTCATCGCGTCCTCGAAGTAGGACTTCGGCACCGACAGGTACCACACGCGGTCGTGCATGTGGCGAAAGTCGTGCATGCCGTTGAAGTACTTGTTGTACTGGCTGATCGTGTGCACCTGCGTCTGCGCGTGGCGCAGTTCGTCGATCGACTGCATCTGGCAGGCCACGCGCGCGCCCACGCCGGGGAACTGTCGCCCCAGCATCGCGAACAACCGGTGCGCCGAATACTCCTCGGGCGAAATGCCGGTCAGAAACAGCTTGAGCGTATTGACATAGCGACCGTCGGTGACATTGAGGTGCCCATTGGTCTGCTGAAACGCGTCGATGATCGCGTACAGCTTGCGTTCCTTCTCGGTCTGATACTTCCAGTACGCGTCCATGGTGAGACGGAACGGGTCTTCCCATTTGTCCCAGTCATGGATCTTGATGCCCTCGAACTTGGCTTGGTCGAAGACCTTGTCCATGGGCTGGTATGTAGTCTCCCAGCCGAGTCCACGGGTCATCTGGGTATATTTTTCCCTGAGGCTCAGCTTCTTGGAGGCGGCGGGTGTTGCGATCTTTTCCATCAGGGTCTCCGATTACTGTTTCCATTCAAGAACGAGTTCGTCTTCGCTCTCGTCGATGTTTCCGGACAGCGAAATCAGGTTGACGTGGAAGGACTGCAGGTCGAAGTCCACGCCCATGATCTCCTCGACCGTCGAGCGGCGCAGGACCAAGCGCCCGGGCGCATCAATCTTGACCATGGCGGGCATTCGATTGACGACGGCATTTGGGTTGTCCCGCTCGATCGCCTCGATGATGGGCCGGGTCTCCTCGTTGGTTTGCAGGGCCAGGAATACGGTGCTCTTGACATTGCTCATGGCGGCCCCTTTAGGCTTCCAGACCCAGTTTCGATACGCGAGCCTTCAGCCCGGTCTGGATCTCGTCCATGGCGGCTTGTGCGTCTTCGAAATAGATCAGTTTGGCCAGCGGGGTGAGGGCGTCGGTGGCTCGAACCGTCCAGTCGCGGGCCCAGACCGAGAGCACGCGCCTGTTCTCGGGCGATTCGGAGGCCGCGGTCTTGATCGTGGCATCGACCCACCTGACGTTCTCGGCGAACCATGCGTCCATGAACTCGGTCAGCATGGAAACGACCACGCCGCCCTGCTGCGACAGTTCGCCGCCGAAGCGGCCGTACACCAGCGGGTAGATCAGGCCGTCGAGGACCAGGTTCTGCGCCACGAAGAGCTCGAACCAGTCCTTGACGACGAAGCTGTCCTCGGCGAGCTTGCGCAGCGGTTGCCACACGGGCTCGTTGAGCCAGCTCTCCTTGGCGTGCGCCAGCGATTCGCCGGTATTGCCGTCGATCAACAGGCCGATGCGCGACAGGTATTGCGCGATGCCCAACCTGTCCATGGTGTTGTACATCGTGCCCTGCGTGATGGCCGTGCCATAGCCGTACGCCGTGATGTAGCAGTTATTCGTGTTCGCCGCCCACTCGAGATGGCGCAGCGGCAGCATGATGGCCTTGATGCGGCGCAGCAGCCCCTTTGGAAGCTCGGCCAGAACTCCCCGTTTTTCGACGAAGTCGAAGTTCTTCTCCGCCGTTTCCTGCAGCTTCGACCGGTTCATGACATAGGCGCCGTAGTAGAACTGGCGCGGATCCTTGAAGCTGTACCAGTCCTTCATCTGAATCGCCGTACGGCGCTTGTCGTAGAGCTCGTACTCGGGCTCCCACAGCGGGCGGTAGTGGAAATTGCAGTCCGCCTGCATGTCGAACGTCGCCTCCTGGTACCGGGTTGCGGGCTTGTCTGCACCGAGGCGACGCGCCACATTGCTAAACGTATGCCGCACCGGCTCGATCGCGTTTGTCTTGATTTCCACCGACATGAAGGTCTCCTGCTTTTATGACTGAGGCTTCGTTTGTTACTGACTTCGCACTCGAAATGTCTGTGCGAAGGTATAGGCGCATGCAATCCGAAATTCCGTGTGCTAGCGCACATAGGGCAAAGAAAAGCCTCCGCGGCGTCGAGGCGCTTGCGCGCAGCCGCACCGGCCTGGGAAATGGCCGGCGTGATTTGGCCTGCTCTTACAGTAAGTCTTAAGCGGCATGCGGTCCGGGCATCCAGCGAGCTTCGGCCCGGGCGTCGAACTACCCTGCGCTCACTGCACCGAGCGCCAGAACTGCCGCGCGGCCGCGCGCGGCGTGATGCCGCCCCGGGGATGGCATGCTTGGCAATCTGCGCGCGCGGTGGTGGCCGAGGCGCCGCTCAGCGCCGTGACGAGCTTTGAAGAGCCATGCAACGGCTCCTCCAAGTGCGCCGAGATGCCGCCCACGATGAGGCGCATCTCTTGCAGGAGGATCAGGCTTCGTCCGGATCAACCAGCCCTGACCATTTCAACTTGTCTTGATCGATAGCGGCTGCCTGCTCCGGAGTAACGTGAATGACCTTGTTGACGCGGCAGAATTCATGGAACTCGGCGACGGGAAGGATCATTTCTACCGATAGACCGGGCTCGCCGATCGAAAAGTCGAATTCGACGAAACCATCAGTGCGAAGCTTCTTGAGCCGAACGAAACGCGAACTCGGGTCGAACTCCGACGTGTCTGGTCGGAGCCGATACGGTTGAACCATATGCACTCTCCTTCTTGCTTTCGTCGTTTTGGTTAGACCTTATCGACGCCGATCAGTTCCGACTCCGACGCTGGCAAGTCGACCCTTCGATCGGCCTGAGCAACCGTAGCCAAGATCATCGCTTGGGGGGCAGCGCGACGGTCCCGAGGGCGACCCACAGCTTGATGATGTCGCGCCACGCGATGTCCATGCGGCTGACTCTTCGGGCTACCGAGACTCCCAATCCACTGCTGACAAATGGCCGGTCGGAGAACTTGTGCGCGCGCATGGGCCGGAGACGCCGGATCGAAACCGATGTTCATCCCCAGCTCGTTTTTCGAGACGCACCTCACGCGATCGATCGCACGACACCACCATCGACGCGCAACGCCGCGCCGGTGGTGGCTGACGCTGGCTCGCCGCAGACATAGGTGATCATCGCCGCCGCCTCTTCGGGTGTTGCGAAGCGCTGCAGCACTGATGAGGGCCTCGCGACGGCGAAGAACTCGCGCTCGATGGTGGCCGGATCGACGCCTCGCGCTTTCGCAAGATTGGACACGAAACTGCCGACACCCTCCGACGCAGTGGGCCCGGGGCAGCACGCTGCTCACCCTGACACCAGTGCCCGTCAGCGTTTCGGCAAGGCCACGCGCGACGGCGAGCTGCGCGGTCTTTGTCATACCGTAGTGGATCATCTCGGCCGGGATCTGCAGCCCCCGGTTCGCTCGACACGAACACGATGCGCCCCCAGTTGCGCGAACGCATGCCGGTCACGTAGTGGCGCGACAGGCGAACTCCGCTCAGCACGTTGGTCTCGAAGAAGCGCAGCCAGTCTTCGTCGGAGATCTGCTCGAAGGGCTTGGGTTCGAAGATGCCGAGGTTGTTGACGAGGATGTCGACCTCGGGCAACTGTGCGACCATGTCGCGGCAGCCCTCGGCCTTAGCGAGGTCCAGCGCGATGCCGTCGACGCGGGCTCCGGGGATATCCGTTTGGATTCGCGACACCGCCTCTTCGACGCGCCGCCGGGTGCGGCCGTTTATGGTGACGTGGGCACCTTCACCGGCTAGCGAGCGGGCCGTGGCAAAACCGATGCCTGCGGTGGAGCCCGTGACAAGGGCATGTTTGGAAGCAAGACCGAGATTCATGGAAGCCCTTGAAACGCTACGATCGGCAACAGTTATAGCGTGAGCGCGCCGGCCAGCATTGGAAGCGGACACCTATGCACCTATGACCGCATTCATGGTGAAGGTTGCCGGGTCGCAACACCATGCGGTGATGCTAGACCTCGCCGCAACGACCTCGATGCTCGCTTGCACAACTATGCGTAGGGGTCGACTGCCGCCGGTTGGCACGCTGAACAGCGCCGCCGGGCGCGGACGTCAACTTCGAAGCGTCCGCACGAGAAAGTGATGACGGGCTGTCTCCGGTCATAACCGATCTGACGCAGCATGGTTTGGCTCTTGGACCTTACCGGAGCAATGCGGCCGCCCGGTCTTTTCTCATCGCGGCGATTGGCTTGATCCTCGACGACAATTGAGTGCGCAATTGCGTGGT
>OCTA010004550.1_pt1 | contig 12139 bp, 9 predicted proteins | sample 1538991 | NCBI WGS metagenome assembly OCTA01 (sample SAMEA3539302, study PRJEB22396) | soil metagenome | biome: tundra; feature: field; material: soil | place: USA | collected 2010-05 | depth 0.15 m | reverse complement strand
CGCGGGTGGCGCTCCAGGCCGCGCGCGAATCCATGGTGCTGCTCAAGAACGAGGGGAACCTGCTGCCCATCGATGTCGGCGGCGTTAAGACCATCGCCCTGATCGGCCCCAACGCGTATCCGGCCGTGCCCAACGCGGGCGGCAGCGCGGGCGTGAAGCCGTTTGCCGCGGTCAGTTTCCTGGAGGGGTTGACCGATAAGCTCGGCACCAAAGTCAACGTGCTGTGGAACGCCGGCTTGCCCGATCGCAGAAAGATCGCTCGCGGCACCGAGTTCATCACCGAAGCCGGCGGCGGCGAGGCGGGCGTCAAGATGGAGGTCTTCCCCAACAAGGATCTCTCCGGCGCGCCATCAGCGACGCGCATCAGCCGGCACATCAACATGGACCCAGCCTTCTCGATGGCCGACCTGACGACCGGCGAGGACTTTGCCGCGCTGCTCGCCAACCCGCCCAAAGCTTCATCGATGCGTTGGAGCGGCTACTATACGGCCAAGACCGCCGGCGTCTACGAGATTTTCGCCGAATCGCCGACCGATGCCGAGGGCGGATACCGCCTTTACCTGGACGGCAAGCCGGTTCTGGATGGCTGGACGGTGCGCAAAGCAATGGTCGACCAGGCCATGCTCGATCTCGCCGCCGGGCCGCACAAAGTGGTCTTCGAGAGGTTTCAAGGCGGCTTCAACTTTCATGGCGAGGTGGTGCGCGTCGGCATAGCGCCGCAGGCGAGCCTGGTGGATCCCACCGCCAAGGCGCTGGCGGCGAAGGCCGATGTGGTGGTGCTGGCAGTGGGCTTCAACGCCAGCAATGAGAGCGAAGGCGGCGACCGCACCTTCCAGTTGCCGACGGGCCAGGAAGAGCTAATCCGCGAGATCTCCGCCATCAACAAAAAGACCGTAGTCATCATCACGGCCGGCGGCGGCGTGGACGTGCACGGCTGGCTGGACCACGTTCCGAGCGTGATTCAGGCCTGGTATCCCGGCCAGGCGGGCGGCACTGCGCTGGCGGAAATCCTGCTGGGCGAGGTGAACCCCTCCGGGCGCCTGCCCATCAGCATCGAGAAACGCTGGGAGGATAACCCGGCGCACGACAGCTACTATCCCGATCCCGGCACGCGCCGCGTGGTGTATCGCAACGGCGTGTTCGTGGGCTATCGCGGCTACGAACACAACGGCGTGACGCCAGAGTTTGCTTTCGGCTACGGCTTGTCCTACACCACTTTCCGTTACGGCAAACTCGCAATCAAGCCGGGCGCCAAGGCGGGCGCCTATGAAGTGACCTTCGAAGTGACTAACACCGGCCAGCGCGCAGGCGCCGAAGTGGCGCAACTCTATATCGGTGACGGCCACGCCTCTGTCCCGCGCCCGCCCAAGGAGCTGAAGGGCTTTGCGAAAGTCGAGCTGAAACCGGGAGAGACCAAGCCAGTAACTATCGCGCTCGAGCCCCGAGCGTTCACTTACTACGATGTGAAAGACAAGCTATGGCGCGCCGACCCCGGCGAATTCGAGGTGCTGATAGGCCGAAGCTCAGCGGCCATCGAGCTAAAGGGGAAGATACGGTTGGCGGCTGGGCTGACGGCGGCGGCGGCGGAATAAGCGATCGGGCAATGGGTCGGTTTCTCCGCGCAAGCCTCTCTAGGGGCAGCCAGCTACGCGCCTAAGCGTGTTCGCTCACGAAATCTATGGCGCTGTTGGACGGAAAAGTGGGCGACCCAGGAGACATCCTCGGGCGAGCTTGTCACGCGGTCAACTTCAGGACTTGTGCTATCCGCTCGTTGTCAAGCCAGTCGTTTTGCAGCAAGCGGTCAAGCTGTTCGGCTAGCTCACTACCGTTGTTGGCACGCAACTGAGATGCCAATTCGGGCCGTGATGCAGGGTAGACTCCTCGATCCAGAAGCTCTGCCCGAGCAAGGTGGGTTAAGTAGGAAACAGCCTGCTCGTGTACGGCATCCGCATCGCCAGACTCCAAGACCTTAGCTAGCCGTTCATGCGCGCTTGCTGCCCTTTCGTGGGCTGCCGCAGCAGAAGGCAAAGGGAGCTTGTTTTTCCAAGCATCAATGATCCTGTCCCAGTAGTGATCCCGTTGAAAGAGAGGCTTGCCGAATCTGATGGCCCAGCCCAATAGGTCCTGACCGCCTCCGATTTGAGCATCGACGGTGGCTGCGGAATAAACACGCAGATCGATCTCCATCGGGGGTGAAATCTGGAGATGCGCCGCCTCGGCGGAGATCACAACTAGGTCTAGATCGGCGCTGACGACATTAAGCCTGACCGCCGATCCAATTGCGATTACCGCCAGGATGCTGTCATTGGCTGGCGCGGAGCCCAGAAACTCGCAAGTCCACCTCCGCGCCCGTTCCGTGGGCCAGCGAAGAATCTGAGGCGGCGAATCGCCGGTTCCGATCTGGCGGCTACGCGCCATGGTCGCCAGTCCTTTCGACAAGATCGGCCACAGCATCGACGTATCTTTCAATCTCAGATGCGACATCCTCAGCGTTTAGGTCGGGGGTAGGGATATCGCCATAAGCCGCCGATTTCCGGGCGTCGTTCAGATCACGAAGCAGCTGCTCGATATCGGGCAGGCCGTGCTCCCTATGAAGCCCTCCGGCAAGGTCAGCTTTCTCCCAGTGCTTCTTTGAGGTCTTCATCCCAACGTGCACTGCCGCTGCCTCGACGGCAGCTTCTAGGCAATAGAACCCGTAGAGTGAGAGATCGTCCCAATCCGTAGGATCGTCCCACGCGCTCAACACTCGCTTCAAGTGGTGCCTGGCGAGCGCCAGCTTTTCCCCACTTCTTGCGTCGTCTGCCACAAACCATTTATATACCTTTTTCAACTCTAATGTTCAAACGCAGCGTTGCCCGATGTGAGCACGAAGGGACGAGCACGAAGCGCGCGCGGGGACAGACGCAGCGTGAAGAACGAAAAAGCGGGTCAGAACGAAAAGCGGGTCAGCCTGGACCGACCCGACTCTAGGCCGCGAAGCTGGCCTGACACCAAAAGTGTCTCGCAAAATGACATGATAACTGAAGGGGGGCGCGCACCGATGTCCACATCCGGGATCGTTGGCGAAGAGATTGTCAAGCAAGCCGCGCTGGCCAGCGCGGCCCTCCAAGAAATCGCTGACGTTGGCGCTGGCGCAAACGCCAGGCAGTTGCTTCCGGGCGCCGTCCTCGCGATGATCGGGCCATATTCGGCGGCGAAATTCTTTGCGGAGCGCGTCGTGCAGTCCGGCACCTTCAACGCTGAACTCGCTCAGTCGCTTTACACCAAATTGCTTCCGCTTGAGCGCATGGTTGACGATGTGCTTGCTGCCGCCCGGCAGCGGGGTTACTTCGACGATCCGGATGCAGGCGAGCCGCTTCGTTGGCTCGAGACCTGTGACGAGCAGGTGAAGGACTGCATGGTGGCGCTCGAGGCTATGCTGGACCCGAAGGTTGACGACCTTATGGCCGCCGCGATGGAGGAGCACCAGCGGGGCGAGACCGTGCCACTGGACTCGATCCTCTGAGTGAACGGCTACCGCGTTTCCATATCCGCGCCAGCCGCGAAATACTTTAAGCGTTGCGACGCGCCGACACGTGACCGGTTGCGACAGAAGCTCGAACAACTGAAGGCCGATCCCTTCGATCCACAGAATTCGAAGCCGCTGAAGGGCCGGAACGACCAGAGATCGGCGAGAGTCGGAGGTCTCCGCATCCTTTTTCAGGTTCAGAACCTCGATATCATCGTTGCGGAGATCGGCCCTCGTGGCGAGATCTATAGGCACGGGCAGTGATCGCGATCCCGCCCGCCCCTACTTCTTCCCCTGCTTCTTCTGCATCTCCTTAAAGGTCTTCATCATGTCGTCCATGATGGCCTGCATTTGCTGGGGGTCGCGAATCGCTTGATAGAATATCCCTCGCCAGTCGAACGGAGCGCCGCCGATGTACCGGTAGTTGGCGAGCAGAGGCGGGCCGCCGGGCGAGCCTGGCGCGGGAATCGCGGCGGGAAGATGGAACGCATACATGCTGCCGCCGGCAAGAGCTTCGTGCGGAGTCGCCAGCATCCAGGTGCAGTTTGCGCCGTCGGCGAACATGTTGGCGGAAACGAATGCCCACCGGCCAGCGTCGGCGGCGGTGGCGGCCTGGCAATCCCACAAACTGCCCTGCGGCACATAAATCGATGGATCGGCGATGTTGTACGAATCGATCAGCACATGGTCCAGACCGCGCGCCTGGACGAAGCGTTCGACGTCGGGGAGCTCGATATCCCAATCCAGATTGGAATCGCTCACCAGTTCGTAGGCGGGACGGCTGCCGGCGAGCGAATTCAGGAAGGGCATGTAATAGGGCCACGCGCGAACTACCGTAACCACCGACGCGGCGGCCAGCGCGGCCGCAACCCAGACGGCGGGGCGCGCCCACGGCCGGCCGGCATCTCGCAGATTCTCGAGCAGCCGCGGCACCGGAGCCAGCAGCAGCGAGAGTAGCGCCAGCGGAACCGTAAAGTGGCGGATGGAAATGGTCATCGGGCTGATCAAGCAGACGAATGTGACGATCGCCATCCCCAGCCACAGCGCGCGCCAGTGGAACTCCCTGCCGGCGCGTATGCCCGTGATTCGCGCACGCCCAAAGCGGCCGGCCAGCGCCACCGCCAAGCTGAGCGCCAGCGCGGCCACAAACGCCAGCGTGGATTTGAGCAGCGTCATCACCGGGAAAAAGAACCAGACGCCGTGCGGATACGCGTGGCCGAAGAGATACGCCGGACGGACGGAGCCCATCGCGAACATGACGACTCCGCCCAGGTAGGTCACCAGCGGCAGCAGGAGGCGGCGCAGCAACAGCGCGGCCCATCCACTCCCGATGATTTTCAGCAGATCGGTGGGTTGGTTCCACGAGAGCACGAACTCCACGGCGTAGACCAGCAGCGCAGACATCAGTATGCCTTTGCCGGTGAGGCGCCAGCCGCGGCGCCACCAGGCGCGGAACTCGGGCGCGGCGGGCTGGCCGGCCAGTGGCAACCAGCGCAACACAAACGGAAACGCCACGAAAACGAATAACAGCAACCCGGCGGAGAATTTCGAAAGCAACGCCAGGGTGAGCGCGAGCGCGAAGCGGCGCATGGCGCTCCGCGACTGATCGCGCCACAGAGTGGCGAAGCTCCAGAGCGCGACCATGGAGAACAGCGCCACGGCGGTATCGGTGAGCACCAGCGGCCCGAAGGTCAGAAACGTAGGCATGGTCGCGAACCAGCACAGCGCGAATGCGCCGCCCCAACCGCCGGCGAGCCGCTCGCCATAGAGGTAGATCACCAGGCCGGTGGCCACCAGGAGCAGCAGCATGGGCAGGCGAGCCCAACGCAGGGTCCAGTCATGGTCATTCCAACGGGTGATGATCCAGGCGCCGAACGGGAATTCGGCCAGCATAGGGTTAAAGAACCCCTGGCCGCTCCAGGTCCAGATATGGCCGCGATAATCGACGTGCACGCCGCGCGCCACCAGCGGCGCCGCCGCCAGCAGCTTCACCAGCGGCGGATGCTCGGGGTTCATCCGCAAATCGAGCTTCCAGTAACTGACGCCGGCCCCGATGTGCGCCAGTTCGTCGATCGCCACGGATTCGCGGAACGCCGCGCTGCCCGCCAGTCCCGCCAGCAGCACCAGCAGCAGAACCGCTATCACCCGCGGCGCAGCAAGCTTGGATTGAGTTGACGTTTCGATGTCAGCCTCCGATCTGTCAGTGTAACCCGGCGGCTGCACTGTCTTCGTGGTGCGGCCTAAGGAGCGTGTACGCGACCTAGAAACGGATTGTTCCTTGAAAACGACGGGCTAAAGCATGCCCTATCTATTCGCCGATTTCGATTTTAGGGCCGGTCTCGCGCTGCACTTCCTGGACGCGCGCTACCGTGTTGCGCGCCAGCGCCAGGAAAGGCTCCTGCTCGCCGGTTTCGAGGGCCACCGGTTTTCCTGTGTCGCCGCCGATGCGCACGCGCGGGTCGAGCGGCAATTCGGCCAGAAAATGCACCTGCATCTGCTCCGCCGTTCGCCGGCCGCCGCCGTGGCTGAACACGTCGATCCGCTCCTTGCAGTGCGGGCACGTCAGGTAACTCATGTTCTCTATGATGCCCAGCAGCGGCACTTTCACCTGGCGAAACATCGAAACGGCTTTGCGCGCGTCTTCGAGCGATACGTCGGAGGGCGTGGTGACCACGATGGCACCAGTGATTGGCGCGGTCTGAATCAGGGAGAGCTGCACATCGCCCGTGCCCGGCGGCAGGTCGATCACCAGGTAATCCAGATCGCCCCAATCCACGCCGCGCAGGAACTGCTGGATCACCGAATGCAGCATTGGCCCACGCCACACCAGCGGTTTGTCACCCGGGTTGAGGAAGCCCATCGACATGAGCTTGACTCCGTATTGATCGAGCGGCTGGATGCGTTCGCCAAAAGCCAGCGGCGTCTGGTTGATGCCCATCATCAGCGGCACGTTGGGGCCGTAAACGTCCGCATCCATCAGGCCGGCCTTGTAGCCGAGCTGGCCGAGCGCCACCGCCAGGTTGACGGCCACCGTGGTCTTGCCCACTCCCCCTTTGCCGGATCCAACGGCAATCAGGCTCTTGACGCCGGAAATCGGCAATTTCTGCACTTCAGTGGGCGGTTGCGGATTCATCGCCTTCTATCGTAACAGCAGCAGTGAGGCTACCTGAAGCAAGCGTGATCGAGATCCAGCGCCTGCACTGGCCCGAGCCGGGCCGGGCATGCCCGGCCCCTACGGGTTCGTAATAGGGGCGAGGTACGCCACGCCCTCGCGCCGCGGCGACAAAATGCTGCCGGAGTTGCGAGATGGCGTGCTTGGTGGAAACTCCGCGAGCATCGGTCACCGAGGAAACCGACGAAATCATTTTATTTATTTCAATCACTTACGCATAAGAATTCGCGCACGTATGGATCGCGCGGGCATAGGCTTGAGTCGGAAGGCCGCTCCAACCGGTGCGGTCCTTTTCAACAACCTGATGACAGATCCGATTATCATTATCACGGCGGTCGTGGGTGTTCTAGCGGCTTTGCTTCAGTAGCCGCTTTTCGGCGTTGACCACAAAACGCGATTTACGTCCAAAAACCCCATTTATGGGGGCTAATCTCGACAAAAAACTGGATACTAATCTTCGGGAGTGTTCTGGAGTGGAATATTCCCGGAGATTATTCCAGGGTCAGCGTGGCCTTATTGGACACCTGCCACACGCACTGAGGGGAGGAAGGCCTGAACACGATGAGCGACCCGGTTATCGTTATCTATTCGCTTGTACTTGCTTGGCCTGCCTTGCTTCAGTAGCCGCTTTTCGGCGGTGACCACAAACGCGATTTACATCCAAAAAACCCCTATTTGTGGGGGAGCCAATTTCAAGAAGAAACTGGATACTAATCTTCGGGAATATTCTAAGTGGGATATTCCCAAAGATTTTTCCAGGGTCAGTACCACCTTATTGGACTGGAGTGATTCTTTCTTGAGAAAGGCCAGGATTCTAGCATACGGCCTGTCGGTGCTGATCGCCGCGATGGCGACAGTGTACGCCCTCCGATTCTACGGGCGGGCGCGGGCCCCACAAACAAAAGGCCGCCCGGTTTCGTCCGCGTTTGCGGCGGAACTGAGCAAGGGCCGCGAATTTTTCGCGCAAGCCCAATATGTAAAAGCCGCTGAAATCTTCGACCGCCTTTCGCGCGCGGCCCAAGCCGCACGCGATTACAGCCTCGCCGCCCGTGCCGGCAGCAACGCTGGCGCCAGCCATTTCGCGCTCCATCAATACCAGCCAGCCCTCGAATCGTTTCTGCGCGCGCGCCGCATCCAGGAATCGTTAGGCGACGCCAATTACCTGGCCGTGACCGACGCCAACATTGCCTCTTTGTACGACCAAATGGGCGACCCGAACGCGGGTATCCGGTGGCTGGATGCGGGCATTCAGCGCCTTTCCGGCGCCAACCGCCGTCTCCATCTCGCCGAGATGCTGATTCAACGGGGTGGTTTGCGTGCGCAAAGCGGCGAGATGGCGGAAGCAGTGTCTTCGTACCGGGAGGGGATCGAAGCCGCCGCGGCCGCCAGCGACTGGAAACTATACGCCACCGGCTGCAACAGCCTGGGCGACGCTTATTTCCTCCATCGGGACTATGCGTCTGCCGAACCGGCGCTGCTCGAGGCGTACCGGGTTCGCAAACTCCGTCACTTTCCGATGGACAGCTCCTACTGCACACTCGGTCGGCTGCGGCTGGCGCAAGGGGATCTGGTATCGGCATCGGCGCTGCTCGATCGCGCGGTCGAGCTGGCGTCCTTGCCCAGCGCCATTACGCCCATCTGGAAGATCTACCACGCACGCGGCCTGGTCCGCCAGGCGCAAGGACGGATGCCGGAGGCGCTGGACGATCTCGCCCACGCGCTTCGCCTGGCCCGGGCCTTTCGCGCTTCGGCGCCCGGCGCCGAAGCGGCCCGCATCGGCGCGGAGAGTAAGCTGGATGAGGCCTACGCGGCGTTCATCGACGTCGGCAATCGGCTGTACGAGCGGACGCGCGATCCCCGCCTCACAGCCAAGACCTTTCAGGCCGCGGAAGAAAACCGCGCCGCCAGCCTGCGCGCTTTAGTTTCCAGCGGCGGGGCTTCCTGCGATTTGCCCCCTTCCTATTGGGAAGCCGTCGAGCGGTTGCGCCGCGCCGAAGCAGCCGCGCTCAAATCGCCGGACGCCCGGCGCCAGGAGCAGGTGGAAAACTGCCGCGCCGACCTGACGCGCATCGAGGCTTCCACCACGGCCCCGCTCGAACCCGCGGCCGAAGATCTATTGGCCCGCGTCTCCGCCACGCTGCCTGCCGACGCGGTGTTGTTCAGCTTCCGTCTGGGTGAGTCCGCCTCCTGGCTATGGGCGGTGGACCAGGCCGGACTGGTCCTTTACCGGCTGCCTCCGCAGGACCAGTTGCAGCGGACAACCGCCGCCGCCCTGGAGGCGATTCGCCACGACGAGCCTGACGCCAAGGCTGCTGCCGCGAACCTCTACGCCGGCCTGTTCGGCGGCGTGGCCCCGCGTTTCCTCGGAAAAGCGCGGTGGATACTTTCGCTCGACAAAAGCTTGTTTGACGTTCCGTTTGCCGCGCTGATAGAAGGCGTTTCCGGACGGCCTGCCTACGTGGCCGAGCGCCACGTCGTCCAGGTCACACCCGGCGCCGGGTATTGGGTTGACGCCATGGCGCGGCGCGGCAGCGCGTCCTCAAGCGGCCGGTTCCTGGGCATCGGGGACCCGATTTACAATGCCGCCGATTCCCGCCTACCCTCGCGCAGCGCCGTGCGGTTCCGCTGGGCGGCGTGGCTGCGGCCCAGCGTGGTTTCCGCCGCCGCCCCAGCCGCCCTGTCTCTTCCCAGGCTGCCAGCGAGCGCGAACGAACTGGATTCCTGCGCCCGCGCGTGGGGCGGACCTTCCACCCTGATCGAAGGCGCCCGTGCGGCGAGCCCGGAACTCGCCGCCGCGCTCAATCGCGATCCAGAAATCATTCACTTCGCAACTCACTTTCTGGAATCCTCGGCGCCGCAGAGGGATCGCGCCGGCGCCGCCGGCGTTGCCTACGGCTTGATTGCGCTGAGCCTTAACGGCCAGGGCGAAACCGAATTGTTGACGCCGGTGGAGATTGCCCATTGGAAGACCCGGGCGGAGCTGGTTGTCCTGAGCGGCTGCCACTCCGATGCCGGGCGCGTATTGCCGGGGGCCGGGCTGCTCGGTCTCACCCGGGCCTGGCTCATCGCCGGCGCCCACAGCGTGGCAGGCAGCCGTTGGGACACGCCCGACGAGAGCGGCGCTCTTTTCGCCGCTTTGTACCAAGAATTGCGATCACAGCCAACGCCCGATCCGGCGTTGGCGCTGGCTTCGGCCCAGCGGGAGATGATTCGCTCCGGCGGTTGGCGGGGTCGTCCGCGCTACTGGGGAGCATACTTTATGGTGGGAAATGAGTGAAGCGACGGTCTTGACCATGAATGTTGAGCCTATGAGCGGCGTGCCGGAGACTACTGCGGTGCCCGACGTCCCGCAGCCCTCCTGGGCGCCTTTGGTGGAACGCATCCGCGCCGGCGATCGGGCGGCAATGGAAGAGCTGTATGGCCTGTTTTCCAAAGGCATCCGATTCTATCTCTGCCGGCAACTGGGCCCGCAGGATCTCGACGATAGACTGCACGACGTCTTCCTCACGATCACGCAGGCCATCCAGAGTGGAGAACTGCGGGAGCCCGAACGGCTGATGGGCTATGTGCGCACCGTGGTTCGCCGCCAGGTGGCGGCCCGCATCGACGCCAATGTGAACGCACGCCGCCGCCAGGCCAGCTTGGAAGACGGCATCGTGCTGCGCGATCACTCGCCCGATCCCGAGCGTCTCGCCATCCGCGGAGAGACCATCGAGGTCGCTCTGCGCATCCTCAACAGCATCACCAAACGCGACCGCGAGGTGCTGGTTCGCTTCTATCTCGACGAACAGCCTGCCGAGCAGATCTGCCGTGACATGGACCTGACGGAGACCCAGTTTCGCCTCATCAAGTCCCGCGCCAAAGCGCGCTTCGGCGAACTGGGCAAGGCACGCTTATCCCGGAGGGTGGGCTTTGCTGCCAAATTCAGGTAACACTGCCTTTGAGACTACTAACTTTTTGTGTCAATTATTAGAGAATTGTACGATCAGTTTTACACGTAGTACTTCGAGGAGGCCGGAGATATGCCGCGAATCGCGGGCCATCTGCAAGCGGAGGAACTGGAATTATATTGCCTGGGCGGCCTCACCGAAGTCCGGTGTGCCCGCCTGGAAGAGCACCTTTTGTTGTGTGAAATCTGTCGTGACCGTTTGACGGAAACTGAGAGCTATGTCGCGGTCATGCGTCAGGCGAGCCGCCAATGGTCTGCGGAGCATGTGGAAGCACCCGCGGCCGCGGTGATTGCCATCCGCCCGTGGAGAGAGTCGTGGCCAGGCCGGCTGGCTCCCATGTTGGTTGCGGCGCTGCTGGTGGTTTGCGCCGCGGTGTGGTTCGGCCGCCATTCCAGAGTGCCGGCGCCCCCTTTTGCCATTGAGTTGACGGCAGTGCGTGGAGCCGCGCCGGGGCCAGCGCCCGCCGGCTACCCCCTGCTGCTCGAACTCGATCTGACCGGCTTAAGCGAGGGGCGGCCCTTCGCCGGCGAAGTGGTGGATGCCTCGGGGCGCCGCGTTGCTGAGTTTCCGGTTGGCGCACCGGCGCTGCTGAAGGCGCTCGCTCCCGGCGGCTATTTCGTGCGCATTTACAAATCGTCGGGTGAACTGCTTCGCGAGTACGCGCTCACGGTCAAGCGGTAACTTCCTTTCGATTCCAACAGGACGGCGTCTGGGAGCGCGGTAGAATACCCACATGAAGCGTTCCGGCGCGACGGCCGCGGCCAGCATCGAACGCTTCTTCCGGATTTCGCTGCTGGCCCTGGTTGCGAGCGGCGCTCTCTCGGCCGCGGTTTGCGGATGGTGGGACGCGCCCACGATGGCGCTGACTGTTGTCGCTCTGGTGTGGCGCGGGGCGCGGCTCGCCGGCGCCCGGCCCAGCCCGCCGGCGATCGCGGTTGGCGCGATCGCGCTCGCCTGGTGCGGTTTTTCTCTCATCGAGGCCTGGAACTCGCCGCACGGTTTCCTGGCGGCGGCCATCCCGCTGCTTTATTTCCTGGCGGCCGCCATGCTGTTGGCCGAGAAAACCGACTTGGCAGGTCGGGGAGCTGCCCCACACGGTTTCCGGGTGGCGTTTCTCTGCTTCGGCGCGCTGTTGGCCGAGGCGCTCGATTCCACTGGCCCGGGCTTCTTCCTGGTGTTGGCATGTTTCGTCCCCTGCGCGGTGGCCGCGCTTACTGCCGCTGAAATCCTGCGCTCGCTCGAAGGGGCCGCTGCCCAGGCGCCCGCACGCCGCCTGGCGCCCCGCCTGGTGTTCCTAGCCGGCTCGGCCGCGGCGTCGATACTGCTACTGGCGGCCGGCCTGTTTTTCCTGCTGCCGCGCACCGCCGATGCCGCGGCCCAGCGATGGCAGGCTTTCCACCGCCTCCGCTTGGAGGGCTTTTCCAACCGCCTCACGCTGCGCGAAATCGGCGAGCTGAAAACCAGCTCGCGGCCGGTCATGCACGTCACCATTTTCAGCCCGCAACCGGT
>OCTA010004547.1_pt1 | contig 12140 bp, 14 predicted proteins | sample 1538991 | NCBI WGS metagenome assembly OCTA01 (sample SAMEA3539302, study PRJEB22396) | soil metagenome | biome: tundra; feature: field; material: soil | place: USA | collected 2010-05 | depth 0.15 m | reverse complement strand
GCCGGCCTCGGCGTCGGCCTGCCCGTCGGCGGGTTCTGTTGCCTTCGCCATCAGCCCTCCTCAGCTCAACGCTCGCCCGCCGCCAGCGGCTCGCAGGCCCCTTGCCATGACCACGCCATTGGAAGCATATGTGCCGAGCCCACGGGGTGGCTCACCCGATCGCGTGCGCGAGTTGGCCCGTTCCAGATAAGAGCCAAGGGGACGAAGCGTTCGGTTCTGCGAAGCGTGTGCGTGCCGAAAACCTCGTCCACGTCATGCGACCATGCGATATTCGTTGACCAGGCCACCGACGCGAACGTGTCTTCGGACGCGGCACTGGTCGAGGTCGGCCGGTTCGGGCAGCGGTTTCAGCGGCGCGGCACCGTGCAGGGAGCGGTGCGGCCGATGCTCATTGTGGTGGGTCTCGTACTGGTGCAGGATCTGCCGCAGATGGGCCTGACCTGCCGCTGCAGCTGGTGAGCTGTGATGGTCCGACGTGCCCGGATCGGGCAGATTACGGCGTGTTGATCACTGGATGAGGGCGGCCGCTCCGTGATCATCGCCTTGTGACAGATTCCGATCTTGGGGCGGCCGCTGCCGCCATGGTAGGCGCCCGGCTGGCCCGCGAGAAACGAAACCACCTGACGGGCCTGCTCGCGGCCCATTTCACCCGGCGGGAGCCTGTGCAGCAGGCCGGCAAGTACATCGACGGGCTGATGAGCGATCTGCCGGACAAGAACTGCTGGTCACTGGCCCAGCACGCAGGCGACGCCTCTCCGGGCAAGATGCGGCGCCTGCTGGAGCGAGCCGCCTGGGATCAAGGCGCCGCGATGCGGACCGTCCGCGATTTCGCAGTGGAGCACCTGGCCGGCTCGGACGGCTTGACGGTGCTGGTCCTGGATGAAAGCGGCCAGGTCAAGCAAGGTGAGCGCACCGCCGGGGTGAAGCCGCAATACGCCGGCTGCGCCGGGCGGGTCACCAACGCGATCAACTTCGTGAACGCCACCTACTCCACCGCGCGGGGGCACGCCCTGACCGGCTCCCGCCTGTGGGTTCCCGAACAGCACCTGACCGGCCCCGCCACCCGGGACATGATGGGCATCCCCGGTCACCTGCAGCCCGCGACCAAGCCACAGCTCGGCGCGCAGATGCTGGCAGAAAAGCTGGACGCCGGGATCGAGGTTCCCTGGGCAGCCGCTGATGAGGTCTACGGCCAGGACCCCGGGCTGCGGGAACTGTGCGAGGAACGCGGCGCGGGCTACATGCCCGGGGTGGCCTGCTCGTTCCGCGTGACCCTGCCTTCTGGTGCGAGGATGCGTGCCGATCAGGCGCTCAAGAAGGTCCCCAGACGGGCCTGGACGATCACCTCGTGCGGGGCCGGGTCCAAAGGCGACCGCCGCTACGCCTACGCCTGGATCGCCGCCCGCGACCGCCGCCGCCATCTGCTGATCCGCCGCAACCTGCACGACCCCGCCCGCACCGGCTACTTCTGGTGCTTCGTGCCCGAAGGCCGCCCGGTCAGCCTGCCGATCCTGGCCAAGGTCTGCGGCCGCAGATGGACCGTCGAAGAAGACCACGAATTCGGGAAGGACCAGTTCGGCTACGACCACGCCCAGGTCCGCCTGTACACCCCGGTCATGCGGCACCTGACCCTGGTCATGGCCGCCCTGGCGATCTGCGCGGTCACCGCCGCCGACCTGCGCGCAACCAGCCCCGCCCCGCCCGCACCAACCCGAGCCGGCCAGCAGCCACCCCATGACCCCGGCCTGATCCCATTCACCGTTCCCGAGGTCAAACGGCTTTACATGCTGTTCAATCAGGCCCTGCACAGCATCGCTCACGGACTGCGCTGGTCCCGATGGCGACGCCGGCACCAGGCCCGCGCCCGCTGGTACCACCACCGCGCCCGGCTACGCGGCCTGGAGACCTTCCCATGATCAAGTCACAAAGTACGGCTGCCGTATGGAGCGGCAAGGAACTGGCTGAGCAACTCCAGGTCAAGCCCCGGAACCTCCTGACACAGCTCGGCGAATGGACCCGCCTGGGCTTCCTCACCCGGACAGGCAACGGAACATACGCACTCAACACGCCGCCATAGATCCTGGACAACCCCGCCAGTCCCTTAACTCCGCGGCATTGCTCCGCGATGGCTTTGCCAGCCTTGACCCGGCGACCACTCACAAGGATTTCGGCGTCTGCGAGGAAACGGGGAGGACTGATCGAACGGCGGAACAGAGGAGTGACTTGTTCTATTAACCTTAGTACTCGGCGCTGCCCGCAGCTAAGTTTCAGCCTGTCTCCGCTTTGTAGCCCTCACAAAATGCAACGGTCCGTTCGCTCTAAACGCTTGGGTCAAGGCTGGCATGGGACAGCGACGTGGCGCTGAGGTCAAGATCACGGAGAGGAGCTAGAGCAGGACTTTGGGGGCCTACGCTGGGGGTGAAAGATGTCTGCGGTGGGGCCGGATCACGTGAGCGCGGGCAGGACTTCTTGGCGACTCAGGACCGTCGCGGGCAGGGGGCGGCGGTCGCATGTGATCACTTGCCTATTGCCGGGTGCGGGCTACCAGCGGCCGGGCACCGGCCGGACGCGGCCACGGCTACCGGCCCGTGCGGCGTGGCATGCTGGCGGAGTGAGCAGGCGGGTAAAGATCACGGGCGATCTCTTCCACCAGAGCGTCCCGGTGGGGGCCGTGAAGGTCACCAGGCCGGGCCGGTGGGGCAACCCGTTCACTGTCAAGGAGCACGGCCTGAAGAGAGCCCTCCAGCTCTATCGCGAGCAGCTGGCCGCGCACCCGGAGCTGGTTGCACAGGCCCGCCGTGACCTCGCCGGTATGGATCTGGCGTGCTGGTGCAAGCTGCCTACCGATGGCGAGCGGGACCTATGCCACGGTGCGATCCTGCTTGAGGCGATGGGCGCGGACGCGGCTACCGGCCTCGGACAGGCGACAGCCCTCAGGCCGAGTGACCAATGAGGGGCTGCCGGGCTCTGCGGGCGGGCGGTTGCCAGGTCAGGCTTCGGCCTCCCACTGAGCGTCGAACGCGGCTACGGCCGCCGCCAGCCGGGAGCAGTCCCGAGCGTGGCCCTCTTCGTCGTTCTCCGGGCCGCTGTACGGCCCCCGGTCGTGGACCGTGCCGTCGCACGACGGGCAGGTCCAGGTGAACGAGCGGCCGTAGCTGCGGGCGTAAGCACTGCCCAGGTCCCCGGCCGCAGCCCTTCCTCGAGTGTCGGTTAACGGCTGCCGCCGGTGATCTCGCTGCCGAGCTCAAGGGCTTGCGCGAGGCTGATGGCCTGCCGCAACAGCGGCCACACCTGCTGCTCCTCAAACTCGATGTGCTCGAATCCGGCGGCGATGACGTCGGTCAGCAGCGGCTCGAACTCGGCCGCAACGGCATCTAGCCGGTCCAGTCTGATGAGCACCTGCCCGGCCTCCTCTCCTGCTCAATGGCCTGATCGGCAAGCCTGTCTGCTTCCGGTCCCTGTTTGCGGCCACCGGCCAGAATAACTCCTCTTCCACCGCCTCGTGCCTGGAGCCGGCGATGATCAGCCGCATCCACCGGGCCGCAGCAGCCACGGCAAATCAGAACCTGTTGGCCCGGCGCATCGCCGCAGGCCTGCCATCCGGGTCATAAACCAGCCGGTACAGGACGGACGCCCACGCGCGCGTTGCGGCTGGTATCTGGAGGTGCGGGTAGCGCCGCAGCTGCCCGGCAGGCCGCGGGCCTTTCCGCCCGCCCGCGTGCCAGGCATCGAGCGCGTCCGCGGCCCGGCCGAACGCCTCGAACATCCCCGCGAAGCTGGCGGCTGCCTCGATCGCGTCCCCGCTGGCCGCATCGGCCGGGTCAATGATAGCGGCGATCCCCGGGGCGCCGGCTGTCCCGACGGTACTGGCAGTCCCGACGGGGCCGCCCGCGGTCTCAGCGCCGGCTGTCCCGGCTGCGCCGCCTGTTCCCGCTGCGGCCGCCCCGTCCGCGCTGACGGTGCTCTCGTCCATGCCGGTCGTCCCGCCACCGAGGTGCTCGCCGCCGAGATGCTCGGTGCCGAGCGCTAGCCGCAGCCGACTGGCGAACAAGCCGCTCTCGTCGATGATAGCGCAGCTGGCTTCGGAGTCATGAGTCCACGACCGCCGGTTGAAATTGTCCGAGCCGATGATGGCCCAGGTGTCATCCACGATGCATACCTTGGCGTGCACGTAGATCGGCGTGCCCGCAGAATTTTCCAGGCCGTAGACCGCCACCCGGCGGCCGCCCGCGGCGTCCAGCAGGGCCAGGGCGTCGGCGCGCGCGACCAGGTTCGGGGGCGTGGAAACCTTGCCGTCCTGGTCAGGGAACCTCGGGATCACAACGATGAGATGCAGACCGGGATTGGCCCGCAGCGCGTCGGCCAGCACGCTGACGACCTCGGTCGACCATAGGTACTGGTCTTCCAGGTAGATCAGGGACCGGGCCCGCGGCAGGACCTTGAGGTAGGCGCGGGCGATACTCCGCTCGCCGTCGGGCGCGAAGCTGTACCCGGACCTGCGATAGGGATAGGTGCGCAGGATCTGGACGGCGTGCGTGCCGCACGGCTGTGGGTCAGGGAGCTGAGGTGGCAGCGGCTTCGGGCGGTGGTCCTCCCCGGTGGCCAGGTCGCGCAGCCGGTGCACTGGATTGCGGGTGAGCGGGGCCGGATCCTCCCACCGCTCGCGGAAGATGGTCTCGACGTCGCCGACCGCAGGCCCGCGGATCAGCGCCTGGAGGTCGTGCCAGGGCGGCCTGGAACTATAGATCGCGGCCATCGGCTGCCGCTGCGGGTCACCCTCGTGAGCCGAGTCGTCACGGCGGCTGTGGCATAGGTCGATCCCGCCGACGAAGGCGACGTCCCGCTCGGGGCGGCTCGGGTGCCTGAGCACCACGATTTTCATGTGATGCGATCCGCCTGGCCGGACCCGCATGTCCAGCAGGCAGCACCCGCCTGCGGCCTCGATGTCGTCGCCCAGGGAGCGGTTCTCCTGCTCGCTGAATTGGAACCGGTCCAGGTGTGAGCGCCACAGCAGCCCCCTGACCACCACGCCGCGGCTGGCCGCCGCGCAGAAGACGGACGCCACCGCCGTGTCAGGCCCGTCCAGCCGCTCGTCGGGATCACCGCGCCAGTCGGTGAACAGCAGCAGGTCACCGGCCCCCATCGCGCGGACCCTGGCCAGCAGCTCGGCGAAATACGTTGCGCCGTGGACCAGCGGGTGGACGTCATTGCCCACCGACCAGGCGAGCCCGTCCGGGTGCCTGGAATCAAGGCGGGTAGCTGGATTGGCACGTTCTGCAGGGGTAAGAAACCATTCGTCGAGGCGCACCCCGCAGCACTACCCGCGCCAGCCGCGTACAACCGCCTGGTGTGAGGTCGCCAGCTGCGGGTAGGGAACGCTCTCGGTAGACACGAGGAGGGGAAACGATGGGGGACCAGGAGACCAGGCCCGCGGAGCAGTCCGAGCAAGATGACATGGGCTACCGGCCCAGCGTCAACCAGGTGCGGGATGAGCCGATTCCGGCGAGTCATGAAGAGAACCCTCGCCAGGAGGCCGTGGAGCGGAACGAACAGTTCTACGCCAGCAGGTCGGCCAAGCCCGATGACGAGGTCGATCCCGGGTCATGACCGTCGCGCGCTCCGACAGCATCACGGCCGGGAACATCCGGGTGGAGCTGTCCAACACCGGCAAGGTCTTCTTTCCCGGCGATGAGATCACCAAGGGCGATCTGATCGGCTATTACCGCGATGTGGCCGGCCGGATGCTGCCGTATCTGCGGGATCGGCCGATTGCGATGGCCCGTTACCCGGACGGAATCAATGGCCAGCGGATCTTCCAGAAGAACGTGCCCGATTACTTCCCCGACTGGGTCAGCCGCGCTCTGAGGTAGGCAAGCAGGACGGTACCGTGCGGCATGTCATCTGCGACAAGCCCGCCACCCTGATCTACCTGGCTAACCAGGCCTGCATTGAGCTGCATGTCTTTCTCAGCCGGCTCGGCAGGCTCGAGAACCCGGACCAGCTGGTGTTCGATCTCGACCCGCCGGATGCCGACCAGTTCGACGAGGTCCGGCAGGCCGCGCTCGCGCTGCGGGACCTGCTCGAAGGCGAACTCGGCCTGACGGCCTTCGTCAAGACGACCGGCGGCAAGGGACTGCACATCCACGTGACGCTGAACGCCGCGGATGACTTCGACTCGGTGCGCGCGTTCGCTCGCCAGGCCGGTGGCCTGCTGACCGCCAGGCATCCCGGCCTGGTGACCACCGAGCAGCGCAAAGACAAGCGCGGCAGCCGGGTATACCTCGACATCATGCGCAACGCCTACGCCCAGACGGTCGTGGCGCCCTACGTGGTGCGGGTGCGGCCAGGCGCGCCGGTCGCGGTCCCGCTGCACTGGGATGAAGTGGCGGACCGTCGGCTGGCTCCCGGGCGGTTCACGCTGCGTACCGTCCCCGGTCGGCTGAGCGAGCTCGGCAGCTCCGGCGACCCGTGGTCCGGAATCAGCAGGCGCCGCTACCGGCTCACCAAGGCAGCCAAGCTGCTTGACGAGCTCATCGCCAGCCAGCGCCGCGACCGCCATGATGGTCAGTGCTAAATTGGCACTGCCCTGGGTGGGCAGCACGCTGCCGTCGGTGATGTACAGGTTCGGCACCGCGAAACTGCGGCAGTCGGCGTTCACGACGCCGTGCTGCTCGTCTTTGGCCATCCGCGCGCCACCGACCAGGTGCGCGAACCGGTCGATGGTGATCACCTCGTCGGCGCCGGCCGCGTGCAGCAGGTCCTCCATGACCGACCGCGCGGCCTTCATCAGGGCCTGGTCGTTGTCGCACTGGCTGTAGGCGAAGTGCGCCACCGGCAGCCCGTAACGGTCCTTCTCCTGCGCCAGGGTCACCCGGTTGTCCGGCTGCGCCAGGAACTCGCACAGCGCGCCCAGGCACGACCAGTGCACGTAGTCGCTCATGTACTCGCGCAGCGACGCGCCCCAGTGACCCTGCGCCGCGACGTGCTCGGCCCAGGTGATGGGCAGCGGTGACACCGTCTGGATGGCGAAGCCGCGCCTGTAGGGCTTGGCCGGGTCGGTCTCGTAGAACTCCTCGCTGCTCACCTCGGGTGGCGGGGACTTGTACATCCTGATCTCGGCATCGAAGCGGCCCGCGGTCTGCGGCGCGCCCTGCACCATCAGGTACCGGCCCACCTGGTCGAAGTCGTTGCACAGGCCATCGGGGAAGCGCTTGGACGCGGAGTTGAGCAGCAGCCGCGGTGTCTCGATGGAGTAACCCGCGATCGCGACCATCCGGGCGCGCTGGAACCGGCTCACACCGTCCTTGACGTAGTGCACGCCAGTGGCCCGTCCGGTGCGCTCGTCCACCTCGATCCTGGTCACCATCGACTCGGCCCGCACCTCGGCGCCGTGCACGAGCGCGTCCGGGACGTGCGTGATCAGCGGCGACGCCTTCGAGTTGACCTTGCACCCCCTGCAGGCAGAACCCGCGGTAGATGCAGTGCGGCCGGTTGCCGAACCGGCCGTTCGCGATGGCCACAGGGCCGACTTTCGCGGTAATTCCGAGCGCCCTGGCCCCCGCGCAGGAAGGTCTCGCCGTTGCCGCCCACCGGATGCGGCCGGTGCGGGTAGCCGTGCGCGTCGCCCCACGGCCAGTGCTCGCCGGCCACCGGCAGCTCTTGCTCGATCGCCGCGTAGTAGGGCCTCAGGTCCGGATAGCTCAGCGGCCAGTCGGCGCCGACGCCGTCCTGGCTGAACGTGGCGAAGTCGCTGGGGTGGAACCGCGGCGTGTAGCCGGCGTAATGCACCATCGAGCCGCCCACGCCCCGGCCGGAGTTGTTCGAGCCGAGCGGGACCGGGTCGGTGCCCGAGATGACCCGGGGCTCGGTCCAGTACAGGTGGTGCGAGCCCGCCTCGTCGCTGACCCAGTCGGCGTCCGGGTCCCAGAACGGCCCGGCGTCCATCCCGACCACCTGCCAGCCGGCCCGGGCCAGCCGCTGCAGCAGCGTGGACCCGCCCGCGCCGCAGCCCACGATGACCAGGTCGACTTCGTCGGTGTCGGCGTACCTGCGCATGTCGGCCCGGAGCCGGTGGTTGGTGCGGGTGCCGTCATTGGGCAGCAGCCACGCCGAGGAATTTCGCGCCCGGACGGCGCTCAGCTGGCTCACCGGTCACCGTCCGCACGGACCGGGTCGTCCGCGGGGCGGGTGTCGCGGACCTCGAAGGGCTCTCGCGCGTCCACGCCGGGGTTCTTATACCCGCGCGGGTAGGCCGGGCCGGGGAAGCCGATCTCGTTCCACGCCGAAGGCGAGGCATAAAACGCAGTACACGCGTAGCGGGTCCACAGGCTCCAGATGTGCCCGGCATTGAGGCCATGCCAGTCGCCGGAGGGTCCTGCACCGCCTGGATCAGCTTCACCTGATCCTCGGGAGCGCAGCCAGCGAAGCCGCCGCTGTGCCGCGCGATCGCGTCGGCATCCAGCGCCGCCAGCGACAGCCGCCAGGCCACGCCGTCTTCGGGCATGTCCGCGTAGTGCCAGCCGTCGGTCTCCTGCCCGGCCAGCCTGGCGTCGATGAGATTCACGATCGGCACCTTCGGGGCGTCGCGCTGGCCTAGGAGCTGATCACACAGCGCGGTCGCGATGGCCTCCTCATCGGGACTGAAGAACCGCAGGTCGGGCGGCATCCCGAGGCGGCCCAGGACGACTCCGGCCGTGACCGGGTCCCGGTGCCCCGCCTGGCTCGCGACGTCGAAGCCGGGAAACCGGCCGCCTCGCGGGGCGCCTGCCACGCCGCTCACTTCTCTCGCCGCAGGACCGCGGCCAGCAGGCCCATACCGCCGACCATGGTCACCAGCAACGGGGCGAGCAGCGGCGGGCCCATTTCCATGTTGTAGCGGGCATTGGACCACCCGCCTGGCTTCTGCGCGATTCCGCGCGCGTGCAGGTACGTGCCCTGCAGGCCGTTCGCCACGATCGCCGCCGAGGCCACCGGCAGCGCGGTCTTAGCCAGCCGGCGGCTGAAGAACCCGGCGACGCCTGCCGCCGCGCCCACCGGCCCGAGGGCGATCGGAATCCACATCATCTTGTTGCCGAAACTGGCGCTGTCGTGCTCGAAATAGATCTCCGCCGCCGTGACGAGCGCCCCGGCCGCGGTCAGGGCCGACAAGCTGCGCTCGAAGCGGCCGGTCTCGCTGTTGCGCACCATCCGGTCGATGCCGTGGACGGCCTGCTCGCCGGGGGTGCGGTCGCGCGTGAATCTCATCTTTGTGGTGATCCCATCGTATTGGCGATGCGCAGCGTCCCGGCGCGGTCAGCGAACCTCACTGGGGGGCCCGATGATTCATCGGTCCTTACGCGGTCACCAGGCCGCCCTCCGAAGAAGCGGGTTCCGGCCAGCGGCCCCGTTAATAAGCGGTCTTGAATTTGGCCAGCCGCAGGCCGGATCCGCTCACCGCGACGGACGAGCGGTCCGGATTATCGCCGCCTGAGGAACAGGATGAGAAGCACGATGAGGATGATGATCACGAGCGTTCCAAGGCCGATATACATGGGGGGTTGTCTCCTCTCAGAATGTCGCCTCAGCGCAATCTCCTGCCCTCGCGTTGAGGCCCTCCTCGCACTGCCCGCAGCGGGCCAACCCCAACGCAGTTGGCGCGCAGTTAGGCGGGTAGTTGGCGTCGGCACTGGCCCGGCGGGCCGTCAACCGCCAGGGCCCGCGCCGCGTGCCATCACGGACAGCCGGGCATCGTCACCAGTAATGACGACGGCCGCCCACGCTGTGACCGACCGCGCCGAGCAGTAGCAGGATGAGGCCGACCACCAGGGCGATGATCCCGAGCGTCCAGACAATCGCGATCTTGGTGAGCAGGCCGATGAGCAGCAGAATGATTCCGAGAATGATCATGAGTACTCCTGGGGGAACAGTGGCGGATCTCGATTTCAGCCGGCTACTGCCAGGAGGGGCCGCTCCGGTTAATAGCGGAACGGCGCAGTGACGAGTGTCGACGTTACAGGCAACCGCGTGATTCTGGGCGGTGTCGTGACGGCCGATCTAGTATTACCTCAGGCTCGGCCAGGACGCAAACTGTCAGGCGTCCCGGGCCGCGCTGCGCACCACGTCGGCGGACACCGCGGCCAGCTTGCGGCGCTGCGATCGGGCCTGCGCCCGCAGCAGCTCGTAGGCAGCCCGCGCGGACAGGCCCTGCTGCCCGATCAGGACGCCCTTGGCCTGCTCGATGACGGCCCGGGAGTCCAGGGCGGTCTGCAGCTGCGCGGCCAGTTCCGACTTCTGCTGGCCCTGCATCATGCTGGCGAGCAGCAGGGCGGCCAGGTCCGTGAAGGCCAGCAGGGCCAGCTCGCCCTCTGCCGACCAGGGATGAGCCTTTTCTGACAGCACCGCGACCACGCCCACGGCATCCTGGTTGTAGGGGAGCGGGCTGGCCAGGACGGCCCGCACGCCCCGGTCCACCGCGGCCGCGCCGAACAGCGGCCACCGCTCGTCCTGCTCGAGATCCTCGACCCCGACGAGTTCCTTGTCGTCGAACGCGGAGATACACGGTCCCTCGTGATGGCGTATCTGCAGCTCTTCCAGATGCTCCAGCCGGTCGTCGGATACCGCCACGTTCCGCAGGTGATGCTCGCCGTCCGCCAGCATCAGGCCAGCCCCGTCGACGTCAAAGATCGCATGAGTAGTCTGGACGATCTCGTGCATCGCATCCTCGACCCGCATCCCGCCGAAACGCAGCTTCCCGAGTTCGGTCAGGGCCTGGTGCACATCGTGCAGGGACACATTCACGGTTAGATTTTCCCATCATTTGCGAGTGCCCGTAGCGTGGCCTGGTGACAAGTGACTACCACGTGATCATGGCTGACGCGGACCGACTGGATGAGGTCGGGCCGCTGTTCAGGGGGATGGTCGAGCATCACCGGGCGGTGACCGGAGACCAATGGCCGGTCCGCGACGCCGAGCAGGCGTGGCAGCGCCGGCGCCGGCAGTACACCGCCTGGCTGGCAGACGGCCGGAGCTGGCTGCTGCTCGCCGAGGCGGCGGCCGGCCAGCCCGCCGCGGGTTATGCGATGGTGCGGCTGACCGAACCCGGGCCGACCTGGGACCCCGGCGCCACGATGGGCGAACTCGAGTCCCTGGCGGTCGCCGAGCAGGCCCGCGGCCAGGGCGTCGGCGCCATGCTGATGGACGCGAGCCGCGATCTGCTGCGCGCCCGGGGAGCGGCGTACTGGTCGGTGGGCGTGGTATAGGTCAATACCGACGCCGTGCGGCTCTATGAGCGCGCCGGGTTCCGGCCCTTTTACCGGCAGCTCCTGGGCCCGCTCTAAGTACCGGCTCTGCACCGCGGTCCGGACGGCTTAGCTGTCGGGGCGGCACCGCTGTCCGGGCGGGTGGCGGTCGCCGAACTCCAGGAAGATCGCGCTTTTGCGGGTCGCCAGCGTCCCCGGCCGCGACCGCGACGTCCCCGAGTACTGGTCAAGTGCTGATGCTCTTGCAAAGATTGCTGTTACTCGGTTGGTGACGATCGCAAGCGCGAAGAAGGCTAATGCAGTTAAAGCATGGCTTCTTTTGGCCGCTGGAATCGTAGAATTCGGGGCGTTGCTCAGCCTCTTCTTCGCAGTACTTGTTATTGTCGACTGAAGATAAGCGTCCAAGTATCAAAGTTCGTGCAGCTGGCGGCGCAGCTCAGCTGCCCTGCGGACGGTAAGCTGCACAGACATCCATGCCTGATCCTCTGCTTGCAAATCGCCGCCTCGACCTGCGCAGTCGCGGCCGACCAGGGCTGCGGTGCACCGAGGAGTGTCCGTGAGGCACCGCGGTCTACCGGGGTTAATGGCACGCTAATGGCACAGCGGGTTTCAAAACCGGCGCCGGTCAGCTACCGCTTTGGCGGGCTGGCTTGGGCTGATCAGAGGTGGGAGTTCAGTCTTCGGCCAAGGTCCCAGGTGGCCGACCGTCATCTGGATCTTCTTGCTCAGGTTGTGCGGTGCCGAGAATCTCATCCACGGCTCTGACCAGCACAGTTGCTCGTCCGGCGCTTTGCCCGTGATGCTCACCGGTCATGTGCCTGCGGTTCGTTTTCCTTCTGATCACGCGACTAGCCGCGTGGCTGCGGCTGTCCCGGCGCGAGGAGGCGTGGAAGACCGCCGAGA
>OCTA010004546.1_pt1 | contig 12140 bp, 15 predicted proteins | sample 1538991 | NCBI WGS metagenome assembly OCTA01 (sample SAMEA3539302, study PRJEB22396) | soil metagenome | biome: tundra; feature: field; material: soil | place: USA | collected 2010-05 | depth 0.15 m | reverse complement strand
CTTCTGGGTTAAACGCAGAGTCAGCATTTCGGTACTCGGTTGTTTACGCCCTTAGGTCGGCGATGTCGCGGAGTTTTCCCCTCAGTTTGGGCAGACGTTGCTGGCTGGCTTGGTCCGGGGGCAGCTGTCCCGGGAGCGCTTCATCAAACTCGGGTATGCTTATCAGCGTTCGCACAGCATCGATGAGGAAGTTGCGCATTTTCCCGGGCGCTTGATCCACGTCGGCGACGATGTTTGCTCGTCCGTCAATCACGGTGACGAAATCCTCGAGGTCATGGCTTGCGTAGTAGTCGCCGTGTCCGCGGTCCAGAAAGGCGGCGTACTTGGTCGCAAGAAATCCGGAGGGAGATACGAGCTTCAGGTGGGTGTGGGCAAACTCTCGTGGCGTTGCCGTGGCCAGCACTTCCTTGAACCAAGTGGTGTTAAGTCCGAGCTCGGTGCCTTCGGTCGGCATGATGTCGACCGTCAGGTTTCCGAGTACCCAGCGGCAAAGTGGCGCTCCTTCGCGCACATCGTGGTCGAATCCAAGACGGCGGATTCGCTCCTCCACATCGGAATACCGCCCAGTCGTCACAACTTCGAGGATGACATCAAAGTCATCGGTCGGACGAGCCGGCGACAAGCTGGGATCGTCCAGGAGTAGATTAACGATGGATCCGCCGACAAAGGCATAGTTGAGCTCCAGTTCGTCGAGGCGGTCGGCTACCGCTCGGAGCGCTCCGAGGTTAGGCGTGGGCATGGCTGTTCAGGCGTTGGCCGATCTCTTTCTCAGCGAACTCGCGTTCGCGGGCACGGCCGATGCGCAAGGCGTCCACCAGCGCGAGCAGATTGTAAAGTTCCGGATCACGGCGCGCGGCACCGGGCACGCTGGAGTAGAGTGGCTGAACGGAAACACCTTGTACCCGACCTTCCGGGTCGGGCCAGACGGGAGGTAGTTGCTCGGAAGAGCTGATCATGCCGGACATCACGGGTGCTGCCCACGCGGTCGGCATGCCTCGGGTCACTTCCTTGGGATCTACGGGAAAAGCGTAGGGCACGCCATGCACGAGGAAATTGCGTAGGGCTGCGAGGCGGACCTTCTTGGTCTCCGGATCTACCAACCGAGCTTCAACCAGACGGCGAACTGCAGCATGAACCTCCGAGGCACTCATGCCCAACGCCTTGCCCATGCCCGCATAGCTAGGATCATCGGCACCCAAGGCGAGTTTGAGAGCCACTACGACGTCTTGTGGTTTGGTAACCATCGGAATACGTTATTCGCGAATAGCGAATTGTCAAGTCCGTTGTTCCGTCGCCGACTGCATCTTCACGAGACGTCCGGAATCTATCCTTCAAGGGCCACAGAACCTTGTTGGCGGCCGTCAAAATGACTTGTGTCCGGATTTCGGGCGGCCTTAACGTCACCCTTCCTCGTAGGGTTAAGTCAACCTCTTGAGAAACTGCGGAACCATCGATTTACGATTGGTTGTTGCTGGATCTCAAGGGCTTGATTTGTCGGGGTACAGTTTCGGGTGACAACACGGAGATTCCTGAATCTCCGATTTTCATCTTAACCTATTAAATTACAGTTTGTTGGGCGCGGTAGCCAAGTGGTAAGGCCGAGATCTGAAAATTCCATAAGGCATTTTTATCCAATATCTTCGGGAGTAATCCTGAATCATCATTTAACGGAAATTCAGCGGATTATGAACGAATCGCAATTATCCTGAGTCATCCAGAAGCAGCCCAATTTTTGACGTTGGGTGACAACAAAGGTGACAACACTTGCGCGTTTTCAGAAGTCGGCATAGGCGGTGGGGCGTGCCACTTACCGATCAGATGAGAGAACTTCTGTTGCGACGGAGTAAAGAACGATTGCCGGACACGATGATCAGGCTGGCCAGCGATAAAGAATGGAGGCTTGTTTGAACATACCCGATAGTTTTTTCCGCGGTGCGGATAAGATTCTCGATGTCGGCGGTTGGTTAAAGCCGGAGCCGCGTGCAACGCATGTCGTTGATCTGATGCCTTGGGAGACGAGGGGTGCCAAACTTTCGCTCGATCCGAAGCCCGATGAGCGTTTTACGAAAGCCACATGGTTCCAAGCAGATTTTTTGAAGCCCGGGTTCAGGTTGCCGTTTGCAGAGAAATTCTTCGACTTGGTTATCTGCGGCCACACGGTTGAGGATCTCGCTGCACCGGAGGCGTTGCTCCTAGAGATGCAACGGGTGGCCGTTCGAGGTGTTATTGAGTGCCCTTCCAGGCTTACCGAACAAACAAAGGGCATTAGAGACAGGGAATCAACTCGCCCAGGTCATCCTCACCATCATTGGATCGTCGACTCGGTCGAAGGAGGCCTTTTGTTGTTTTCGAAAGAAGAGAGCGACTTGTCTGCCGAAACGCGACTGGTTCCGCTCGCTTTCACCGAGCGACATATCGCGAGTGGCCAAGGGAAATCGATTGTTATCCATCCTTGGGTGGATCACATCAATTACCGCATCATCAGGGGCGACGAATGCCGCCGACGCGCGCAAGAATTTGTCTCTTCGTTGAATCTTACCGTTTTTGTTCGAACGAGAGATAGGCTTCTGCGTTTTGCACGACGGATGAGAAGTAGAATCCATGGACGTTCTCAAGAGGACTTCTCGTGGTGGCCGAAAATTGTGGAGACGTCTCGTCCCTACAATACAATTGAATCAAAGTGAGGCATCTCCTAAAGGCCACGTCGCCACTTGAGAATTGTTTAGCAGGTAATTCACGTGCGGCAACCTGACCCCGTAAGAAGCGCCCCAATTTTCCTTGCCGTTGACTTTGGGCGGAGGATATTACCTTGAATTCTGTCCTCAAGAGCGAGGGCGCGGTAGCCAAGTGGTAAGGCCGAGGTCTGCAAAACCTCTATGCGCCGGTTCGATTCCGGCCCGCGCCTCCAAAATTTTCTATTTGGGCAGGAAAGAGTTGCGCGTTTCGGAAGGGCCACTGTCAGTGAAAGTGTCAGTGAAACCGGGTGGGGGACAGCTACCCCTCCAGGATTCCCCGATACTCCGCTGAAACTCGCCTGCTACTCGCTAACGCGAGTCCCTCGGGATGCTCTACGATTCAGCGCATCACCATGAAGCAACGCTTCACTCTGTTCCGCCGCGCCAACGTCTTTTACTGCGAAGACACAACGACCCATCAGCAGGCCAGCCTGCGCACCAAAGACGAAAGGCAAGCCCTGGCGCTCCTGCATGCCAAGAACGAAGCCTTCCGGCAACCCGTGCTCAACCTCCAGAGGGCCCGCACGTACTTGTCCGCGAATGACCCCGAAATCGCAAAGCGTCCCTGGCAAGCCACGATGGACGAGATGGCCAGGACCAAGACCGGAGCCACGTTGGTTCGGCATCAGCGGGCCATGGCCGACAAGGCCTTCGACCTCATCCGCGCCATGCCTATTGTGGAAACCCAACCGACCCACTTTTTCAACGTGCTTGAGGCCGGGTCAGTCTCAACGAACATCTTCCTGCGGCGGATTCATAACTTCGCCCTGGACCTAGGCTGGCTGCCCTGGCCGGTCCTCCCGAAGAAACGATGGCCCAAGATTCGCTTCAAAGAGAAGCGGGCAGTCACTTGGGCGGAGCACCAGGCCATCATCGTCGGCGAACTCAACCCTGAGCGCCGAGCGTACTACGAATGGAGCTGGTACCTGGGTGCCGCTCAAACCGATGTCGCCAACCTCTCCGCCGACGACATCGACTGGCAAACCAAGATCGTCAGTTTTCAGCGCCAAAAGACTGGAACGGCTTCGATCATCCGCTTTGGCAGCGATCTTGAAGCCGTATTGCGGACCCTCCCGAAATCCGGCCCGCTTTTCCCTCACTGTCACCGGTCAGGTCAAAACCAGCCACCTCGGGTCAGGTTAAAACCAGCCACTTGAGAGCGCGTTTTTCATGCCTGGATTTTAGCTGAGGACAAGCTTTTCGTTGAGTGTGCGATGGCGGAGCGGGCCAAGACCTGCGGCTATCCCGAAAGATTCGCCCAGGAGGCCCTAGGACACACGAGCAAGGCTGTACACCGCGCCTACGCAAAGAGGGCTCAGGTGCTCATTCCCCCGTTGGAGGACTACGAAAGGAACATGGCAGCAGCTGCGATTATTCCACTGCCCTTCGCTGATGCTGGTTGAAATTAACCAGAAGCTAAGACCAGACCGCGTACCTATAGCGATTAAGGCCCGCTGCCGCTGTAATTTAACGAATCCGGTCTCATTGGCCGGCGATCCAGCAATTGCTGCCGCGTCACCTGCGCGGGAAATCCGCTGGCCTCCGCGATACATTCGAGCGGGATGGTTTCACCGACTACGTTCCTCGGGATGGGCGCGAGATCCGGTTCCTGGACGGCGATGCCGAATAGGAGAAAGGCCCCGAGAACAAGAAGGCTGGAGGTCAAAATAATGCCAACGATCATGGTTATGCGATTTTTCGTGCCGGCGGGCTCAGTATGGGGCACAGCGGCGCCCCAAAGAAAGTGAGCCCTGTAACCAGACCTCGTGAAGGATCCAATCGATTGCGGCTGCAAAGCATGCAAACCTGAAAGAAATTTCTGCCAGTTTTTCATAGCGGGTCCCGATCCGGCGGTAGCGTTTGATGCGGAAAAAGAAGTTTCAACAATATGATGACGACAGAAATGGCCGGAGGGTTACAGAGGAGGGACGTGATCTTCTAAAACCGAGTCGGGGTTGCCGTCAGTCTGCCACAACCGGGGAACGCCCTCTCTTGTGCAGATTCTTTTGTTTCCAGTGTTCACTGGCCGCGTTCGTGACCTTGGCCAGCCATGTCCGGTTTTTACAGAGTTCCAAAATTTCCATCGTCGCAAAATATTTGACACCGTTAGGCGCTGGATTGCCCAACGGTCTTAACAGCCGGGCCGCGACCAGAATCGGCACATCATGAGCTTGGCAACCCAGCACCCAGGCAGCCTGCTCCGCCGTCAAGCGGGCTGGGACCTGGCCCAACAGACTTAGAAAGCGATGTTGATCGTCTCTCATGTCAGTCGTTTGAGAGTTTGAAATTCGCGACCGCAGGATGCCGACCGCTGATCATGTTCACACCCCACCAGGCCCGCTCCTTCGTAACATACTTCGCTACGTAGTCGCACACGTCTGTCAGGTCGCCCACCGGCTCGATCCGGCCCCGGCCATACTGGTTGAACCAATCCCCCCAAACAGCCGACCGGACCAAATTCAAGCAATCCACCCAGATCGCGTGAACATGATAACCATCACGGCCCGGATTCTCTTCCAACGCGTAGAAATTCGACACCCCCCTTACCCTGGAGCGCATGAATCCCTCGTAACACCTCTGCGCCGACCAGATCGACGCTTCCCACTTGAACGTCAGGTGGGCAATCACCTGCCACGGCGCTAGCGAGCAAACCCAATCCGCCATGGCGAGGCTCAACCTCGCCGCTTCGATTCGATTCTCTGGAACTATATACCTCGAAAGATTCATCTTTTTAACCTTCTGATGCAACTTTACGCACATCAGACCTATTCATCTGGACACACCTTTTGGACAAGGATGGGGCGGGGGTGGCCGGCGCGCGCCTAACGGCGCGCATCCGGCCAGCCCTCCGCCACCACCCCACGGGGTCGCCATGCGTGACCACGTTACGAACTACTCCAGGGGCAGCACAGATCCGGCACGAATGATGACGCCGTTCTTTGCGTCGAACGTGTTCGGCTCCATCAGATCGAACTCCACTACCATCTTTTGCCCGTCCTTGAACTGGCACGGGCACTCCTTGGCAGCTTGCTCGACGGTCTGAACGCTGCGAGGGCACCACACTTGAACCGTGGGTGCCTTCCCATCGGCACATTGAACTTCGTAAAGGTTCACGATGCCGACGACTTTTTTGGCCTTGTTCTGAACTTCTTTGTAGCGATGCGCTACAAACCTGGCAATGACCATGCGGCGGCCAGCCAGGAATCCATTAACTGCTTCAGTCTGTTTCATATTTTCCCATTTGGCTTAACTACGCGACAAGCGACGCCACGGCCTTCGCCGTTGGATCTACCAACGATTCGTCCGTTGCTGACTCCATTCCCGCTGGACGGGCGGGCAGAGCGGCCTTTGAAACGCACAACGGCTCGACCGCGGCTTGTGTGCGGTGAACTGCCAATCGGACTGCCGCTGAAGGAGGCTGACTCCGGCAGAGGCTTCGCTTTCTTACGATGGAAATGGCAGGCACGGGCATACCGTAGCCCGTCCCCGGTGACCCGTCAGGAGATTGGGACAGGGCAGCCCCTATCCGTGTCCTAAACTATTGACTCTCTTTTGGAGGAGGCCCGGTCGGCCGCTTGGTGGTTAACCCGAGGCGTTCGCGGCGCTTCTTCAACGCGCCAGGCATCATTCGCTGCCCCGTCGCAATGAGAATCTTGTCCGACAGTTCTTCAGCCGTGAGCAAATTGTATTTCCGCCGCAGCCAATTAAATGCCAGCTCGTAGTTAATATCGTCGACCCTCCGTTCCGGTTCCTCAAAGACGCGAGCAAATTCGCACATCCACTCCGTGCCCACTGGGTTGTTACGCTGCCACGCCAACACCTCGTCTTCCGTCCAGTCGTGTGCCAGCTCCGCGAAATAGGCATCGACCGCCTTCCGCTCCGAATTCTGCCGCGTCCGGGAATCGTCGGCTACGTCCGCTTGTTGGATCAAGCTAACTGCAGACCTCCTGACCTAGGCCCCGTCAAAATGTCCGCTTTTTGGTGATTTGGCCGGCGTGGCGACCGAGAAGTGGAGGTGCAGACGGGATCCCGGGAAGAAGACCGGCGAGCGATTCAACTCGTCGCATAGAGCAGCGATGGCACGGGTTCGATGAGGGGAACTGAGGGGATGCAGACACACCCGGAGTTCGTGATCGGTGAGCGCCAGATCGGCGGTGTCCGCCAAGGCGGACTGAATGAGTGTGCGGCCTTCCTGGGCGGCCCGCCGGTAGTGGGGCTGGATCATCGCGACCAAGTCACTCTCGGCTTGATAGGCGACCATTTTGACCAGGTTCATCAAGTGCTGGCGCTCGGGCGCAAGACGCATGGTCTCTTCGCGGACGGCCTGTCGCACGGGGACGCGGGCGGGCAGCTTGGCCCGCTTGGCTTGGAGATTTTTGAGGCGTTGAAGCGCGGAGCGGACGGTTCGCGCCAAGGAGGCTTGGATCTTTTTCAGGCTGCGGAACGTGACGGCGCCGGTCTCGCCCTCGAGTTGAACGAAAGCGCCCAAGCCGTACTCCGCTTGCAGGCGCAGCAGCTCGGTTCGAGCGGCACGGATGGGCTCATCGAGGGCCTTGCGAGCCGGGTTGGGCACCTCTCGGGCGGGATCGTCGGGGAGGGCGTCGTGTTCGGCCAAGGCATCCAAGGCGTATTCCTCAGCCAGATACTTGAAAAAGTTCTCCTGCCGCCAGCGCTCGAACATGCGATAAGCGACCTCCAGGGCTGGCAGGTCGCGGCGGGAGGTGAGGACGGAAGTCTGATGTCCATGCTCGCGAAGGCGCGTGACCTGGCGCAATCGCAGCTTGCCACGCAGGAGCCGCACTTGCTGATCGGCGAGAACGTAGGCGATCCGCCGGCCGTCGAGGCGTCCGACACGCCGGCGGAAGCGTTTGCGGGGCACCCGAGGGCAGCGGCCTTTGCGATAGGTGAGGACGTCAAAGCCCTGTTCGATCAGCCAAACAAACAGCTTGGGGCTGAAGCCCCCGCGGTCGAAGACGACCGTCACGCGGCGTTTTCCGATCAGTGCGCGGATTTGCTCCAACACCACCGGCAGCATCTTCACCATGCCGGCGTTCGCTTCCGCCGTCACGACGAAGAGCGGATCGCCGCGCTGGTCGTTGACCCAGTAGTCGGTGGTGGCCGCAATGGCCAGACGGCGCTGCGGCACGAAGGCCTTGGGGATCGTGTGCTTGCCGTGGTAGACGCGGACGTGGCCGTCCACGTAGAGGAAGCCCAGCGCCTGGCCGCGCTGGGCGATGCGCCGTTCGGCCAACGCCCGGCCGAAATCGGTCGCATGCCCCATGGCCGCCAGGCGAGCGAGTTTGCGCCGAAGCGTCTTCACCTCGGGAGCGCGATCCAAGCCGAGGACCCGGCCCAGCGCGGCCGGAGAGTGTTCTTTCAACGCTTCGGGTCGCTTGATCCGCAGCAGCGCCATCAGGAGCATCGTCATCAGGCTGGTGCGCAGGCCGTAGAAGGCGGGAGCCAACGTGCCGTAGATGTCGTGCGCGCACTCGAAAACGCCGGTTTTGATCAATGGGGCGACGGCCAGCAGGACGCCGGCGCGAGGCACGGCGTTCTCCGAGCGGAACAGCGGCGCGGCATCCTCCAACATGCCCAGATACGCCATCAGCCGATCGACGCGGCGGTCGGCGGGATCGTGATCGAAGGAAATCGGTATGTCGTCCTCGGCGCAAAAAGCGGACAGGTTTGGTTCGCACCTCTTCTTGGCCTCGGGCACGGCCGAAGGCGGCGTTGGGGCCGCCGGCTCCTCCAACGGCAACCGCTTTTGCTCGGGCGCCGGATCCGTCCAGCCCGCGCGGCGCAGCCGCTTGCGCACCGCGGTCTCGCTGAGGCCGAGCCGTCGCGCGACCTCGCGGTTGGAGTGCCCCTCGCTCTTGAGTCGTTCCACGCTCCGCGTGAGCGTCACCCGCGGGCGTCCCTTCGGATAGCCGGAGGCGCGGCCCAACGCGGCCATTCCGCCGTCCTCGAAACGCTGCTCGTCCCTGCGCACCGTGCGAGCCGAACAATCGAAGACACTCGCGACGTCGTTCTGGTCGGCCCAACCCCGCTCGACCAGACTCAACCGCGCATGGGCTTCGGCGATACGATCGCCAACGGCGTAGTGAGCAAGCACGATCCCGGAGACGATCACCATGCGATGGCCGTCCTGGGTGCGCAGCAAACATCGATCATTGATTACCTGCGTGCCCTCTGGGCCACTCGGAATCGGAAACAACTCGGCCTGTCCTTCGGGGTCCGCCATACACCCCGTAATACCCCGCCAAATCGAAAAAGCGGACAGGTTTGGTTCGCACCCCCTGTCCCTCGCTCAAATGAGCTCCACCCTCTGAAAATCACGAAAAATGACCCCACCTATGTCCGGAGGTCTGAACTGTCTTCGGCTGAAATCCAGCCAAAGCCTTCAATCTCGCCTGATACAGATCATTTTCCTCAATTCCACCGGGGCCAGCAACCGGCCCGTGAAAATTCGGGAAACGGTCCTCTATGTAGGCCAAGTCCTCTTCCTTCGCCTCAAAACATCGACTCAGCGCCAGCAAGTCCTCCTTGCTCATCCGGTAAAAGCGAATCATCCGCGCCATCGCTTTTCGCGCATCTTCCTCCTTCGCTCCCGCAACAAGGAGTTCCATGAGGCCCTCCTCCTCATGCCCGTCTTCAAATTCCTTCCACGACATCACTGCCCAGACCTCTTCATCCTCCGGGCAACTGCTCAATAACGCACCCAAGAGCCCCTCTTTTCTCTCAATTGGAACGTCACGAACGCTCATTTTTCCATAGCCGAAGAATTCGCGATAGGCGCAAACCGGTACGAGCGCCATGAAGTCGCGGCATTCAACAAGGCGAACGTTGGCAAAAGGCGGGATGTACATGGTTCCTCCTTCCTGGGGGCTGGGATCTCTCTCATCGCGCGGGTCGCTATTGTTCATGTGAATGCACAGCAATTCTAGCAGAGAAATGGGGTTCAGGTTCAAGACATGGGTGACACTTTGGGTTCAAGACATGGGTGACACCTGCCAGGGATATGGCCGACCAAAGCAAGGAGGTCGGCATGCCCTGGAAAACCAAACAAGTCATGGATCTGAGACTGGATTTTGTGTGTAAGTCATTGCAGCGGGAGCGAACTTTCGGGCTTTATGTCGGGAGGCGGGCATCAGCCCAAAGACCGGCTACAAATGGCAGGAACGGTTTTTGGCTGAAGGCAGGGCCGGATTGGCCGACGCGTCGCGTCGGCCGCATTCGACTCCGAGCCAGGTTCCTGAGGCTGTTGTCTGCGAGGTGGTGCGCCTTAAGCAGGCCCACCGGGCGTGGGGGCCCCGGAAAATCCGAGAGCTTTACCGTCGCCTGTACGGGGCTGCTCCGAGCAGTAGCAGCTGCAAACGGATTTTGACCAAAGCCGGTTTGGTGCAGGTTCGCCGACGGCGGCCGGACCGGCCGAACTCGGAACGCCTGAGCCATAAGGTGGCGGCGAAAGCGCCGAACGATGTTTGGACCGTTGATTTTAAGGGCTGGTGGAAAACCGGGGCCGGTCAGCGCTGTGAACCGTTGACCGTTCGCGACGCCTACAGTCGTTTCGTTCTCGGTGCATGCGCCATGCCGACGAATGCAACCGATCCAGTGCGCTACGAGTTTGAGCGCCTGTTCAAAGAATACGGCCTACCCGCGGTAATCCGCAGCGACAATGGCAGCCCGTTTGCGAGCAGCAATGGCTTGCTCGGATTGACCCGACTCTCGGCCTGGTGGCTGGTCCTTGGCATTGATCTGGATCGAATCAGGCCGGGCCACCCCGAGGAAAACGGCGGCCATGAGCGGATGCATCGGGACATTGCCCATGAGATCGAGGGGCTGGTCAGCGGAGATCTTGGGGAGCATCATCGTCGGCGAACTCAACCCGGAGCGCCGAGCGTACTACGAATGGAGCAGCAAAGAGTAACGCTGTTCGGAAGGGCTACTGTCAGTGGAAGTGCCACTGAACTCGGGCAGGGGAAGAGCACCCACCAGAATTCGGTGATGGCCCCAGCGGAGCCGCGCTTGGGCATGTCGCCGAAGGGCTTCCCTTATGCCACGGCTGCAGCGTCACCGACTCACCCTGGATCGGGTTACACCCTACCGTTGGTCGGTACTGGGTCCTTTCGAAATCAGGATTGCAGACACGGGACTTGATGGCATGCTTACGTAACGTCAAACTTCCCACTCATGCAAACAACGCCACCCGACCCGAAAGAATCAGCCGATAGTTCCTTTAGCCCCATCGCTAGCCCGATTTTAAGCATGAAATCTAAGGTTGTCCTATGTCTAACGACTCTCTTGCTTTTTGGCTGCGCCTCAGAACCAATTACCGCCGACTGGGTATCCAACCAAACCCAGACCACTTACGACCAGTTCCAGAAACTTTCATGGGCCACAGGCCCATACATTCCATATAACGATAGTCAGGGTTATACTGGAAATTTATATCTGTGTATCGCGAAAAATGCTTCTGGTGGGTCTGAGTTTCTGTTGGGTGTAGAGAATAATTCGAGAACTCCAGTGCTTTTTACTAGCGCAGCTTCCATGACGGGAGAGGCGCTATCGTCGCAACAGACGGGAGAGGCGCTATCGTCGCAACAGACGGGAGAGGCGTTATCGTCGCAACAAATGGAAAGCCATAACGACGGTGTTCTGTTTCGAGAAAAGGTGAGAGTCATCCTGTCAAAAGACCTCTTGATAAGGTCTGAATCCAGTGGCTTAACAGTACGATTATATGGACAGCAACGCAATTTAGATGTTACGATTCCCGCTGTATACATCCAGGGATTCTTACGAAAGACAAAAACATAAAGCTCGCTTCAATCATTTACCTGGGTATTTACTTGATTCAAAGGCGATCTGTGATCTCACCCCCGGAGAGGGCGGTTTCGACCTGAGGGGTGATGTTCAAGAATGCCCGGCGGGCCAAGACATCGAATCACAGCTCTTTGCGAAAAGAGTTTATTGCGGCCTTCTATCCCGTAGGCCCACCAATTTTAACAGGCTTGAGCCCTACGTAGGCGGTGCCGGCGCCAGTCAATTTAAACGGGTAGTGACACGACTGGTCCAAAAGCTCGACAGCCGACTCTGCGATGTTGCGACCAGGGGAGCGCCATCATTGACCAAGAACAACAGCCCCTGTTAGGGCGGACACCAAAACGGACACCAAACGAGTTAAACCTAACAGGTTTCTGAAATATTCGTTTACAATAATCAGATATATGAAAGTCGGGAAATCGACCCGCAGAAACCGGGCTGGAATCGAAGATCTCGGCTTGGTCCATACCCAGACATCCCTCGGAAATGTGATGTTTTTGGCAACGGCGAATATTTCAGCAACCTGCTAGTATTACTTTGTTAAGTTAGTTGACATCTTCCGTCAAGGGCAGATGCTGGCGGTCA
>OCTA010004544.1_pt1 | contig 12143 bp, 8 predicted proteins | sample 1538991 | NCBI WGS metagenome assembly OCTA01 (sample SAMEA3539302, study PRJEB22396) | soil metagenome | biome: tundra; feature: field; material: soil | place: USA | collected 2010-05 | depth 0.15 m | reverse complement strand
CTAATCGCGAGTGGGTGGCGAAACTGCGCAGGCTCACCGGCAAGCCGCTGCTCATCGGCGAGTTTCACTTCGGAACTCCCACCAGGGGACAGGCCCCGGCCTTGATGCAGGTAGCCAACGAGAAAGAGCGCGGCATCGCCTACCGCTACTACGTCGAGCAGGTGGCGTCCATGCCCTCTTTCGTGGGAGCGCACTGGTTCGCCTGGCTGGACGAGTCCGTTACCGGGCGCATGGACGGCGAGAACTACAGCTTCGGGTTCATCGATGCCACCGACCGCGCGTCGGATGAGTTCCTGCAAGGGGTTATCGCGGCCCACAAGCGGCTGCTTTCGGTGCATTCCGGCAAGTCTGCCCCTTTCAGCCGCAAAGCCAAAGTGCAATAGTCCATTTGGAAGTCACCTCTTGTGGCTGAGGTATTGTCAACCGAAAGCGATTTTGAACGTCATAGCGTAATCGGACGGCTTCTCTTCCGGCAGTTCCACCTTGAGCGTCCCAGTGTCCTGAGTCCACTTGAGCCTTCCTTTGTGGCCTAGCAGTTCGATATGACGAATCCTGGGCACGCTGTTCTTGCCGCCAAGGGCAAGCGCGGGAATTGAAGCCTCTTTGCCCGGCCAGCCCATGACGAACGCATAGAGCGCGTTGCCCTTGGTCGTGAAGCGCGCATCCTCGGCGGTCAAATCCCTGCGGTTGTTCTCGTTGAACCGCTCGCCCGGTGCCGCGGCGGGCTTCGTGCCCGGACCGTCGCCGGAGATCTTCCATGGACGAGTGCTATAAATGCCTTCGCTATTTACCGCCATCCATCGAGTGATCTCATCCAGGATCTTGAGTTCCTCGGAATCCAACTCGCCGCTGTTGGGCAGGGGGAAGTTCAGCATCAGGTTGCCGTTGCGGCTGACGATGTCGCACAGCAGGTCGATAACCTGTTTCGGCGTTTTGTACTTGAAGCCTCGTTTGTAGTGCCAGGCGCCAATGCAGGTGTCGGTTTGCCATGGGTTGGGCAGGATCTGGTCGGCAACCCCGCGCTCAATGTCGTAGACGCAGGTGCCGGTGTCGCAGTCGGTCCGTCCCTTGCTCGTATAGACGGCCTCCACCTTGCCGCCGTGGACCTTGGCGCTCACGTTGTAGAGGTGAGACACCAGATGGTAGCCAACGTCCGGGTAGACAATGGAACCGTCGTTGTAAAGCAGGTCCGGTTGGTGCTTGTCGATCAGGTCCTTGATGCGGGCGAAGTAATGTTGTCTCCACGCGAGTGGGACCGGGCGTCTCCCAACTACCTGGCCGTTTGGCTCCGGCGCCAGAAATTCCTTCGCATACTCGTGGTACAAATCCGCGTACTGCGGGTCTGCTCCGTCGTAAGGGACGCCGGCCATCGGCCCCGACTTGTCGCTGCCGTGAGAAACCGGCCACCAGTAGTAGCTGTATGCCAGGTGCTCACTCACCGCGAACCGCAAGCCCTGCTTCCGCGCGGCCGTTTTGAAAAGACTGACGATGTCCTTCTTCGGCCCCATGGCGACGGAGTTCCACCGTGGCTGGTGCTTCGAATCCCAAAGGTCGAAGTTGTCATGGTGGACACCCATACTCATGAAGTATTTTGCGCCCGCCTTTTTGTAGAGCTGCATCAAGTGATCCGGATCGAACTTATCGGCCGTCCACATTTTGCAGATATCTTTGTGGCCGAACTTGGAAGGATGGCCGAATCGCTCGACGTGATCCTTGTTCTGCGCGCTGCCCTGAATATAGATGTTGCGCGCGTACCAGTCGCCATCCTCCGCAGCCGACTGTGGCCCCCAATGCGCCCAGATACCAAACTTGGCATCACGGAACCATTGGGGAACCTGGTAAGCCTTCAGTGCCTCACGGGTCCCATTGAAGGGACCCTTTTCGATTTCCGGCACAACCTCCTGCGCGAGCGACTTGCGTGGGAGAAGGAGTGCGGGCGCCCCGGCCAGGACGGTAAGCGCATTCCGCCTGCTGATTCTCATGAACTCATTGCCTCCTGTACTTGCTCCTGTCCGAACCACCCTTGACACTGCGGGCGGAACTTCCATTTCGGTCTCCAGTATCCTACTCAGGATACATCTGCGCAATCGCTTTGGCGGCGCTGGAATGACGCCTGCAAGCGCGTGGATACGCGCCGCCGCGTCCAGTCCTCAGGCCCCGGCAATCCGGTCGGAGCGGGTGTATACTCGCTGGAAGCCGGAGCCGGAACGATTCCGGCCAGCGTCTCAAATAAGGAAATTGGCATGAGAATATCAAAAATGACGTTCGCCGTCGTTTGTCTGTTGGCGGTGTTTGCAGCCGTAGACGCGCGGGGGCAGATCAACAACCTGACCCGCGAAGAACTGATCAAGTACACCGCCTCGAATCCCTTCGACCGGTTCCCCGACGGCCGGCCCAAGATTCCGGACGCACTACTGGAGCGATTCAAGGACCTGTCCTCGGAGGAACTCATGAGCGCGGGCCAGCCAGTCAAAGAAAGCACCCCCCGTCTTTTCGGGAGCGGGCCGGCGGTAACCTACACGGACGGCTGGCAAATCCTCCACCCGGGGAAGAAGCTCATCGGGCGGGCGTTCACGCTGCAATTGATGCCGACGCGGCTGGAGATCTTCGACGTGGAGCAAGCGGAATGGAAGCAGAAAGGGAATGTCGTCTCCCTCAGCCACCAGTCCGCCCTGGATATGCTGCAACCCGGCGATGTGATCGTGATAGACGCCGGCGGCAATCTCGACCTGGGCGGCATCATCGGCGACAACCTGGCGTTCTACATCTGGACGAAGACGGGAAACGGCTTCGTCATCGATGGCGGCATCCGCGATCTCGAGGGTATCGCGGAGTTTGACATGCCCGGATACTTCCGGGGTGCGGTGCCGGGGGTCGGCAGACACATGACGACGGGCATAAACGTTCCCGTCCGGATCGGCAAGGCGACGGTCATGCCGGGCGACCTGGTATTTGGCGACCGGGAGGGCGTGAACTTCATTCCGCCGCAGGCGGTCCAGCGGCTGATCGAGGCCGCCAGGACGACGCACATCCACGACGAGTGGGTCAGGAGCAAATTCAAGACCGGCCAATTCAAGTCCACCGACGTATACGGCAGCGGCAGCCTGCACGATCCGGCGTTGAAGAAGGAATACGACGACTACGTGAAGGAGCAGTTGTCAAAGCAGAAGTAGCGAGCCGGTCCCAGACAAGCGGCTCCGAATGACCGCTTGGATGTATAATCGATATCGGCCAGAGGGCAAACCTGCCTCTGCAATCGGCACAGGAGATGAACACATTGGTTACCAAGTTATTAGTAGCCTCGATGATATCGATGCTCCTGGCGGCCGCGAGTTTCGCCGCGGTTGCCCCTACCCCTCCCTATCCGGGCGCGTCTCCGAGCCTGGCTTATAAGGTGACAGTTGACGGCCAACCCGTCTTTACATATCGTTTTCCAACGTACAACCAGTTCAACTGGATGGACTATGCCAGTTTCAGTATGACCGGCAAGGTTCATGTCACGATTACCTCGCTCATCAGTGAGAGGGACGTGCGCACCTGCTACATCAGGCCGATGGCTTACAATATTCAGCCGCGGATCGAGGGCAATACCGTCAGCTTCGACCTCGATCGGCCACGCTATCTGGTCGTCTTCATCAACGAAGAGCCGCTCTTCTCAAGCACCGGATTGCTGCTGTTTGCCGACGCGCCTGAAGCCAATGCTCCCAAGCCCGGCGGTCCCAACGTGGTCAGTATCATGGACTACAAGATCGACAATACAGGCAAGACGATTGAAACCGCGAAGATCAATCAGGCCGTCAGCGACGTGTCCGCCAAGCCCGGCGGTGGTGTGCTCTTTTTCCCGAAGGGCGGCGTTTACCTTACCGGCCTGGTGATGATGAAAAGCAACGTCAAGCTCTACGTCGAGGCCGGCGCCGTGATTAAAGGGTCCACCAAGAATGCGGATTACGTTTTGCCGCCTGGGACGACTGGAGGCCGGGGAAGAGTGCAGCGAGCGCTGTTTGTCTTTAACAATGTCGAGAATGCCGGCCTGATGGGTCGTGGAACCGTCGATATGCAGGGCTATCCCTGGTTGTGGCACGATCTCCAACCAGACACCGGGGACGGGAAAGCCAGAACACCAGAGGGTTTGGTGAACGATCCTCATGGGAATGGCGTCAAGGGCTATGTAATCAACAGCTGCAAGAACGTCACCTTCCAGGATCTGTTCCTCCTCCGGTCCGCCTATTGGACCGTGACGGTCAGTAACACCGACGGCTTCACCAGCAGGAACATCAAGCTCATCAACCGCAAGCAGCAGTACCACGACGACGCTTACGACCTCACCGGCGGGAGCAAGCATATTCTGATTGAAAACGGGTTTTCCATGACCATGGACGATGCTTTCGCGTTCTATGGCGGCGCTGGCGCCGCCCTCGAGGACGTCGTCGTCAAGGGATTCGTGGATTACGGCTACACTTCGGGCCTGGTCCTCGGGTACGGCTCTATCCCAGCGGCCACGCACGTCCGCTTCGAGGACGTGAACTTCATCTCGACGCAGAATAAGTTCGCCATTTGGATTCAATTTACTCCCGCCTACTTTACGGGACGGGGGTATCCCTCCAACGCGAGCAGCAAGCAGGCTTTGGACGATTTCCACTTTATCAACTGCACGTGGGAGCACGATGGCGGCCAGATTTACATCGACGGCGGGGACTCGCCCTTGACGAACTTCGTTTTCGAGAATTGCACGTTCCATACGCCGAGCCGGCCCGCGAAGATCTCGGGGAAAAACGTCGGTCCGATTTTGTTCAAGAACGTCAGGGTGAATGGAACGGTGGTTAAGAACGTCGGCCAGTTGACCAAGGCTGGTTGGGATATTTCCGTCCCGATGAAGTTCCAGTAGTTAGGGAGGGCGACGGTAGCCGGCTGACGCCCGACAAAACGCAACTGAAGACCTGCCACCTCGCCAGCGACGGTCGGGCTTGGCAGCCCTCACCGGTGAGGATGAGGAAGAGTTGGCAGCGCCCGTTGTGAAGGAGGATTGCGGTGTCCGATCAAGAGCCAAACGTATCTCGTCGAAAATTCATCACTAGTTCGACATCCGCCACCGCGGCGGTCGCCGCGGGGAGCCTGGTAACCAATGCCGACCTGGAGCAGGTGAACGCGCAGGTGAACACGAATTCAGGTCCCACACAGCTGAAGATCACCGACATGCGCATTGCTCATTCTGAGCGATCGATGCTCATGCGCCTTGATACCAACCAGGGCATTTCCGGATACGGCGAAATCCGGTATGACGCGAGCAAGACGCGCGGCCTGATGTTAAAGAGCCGCATCATCGGAATGAACCCCTGCAATATCGCGGAGATATTTCGCAAGATCAAGAAGCAGGGAGGGTTCGGTTGCGCCGGCGGCGGCGTTTCCGCGGTCGAAGTGGCGTGCTGGGACCTGGCCGGCAAGGCTTGGGGAGTGCCCGTCTGGCAGATGCTCGGCGGCAGGATGCGGGACCGCGTACGCATGTACTGCGACACCACCAATATGCCGACCGGGAAAGAGATGGGGAACCATTTGAAGGAACGGATGGCGGACGGCTGGACCTTCCTCAAGATGGACTTGAGAGCCAACGGAGACGGGGGACTCTATACGGGCCCCGCGCCAGACCCGACGGCCAACCGGCCGGTGCGCAGATCCTTCGCCGGACCGCCGCCTGGCGCCAATCCGCAATTGCTCCCTATGGGCGCATATGACCCCTACGGGGAGCACTTGTTCACCTCGACGTTTCTCACCGAGAGAGCATTAGATTGGCTTGAGGAGTATGTCGCCACCGTGCGCGGCATTGTGGGCTGGGAGATTCCGATTGCCACGGACCACTACGGCCACATGCCCATTGAAACCTTCATCAAGTTCGCACGGAGACTGGATAAGTACAACCTCGCCTGGTACGAGGATGTGGTTCCATGGTTCTACCCGGACCAGCTCAGAAGACTCAAGGACTCCTGCACCACGCCGATCTGCACCGGCGAGGACGTTTACCTCTGCGAAGGCTTCAAGGACCTCTTTGAGAAGCAGGCAATCTCCATCGCTCATCCGGATCTCGCCAATTTCGGCGGCATTCTCGAAACGAAAAAACTGATCGACCTGGCTACGCAACACGGTGTTGCAACCTGCATCCACAATCACAACGGCCCCATAACGCTCTTTGCCTGCGCTCATGCGGCGGCCGCCGGCGACCAGTTCCTGGCCATCGAGTATCATCAGGCCGACAATAAGACCTTCCTCGACCGTGTAAAACGGTCGGATAAACCCGGCAACCCGATCATCGACAAGGGATTCATAGCCGTGCCGAACGGGCCGGGGCTCGGCTTTGAAATCAACATGGACGTTCTCAAGGCGAATCTGCGTGAGCCCGGGTTCTTCGAGCCTACAACTCAATGGGACAACGAGATCGACTTCGACGGTCACATGTGATCGTCGCCTGAGAACCGCTTCAAAGAGTATTTCACCCCTTGTTGATCTCGGCGCCGTTTGTCGCTGGGAGCCGGTAGCCGGCGGCGAGAGCGGTGCGCCGGGACACGGCGCCCTTGGTCGGTTCGTTGGAACTTATGAAAACGCTCCTATTTCCGCGCCGCGTATGTCTTGGTGAAGTTGTTGCGGGTATTGGTCACGCTGAACGTCCCGTCGGATTCCGCGGACACCTTGATCCAAAACGCCGGGCCCGTGTGACCCCGGCGGCCTACCCCTGCGCGACCACCATCCGTCCGGCCGCCTTGTCCAGGAGTGCCCGGCGGGGCGCCCGCCTGGGCGTTCGGCACGCCGGCGGCTCCGCCCTGCGGCGGCGGGCTTCCCGCGCCTGGGCCGCCGGGCCCACGGCCCTGTCCAAATGTAGCCGGAGGATTCAGCAGGACGTTCGCCACGGTCGCGTTGTCTTCCACGTTGGCGATGAACAGCGACGGCGAGTTTTGCTCCAGGCCGGCCGCGTACGCCCAGTGGAGTTGCCAGATGTCCTCAAGCCCCGGCGACGTGTGCAGGATCTGCATGGTCTGAATAGCGCCGCCTTTGAACGCGCTGTTGTGCATGACCGCCGCCCGCGGTTGCAGTCCGTGCACCAGCGCGGCCGAGCCCGACTGGTCGATTCCGTGATGCGAGGTGAGGTAAAGATCCACGGTCCCAATCGGATTATTCGGGCACATCAACACCTGTTCCCTATTCCAGGTGAAGTCGCCAAGATTGACCGTACGGAACTTGCCGTATGTCATCACCACGCCTACCGACATCGTGTTATCGGGGTCCACGCGCGACTCATCCCGCGGCGCAAAGCCGGCGCAAGCAGGATTAGGTTTGCCGCCTCCGGCAAGCGGCGTCTTCAGTACCTGGCCGTTGGACGTGACCACCGCCACCGTCACGCTGTCGAATGGAATCTTGTCGCCGGGCTTCGCCACGGTGTGTTTGGCCTTGGTGAGCATCTCCTCGTACAATTTCTGGAACCCCGGCACCTGCTCTTTCGGCTCCGAGTTGGGACCATGATCGATGAAATGCGCGATCGAAATCCGTTTTGCCAATTCCTACACCCCGCCCACATGGTCGCCGTGGTAGTGCGTCAGTATCAGGTGATCGATCTGCTTCACGCCGGCCGCTTCAACCGCAGCCATGATACGGTCGGTATCGCGGCCGCCGGGGCTGCCGGTATCCATGAGAAGCGATTCGCCGGTGGGGGAAACATAAAGCGTGGCGTGCCCCCCCTCCGTGTCGATGAAGTAGATGTCCAGACTCTTCGACGACTTGCTCTGTGCACTTCCCACCACCGCCAGGGCAAGAGTCAGTAGCAACGCGAATATTCTACCCATTTCGGCACTCCTTTCTCTTTTTCCGCAAGAACGGATTCCAATCATAGCAACCGTCGATGAACGGCGGGCGCCATAAGGGGAGAGATTCCCGGCCTCCCGGTGCGATTCACGTTCACGCGGTCAGACCCGGAGAACCTGAGCATCCAATGGAGAATCAGGGGTGTTAATCTGAATAGGCATCGGATGGTGACGCACTTATGAATCGACGAACCTTCATGCAATCCGCCGGGTTTCTGGCCACAAGCCTGGCTGCCCAGAGCCAGCCCGCCGCGCGCCCGGCGACCGGAATCAAAACTACCTTGATGCTCGAGATGCTCAAGGGATCGATTGACGAGGAGTTTGAGCTCGCGGCTAAAGCCGGGTTCCAGTCGGTCGAATCGCTGACGCAGTACGCCGCGTGGTCGGACGCCGATATCGAGCGGGTCCGGAGCCTGTGCCGGGCCCACGGAATGACTGTGGACACGGTGTTGGCCCAGCAGGACTGGAAGAAAAGGCCCGTGTCCATCGTCGATCCCGCGCACCGTGAGACGTTCCTGGAGGATGTGCGAAAGGCGATCGTTTACGCCCGGAAACTTGAGATCGCGCACATCAGTGTGACCAGCGGCCTCGCGGCGGCGGGCAAGACAGTCGAACAACAATACGCCAGTCTGACCGAGGGCATCAAGCGCGCGGCCGACCTCGTGGCGGAGGCAAAACTCACGCTGCTCGTCGAGGCCCTGAACTCGCTCGTCGATCATCCGGGCTGCTTCCTGACGAGCAATGTAGACTCGTTGAAACTGGTGAAGGAGCTGAACCTGCCGCACGTGCGGCTGCTCTTCGATATCTATCACGAGCAGATCTCGAGAGGGAATATCATCCGGACGCTGACCGAGGCCGCGCCCTACGTCAAGGTGTTCCACGTGGCCGACAACCCGGGACGAAACGACCCCGGCACGGGCGAAATCGACTATCCCAAGGTGTACCAGGCAATTCGGAAGACCGGGTACGCCGGCTACATCGGCATGGAATACCACCCGTTAGCGGACCCGCTGGCGAGCTTCACCAAGGCCGTGAGGGGCGTCCAGGAGGTCTGGTCGAGCGGCGCTCCGGTCTGAGACCCGTCGCGGCTGCGCCAGAAGGTCCTGGAGTTCGTCCCGGCTCCCCACTCCGATGATGTTGGCAACGCTACCCTGGTAACCGCTGCGACTGTCTCCCATGCCCGGTAGCGTTTCAGACTGCCAGATCGTAAAATAGGGCCGCGACCCACTCTTTGAGAAAGGGAATCATGCATCGCAAGGCCCAACTTCGCGTCCCTAATTTGTTCGTTCCCCTCGTTGTACTTTCATTCTTGCCGGTACACGCGGCGACGCCAATCAAGATCGACACAACAAACCTCGTGGTCACTGTCGACCCGACCTCCTGCCGCTGGTCGGCCGAAGTCAAGGGGACGCCGATGCGCCTCAACGAGGTTCACTTTCTTCCCGATGACGACTCCTCCGGCTGGAGCGTAGCCAGTTCGATCAACCAGGACGACACCAGCAGCCTCGGATCGTTCGTCACGGTGACGTTGCGCGGCACAAAACCCGGACAACTCGATTTCGGGTATCAGATCTCCGTCAGCAAGGCCGGGAACGACATTCTGGTCAGTCTGGGCCGCTCGAACAATACCGGGAAAGCCGTCGATATCGGCGACATGGATTACTTCGTCTCGAGCGATGCGCGGTTGGGAGGCGCCACCGACAAATGGATCAGTCTGGGAACGATGACTCGCAATCGCGACTACTATGACCTGAACACCGTGGTCCATCTCATTACGCCCCAGATGTACACGGTGAACCACGTGGTGCGAGACACGGTCTCGGGTAACAGCCTGCTGATGGGACACGTGACGGCCTTGAAAGGATCGTCCCGGTTCGAGGTCGGCCAAGGCTGGCAGGGGAAGATTCCGGACCGCATGCAGGTCCGGGGATATTGCAGCTACAAAGTGACCATGCCCCCCGGAAAGAGCTTCGCCGGAGAGAAGTTGCTGATCGACTTCAATACCGATGCGCTGCGTGCGATGGAACACCAGGCGGACCTGATTGCCGCCGCGCACGATGTGCGTCTGCAACAGCGCCGGCCGATCGATCTCAACGACCGGGACCTGGTCGCGAACGACTACAGCCGTTTCCACGGATGGATGTCCGGCGGCAATAACGCCGGAGCCCGGAAGTTTTTCGAGGAGAACGGCCTGATCGATTTCTACTGGGGAATGGGCGGACCCGCCCCGCAGGGGAGCTTCGGCGTGTACGGTGCGGGCGGAGCCACGCAGGGGCGCCCGGCGCGGATCAACTATCCGGCGGAATGCTATCTCCCGGTGCATACCACGAAATACGGGGGCGAGAGGGTGATCGATTTTTCCAACCCGCTGACTATCAGGCTCGAGCGCGAGCGCGCGTTCTTGTGGGCCAACGGCCATGAGAAAGACACCGGCCGGGCGGAAATGGACTTCGCGGATTGGTGGGACAAATGGCCCGGGCAGTACGACCCTTACATGAGCGCGCTCGAAACCTACCGCGCCGGCGGGGTTCCCTGGCGCGAGGTGGTGGACCAGAAGGCGCCCCGGATGGTGATCCGCTCCAACATGAATGTCGTGGATCATTCCTATGGGATTGTCGACATCAACCGGACCTCGGAGGACGCCGATGGCGGTTACGAGTTGGGCGAGGGATACAAGCACTTGCTCACCGAGTCGCTGCTAGGCACCGCCATCCGGTTCTTCTATAGCGGACGTGTGTTCTGGAACGACGGCGACGGTTTTCACATCTACAAGTTCAATCCGAATCTCGGGTCAAACGGGAAGTTCAGCTACGGCGAGGGAAAGGTCAGCGCCAACTTCCACGCCATCGCGGCGAACGTGCTCTTTGTCTCGGACGCCTTCAATGAAAAGTACCCCGACGACAGAATCGAGTTGTTGAAGCGCATCAGCCCGCCGACGATGGACGTCTCCTACCCCGTGGACTTATTCGCCCGGAAGCCGGCGCAGGTCTGGAATATGCCGGTGGAGCGGCCCTTCGGAAAATGGTCCGTCCTGGCCGTATTCAACTACTCCAACACCATGGCGGCCAGCCAGAATCCACCCCAATTCAGCACCTCCCTGGATGCGGTGAAGGACTTGCGGCTGGAGCCGGACAAGGAATACCTCGTCTACGAGTTCTGGAGCAGGAAGTTCATCGGGACATTCAAGGGCGCTTTTGTCACGCGCCCGCTGGGTCCCTATGACTGCGACGTTTACAGCATTGTCGAGAAGCAGAACCGGCCAGTGCTCATTTCCACCAGCCGACATGTCCGGCAGATGGCATTCGATATCAAGGACCTTGCCTACGACGGGCAACAGCGGGTATTGCGTGGTGCCTCCCGCGCGGTGGCCGGAGATCCCTATCAATTGCGCATCTACGTTCCGGACGGGTTCACGGCTCAGCGAGTGGAACTCTCCGGCGGACTTACGGCGAAGATGGCGGCGAACGGCAGTCTGCTCACCGTGGACTATACGGCGTCCTCGGGTAACGACGTGGAATGGAGGGTTTTCTTCCGATGAGAAAGACTTCCAGTTTCGTGGCTGTCGTAATCGCCTCCACAGCCCTGGCGGCGTTCGCGCAGGTGAAGGAGCGGCCCATCCCTCGCATCGTGAAGAAAGATGGGCGTTACGCTCTGTTTGTCGATGATGCCCCCTACTTCCTGTTGGCCGCGCAGGTAAATAACTCCAGCGGTTGGCCCGCCATGCTCCCGCAGGTGTGGCCGGCCATGGAGTTTCTGCATGCCAATACCGTGGAGATCCCGGTCTACTGGGAACAGTTCGAGCCCCGGCAGGGGCAATTCGATTACAGCCTCGTCGACACACTGCTCACCCAGGCGCGCGCCCACCAGATGCGGCTGCTCCTGCTCTGGTTCGGCACCTGGAAGAACGGCAACCCGCACTATGTGCCGGAGTGGATGAAACTGGACCCCGAACGCTATCCTTACGTGGTCGATAAGAGCGGCCACCCGGCGGATTCGCCCTCGCCGTTCGCCGCTGCCTCGCTGGAGGCGGACACCAGGGCATTCGCCGCCTTGATGCGCCACCTCAGAACGGCGGACCCGCAACGCACTGTGCTGATGGTGCAGGTGGAGAATGAACCCGGCACCGGCGGCAATCTGCGCGACTACTCGCCGCCCGCGCAGAAACTCTTCGACGGCCCCGTCCCGGCCGATGTCCTCAAGGCGATGCAGGTGCCGCCCGGCGCCTCATCCCCGAACTGGCAGGAAGTGTTCGGTCCCGACGCCGACGTCTGCTTCCACAATTGGGCGGTAGCGAAGTAC
>OCTA010004542.1_pt1 | contig 12145 bp, 11 predicted proteins | sample 1538991 | NCBI WGS metagenome assembly OCTA01 (sample SAMEA3539302, study PRJEB22396) | soil metagenome | biome: tundra; feature: field; material: soil | place: USA | collected 2010-05 | depth 0.15 m | reverse complement strand
ATTGTGGAGGGCCTGGGATTTCTGAAAGATCGGTTCCGGGAGCCATATCTGTTCCATTGGGAACTGGACGGAGAGTCAACAGCTTCTCTAGTTCCCGCAGTTGTACCTCTGCGTCCCTTTTTAGGGGTCATGGGGGTCGCACGCGGCGAGGACGGAAGTTTTCGCACCAGGCCACCGGGGCCATTCGGGGGCAACCTTGACGTACGCGAGTTGTGCGCGGGTTCTCGACTCTATCTTCCTGTCTTCAACAGAGGAGCGCTCTTCAGTTGCGGCGACGGCCATGCCGCCCAAGGTGATGGCGAGGTCTGCATCAACGGCATCGAATGTCCGCTGGATGTGACCTTGCGGTTTCATTTGTACAAGCATCAACAGCTCGCAGGTCCCCTGGTCGAATCGAGCGACCTTGTCGCGCCGGATTCGGTTGCGGACGCTTGGGTGGTGGTGGCAACTGGCACCGATCTCACCGACGCTTCGCGGGCCGCAACAGGCCGCATGATCGATCTACTTGTAAGCCGCTGGGGATTGAGCGAAGTGCACGCATACATCTTGTGTAGCGTGGCTATGAGGCTACGGCTGAGCCAGGTCGTGAACGAACCGGTGCATACGGTGAGTGCTTCATTGAGCAAGCAGATTCTACCGAAGCGGGAGTTGTTCCCTCTGCGATGACCATCAATGACCCCGAAGTGATTGCTGAATTGAAGGCGCTTTATCTGCAGTATGAAAAGGCGCTTGTCACGAACGATGTGGAAAAACTGGTCGAAATGTTTTGGGACGGCGCCCAAGTCATGCGTTTTGGTGTCACAGAAAATCTTTATGGTCCTGAAGAACTTGAGGCATTCCGCATCGGAAGACCTGCAGCCAACTTGGCACGGACTATAAAGCACCTCGACATTGTGAGCTTTAGCAATAATTTCGGCAGCATTACCTTGGAGTTCGAACGCGCGGGAACGGACGGTACGATTCGCGGGCGGCAGAGTCAGACCTGGGTTCGATTCCCGGAAGGTTGGCGAATCGTAGCTGCCCATGTGTCGCTGCTGCCGCGACTTTAAATTCGGCCCAGGTTCGCACTGGCATGCCAAAGAGTTGCCAAAAACAATAAATTTTCGATTGAAATTTGGCTTGTACCCGGTATTCTATTTTTACTCCGTAGTTCTACCCCGAACTTAACCAAGTTCATCTCTGAACTTAACCAGACAGATTTACTGCATTCGTAGTGATACTCTTTTCTCCCTCTTTTTGAGCGATCAACAACGATCGAACATTTAATACACCCAGGGGATTCTTTGACTTCAAAAGAACCTGTGGGGAAATCCCTATTTTCGAGGCCTTCAACTTGAGGTATTCCACGCTATCCATTTCTTCCCTGCTTCCCCGGCTGCTGGCACTTGTGGCAGCCGTTGCGCTGTGTTGTTCGGTTGCGCTGGCACAGCAAACGCTTGGCGGCATTACAGGAGAGGTGACCGATGCCTCAGGGGGGGTGATACCAAACGCCACGGTTACTGTGGTAGGCGAGCAGACTTCGCTCACTCGCACAGTAAAAACGAGTGGCAGCGGGACGTATTCCTTTGTAAATCTTCCCATTGGGTCCTACACGCTGACTTATTCCGCAGATGGATTCGATCTGCAAAAGACGCAACACATCAACGTGCAGGCCGATCGCACAGCAACAGTGAATGCAGCTCTTAAGGTAGGCCAGACCAGCACCACGATTGAAGTGGAGGCTGCCCCATTGATGAATGCGGTGGACACAACCGTGGGGTACGTAATGGACAGCGCCCAGATTGATGCGGTTCCACTGGCAACCGGAAGCTTCACAGGAGTTGCAATTCTTTCTCCTGGCGTCAACGCAGAACTGTCCGGCGGGACAGGAGCCAATAGCGGTCTTGGCAATGCGCCGATTTGGGCCAACGGTCAACGCGATACCAGCAATAGTTTTTCACTGAACGGCGTAGAAGCCAGCAACCTCTTCAACGGCAAGAGCACCAGTCAAGTGCCTTCCGCTCGTGTCATCAATAGCACTGGAGTTTCCAGCAGCACCGGAGCAGGAGGCGTGATTCAAACGCTCGCCTCGGTTTACCTTTCCATCGGCAATGCGATTCCAACACCCGCTCCGGAAACCCTTCAAGAAGTCCGCGTGAACGCTTCAATGTATGACGCGCAACAAGGATCGACCTCCGGCGCCCATATTGATATGAACACTGCTTCAGGCAGCAACGACTGGCATGGATCGGCGTATATGCACCGTGGGACCAGTTGGCTCAATGCTGCTCCCTTCTTCTTTAAGCAGGATGCAGATATTCCCGCATACAACAAGGTTCCTCAGTTGCATCGTTATATTGCAGGCGGCACGTTTGGCGGACCGATCATCAAGAACAAGCTATTTGGCTTTCTCGCCTATCAGCACCTGCATGTTTCCGACCAGGAGATCGGTGATTCGGTGTTGGACGTTCCGGTTGGTTTGAGTGATGACAGATCCAAGAGCGCTTTGGCAGCGCTTGCCAACGGTTCTTTCGGGACGAGCCTCACCGGCGCGAACATTGATCAGACCGCCTATGCGCTGTTCAACTCGCCTGCGCTTCCGGGCGAGCCCGGCAAGTGGCTTATTCCCAACGACGCACTCAATGGTGCTACTCCCACTGCGGCGCACATCGACAATGCCTTCCTTCCAGGTACCGGCCGATTCACCGCCGATCTGGCTGTGGCCAACCTCGACTACAACGCGAGCGCCAGAGATACGCTGGCACTGAAGTACTTTTATCAGCATGATCCTGCGATGGCGCCCTACTCCTACTCAAGTGTTCCGGGCTTTACCGAACATCTCGACTCTGGCGCCCAAGTTTTCTCCGTCACCAATACCTTCGTAGTAAAGTCGAATCTCAGCACAACACAGACCGTTGGAGTTTTGCGCGAAAAGATCTACGGAGACAATGAGCAGCCGTTCGGTCCCAGTTCGATTCCTGGCGGGGCTGCAGGTACAGGATCCATCAACGTGTTCGGATCAAATTACTTTCCCGGCGTCTCCGTCTACAACGTCCTGGGCAACTATCAGCCTTCCGGAACGTCTACCGCAATTCTGAACATTGGTCCAAATGCTGAGGGTCAGTCTGCTAATACCGGCGTATTTCAGAATCGCCTGGCGCCTTCTGCCAATGCGATTTGGATGTTGGGAAAACATACCCTGAGTTTCGGTGCAAACTACAGCTATACGCAGCTCAACACGATCGACCGACGCACCGGAACCGGCACGGTAGCTACGGACGATTTCAGCCAGATGATCCAGGGTTTCGTGACGCCGGGAAGCTCATCGACCGGCTTCTATGTAACTTCGTTCTTGCAAGGTGATGCCAATCGCTATTTCCGCGCAAACCAACTGGGGACGTATTTGCAGGACAAATACCAGGTTATGCCGACACTGTCACTCACTGCGGGGGTTCGCTATGACTGGGATGGAGGCCTGACTGAGAAATACGGCCGCATCTTTAACTTCGATTCGAGTCTTTATAGCTACAACACCGGTTCGGACACGATCGAAAATTCAGGTCTGATCATTGCGGGAAATAACACAAATGGGACTAAAGGAGTCAGTCCGACGACTCTAACAGGACGACAGTGGGGCATTGGGCCTCGCATCGGTGCAGCTTGGCAGCCGGAAATGTTCCACAGCAAGCTCGTCGTTCGCTCTGGTGCAGGCATTTACTACGATCGCGGTGAGCTCTTCAGTTACTTCTCGCCAGGGTACGCCATCGGCACAGTTACGGGCGGCCCATTCGGTGTGAATCAGCAACTTCCCTTCGTGAACGCATCAAGCTGTCCCAGCAGCACGATGTCGTTCTATGAGGGGTACATCCCAACTTGCGGCGATTACACCGCCGCACCAACGGATGCCGCAGGTGACCTAGAAAACCCTTATGGCACTGCGCTGCAGTATGCGGCCCCGAGCAGCCCCAAAGCATCGGATCTTGCCAGCTATCTCCCCAACGCCTACAGCATCGTGAACCAGGGCTCAGGCGCAGCAGGATTGATCAACAACGGTCAGCCCATCTCGCTCGGTGTGTACGATCGAAAGAACAAGCTCCCTTACACCATCAACTACACTCTCGACCTGCAATGGCAACCGCGCAACGACCTCGCGGTCGAGGTCGGCTATGTCGGCAACGTGGGACGTCACCAGGTGATTCCGGTACCGTTCAATCAGCCGAATATCGCGTCACCCTCCAGCCCAACGCTTTCGGGGAGCACATACCAGCAGAATTATAGCTACGGGTACAACGTAATCGGAGCTAACCTTCCGGATGGCACCGGCTACCTGGCGAACTACGAAGGCGGCAACGTTGATTTGCGAGTTCCCTACATCGGCTATGCAGCTGAGTCGATCGCTTACCGAGCCGCAGGCATCGACGCCTACAACGCACTTCAAGTTCACGTCGACAAGCGCTTAAGCCACGGACTGCAGGTCGGAGCCTCTTACACCTGGTCACATTCAACCGACGAGCAAAGTGGCCTGGGACTTTTTTACAACGGAAACAATGCTCTCGATCTGCGTAGCGGCTACGGTCTGTCGGACTTTGACCGCACCCACGTGATCAATTTCAACTACGTTTTCAAGGTACCGGACTTTGCTCGTAAGAGTTCACTGGCAGGCAAGGTCATCGATGGTTGGTCGCTGCTGGGCCTCACAGTGCTACAAAGTGGTCAGCCTTACAGCGTGATTGATTTCTCAGGTGCGGTAGGCAGCATCTACTACTCAACCGCAGACGGCATCACAAATCCGATCGTTCCACTGTCGGCGAGTTGCACCCCTAAAAGCGCCATGACGGGGGCTTCGGGGGCATTCACGCCGAGCGGCGGCAAGACAGCTTTGAACCCCGCATGCTTCACCGTGCCGCTACTACCTGCGGGCGGCCTCAATGGCGCTATCCCCACCACCGATCCGTACGAGACGGGATTCACGACAGGACAGCGCAACATCTTCCGTCAGAACTTCCAGAAACGCGCAGATGCTTCGCTAGTCAAGGTCATGAACTTTCGTGAGCGCTATAACCTGAAGTACACCTTCGACGTGTACAACCTGACAAATACCACTAGCTTCGATGTCCCTGGCAACGAAGTCTCACAAAACCAGTTTTACGATGCATTCCCAGTTTCGGGCACAGCACCTTCGGATTTCTATTCAGCCCCCTCAGGTCTTGGCATCGTGACGCACACAATCGGAAGCCCCCGCCAAATTCAGATGTCGCTGCATCTGGACTTTTAAAGGGAATCAATCGGAACAGTAGACGAGGGCCGCGCGATGCGCGGCCCTCGTCTTTAGTTCGACGAAAGTAGATCAAGCAGAAAGTCGTACCGTGAGGACGTTTACGTCAGCGTTCTGAAAGGCTGCATCGAGTTCTGCGGAAGACTTGAACTCTCTGCCTGTAACGTGGCGTCCTGGAAAGTTGAAAGAAAGCTCAGATTCGGCGAACGGCCACGGAGACAACTGAAAATGCCGAGGCGCGACGGGGATTACGCTGATAGTGGTAGCGCTTCCGTTGTTCAGGGGTAACGGATGCAACAGGTTCGCTGGACGAGAGAAGGCCACGCAAGTCAAGAGCGACAGGTTATCGCATGTTTGTAGAAGACGAAAGTGTTCGAGGATCGTGTTCTCTGATTTTTGAAGCAAGGTAAGTGTCGCGTCTGCCTCTATTGCCCTGCGCAAGTGACTTTGATAATTGGGCTGGCGGTCAAGGAAAACATCTAACAGCTTGAGTCCGTCTGGAGCGATCGTGCTGCGATCGGCGTGAGCCGTCAACAAATTGTAGGTGTGCATGGAAATGAGCATTCCGGCATACGGGTCTTCTTCCGCAATGATGCGCACGGCCCGATCGCGGACTTCAAGATACTCGGCGATATCGATTTCTTCAAATGCCGAATACTTGCCGACAAGTTCAATCGAAAATGCTGACGGTTTGCCCTGGCGGGTGACGCTCGGATGCTCATCCCGAGCGGCCCAACCATCGTCATGCGTGGCGATGCCGTGCAGCACCCGCTCGCGCGGTTCGGGGCGACGAAACTGTTCGTTACCCCATTCAGCTGCAAAAGCGCCTGCCAATCGTGCGTGATCAGGATGGGTAATCAGCCACCATCCTGTTGCCGATTCCATGCGTAACATCGATCTTGCTCCCTACTCCAGAGTTTGAGCACGGCTTGACTCGTGCCAGTTGTGCAACGCCAGCCACTCGAGAAACATAACTATAAAGAAGAACGTGAAGCCAAGAACCGTAGCGGCAAACACGAGTGCGAACATGTAGCTGGTTTCCATTTGATTATTCGCGTAGATGATTGCATATCCGAGGCCACCCTCACCTACTCGTGTAGACCCAGCGAAGAGCTCGCCTGTAATTCCGCCGATGACGCTGATCCCCGCCGAGATGCGAATTCCAGTGAACAGGTTGGGAAGGGCGTTGGGGAGTCGCAGCTTGAAGAGTAACTGCGCGGGAGTTGCCTTATGCATCACGAATAGATGAATCAGATTCTCATCTACGCTAATCAGACCTGGCGCTGTCGTACGTCAAGCTTTCTTTCCGGGAATTTTGATTGTCGCCGGTCGAACTTTATGATTGTCGCCCGTCATGGCGTCGTATTGGCAATGATCGGAGCGAGACAAATGATAAACGTCACTACCATCACCGCGAAGATTCCGGCACCAACCCAAAGGATAATGAGAGGAGCGATGGCCACGATCGGCACTGTTTGCAACAGAATCGTGTAGGGGTAAAGTAATTGTCTCAGACCTCGCCACTGAGCGAAGATCATAGCAACTGCTACACCCACGACAATACTAGCGATAAGTCCGATCGCTGCCTCTTCGGTGGTGATCCACAGCGAACTCAACAACGAAGGAAGCCGTTCATGAATAGCAGAACCAACAAGAAAAGGGCCCGGCAAAATGTAAGGAGGCACACGGTTGAGCACCACGAGTGCCTGCCAGAGGCCGAGTAAACAAGCCAGCACAATCAGGCTATTTATGGCGAGCCAGCCCTGCTTCTCATGCGTTGTGCACCCCGCGAAGCAGTCGTGATGCATGCGTGACTGCCTCTTCAAATTGAGTAGACTCCCGAGTTGCGGCTGTCCGAGGCCAAGGAAGCGAGACTTCAATTTCATGCGCGATGCGACCGGGATGAGCGGCTAAAATCACAATCCGAGTGGAGAGGAAAACAGCCTCGGCAACGGAGTGGGTGACAAACAGCACGGTCCACTTTTGTTCAGTGTACAGGCGCAGAAGTTCTTCATTCATTTTGTCGCGCGTCATTTCATCGAGTGCTGCAAAAGGCTCGTCCATAAGAAGAATGCGCGGACGACTGACAAGGGCCCGCGCGATAGAAACGCGCATCTTCATCCCCCCGGACAGTTCGCGGGGATAGCTACGTGCGACACGGCCCAGTCCGACCAAGTCAAGCATGCGCGTAACTCGTTCCTTGCGTGTAGGGCGCGCTGCATGTTCCAGTTCAAGCCCCAGACCGACGTTCTGCTCTACGGTGCGCCAAAGCATCAGCGTCGCATCTTGAAAGATAAAGCTCATGAGTTCGCGCGCGTTTTCAGGTGTCATACCGTTAACGCGTACTGAGCCTTCAGTGGTTGAACTCAATCCGGAAACCAGTCGCAGTAATGTAGACTTCCCACAGCCTGATGGACCAAGGAACGTTACAAATTCACCTCGCATCACGGAAAGCGAAATACTACTTAGCGCGACCGCAGCATTGCGATAGCGCTTTCCTACCCTCTCAAGGACTACCTCGTGGACCGTAGACTCGGACTGGATCACCATTCGGGCTCTCCCTTGACCGGTAGATAGAGAGCGGAGGGATGCGTAGAGGTGTGGAGTACTTGCTGCGTTGAACGGCCCCAATTCCAATTATCCGCAAGCTGCGGCAGCACCGCCGTAGATGGATTGCGATCGTAAAGGGGAAAAGCGGAACTCGCGATCTCAAGACGCAGACGTTCACCGGGCATGAGCACAAAAGCAATAGGTTCGAGTGTGAAGTCCCAGGTGTGAATCGCGTCGGCTGTGTAACCGCCATCGCGGAAAAGCCATGAGCTGCGAGCAATGCCGATGCACAAGAATTCCGCTCGTCCGCTCGCAGTAACGCGAATAAGTTTCGCAGTGAAGTCTGCATGAGCGGCAGAAGTGACAGCAAACAAAATGATCCGCGGGCATCCAAGTATCTCGATTTCGTGGCTCGCGACATTTGACGTATAGACCAAAAGGTTATTGCCCATTTCAAGAAATGCTTGATCATAGGGGCCGCTAAGAGCTTGTGCACCACCTGGAGCCGTGACAGGCACTTCGGGATCATAAACAAATACGTCGTGGGGCTCTTCTATTTGTGGCGCGTTTGGCTGAAGACGTCCATCTCCCTTACGGGAATTAGCATTGCCGTTACTACTCAAAAATAAAGGCAGTGCGGCACCGGATGGCCATTCTAGAGCGCTGCGCCAATCGTTCGGGCCGAGCGAGAAGTACCGAATCGGAGGCTCGCTGCCAAAGTCTCCCGAATCCTTTAGCCAGTGATTGAACCAACTGAGCAAGACTTCATCGGTACTGATGTTGGCGGCTTCGCCAAGATTCGCATCGCCAACTCGATCACCCCACGGAATATGCACCCAGGGTCCAGCGAGCAAATATTGATTCTTGCGTGCGAACTCCGTACCTGCCTCGTTACGAAGCGCAACGTAGCCTGCAATGGAGCCTTGTAAATATGTGTCGAACCATCCTGCAACATGTAACGCGGGAATTAGAATTCGATCGTATCGAAGGCTGATGTCCTGGCCAGTCCAGTAGTTCCCCGGCTCGCGATGTAAGAGCCAGTTGCGCACATAGCCTGGAAGCGCTGGATCGGCGATCGCCGGATGTGCTGCATAGGGAGCCTGCCAGGTTTGAGTTCTGATGCTGGTCCACGCCTCTTCAAGTTTGCGGCTTGCCTCTCGCAGCCCCTTGCGACGCGCGTCCTCGCGCAACATTTGAATTCCCCACCCGAATGTTGAACTGAGACGGAGCGCGCCATGATGATAAAACCAGCCGTGGTACAGATCAGCGGCGGTCATATGGGGGGCGATGCACATCAGGCCAACGGGTTGTTCAGCAGCGGCCAGCAACTGCGTCGCACCCTGATAGGAAAAACCATACATTCCTATGCTGCCGTTGCAAGCAGGATGCTTGCGCAGCCACGCTATCGACTCCGCACCGTCCCGCCCTTCGTGCCGAAACGGGTAGAACACGCCGGATGAACCGCCGCGACCGCGCACGTCCTGAATGGCTACATGGTATCCGTGACGTGCAAACCAGACTGGATGCGCGTAAACGACTGTCGATGCAATATCGCGACCATAAGGCTGCCGCATGAGCAGTGTGGGCCACGGACCGTCGCCGGCAGGATAGTAATGATCGGAGACGAGTATCGTTCCGTCGCTAAGCCTGCATTCGACTTCCCGCTCAAGGCGCACACCGTTACCACAGTCGACCAGCGCCATGAATTATGCTCCGTGCTTCGGCTCAAAGTTGTACATGGCCAAAAGGACTTCTGCGATGCGCGCGGCCGCTTCGTTAGTCCATCGCTCACCATTTGCGCCTGTCGCGGACGACGGATCACCCATCACACCACTGGGAGCGATGTCTTTTGTCAGCCACGCGAAGTTTGCCGACGAGCCTTCTGGCTTGAGCAGTTCTGGTTGGTCTATGCGCGCGATGTAGTTAGTTGTGTACTCAGCGGTGTGAACTAAACACGATGCCTTATAAAAATACGGATGGAATCGACGAGCAGCCGCCATTTATGCGGGCATCATACGTCAACATGCGCAATTACTTATGACGCTGTGTTTAGTTCCGGAACTCCATGGAGCAGGAACGCAGTTTCGATTTCGCCCGCGTGGAATCCGTAGGTTCGTTCCTGCACACTGACACCTTCGAAAGGTGCCCCCGCTGACCCGAACAATGAAAACGTGCGCAGACCGAACTCGGCGCGAAGATCCCGCGCCAGAACGTCGACGAGCGAAGTGTTTCCGCCGTGCGTGTTATAGAGAACGACCTTGGTAAATCCGCTGGCCGCGATACTTGCGCCAATATCGCGCACAACCGCGAGAAAGGTCTGGGCACTTACAGAAAGCGTGCCGGGAAAACCAACATGCTCGTTGCTCTTGCCATAGCAGATAGGCGGCAGAGCGTAGATCGAGACTTCCGCTGGAACTAAAGCGAGCGCCTTACCGAGCAGAAGATTGTTGATGAGGGTATCCGTAGCCAAAGGGAGATGATGGCCATGCTGCTCGATTGCGGCCGTCGGAAGAATAAGCAGAGTCGTTGCTCGCGGCAACGCATCAACCTGCTTCCAAGTCAGATAAGCAAAATTGCGCTCATCGGGAATCCAGGTTTTCACCGCGTCACCTCTTCTTTGTGAAAGGTGATCATCTTGCCTGGATTCATCAGGCCACGTGGATCGTATTTCTCCTTGGCACGCAATTGACTGTTGTCCGCGCGGAACCGTCCTGCATCCTCAAGATGATTCACATGAGGATTGGCAACGAAAACTCCGATCGAACGGCAATAGGCAATTATGTCGTTGAGGCGTTCTTCGGTGGTGAAGCGTACCACGGGAATAGCACCGGGGATCACGGTGCCTTCACCATTTTTCATAAATTCGATGTGAAAAAGGATCTCGTCGCTATACCGCGCGCGCAGCAGTCGAAATTGTTCGTGGCACTCGGTGGGAGAGAATCCGCACTGCAAATAAGTGAAAGCGGGATCGGCCTTCATAGCCCAGAGAGTCGTATGGTTCCACGTGTAGTCGCTTAGCAATGGCTGTGTCCGCGGCCCGTCGTATGGACCTGAAAACGTTACTTCTCCGCCGGCTTCCTTAGCGGCCGCTCGGAGCGCATTAAGTTGGGAGGTGGCGATCATGATAAGGACGAGGGATTTGTTTTCACGTACGAGCTTCTTGATCGGGCAGAAGAAGGACGGGATCGGCCACTCGAACACAGTCGCGAGCCGCTTCGTCCATGCCGAATCTGTCGCAATAGATTCAGCAAACGCGAATGCCAGATCGTAGGTATCGAAGGCGGCCGTAAACTGAGTCCATTCAATGGCTGGCGTGAGCGCGAACCAGATTCGGGTGATGACTCCGTTGGTCCCCCACGCGTGCAGGATTTCATGCACTGCTGCTCCTTCGTGGAACACGACGCGCGGTTCTTCTTCCATCGTGACGACCTCTAAGGCACGCACGGTATCGAAGTCACGCAAGCCGCCGTGCGCCACTGAACCGATGCCGCCCGACCCGCCAGCGAGAAAACCGCCTATCAAGGCCTTAACCAGGGTGGAAGGATACATCCGCAGTTCCCAACCCTGTTTGCGCGCTTCTGTTTCGAGAGAACCGAGGCGCATTCCTGGCTGGCACACAGCTACACCACCTGCAGTTATCTCCTCAATCTTGTCCATCAGCGACAGGTCAAGCACGATGCCGCCGTGAAGGGGAACGCACTGCCCGTAGTTGCCCGTTCCTGATCCACGAACCGTAACCGGGATTTCGAGCCTTCCCGCGTGACGCATTACGGCCAGCACTTCATCTACACTTATGGGCTGTACAGCCACATCTGCAAACTTGTTAACGAGCAGCGGACGCAGAACAGGCGAATACCAATAGAAATCGTGGGATAGGCGATCGAGAATAGCGGGCGTCGTAATGATGCGCGCTGGATCCACAATAAATTGAGACAGACCTGCTTCGATTCCATCGAGCATCTGTGCAACCTCTGAGAATGTCACGTGACCAGGGCGAAACTACTTGCGTTTGCGGGTGGACCAGATCCGGCAGGCCCGCAGCATGTGCGGGTGGGTAAAAAGAGCATAGCATTCATCGCGCAGGATCGGTCCTTCGACATTACAACTCATATCACTGCGCGCGGCGACTTCTGCGGCGGGAATCTGAATCTGGTTGCAGTGAAGATTTGCGTCGGCGATGGTCGCGCCGTAGACCACGCGATCGAGTCCCGCCCAGAGAGCCGTGCTCATGCACATCGGACACGGTTCGCAAGTGGTGTAAAGCGTGTAACCTTTTAGCGAAAGCTGCCTAATACTACAGTTGTAAATCGAAGATCCCGGAGGGAGCAGGGGGTTTCAACC
>OCTA010004541.1_pt1 | contig 12145 bp, 4 predicted proteins | sample 1538991 | NCBI WGS metagenome assembly OCTA01 (sample SAMEA3539302, study PRJEB22396) | soil metagenome | biome: tundra; feature: field; material: soil | place: USA | collected 2010-05 | depth 0.15 m | reverse complement strand
AGTATGTGCGCGACGTGGAGCCGGGGGAGATTGTGGTCATCAACCGGGACGGGCTAACCAGCGTGCAGGCCTTTCCTGAACATAAGCGGCGCGCGTTCTGCATCTTCGAATACGTCTATTTCGCCCGCCCCGACAGCACCATCGCCGGTCGCAGCGTCTATAAGGTGCGCGTTGAGATGGGCCGGCAGCTTGCGCGCGAGTTTCCTATCGCGGCGGACGTCGTCGTACCCGTGCCGGACAGCGGCAACTGCGCGGGGCTGGGTTACTCGCTCGAATCGGGCATCCCATACGAGATGGCGTTCGTGCGTAACCACTATGTGGGCCGCAGCTTCCTGCAGCCCTCCCAGCTCATCCGCGACTTCGACGTGCGCGTGAAACTCAATCTGATCGAGGAGCTGGTGAAGGACAAACGCGTGATTGTGGTGGACGATTCCATCGTGCGCGGCACCACCTGCAAGACCCGGGTGAACAGCCTCAAGGAAGCCGGCGCGAAGGAAGTGCACGTGCTCGTGAGCTGTCCGCCGCACATGAACCCATGCGTGTACGGCATCGACTTTCCCGACCGCAATAAGCTCATGGCCGCCAATCACTCGCTGGAGGAGATCCGCAAATACCTCAACGCCGACTCGCTCTGCTACCTTTCCCAGGCGGGCATGGTCAAAGCGACCGGCCTGCCGGCCAACTCATTTTGCATGGCCTGTTACGACGGGAATTATCCGGTTGCCTTCGATCCCGCGGTGGATAAGCACATCATCGAGCGGCGGAATGGCCGGATGCCGGGGCTGGCCAACGCCGTGGCGAGGGAGAAGGCGCAGTTCAAACTGCTTTAGCGAGGATCAGGCTGGCTGCTGCTGGGTAAGACAGTGCACCGTGCCGCGGCCCACCACGAGATCGACGGCGTGGAGGCCGATGACGGGGCGGTCTTTGAATAGTTCTCCCAGGATGCTGAGCGCAACCCGATCATTCGGATCATTGAACGTGGGCACGAGCACCGCTGCGTTGGTGATGTAGAAGTTCGCATAGCTGGCCGGCAGGCGGTTGCCGGCGAAATAGAGCGGCGCCGGCATGGGCAACGAAACGACTTCCGGGCGGGAGCCGTCTTCCAGCCGCAGGTCCTGCATGCGTTCCCAGTTCTCTGCCAGCGGGCGGTAATTGACGTCCTTGCGGTTGGGTTCCTTGATCAGCACGAGCGTCTTCGGGTTTACGAACCGGCAGATGTCGTCAATATGGCCGTGGGTGTCATCGCCCACCGGCCCGGTCGCCAGCCAGAAGACATTGGTCACGCCGAGATAGCGCTGCAGCGTCTCTTCAATCTCCTGCCGCCCCAGGCCGGGATTGCGCACCTGGACTTTTGGGTCGAGGTAACATTGCTCGGTAGTCAGCAGTGTCCCGCGCCCGTTCACTTCGATTCCGCCGCCTTCGATCACGAAGTCCTTGCCGTTGCACTCTGCATTAAACAGCCGCTTGCCGAGCAGCCTGGCCGCGGTCTCCGGCACGCGCCGGTCCTTCTGCCAATCGTCGTGCTTGGCCCACGCGTTGAAGTGGAAGTGGACGATGGCGGTCTCCCCTCTCACACCCCGCCTCACAAAGATGGGCCCGGTGTCACGCGTCCAGCCGCGATTAGTGGGATGGAGGATGAACTCGACGCGGCTTAGGTCAGCGCCCGCGCGCGTGAGAAAGCGGTGCGCGAGCTTCTCGTCGGCCTTGCTGTTGACGAGAATGCGGACGATCTCGCCCGGGCAAACCTTGCGAACGATCTCCCCATAGACCCACCGGACGGTATCGACCTTGTCGGGCCAGTCCACTTGATTATGCGGCCAGATCAGCCACGTAGCCTCGTGCCGCTCCCATTCCGCCGGCATCGAGAAACCGAGCGCGGCGGGCGTGGAGGACAATTCGTTTGCGGCTACGTGCTTAGGCATAGGCAGTTCGCGGAGGTCAGTTCTTTCCCGACGCGCATCCGCGTTACGGAATCGACATAGGCGCTTTTCTTGATTTGGCCGGCAAGGGTCATGGTATCGCGATTTTGTGTTACTGCGACATCCCCAGCCTGCCTCGAAATAGCGCTGATGGCAAAGGCAATTTAGTCTGAGACAAGAGTGACACGTCCAGGCAGGCAGCGAGCCTCCATACGGTCGCAACCGGCGCAATCAGGTCATTCCTTGCGACTGTCCTTGATTGCGACTTGCCCTCCGCAGGCTTGAGACTTAGGAGAGGCGCTGATACATGCGGACGCATGCCTCACAGGCGCAGGGCAATGAATGCGAATGCGGTGGTTCCTCCCCCGCTACGCTGCTGCTCGGCCTTCGGAACGGGCCGCTCGGTCGCAAGCAAACTATAGCAGCCAGACCTTCGCGGGCCTTCAACAGGTACTCGGGTGCCTTTTCCGGCTAGGCGGGATGTTACGGTCCGAGATCGTTCCGCCCGGCGCCAGTGCGCCCCGCTCAAAGTCTTGCGCTCAGTGGTTGTACGTGCGCTGGAGCAGCCATTGCACATCTCGTGGCGCGTAAGGGCCGCCACCCCAGGGCTGTTGCCTAATGGGCTGTTTGGTGCTGCTCTCCATCCATTTGTGGATTTCCGAATGCCCGTCCGCGAACGCAAAGCCGCATGCGCCGTTGTGATAGGAGGCCGGGAGGTCGTTAAACGTATCTGCGGCAGCCAAGGTGGAGAACAATGCGTCATTGATGCTGTCAGGATGTTCATCCACGAACACCCAGATCATCGTTGGGCTCTTGAGTTCGGTATATTTCTTGTAGGTTCCGGACGGGCTTAGAGTCACATAATTGCCCGAATCATCCTGGCGCGCAAGATAGGTGTTCATGGAGACACTCCGCACGCGCGGTCCGACTTGGGAGGGAATCTTGTCGGCCGGGCATTTGTAAACGCCTAGCGTCTTCGCAGTGTACGGACCGAGCAGCCCTTGCGTCAGCAAGGCCTGATTAGTGTTCGCGCCCGCCGGGAGCCCGCCATTCCAATCCAGCCACCCGTTGACCCAGCGGACCAGGGTTGTCTGGGCACCCGGAGAATTCAGCGCCAGGACGCCATTGTTGTCCTCCTGATACATGTACCAAGCCAGCAGCAACTGTTTCGTGTTGTTCAAACAACCTATGCCTTCGGCCTTTGTTTTAGCCTTGGTCAATGCCGGCAAGAGCAGGGCGGCCAGGATCGCGATGATGGCAATGACCACCAACAACTCGATCAAAGTGAATGCCCGGACCCCGGCTGGTGTTGGGTGAACCCGCTGCTTGTCGGCTTTCATATTCGTTAGTAGTCTCAGTTGCTATCGGTCCAAACCGGCAATTGGGAGGGCCGAGCGAGACGCCTGCCTCTCAACAGGCGCCTGGCGCTCAACCCCCATCCAATAGATTTAAGGATACACGAGGCGATAGAACTCGGTGGGCTTGGCCGTATCAATCGCGATCGTTACTTCGTTTGTGCTCTGCGAGCCCGCAACGCTCCCCCAGTCCAGCGGATTGACGCTGAGGCCCTGGCTGAGCTTGTTGGTCTGGACGAGCAGCCGCCAAGTGGTGTGGTCGGCTGGCCAGCTTAGGGTCAGGGCGGTCCCGCCTGTAACTGATGCTGTGATGGTCGTAGGCGCTGTCGAGACCAGGGTGAGCACCTTAATGGTGCCGTCCACGGTCAACTTCGAGGCATCGTAAGTAGTGACGCCCGGAATGATGATGCTGGAGAAGAAGCCGCCATAGCCGCCGGCATTGAAGACTTTGATGATCTGGTTGGCAACATAAGGCGTTGCGCTGACGTTGTTGATCAACAGGGTGCCGGCGTAGCTGAGCGTGCCGCCGACATTCAGCAAGTCCGCAGTGGCCGTGCTGTTGTTAACCTCCATGGCGGTTATGGCGCTGCCGCTCAGGGTCACATTGCCTAGCACGTTCAACGTGCCGATGGATTCGCCGGGACTGAGGTTGCCCGCTACCGTGAGGTTGCCGGACACCGTGCCGTTGCCTTTGAAGGTTTGGTTCGCCCCGATGGCAAAGCCGCCGGTAGAACCGGACAGATCCAGGGTGCCGCCGGCCTGCAGATCTATAAGCGAGGTGCCCGTCAGGCTGCCATTGGCGCTAAAGGCCAAAGTGGCACCGTTGCGAATGGTGGTGGTCCCTGTATAGGTGTTGATATTTGACAACGTCAGTGACCCGCTGCTCATGTCCAGGTGCAGCGGTTGAGCCCCGGCGGTGGCACTGATGGTGCCGCCAAAGAAGCTGTCGCCTCCTTGATAGAGCAGGGTCGAGGCGCTGTTGCTGCTGGAATTGACGATGCTGCCATAGGCGGTGTTGCCGCTGTTGGTCAGTTCGGGCACGTGCTGGCTGAACCCGTTGAGGTCCAATATGCAGGTGGAATTGTCCATGCGCAGGAGTGCGCTGGCAGGCATGGCCTCGTTGGCGCCCAGCAGCAGCCGGCCATTGAAGATCCACGTTTGGCCCCAAGTGTTTCCCGTCGAGGCGATGGTCCAAAGGGCGCTGTCGGTCCGGGTAAAGTTATTGGTGTCGAGATTGATTCGCCCATTAATGACGCCGCTAATGCCCCCGCCGCGGAATTGGATGTTAGCCGTCTGGCCCGGAGGCATCGTGATGTTTCCGTTGATCACGGCCTGGCCATTGAGCAAGGAAACTATGAAATAGCTTGGCAGGCCGCTGCTAAAGGCGTCGGGGCCGCTAAGGGTGATGGGGCCATTCCAAGTATTGGTTTCATTGGGGCCGACGCCGAAGGACAGAGCGGTGCGGTAGGCATTGGCCGCCCCAGCGGGCGCCTCCGCTGCCAGCGAAACGCTGGCCGGGATTGTGACATTGCTCGCCAGGACCAGGTTGGCGACGGGGCCTCCCGGTGTGAGCGCGTTGGTAAGGCCCACGGTTGCATTGAGCCCGAGCGCCTGGCTATGAAAGGCATACAAAGCCGCCGGGAGGAGGACGGCGGCATGACTCAGGTTGTTGGAAGCATAGAGCCGGACATTACCGGAAGCATTGAGTGCGACGCTGGCGGCGGTAAGGTTGCTCGCAATGTTGATGGTGGCGCTGCCGTTCGGTTGCAGGACGAGCGAATTGGCGCCGGCATTGATCTGACCGGACAAGGTCAACGTCGTGGCGGTGGCGGTCAAAAGAGTGGCGTTGGAGGTGACCGTGATGGGACCGCTCCAAGTGGAGGCAACGGCGTTGGCAGAAGCATTCAAGGCCCCGCCGGCGCCATTGATGCCCGCGCCGCTCAGCACCAGCGGCTCAGCAATACTCAAATCGGTGGCGTCCACCCAGAGCTCGGCGCCAGCTTGGACGGTAGTGCCGTTGGTGGCAGCGCCCAGGGCGGTGGAGGATTGCACGTAGAGGGTGCCTTGCTGGACGGCGGTCGCGCCTTGGTAGGCGCTATTGCCGCCCAAGGTCAACTGGCCGGGACCGCTCTTGCTCAGTGAGCCGGTGCCGCTGATGTCGGTGGCGGCGCTGCTGGACGCTACGTTAAAGACCAGTGCCCCATTGTCCAGGATTGGCGCAGTGATCGCGCCGTCGGTCGCGCCGTCACCCACTTGCACGGTGCCACCTTGAATCTGGGTACCGCCCGTATTGTTATTGTTATTAACCACCGTGAGGGTCCCCGTGCCCCGCTTGACCAGGGTGGCCGGGCCACCGATGCCCGCGCCGCTAAAGGAGTAGGCCTTGGTCACGTTGCTGATAGTCAATGAGTTGGGCTGCGGGTCAGAACCGAGGAGGAGAGCAGTCGGACCAGTGGCCGTGTCGTCAAATAAGGCGAAGTCGCCAAGGCTGTAGGCCACCGGCGACTGCGATGAGGTGTTGAACCAATTGATGGTTCCGGTATCCCAGTTGTTGTCGGTGGCGCCGGTCCATTTGACGGTATTGCCGGTGATTTGGGAGATGACCAAGTCGATGCTGTGGTTGGCGGGGTTGTTCTGGATGGTGGGCGTAATGCCCTGGACGAAAGAGGAGACGGTGAAGGCGCTGAAATCGTTGCTTTGGTAGCTGCCATATTTGATGAGTGGGAAACTGCCCACGGACAATGCGCCCCACCTCGTGATGGTGATCAAGGTATTGCCGTTGTTCGTGAGTGCGCCGCTGAGGTTGAGCGGTGCGGTGGCAGTAGGCCCGGTCAGGTTGAAGTCCAAGTCCAGGTTGACGCTCGCGCTGTCAAACGAGGCGCTAACGCCAGGGACACTCGCCGTGAGTGCGGGGCGGTTGATCTGGAGGCTGGCGCCGGAGGCCACGACGAGCGATTCATTGCCAGCCAGGGTGGGATTGAGGACCAGGGTGCCCAATTGGACCACCAATGGACCGGTGGCCAGGTTGGTGCCGGTCAGGGTCAGTGTGCCGTATCCGCCCTTGGTCAAAACGCCGTTGCCGGTGATGGCATCGGCGTAGGCGAGACTGTTGCCGACGTTGATGGTCAGAGCGGCATTGTTGGTGACCGGACCGCCCAGCGGGTTGTCGGTGTTGCCATCCCCAATCACCAGGGCGCCGCTGCTGATCGTGTAGCCGCCGGCGCACAGGTTGGTGCCCTGAAGGTAAAGCGTGCCTGCGCCGGTCTTGATCAGGCCCAGCATCTTGTCGGGGGAAGAGGCTCCTCCCAGGCGGGCATTATAGATCGAGTCGCTGGCGTTGTTGATGGTGAGCACCGAATTGGTGTTCGCGTTGCCCCCGATCACCCAGCAAGTGGTGTTCAAGGTCGAATCGTTGGTCAGACTAGCCAAAGTCTGATTCACGGCCCCGAGGGCGTCGCCCAACACCAACCGCCCATAGCCGTTATAGCTTGATTGCGGAATACCGGTCGTGCCAGGCGCGTAGAACACGCCAGTGGTCCCGAGCTTGAGGCTGGTGCCGGTTGGCAGCCGGTCGTCGAGGCCGGAGGCCAGTTGCACCGTGATCGTGCCGTCAAAGATGGTGTCGCCCACATACGTGTGTTTGCCCTTGAAAATAATCGTCCCGCTGGTTGGCCGATTGGCCGAACTGCAAAACCGCAGCCGGCCCGTGCCGGAGATGGAACCGGTGTTGGTGAAAATAACATTGTTGACGCCCCACACTCCGACCACCGTGCTATCGCCTGCCAGTTGGATATCGGCGGGGAAGATCGTGCCGGTGTTGCCGCTGAACGACAAGGCGCCGAAACAGAAAGAGGAGCTAGGGATGCCGTCACCGCTCACGATGAACTTCTTGGGCCAGTTCAACGTGAAAGCCCCGGACCCGCCCCGGAACAGCACGCTCGCGTTGGAGTGAATGATCATCGTATTGCAGCCATTGAGTGCATTGGCGCCGATGCCGGCGCTGTTGAACTGCCCCTGCATGGCCGTTGGCGTCGTATAAGAGGCATTGCCCGGGGTGCCGACTTCCATCGTGCCCACAATATAGTTGGAGGCGTTGTTGAAGCTGACCTGCGCCTGCCAGGGGGTCATCGCCGAAAGCTGGAGGCCGCCGAGGGCCACGACCGATGCGCTGATGGTCTCGTTGGCCCCCACGCCAATGCCAGCCGCCGGATAGTTAACCGCGGAGACAATTGACGCCGGAGTGCCGGTCAGGGAGATACTGCCGACTGACCCGCCTGACCCGGAGGCAAGCGTGTAGGTGGCAGTGCCCGTGACGGGGATATTGGAAAAGATGATCCCCCCGGCCACGATGGGATTGGTGAGGGTGATGGTGGCGGCGGCGGTTAGGTTGAAGCCGATGACGGCCGTGGCGCCTGGAGTCCAGGCGACGTTTTGGGTGCCATCCCACCAGTTGTTAAGCGAGCCCAGATTGCTCCAATTGCCGGCGCCATCTTGCACGCCGGCCGTGGCCGGGGCCGCATCCCACTGCAAGTTGACCGCTGCCGCGTTGAGAGCAGCAAATGCCACCACAAAAAGGCTTAGCCCAAGCCTGACGAAGTGTGCTGTGAAGTTGCGAGGTCGTACTGCGGTTCGGTGAGATAGTATGGGATTCATGAATTTGGTCGGTCTATCCGCGGAGCGATGACCATTGATGAGTGCGACTGACCTTCCGTGATGAGAAGACGAAAGCCAGCTACACAGTCATCTTTGATCTTTGCTCTTCGTCATTGTTTATGGTTTCGCTACTGCTTCCGATGCGCCGCTCGTAACACGGACGCCAGGATTCAACGGCTCCCAGAGTGCATCCCCGCCCGCTAAATAGCAACAACTGAGATTAGTTATTTCCGAACGGCTGGTTGCTAATGCGGAGCGGGCCCTGATAAACCAGCCATTTGGTCTGCAAGCTCTTGGCCGCGAAGTAGCAGAGCCATTCCTCCCGCAACGCGTAGGTGTCCTCGGAGGCCGCGCCATAAGTGTGGCCATCGGTGAAGCGCGCCTGCATGCCGAGCACCACCTGGTCGTGCTGGGCCTCCCAACGGTCACCCGGGATGCTGGCAAGGCCGTCAAGATTGAAAGCGCGCACCACGGCATCCATCGTGGCTACATGCATCCGGCGCATCGTGCCCCAGTCGTTGCCTTGGGGATAGTAGAGGCTGCCGCTGGGTTGGTTGGAGGCGTCGCGCATGTAAATAAACCCGCCCGGAGCCCAGAGCGGGCCCCCGACTGGATAGGGCGTGGTCCCGGCGACGAAGTTCAAATCCACCATCGCGCGATACGACACATCAAGGTTAAAGAAGCTCGCCGCCGGCACGGTCCTGGCCGCCAGCAGATAGAGCAGCGCCGGCTGCATCTGGCTAAGCCCGGCAGCCAGGTAATCCGGGTGAACGATATTGTGGTTGATGACCGTGGAATCTTCATTGGCATTGGAACCGTTGAGCCAGGAGGCCAGCGTTCGGCCATGATACACGTTGGTGCGGTTGACGTCCGATGGCCGCGCGTAAGTCGAGAGCGTCATCTCAATGGCTTTGCTCCACCATAGTGGAGCGTTGGAATGCACCGGCATCATGCACACTGCCAAGTGCAGCAACTCGGCGTTCCAGGCATTTTCTTCGGACTTGGTATCGCCGGGAGAGATAATCGTTCCGGCCCGGTTCATGTAATAGGGCACCGCATAGTTGGTGAAACGGTTGGCCTCATACTCCACCATGCGGCGCACTAGCTCCTGGTCCGTTGGCGGCAGGTTGGTCCAGAGCATCCATCCCGCGGTGCCCGCCAACCACGCCCAATGGGCCGTTTGCCAATCATTGCCCCAGCCGCCCGCCTGGTTGACCAGGTGGCAATAGCCCAGGGAGCGGGTCATCTTAAGCGTGCGGTTCAGCGCGCTGCTCGCCGAGACCCCGGCGAGGACCGCATTATAGGCCCCCGTCTGCAAAGAGACCGCCAGGCCATAAGCCTCCATGCCGGGCCGGCGAATGTGGGTTTCGTCCGTGCCGCCGTAGCTCAGGTAGTAGGCAGCATCCTGGGCCGCGTAGTAAGTATTCCACCAGGTGGTCATCGCGTACTCGCTGGCGTTTTGCAGAATGGCGGTGACCAGCCGGGCATTGGTGTCTGACGGCGCGCCGGCTTGGAAAACGGTCCAATCAATGGGGCGGACAGCCGAGTCTGCGGGAGCCGGCGGGTTCGTTACCGGCGGATAGACCAGACGGAAGAAAGCGGTCGGGACTGCCGTATCAATGGAGACGCTCAGCACGTTCGTCGCGGTCGAGCCGGATACGGCAAACCAGTTTGTGCTCAGGCCGACATTCAGCGAATTGGTTTGCTCCTGCAACTGCCAGCCGGTGCAGCCAGCCGGCCAACTGACTCGTAATAGCCCGTCAGCCTCAACGCCCGCCGTCAGGCCCGGTGGTGGCGAGACAACCAACTCAATGCTCCGGTTGCCGGGATTGTTCCGGACGCTGGCGCTTATCCCGGGCGCGAGTGGAGCGAGCGCGAAGGCGCTGAAGTCGTTGCTCTCGTAATTGCCATAATGAATCAGCGGATAAGCGCCCGCGGCAAGACTCCCCAGGTTAAGGATGCTGATGGTCGTGCTGCCCCGGTTGGTGAGGGTGCCGGCAACCTCCAGCGGCGCTGCGCCACTGCCGCTTTGGAGGTTGTAGTTGAACCCTGCCGAAGCGCCGTCAAACAAAAGAGTCGCGGCAGTGAGGCTGCTCGTAGGAGCGGTGCGGTTGATTTCCAATGCCGCGCCGGGAGAGACGAGAATGGGCCCTCCCCCCGAGATTCCAGTGCTCACTGTCAACTTGCCTGCTTGAACCAGGGTGCAGCCGGTGTAGGTGTTGGTGCCCGTCAAAGTTAGCGTTCCGGCGCCCCCCTTGGTGAATAAACCAGCTCCGGCAATCCCATCGCCAAAAGTGAGGCTGCTCGCCGCATTGATCAGCAAATTGGCATTGTTGGTTATCGGGCCGCTCAATGCATTGTCCGTGATTCCGTCCCCGAAGACCAAAGTTCCCTGGCTGATGGTGTAACCGCCCGCGCATTGGTTCACCCCCTGGAGGTTCAAGGTGCCTGAACCAGTCTTGACCAAACCGATGCTGCTGTCGGGCGAAGCGGGACCTCCCAAGCGCGCGTTGTAAGTCCAGTTGCTGGCGCTGTTGATGGTGAGGATAGAGTTCGCGCCGGCATTTCCGCCCACGAGCCAGCAACCCGCGCTGCCGGCCAAGCTTGGGTCATTGGTCAGTCCCGTGAGGGTTTGGTTCGCCGCGCCCGATGAATCGCCTAGCACGAGCCGGCCATAGCCGTTCCAACCCGACTGCGGAATCCCCGCCGAGTTGGACGCATAGAAGGCCCCGCTGGTGCCGAGCTTGAGGCTGGTGCCGGCGGGCAGCCGGTCGGCAGCGCCAGAGGCCAGCCGAACCGTTATCCGTCCGTCCAGGATCGTGTCGCCTAAGTAGGTGTGAACGCCGGTGATCACGACGGTGCTGCTGCCGCCTCGGTTGGCTGAATTACAGAACCGCAGGCGGCCAGTGCCTGAGATAGTGCCGGAGTTCGTGAGCGTGACCGAAGCGTCGCCCCAGGCGCCCACCACCGTGCTATCGCCCGCCAACTCAATGTCCGCGGGAAAGACGGTGCCGTTGTTCGCGAAAAACAAGAGCGCCCCAAAGCAGAAACTTGAATTGGGAATGCCATCTCCGCAGAGGATAAACTTCTTGGGCCAATTCATCGTAAAGGCCCCCGAACCGCCCCGCAGAAGCAGGCTCGCGTTGGTGTGGATGATGACGTTGGTGCAGCCGGTCAAGGCGCCCGCGCCAGTGCCGCTGCTATTAAACTGTGCCAGGATGGCGCTTGGGCTCGTATAGGAGGCGTTGCCGGCCGTTCCGATCTCCAGCGAGCCAACAATGTAGTTGGTAGTGTTGTTGAAGCTCGCCTGCGCCACCCAGGGAGTAGCCGCCAACACCCTCAGCCCGCCTGTGGCAATCAATGAGACGTTGAAGGTCTCATTGCCCGAGGCCCCGACCGGAGTATCGGTATAGTTGGCGGCGTGCAGTATCACGGCGGGCTTCCCGGTTAGGCTGAGGTTCGTGCCAGTGGAACCCGCCGACCCGTTGAACGTATAGACCGGCACCGCGGTGCCATTAGTGAAGCTGACGTTGTTGGACAAAATGATCCCGCCCGCCAGGATCGGATTGGTGAGGGTGATGGTCGCGTTGGCCGTCAAGTTAGAGCCGATCACCGCAGTGGCGCCGGGAATCCATGCCACGTTGCGCGTTCCGTCCCACCAATTGGTGAGTGCGCCCAGGTTGCTAAAATTCCCACTGCCGTCCTGCAGGCCCGCGGTGGCTGGGATGGCATCCCACCGCAGATTAATTGCCAAGGCATTGCATGTGGCAAACACACTGAGGAGACCGAGTCCGTAACGTGAAATCCAAACTCCGGCGGAATGGCGCAACTGGACGGGGAGCGGCAGCGGGAAATCTTTGCGCATCCTCATGAGTTAGAAGCTCCACCCGGAGCGATCTGCGGTAGTGATCAAGCGGCTGGCCTCGGCGGAATTGGTAACGACAGTGGCATCCACAAAACCCACCACGCAAGGCCTGGAATCGCAATGTATTTCAACACAAGCTCTTCACGATGCGATTATGGGTGTGGTAATGGTGCTTGTCAAGATCTTCCCGCCGCCCCCGCGAACCTCCTGATCCGGCTGGCGATTCCGGGAGGCCGAACCCTGCCGGGCAGTCGAATGAGTTTGATTGCGCCTGCTGCAGCATTCACGGTATCTATCTATTCACAATGAAGACACGATGCCTGTTTGCCACGGCCACCCTCGTTCTTGGATTC
>OCTA010004540.1_pt1 | contig 12145 bp, 6 predicted proteins | sample 1538991 | NCBI WGS metagenome assembly OCTA01 (sample SAMEA3539302, study PRJEB22396) | soil metagenome | biome: tundra; feature: field; material: soil | place: USA | collected 2010-05 | depth 0.15 m | reverse complement strand
TTACTCGGCGCCAGCAACCAATTGATTCTATTCGACTTCTAGCCGGACAGCAGTGAGGGGGTATTATTAATCTTTCTGAAGCGAACCCTACGCGTCCCAGACCAAAACAGTCTGAATCGGCCCGCCATGAGCATGGTCCTGATTCGGTCAACAGGGTCATCATCGGCCACAAAGTCCCCGTGCGATGCCCCGAACACTACAATCAAGAACCCACCAGGGCGGAGCATCTCTTCCACGACCGCAAACGACTTCTGCATCTGCCCGTAATATGTGTCGAGTGCGGTGGACTTGGTGCGCAAGCGCCGGCTGCCAGTCTCGCGGCAAACGTCGGTATCGTATCCGGCCCACTGAAAGATCAGCCAGGAGAGATACTGCGACCGAACGTAATCATTCATTCCGAAGTACGGCGGCGAGGTAAAGGCCACGTCCACGGACCCGGCCGCGACAAAATGCGCCAAATTCTGAGCATCAACATTTTCGAAACGTGGAGGTGTGCCTGCCCCTTTGCGGCGGCGCCCGGCCCGTTCAACTTGAGCTCTCGTTAGCACTGCATCAACGAATACGGCCTTGAGTTTCTGTGCGAATTCCTGTGAAACATCAGTTGGTGTCCGGCACTCCTGCTTGACCTTAGATCGGTCGACTACGTACGTGTAATGGTAGTCACGCACGACGGATAGCCGGCCATGCAGAAGGGAAGACACAATCAAACGCAGCACGTTCTCCCACTTCCGGCTTAGGCTATTGTCACCATTGATCCACTGTTTCAGAATTGCCAATTCTCGCAATACTGGCAGTGTAAACCAACGGGCCGCATCAGAGCCAAACTGCGCACGGTCGCACAGCGAGGACTCTGAAACTGACCGCCACGAACTTTGGCTATTCTTCCGAAAAGCAAGATAATCTACGATCAACTGATCGCACACTTCTGTCTGCGCCGATTGAAGTAGATCGACCTTTGCCTGTCCTAATTGGACTGCGAAGCGATTGACATCACCCCCGTAGGCAGTCATGCCTCGCATCCAGGCCTCAATGGGCACTACTCCGCTCCCACAGAACGGATCAAGAACGGTATCACCAGGGGTTGCTAACAAGTCGAGCATTGTGGCAACCAGATCCGGCGGAAAAGAGGCCGGATACCAGTGGAGCGCGTGGATACCACCGAGCCGTGCGCTCGGCTTGAACCCCGCAAAATCCCAATCTACTGCGGTCAGTGCGGCACGAAGACGTTGATGCTTGGGGTCATCAGCCAAGCTTTCACCCTCCGTAGTATTCCATTGAAAGGTTAGATTACCCATCACATAGCCGATAAAGAGAACATAGACGAGGGTATAGAACCCCCACTAATCCAGCGAAAGGAAGCCGAGTATATTGGTTGACCGAGATATCGCTCTAGGGTGGCGCTAATATCACCCAAAGATGCGGGACGTTTTGTGACCTCTTTGTATGGCCCCTGTGCCCCTTCCGCAGAGGCACGCTCAGTTCGTGTTACGTAGACCGCACCGATAACTCCGCCGTTACTGGCACTCTGCGCGTCCCCCGGGGAGCCGGGCTCATCCGGGATGAATAAGCTCATATTGTCGCGAACAGGGAGGCCTATCTTTCGGCTTCGCTTGTCAAGATAATAATTGAAGTATACCTCGCAATTCGTCAGTTGTGAAAGCGCATCAGACAGTCCAAGTATGACGTGGCCACTTTGCTGGCCCGTCAAAACTGACAGATCGCTGGCCCACGCGCAAAATAACAACTCGGGTGGGTTCGCAAGTCTAAGCCTGTCCACTAAGGCCTGGGAAAAAGGGACTTTACGAAGGTAGTCAAAGGTCAGTTCAGGGTCCGTGATAATCCAAGCGCCCGGGTGTCTTAGGCCTTCATGCTTCGCTGCACACTCTTCGATAGCCCACTTCAACGCCGTCTGTGCGCGGAACTCGTATTGGTTGTTGAGAATGGCGTCATAAAGCTGCCTACGAACCTCTGACCACGCCGAAATCGCAGAGGCCTTGGCCTGATCGATGGTGATCTCGTTGCCGTCAAAAGCGATGGCGTCGATGATGTCGTAGGGGTGAATCAGGTCTCTTGGGGGGGACAGCCCCATGGCAGAACTGGCGCGAACGACATTGTCAATATTGTCGAAATCTATACGGCCCTTTATGAGTTGACCGAACGTCCCCTTTCCCGCTATAAGATCGGCGACACCCAGCGTGGTCAGGGATGATGGAAGTGACTTCGGGCGGGGCAACGCAGATCTGAGTTTGCAGCCCCTGCCCAAAAAGACCTGAGCGCTGTCAGCCCCAGGAAGTTCGTCGGTAGTGCCTTGAAGGAGATTTACCAGAGATTCTTCATGATCGAATCCGAATCGGCGTAGGTATTCCTCGAAGAGGTGCCCGAATGCCGGAGTTGCGCCATCGTGGTAGAGCGCCGCCAACGTTAGTGCTAGCGCATCATCTTTGCACAATCCACGGCGGTTTGACCACCTCCAAGCGAGATGTGCTGCACCTAACGAATGCTCATAGCGGTCTACATGCGCGAAGCTTGGGTGTGTTAGAAATGGAATATTGGCCATTCTGACCTCGCGCAGGCGCAAGAGGACTGGGCAAGTGACGGCCAACTGCCACGCAAGATCGGGAAGTTGCAGCTCCCCGTAGAGGCGGTCACGAGCTCTTAGCATACGCCGCCCTTGGGGTCGCTGGTTGAGAGATGGCGCCACGATGTCGCACGACTCTCTCCGAGGACGGTGTAAGCATCAGAAAGTGGCGCGATCTCATTGGCACGCAGTTTGGCCTTTAGGCGGTCTAAGCGGCCGGTCGTATAAAAGCGGCGGTAGGCGTCTGCTAAAAGGCCCACCAACTCGGCCATTGCCATCTGCGGGCCGGCCCAGAGAATGTCGCCGTTGGGCGCGATTGTGGGATCCAAGCAGAGGTCAAGCCAGTTGGGAGCAGTACCGTATACGTCCGAAAAGAGCCGAGTGCCCGGGTAGATCGCGAGGGGATTGAAATGCGCGAAGTCGAGGTGTGACGACAGAGCGAATTCGATCGTCTGCTCGACGTGGGAACGCGATTCTCCCGGGCCCCCGAGAATGAACGTACCCGCTGCGCGGATACGCGTGGTGCGTAATCGCTCGATAGCGGCACGGGCGATTTCCGGACTGAGACGCTTCTGGAGAAGAGCTAGCGTGTCAACGTGGGCCTTCTCGATACCCATGTTGATTTGGATGCATCCGGCTGCCTGCAGAGCTTCAAGCGCCGCGCTGGAAAGCGCCACGACCGCGTCGCAGCGTAGCTCCAACTGAAAAGTGCCGCGCCAAGGTGAAACCTGTAACGCATCAGTGAACTCCAGCACTCTGCTGTCTAACTGAGGAGAACGGATGAATAGGCAATCGTCGTAGAAAACGATGTGGTCATACCCAAGTGTGAAGATGTCCGCCAATTCCCGAGAGATAGCGGCTGGAGACAAGCGTCTAACGGTTCTCCCTGCGGAGAGGGGTGCCGCACAGAATGTGCATGAATACGGACAGCCGCGCGACAAGAAAGCTGGGGTCACGGTTCCATGTCCGTTGCCGGATGACCGACGTGCAGAGGCGCGGTAGCCTTCGTGCAGCAAATCTCTCGCGGGCAATGCTAATGCATCGAGGTCCACTTCTCTGTACGGCGCAGGCTCACGCTGCTCTGGGCTGGCCAAACCGGGTGCGCTTGGCGCACGGCCTGATCTCATGGCGCTCCAAAGCTCTACAATAGGGGTCTCGCCGTCTCCCGCGATATACCAGGTCGGCTGAAGGTACTCGCGCATGACTGTCGAGACACCGGGCACTGCGCAGAGGGGGCCGCCTACAACAATCGGGGCCTCGCTCACGGCTCGACATGAACGGATGATCATTTGCGTTGCTCTGAGCGTCGCGGTGACCAGTGGTCCAATGCCAATAAGGGCTGGCTGTTCTCCAAGTTCTTGCGCCACGATATCGTTGATATCGTCGCGTTGTTCAGCATAAGAAAACTCCGGGATCCGGGCTGCAAGATCCAGGATACGGCAGTCGGCTCCTGTCTGGCGAAGAGCGCCAGCGAGATAGCACAAACCCATCGGGGGCATCACGCCACTCGCGACACGCCGCGGGTATGGCGGCCCGATCAGCAGGATGGAGCTTTTCCACACTACAGCCAATATAGTCGATGTAGCAGAATGTTGCAGCCCGCGTGAGGCGGTTGCGCTAAGACTCGGCTAACCGTGGAAGCGCCGCCAGCGTTCAAACGCTCGGGAATACGGTGTTCTGGAAGATTACTCCCGTGAAGTCCTTTTATACCGGCCAATCCTTCAAGGAGGTCCTCCGTTGAACGAAGCGCTGCGTGTCCGACGGATCGGGCTTTGTTTCTTCTTTTCGTTCGAGTTGTCTTACCTGAGAGCGCCCACGAACCCCCGACTGGCGGGAGTCCCGGAGGTTGGCACTCAGTTGTCGCAAGAACCTCTTGCTGTCCGCACTTTCATTGTGCAGAATGGTCCTGCGTGGTCTTGAGTGATCCGCCGCGGCGCCGCATTGGATCGGGCACAGATTGGCCGGTTAAGTCCCCCGCCCGGCCATCCGTCGCTGCTTTGGGCCTTAGGTTAACGCTTGTCAGGGGGTCCACCCACTCTTGCGTCGGACCCGATGGGAAGACCGGCAGTCGCGGCGCTGCGGGCGGTTTGGAGGCCGATGGAAAAACACCGCCGGGCGGAGACCGGCGGCGCCACTGCGGCGGCATGTGTTTTCTTAGAGTTTCCAGCGGCCTCATGAGAATGTTCGGCTCGCGGTAGGGTCGGGCAGGCCCGACCCCTACAAGGGCAGGATGGAATCCTGCGCGGCGGATGTCACGCGCCTTCGGCGGCCAGTAGCAAATCCAAGAAGGATTGCGTCGCGGCGTTGAACTTCTTGCGGCGGCGGTGCAGCACGCCGACCGGGCGATGCAGGTCCGGCGCGTGCAGCTTCACGGCGACCAAGCGGCCTTGCGCGATCTCGGCTTGCATGGTGCGCGCCGGGAGGATGCTGATGCCGGAACCGAGCGCTACCGCTTCCTTGATGGTCTGGATATTGTCGAAGTGCATCGTCAGGTTGACGGCGGCGTCATTCGCCCGCAGGAATTTGTCCAGCTCGCGCCGGATCGAAAGATCTTCGTCGAAGCCGATGAAGTCCTGGCCGTTGAGGTCGGCGGGCCAGACTTCCTCCTTGGCGGCGAACGGATGCGCCGGCGGGACCGCCACCTGCATCTCCTCCTTGCGCCACGGAATGGCGGCGATGTCGCGGCTCGCAGCCGGATAGCTCACCAGCCCCAGGTCGGCCGATTCGTCGCGCACTGAATCGTAGACTTTGTCCGGACGCTGGTACTCCACATGGAGATGCGCGGCGGGGTGGCGCGCCCCGAAGCGCTCCTGCAAGCGGCTCATCTCGGAAAGGCCGATGGAGTAAATCGAGGCCACCCGCACCGTTCCCTCCACGCCGCCCTTCAAGTCCTCCAGCGCGCGCGCGAACTCCTCCTGGCGGCGCAGCGTGTCGCGGCAGAACTCGTAATAGAGTCTACCCGCTGGAGTTAACTCCAGCGGCCGCCTGCCGCGGTCGAACAGAGCCACCCCCAGACGCCGTTCCACCTCCCGGACGTGCTGGCTAGCCGCCGACTGACTGACATCGCAATGAGCGGCGCCCCTGCTCATGCTCCTGGCGCCACCGATCTCTCTGAAAAGACGCAGCTCCCACAAAGTCACGAGGCGATTGTAGCATAAGCGTAACTGATAATATATAGTCTCCAGTTTTCTATTGCCTAATACTAGAGCCGGGTGGTACACTGTCCCGTAAGGCGAACTGCCGTTTGGAACGAAGCTGCGGCCGGATTACCCTTCCAGCCCGCGGATTCCCGAGAATGCCATGAGCGATTCCACTGTCATTACCGGTCTACCCGAAGCCCAGGGGCTTTACGATCCGCGCAACGAGCACGACGCCTGCGGCATCGGCTTCGTGGCCAACATCAAGGGCCAGCGCTCTCACGATGTCATCGTCAAAGGCATTCAGGTCTTGGTAAACCTGACGCATCGCGGGGCGTGCGGGTGCGATCCCGAAACGGGAGATGGCGCGGGCGTCCTCATCCAAATTCCGCACCGGTTTTTCGCGCGCGAATGCAGTCGTCTGGGTTTCACGCTGCCCCCCACGGGCGAATACGCCGTCGGCATGACCTTTCTGCCGGTGGAACCGCACGCGCGTCTGCAGTGCGAGGGCATCGTCGAGCGCATCGTGCGGGAGGAGGGCCTCACCGTCCTTGGTTGGCGCGACACGCCCATCGACGGCTCGGCCATCGGCCGCGTGGCGCGCGTTTCGCAGCCGTACATTCAGCAGATCTTCGTGGCCCGCGCCAAGGGCATGACCGCCGACCAGCTTGAGCGCAAGCTCTACGTGGTGCGTAAACGGGCCGAATCCGAGGTGGCCGCGTCGGACGGGCCGGGCAAGGAGTTCTTCTACATCCCCTCGTTCTCCGGGCGCACCATCGTCTATAAGGGGTTGCTGTTGGCGCCGCAGATCGCGCGCTTCTATCCGGAACTGGGCGATCCCGACGTGGTGAGCGCCCTGTGCCTGGTACACCAGCGCTTTTCCACCAACACCTTTCCCACCTGGCAGCTCGCGCACCCGTTCCGCTACGTGGCGCACAACGGCGAAATCAACACGCTGCGCGGCAACGTGAACTGGATGCACGCGCGCCAGTCCGTGCTGGCCTCGCCGCTCTTCGGCGACGGCATCAAGAAGCTCTTCCCCATCATTCAGCCGGGCGGCAGCGATTCCGCGAATTTCGATAACGCGCTCGAGCTGCTTCTGATGGCCGGCCGCTCCTTGCCGCACGCCATGGCCATGCTGATTCCCGAGGCGTGGGCCAAGAACCCGCACATGAACCCGCAGAAGCGGGCCTTCTACGAATACCACGCTTCCCTGATGGAGCCCTGGGACGGCCCGGCGGCCATCGCGTTCACCGATGGCCGTTCCATCGGCGCCACGCTCGACCGCAACGGCTTGCGCCCGGCGCGTTATCTGGTCACGCGTGACGGCCTGGTGGTGATGGCCTCGGAGGCCGGCGTGCTGCCGGTCGCGCCCGAGGACGTTTTGCTCAAAGGCCGGCTCCAGCCCGGCAAAATGCTGTTGGTCGATACCGTGGAGGGCCGCATCGTTTCCGATCGGGAACTGAAGGCGCGCCTCTACGGCCGCAATCCCTATCAGCTCTGGATCAAGGAAAACCAGGTCACGCTGGACCAGCTTCCCGACCCGCCCCGCGAGCACGGCACGGACCAGGCGACGCTGATCGGCCGCCAGCGCTCCTTCGGCTACACCGAGGAAGACGTCAGGATGATTCTCGGGCCGATGGCGGAAAAAGGCGAGGAACCCATCGGCTCCATGGGCTCGGATACGCCCCTGGCGTGCCTTTCCGACCGGCCGCAGTTGCTGTTCCACTATTTCAAGCAACTCTTCGCGCAGGTCACGAATCCGCCCATCGACCCGATTCGCGAAGAGATGGTGATGTCGCTCACCAGCTACATCGGGACGGAGCGCAACATCCTGGACGAAACGCCCCGGCACTGCCACACGCTCAAGCTGCCCGATCCGATTCTCACCAACCGCGACCTGGAGAAGCTGCGGCGCGTCTCGAAGGGCGATTTCCTGGCCACCACGCTGCCCCTGCTGTTCGCGGTGGAGGAAGACGGCAGAGGGCTGGAGCGCGCCCTGACGCAACTCTGCCGGCGCGCCTCGCTGGCCATCCAATCCGGCTATACGCTGTTGATCCTCTCCGACCGCGGCGTCGACCCGGACTACGCGCCCATTCCGAGCCTGCTGGCGCTGGCCGCCGTTCACAATTACCTGGTGCGCGAGGAGACGCGCACGCAGGTAGCGCTCATCGTCGAGTCCGGCGAGCCGCGCGAAGTTATGCACTTCGCCTTGCTGATCGGCTATGGGGCCAGCGCCGTGAATCCCTATCTGGCTCTGGAGACGGTGGGACAGGCCGGCGCGGAGAAGTTCATCAAGGCCATCAATAAAGGTCTGTTGAAGACTTTCTCCAAGATGGGCATTTCCACCCTGCAAAGCTATCGCGGCGCGCAGGTTTTCGAAGCCATCGGGCTGGACCGGCGTATGGTCGAGAAGTACTTCACCGGGACCGTTTCGCGCATCGAGGGAATCGGCATAGACGTCATCGCGCAGGAAGCCATCCTCCGGCACCAGCACGCCTTTCGTCCCATGGCGGAATCCGAGGCCGATCTGACCGCCGGCGGCGATTATCAGTATCGCGTCGGGGGCGAGTATCACCTGGTGAACCCGCAGACCATCGCCAAGCTGCAGCATGCGGTCCGGCAGCGTAATTTCGAGACCTTCCAGGAATACGCGGATCTCATCGACCATAAGAACCGCCAACTCTGCACGCTGCGCGGACTGCTGGAAGTCAAGACCGCCGCCGAGCCGGTTCCGCTGGAGGAAGTCGAGCCTGCCCAGGAGATCGTGAAACGCTTCGCCACCGGCGCCATGTCGTTCGGCTCCATTTCCAAGGAAGCCCATGAGACGCTGGCCATCGCCATGAACCGGATGGGAGCGCGCTCGAACACCGGCGAGGGCGGGGAAGACGAAGAGCGCTTCGGGGACCTGCGCCGCAGCGCGGTGAAGCAGGTCGCGTCGGGGCGGTTCGGCGTGACGGCCAATTACCTGGTCAACGCCGACGATCTCCAGATCAAGATGGCGCAGGGCGCCAAGCCCGGCGAGGGCGGGCAGCTTCCCGGCCACAAGGTGGATAAGATCATTGCGCGCGTGCGCCATTCCATCCCCGGCGTCGGCCTGATTTCGCCGCCGCCGCACCACGACATCTACTCCATCGAGGACCTCGCGCAGCTTATCTACGACCTCAAGAACGTGAACCCCGCCGCGCGCATTTCCGTCAAGCTGGTGGCGGAAGTGGGAGTGGGCACGGTGGCCGCCGGCGTGGCCAAAGCCCACGCGGATGTGGTGCTGATCTCGGGCGACTCCGGCGGGACCGGGGCCTCGCCGCTGAGTTCGATCCGGCACGCCGGCATCCCTTGGGAGTTGGGACTGGCAGAAACTCACCAGGTGCTGGTGATGAACGATCTGCGCGGCCGCATCCGCGTGCAGACCGACGGGAAACTGCAAACCGGGCGCGACGTGGTCATCGCCGCGCTGCTCGGGGCCGAGGAGTTCGGCTTCTCCACGACGCCGCTGGTGGCCATGGGATGCGTCATGATGCGCAAGTGCCACCTGAACACCTGCCCGGTGGGGATCGCCACGCAAGACCCCGTGCTGCGCGCCAGGTTCGCCGGTACGCCGGAGAACGTCATCAACTTCTTCTTCTTCCTCGCCGAGCAGGCCCGCCAATACATGGCGAGCATGGGCTTCCGCACGTTCGACGAAATGATCGGGCGGGTGGACATGCTCGAACCCCGCCCCGCCCTGGACCACTGGAAGGCCAAGGGCCTGGACCTTTCGACGATTCTCTACAACCCGCCGGCCCCCAGCCGCATCGCCCGGCGTTGCGTCCAAGCGCAAGACCACGGCCTCAAGACCGCGCTGGATCACGAGTTGATCGATCTTTCGCGCGCGGCTCTGGAACGCCTCGTTCCGGTGGATGTCCGGCTGCCGATTCGCAATGTGCATCGCGCCGTGGGAGCCATGCTTTCGGGCGAGATCGCTCGCCGCTACGGGTCCGCGGGGCTGCCCGGCGATACCATCCGCTTCCGCTTCAACGGCTCGGCGGGGCAGAGCTTCGGCGCGTTTCTCGCCAAGGGCGTCACGCTCGAATTGGAGGGCGAGGCGAACGATTACATCGGGAAGGGGCTCTCCGGCGGAAAACTGATCGTCTATCCGCCGCGAGCTTCCACCTTCGTCCCCGAAGAGAACATTCTCATCGGCAACGTCGCGCTCTACGGCGCCACCACCGGCGAAGCTTATTTCAACGGAGTGGCGGGCGAGCGCTTCGCGGTCCGGAATTCCGGCGCCACGGCGGTGGTGGAAGGTCTCGGCGACCACGGTTGCGAATACATGACCCGCGGCCTGGTGGTGGTTCTAGGCAAGTGCGGGCGCAATTTCGCCGCCGGCATGAGCGGCGGCCTGGCTTTCGTGCTCGACGAGAAAGGCGACTTCGCCGAAAGGCGCTGCAACACCGCCAGCGTCGCGCTGGAGCCGGTCTGCGAAGGCGAGACCGACGCCCAACTCCTGTATGCCTTGATCGCCCGGCACGTCGCCGCGACGGACAGCCCGCTGGGCCGGCGGATTCTGGAGAACTGGGAGCAGACGCTGCCCAGGTTCCTGAGGGTCTTTCCGCACGAGTACCGGCGCGCGCTCGACGCGGGCGAAAGCGTCGGCCACGCGGTGGACCTGTCCTTGCCTCCGGGCATGAGCCAGCCCGCCGAGGCCCTACAGCCGGCCGGAGATTAAGTACGTTATTTCGGAGGTTCTACCACGTGCTGGGCCTGGCAGACGAAAGCGTCTGCCCCACCTTGCTGCCGAAAGACTTGCAACCGCGTGGGGCAGGCGCTTTCGCCTGCCAACCGACGTATTCGCGAAAAGGCGCACAAAGCCATGGGTAAAGTCACCGGTTTTCTCGAACACGCGCGTGAGACCGCGCAGCGCCGTCCAGTCGCTGAGCGCGTCCAGGACTGGTTCGAAATCTACCTGCCGTTTTCGGAGGAGAGCGCCAGCGCGCAGGGCGCCCGCTGCATGGATTGCGGCGTCCCCTTCTGCCATACCGGCTGCCCGCTGAACAACGTCATTCCGGACTGGAACGACTTGGTTTACAAGGGCCGCTGGCACGGCGCCATCCGCCGCTTGCACGCCACCAACAACTTCCCCGAATTCACCGGCCGCATTTGCCCGGCCCCCTGCGAAACCGCGTGCGTGCTGGGTATCAACGCGCCGGCGGTCACCATCCGGCAGATCGAGAAAGCGGTTGCGGACCGTGGATTCGAAGAGGGTTTCATCAAGCCCGAGCCACCCCTGACGCGCACCGGCAAGCGGGTGGCGGTGGTTGGTTCGGGGCCGGCGGGCCTGGCCGCCGCACAGCAACTGGCGCGCGCCGGGCACAGCGTGACGGTCTTCGAGAAGAGCGACCGCATCGGCGGCCTCCTGCGCTACGGCATTCCCCACTTCAAAATGGAGAAGCACCTGATCGATCGCCGTCTGGAGCAGATGCGCGCCGAGGGAGTGAAGTTCCAGCCCAACGCGCACGTGGGCGTCAACGTTCCGGTGGAGGACCTGCGGAAGGAATTCGGCGCCATCCTGCTGGCCGGCGGCGCCGAGTATCCGCGGGACCTCCAGGTTCCGGGCCGCGAGTTGCAGGGGATTCATTTCGCGATGGAATTCCTGCCGCAGCAGAACCGGCGCAACGAAGGCGACACGGTTCCGGAATCGGAGGCGATTCTCGCGACCGGCAAGCGCGTCGTCATCATCGGCGGCGGGGACACGGGCGCCGATTGCCTGGGCACGACCCATCGCCAGGGCGCCGCCTCGGTGACGCAGTTCGAGCTGTTGCCCAAGCCTCCCGACGAGCGTTCGCCCTCTACGCCGTGGCCCCTCTGGCCCATGCAACTGCGCGTGGAAAGCTCGCACGAAGAAGGCGGCGTCCGCGATTGGAGCGTTTCCACCGTGAAGTTTACCGGCGACGAACACGGCCGCGTGAAGCAATTGCACGCCGTGCGCATCGGCCCGCCGCCGAAGTTCGCGCCCGCACCCGGCACGGAGCTCACGCTGGACGCGGACTTAGTGCTCCTGGCCATGGGCTTCCTGGGCCCCGTAAAGAACGGCATGATCGACCAGCTCGGCGTGATTCTGGACCCACGCGGCAACGTCGCCACCGATGAGAACCAGATGACCTCGGTCCCCGGCGTTTTCGCCGCGGGAGACATGCGCCGGGGCCAATCGCTGGTAGTGTGGGCTATAGCCGAAGGCCGCAAAGCAGCGCAGGGAATTGACCGCTACCTGATGGGTGAGACCGCGTTGCAGTAATCGTGGCGCAGACTCTCAGTCTGCCGCGCCGGAACTCATGCCGGCGCTTGGTCGGCGCGAGCAGGAGGGTCGAGATGAGTCTCCGAACTCCTGATCTCGCCCAGGGATTTTGGGCTGCCGAGGAAAATGACCTGACCCGGATTTACCGATCCGGGT
>OCTA010004538.1_pt1 | contig 12146 bp, 8 predicted proteins | sample 1538991 | NCBI WGS metagenome assembly OCTA01 (sample SAMEA3539302, study PRJEB22396) | soil metagenome | biome: tundra; feature: field; material: soil | place: USA | collected 2010-05 | depth 0.15 m | reverse complement strand
GCCAGATCAAGTCCCGTAACCGGATCGCGGTCCAGCAACATCTTGTGAACCGGATCGGCCCCCAGACGGGCCGAGTCGTTGGCGTCGGGATAGCCGCAGGCGATCGAGAACACACGCTGCGCGAGAAGCTCCTTCAGCGGATGATCGACCTTGCCTGCTTGCCGCTTGTCTCGCAGGCATCCAGCCAGGCCGCCGATCAATCCGTAGCGGCGGTCGGCAGCCTTCAGCAGGATGGCTCCGCCATCGGAACTGCCCTGCCGTTGATCGAACTGCAATACGGCTGGCTTGGCAAAAATCTCCGGGAACAACAAACACTGCGTCGTGGTAAAGTCGATCACGCGGAAGCCTCTCCTGTTCCTACAAACACTGTCTCAGCAACATGTTTGTAGCAGAAGAGGCTTCTCGCGTCTTAAACTTCGTGAATTATCCGGGCTAGAGGGTGGAAGGCCAGATCAGGGATTACCTCATAGCCACCTTTCGGCGATAGCATCACCACCGCGAAGCGATTACGTGGGCACACAGGCTCCAAGAGCCTCACCAACTCCCAAGCTACCCCTGAAGTCTTCGTCCTGGCTACCCTGTCCTGCATGTCAAACGCTTTCTAGAGTGACCAAGCAAGCCAACCCCGCACCACAAACCCATTGTAAAGGCGCGGTCGATTCGCGAGGAGAAATCAAATTGAGCATTGATATCGCACGACGGATACTGGAAGCGATCAAGAAGTACCGTGCCGCCAGCGATGCGGACTCAGGGGACGAAGAAACGCCGCCGCCAATGAATTGGCCGACGCCGCCGACGCTCACTTGGTGGACGAGTCCAGCAGGGATGTTGCGCTGGCAGAGCTCGTCGACGAGTACCAGTCGGAACCTGACACCGAGACATAGGCTGCAGGAGCACTAAAATGCTAGGTACGAATGGAGATTAGTTATGGAAGGGCTCGACAAAACAGACCCCGCGTTGATCGAAATGCTTAGATATATGGATCATCGGCGGGTGGAAGAGTATGCCTACGGCCGCTGTACGGTCTTCGCGCTAGCCCTACACAACCTGTATCGATACCAAATCGAATTGCTCTGGGGCCAGCCAAAGAATTTGGGGTCGGCTACAATGCCAGCCATTCACAGCGGTCTGCAGCATGCCTTCTGTATTCGGAAGGACGGTTCACTGGTCGATGCACGAGGCTCAGTTGATCGTGAGCAAATCATCACCGAATACGGCGAAGGGCAGGAGCCAAGGTGGCAACGAGTTTCCAAGGCAGAGCTACTCTCGCTTGCCAATCAAGGAAATGCCAGCCGTCCAAACAATGGGGAACTGTTTATTCTGAGATGCTACATTCTGCAAAATCAGGATGTGTACAAGATGGGGACTCGATCTATCGAACCGCTCCGTGACGTGAGAGATCAGTTTGATGTTCAGTCTATCTCCACCCGGATCAACGACCATAACCAGAAGATTATTCTCGCGCAGTCCGAAGCCATACGGGCGGCGGTTACAGGAGAGCCCTTTGAACGCTAAGGCTCACACCCGTACTGAAACGAAGCTCTTAGCGGCCCGCAATGAGTTGGATTTTGTGCGAACGCTTGCCCCAAATGCGCTAATGCCGGTCCCCTTCCCGCCAAAAGATCGCGGGATCATGCTTTCGTCGATAGGTGCCATGACGGTCGGGATCATCCGATTTTTCCCGTCCCTGATTGGGCGAGCCAACCTGGATATCATTGTCGGAGGTGCCGCAGAGCCAGAAATGAGTTCGGTGGCCTACGGAGTAAACGTCATGCGCCACTGGCTGCAGACGGATGAGATAACGTTTCAACTCTGCGGCCTCGGGATAGACAGAGCGTGCGAGCACGTGAGCGGCGACCCGATGATCCTAGACGCCCTGGCCAACACCAACGTCGAAATAGGCATGCTGGCGCATCTGATGTGGAGGCGCCGCGCCGAGCATATCCCTCTTCCTGACTTGATCACGGTATTGCACCCCGGTATCGAATACAGCCGCGAGTGCTGGCTGAAAGACGAGGGGCTGCGAGATGCCGCAAAAAGCGGTGTGCCGGTACTGCTTTCCGCATTTGCAGAACGTGAGATGCGCATCGATCGGATGGCATTTGAGGCCTACGGGTATAAGCTATCCGAGCCATTCCAGCACCGGGGCGCTCCAATCGGCATGCAACCGGACGAGAGGGGAAAATCTGCCGACTCAAATCCTCGATACGGTGCCTGGTTGTATGCCATAACTGGCGTAGACACCAAGCGCTGGCGCCAGCCGTACCAGAAGCTACTCGGGAAGGCTCTCGCGAAAAGTAATGAGGTTTTGCCTTTTGACGGCCACCAGAAGGAGATGGTCTTAGGGTTGCTAAACGCGGGTCACCGCGGGGGCAACGCCTACGCGCGCATGGAGGACGGAGCCAGACTTCAGAAAACCTCTCGCGGAAACAACCACCCGCTGTTCTTCTGCCGTTTCCAGATGCAGACTGTGATGCTTGGCCGACCCGACCTAAACGATTACTACTCGGGGCAATTGCTGCGTTATGGCGCTCCACTAGGGCTTGAGTTTGTCATGCCTTATCTGGCCACCAACCCCGATGCCATCGAGGCGCGCGATGAGGAAGGTAGGACGGTGGTGTTCCATGCCATCGAGCCCGGCGATGCCGATGGGTTCGCCAATACCGATTTACTGACGCAACTGGTCGATGAGGCAAACTTGACCGTGGTGGATGACCAGGCACTCACTCCCCTCCATGTCGCGATCCAACGGCACAACTTACGGGCGGAAAAGCTCTTGCTGAATGCCGGTGCCCCGATGGTGTCCCCACCGGGCGCAAGGGAAATGGTGAAGTTTCTGGTCGACCAACGGGCTTGGCCGCAGCTGCAGCGCTTTGTGGCTCAGTATCCGGCCGAGGCAGAGCGGGCGGCGGCAAACCCGGTCCTCGTTCCACTCATGCTGAACGCAGGGGCACCAGGGCGCTTAGTAAAGCGCTTCCGTGCGTTTGAGCGTGTGGGAGCTCCTGTGCGATCGACCGGCAGCGAGGCAGTCACGCACGAGCCGCAAGGCGATGGCTTTGCGATCAGTGCCGAAGCCGCGGTCAATCTAATGCTGGCTGGCCACTGCCTGCTGAGGTGGACCGGTTCGCTGAACCTGCGGGAACGCACCAGCACTGCGGAGGTCGGACTTGCCGCCGAGTTGGGCGATGCTGAGTTGCACCGCGCCATCCGTGATGCAGAGGAGACGGGGGGAAAACTGCACGGGGTTGTGATCACTCTTTATGGAGCGATGGTGCGGTTGATCGTAAATCTGTTAGTTCCAGACAGTGGAGACGAGTCCTTGGTGGCGGGCGTGCAGAAATACATTCGGCAAATAGAACGAGCTACTGTCGAAAGCGGCTTTCTGGCGGACAATGCGTTCCGGGAAAGGGCTCTCAGGCTCCACAAAGAAAGGCACGAGTTTCGGTATATGGCAGGTGTCGGGACGAACCCTGATTCGGTCGCACCTGGAAAGAAGAAAGCGGCCACTGCGAAAGCGAAGCGGAGCTAACAGTAGTCCCTGTAACGGGTCGCGCGATTGTGTAATCAGAGGACACAGTCGCGCACCCACTGTCTCACTCACCCAACGCCCATGGAGATTGAGACTTATCTACGCATCACGGGGGGCAAGCTATTTATAATCTGCTATTTAGCAATACTTTGCTAAGCGGGGCGCGATTCTAGCGGAAAATAGCCCACCACCTTGGAAACTCAGCACGTATACAGTGTCTTGCGTTACAGTGTCTTGCGTTACAGTGTTTACCGATACAGTGAATAGTGTTACAGTGAATGACGTATGAAAAATCCATTTAGCTACGGAAATGAGCTCGGAGCGGGCCAGCTCCTGGATCGTAAAAGCGAATTAGCGCAGGTCGAGCGGACGATACGCGACGGCAGGAAACTGTTTATGATCGGGCCTCGCCGCTTCGGTAAGACTTCCATCCTCAAAGCGGCGGAAGAACGGCTCAGGTCCGAAAATGCCATCGTGCTGCGGTTTGACGCTACCGCATCCCCTACGCTCGAGCTCTTAGTGTCCCGTATTGTGAGCCAGGCTGCGAAAGCCCTTAGCGGGGAGGCAAAATGGGTGGGGGAACAACTTGCCAACTTCTTTTCGATGGTCCGTCCCGACGTGAAGTTCAAGCCCGCTGATGGCGAATGGAGTGTCCAGTTTGGAATCGAGCGGGAGAAACGTGAAAATCCGATGTTCTTCGTGGACGCACTCAATGGCCTTGAGAAGCTGGCGGCAACCCAGCCGGCGGACCGCCCCGTGGGACTCATCATTGATGAGTTTCAGCGGGTGATTGAGTTAGGTGGCGAAACAATCGAGTTTCAGATCCGCGCAGCAATCCAACAGCACTCACGAGTCGGTTATGTTTTTGCAGGTTCAAAAACTCGTATGCTGCGCGAGATGGTAAGCGATCACTCTCGACCGTTCTACAACCTCGGCGATATCACAAACATAGGTCCAGTTCCCAGGGCGGATTTTTCTGCTTTCCTCACTGAAAAGTTTTCCGACGCGGGATATATTGCGAGCAATACTGTAGTGTCCCGCATGCTCGATCTTGCGCAAGACGTCCCCTACAATGTGCAGGCGCTCGCTTCCCATTGCTGGTACCGGTTGATCGACGAGGCAGCCAGTGGTGAGGACGGTTTTACCCCTGAGTTTGTAGATGAGACTCTAGCCCTGGTTGTACGGCAGCAAGACCCAACACACGAGGGTATGTGGGGACAACTGACCGCGATCCAACAGCGCACTCTCATGTCTGTGGTTGCAAGAGACGGCAAGGGTCTCACTTCCGCGAGAGTATTGGCGGAGGTGGGACGTGGTGCAAGCACGATACAAGATGCTCTGCAATCGATGGTTAATTCTGAAATTCTGCGAGAGGAAAGATCTAGACGGCAGGTTCAGTATGTTTTTGAGAATCCGTTCTTTTACCACTGGGTTCGCCTTACAGCAATGCAATAATGGGCAACCCGCTGTTGGGGCACCGGGGGGGATAGGGCCTAACGCAAGGAGTTGGGACTTGAACGGGAGCTTGCTATGTCCCGGCCTCGCCCAATGGTAAAGACAGAGAAACGCCCGGGCCGACATAAAGGCTCAGAGGATTCAAGGACAGCCCGGAGCGATTCCGGGCATTTTTGCGCTTACAAGGAGTTTCACCCATGATCCCAACACAAGAACGCCCCGGCCAGTACTGGATGTCAGGGGACCGCGCAGAGCTGTGGTTTAGCGAGTCGGGGCCAGAAGCCCCGAAGACTATCACGTGTCTGACACCCCACGGCGGTCAAGCAATCACCAAAGTGGACGAACTGGAGTTACTCGGCGCGGGTCTGTTTGGCGAAGGGCGGCCGTGCCTGGGTGGATCTGCCAAATGGACAGGAGACTGCTACCGTTATGGCGTTTACTTGGGACACAAGGCATACTCCGGACCCGCAATCGTCATCCTTCAACATGCGGGCGGAGGCATGGTCGGGCTCCAACTCGACTCAACAACGAGCGCGGAGACGTGGAAGCACCTGGCGGCCACGCTCAGTCCCGAAATGCTCTGGAACGCCTGCCATGAATTGTTTGAGTTTCACCAGCAGGCTCTCGACGGGCAGAAACGCAGCATCTTCGCCGCGTTCGTCGAAGGACGGCTGAAGAAGTCGAGAAAGCGGAAGGGCGTCGTCTCCGTGACCATGGAGGCGGCGGCTTGAACGACTACGGGATTTTCGGGTGTGTTGTTCTCCTTCTCCTCGTGCCGGCAGCGGCTTGCCTGAACGAATACTACGTACGACGTCACACCAAGACGGAGGGCATCAATGCCGGAACCGAACGCCGCCTGTTTCCATATGACCCTGGCGCGCAACGTACCCAGAATCATGTGCGAAGGGCTACAGCCCAGGCGCGGCCCCCGCTCCCGAAAGCTGGGTGAGTCGCGCAAGGCAGTCTACCTATTCAAAGAACGCGAGGACGCCGCCAGCAGCCTCGCGAACTGGTTAGGCGACGAACTACAGGACGACGAACCAGTGGCGCTCATCATGGTCAATCTTCCGGCAGGAGCTCGCATCCTCGATACAACGGCCGATTATGAGCTTGTCGTCGCGGATCCCATCCCATATGGAAATCTCACCGTCGTATGTCTCGATTGGTAAAACGCCGTGGCCCGTCTCAGCTTTATAGCTGGGCAGGGCCCCCACGATGGCGGTGGGGATGGTGATGGTGTAGTCGAGTAGGAACCTTGTCCAAAGGTCTCACAGTGGCAGTGGTATATTAGATCATGCAGCGGCGAGTACGGTCTCGTTCTCATCGCCAAGATCGCCCCTGGGGCATCACAGGAGTCGCTTAACAATGATTTCTCGGAAGCACGCCGCCGTAAGTCTCGCCTTTTCCTTCATCGCGGTAACATCGCTCACAGCATCGGCAGCGGGCTTCCCGCATTTTGGGGGGAAGAAGCAGCAGAACGATCCAATCGCTGTGCGCAAGCTTACTTCCGGCCAAAGCGCCCTGATCGATCGTGCCATTGTGCGAGAGCATGCGGTTGTCGCGGCAGTCAAGGAGCGCTCTCCGCTCGTCGAAACCTATATCCAGAACATGCGGCCCGACCCGGTTCTGACCCAGTATCCGGTGTCCGATCGGTATTTCCTTGACCGGGTGCAATTCAGCAAGGTCGTTGCGGATCAGGAATACGAGATCAACCCGGTAACCGCGCACGATAAGGGAAAGCGCAGCGCAGCTTCGGTACTAAAGAGTCCTTTGTCCTATTTTGCGGCACTCCGTGGCGACGTCAAGATGACTTATCAAGACAACGGATTTGTGCAAATGATACTGGTGGACGCAGTGAATTTTGACCGTGGCTACTACGTTTTCAGCTTTGTGCGGAACCAGTTTCTCGGGAGCGTCGCTACGGCTGTCTTCGACGTGGCCCCCGCTACAGGGAAAGGTGGCGCGGGCCACTTTTTTGGTCGGATATGGGTAGAGACTCGCGGCGCCAATATCGTCCGCTTCAACGGCAGCTTTACCGGCTCAATTCAAGCGCATCGCGAATATTACCATTTCGATTCCTGGCGCGCGAACGTACAGCCGGACCTCTGGCTGCCTACTTCGTTTTATGTTGAGCAGAGCGACCCCAACAGTGGAACACGCACGCTCCAATTTAAGTCCGTAAGCCACATTTGGGGCTACCAATTGAAGGTCCTGCCGCCCGAGCCGGATTCGAGTGAAACGTCACTGTCGGTTATCGGAGCCACGGACGTGGCCGACACCCCAGATGTCAGCCCTCTCGGCGCGCAGCGTGAGTGGGTGCAGCAGGCCGAAGATAACGCTGTCGAGCGGCTGTTCCAGGCCGGGATCATTGATGCACCAAGCGAGTTCGACAAGACGCTTGAGGCCTTGGCCAATAACATTCTCGTCTACAACAACATTACCGTCGCACGGCCCATCCGGGTCCGAACCTTGCTTACCGAACCTCTTGAATCATCGGCTATCGGGAATACTATTCTTCTCTCGAAGAGCTTGATCGACTCAACCGCCGTTGTCACCCAGGACGGTATGCAGCAGGCCGGCAATCTCAATGCACTGCTCGCGTTCCAGTTGGCCCATATCATTCTCGGTCACCGCCTGGACACCAAGTATGCGTTCAACGACACGCTCCGATTCCCGACCATCACCGTTTTCAATCGCGTCTCGATGCACCATTCGGACGCGGACAACGCAGAAGCCGCCAAGGAGGCAGTACGGCTTTTGGGAGCGAAAGAACTCGTCGACGGTCAGCCTTTCTTTGGCCTCTATCTCAAGCAACTGCAGCAGCAGTCCAAAGCGTTGCTCTCCCTCAACGAGCCGATGCTCGGCGACGCCTTGGTTAAGAGCGACTTGAGCCCAACCTTTTGGATGGCTCCGCTTGTCGCTAAGGCCCCCAAGTTGGATGTGAAGGACGTCAAGCAACAAGCGGCGATGCCACTCGATAGTTTCCTCCGCTTCGATCCGTGGACCGACCAGGTCGCGATCATGCACTCCTCGTATGAACCTATCCTCGGCGTACCAGACAAGATGCCTCTGGAAGTTGCGCCCATATTCCTAAAGTTGAGCTATTTCGAGCCGAAGCCTGGAGACATTGTCACGCGGGTGATTTCAGTGGCGCAGTCGGCCGCGGCACCCAAGGAAGATGACCCGAAGCCGGACGCAACGGGCAAGCATTAGCACGGCCGTAGACGGTTTTTTCAGCGCCGGAGGGTTAGATGCCCTGGTGGGCCATGAATCAGTTGCGTGAGCTCTGGAATATCCAACCTGTTGCTGCTCCGACTGAACAATTCTCGCCGCCCTAAACAGTGGCACTGGTATAGTCATTATTAGGCAAGCACCTCGAATCAGTTGTTGTACTGTGAGGTTTCAATGGTCACCACCGCACCTGGAGAGATGGGCCGCACCGGAAGGAAATACACCCTCTTTGGCAGTCTCGCCGTACTCGCTGTGCCCGTCCTTCTATGTTGGGCGCTTCTCACCTTCCTGGTGCTCGGCCTTATACACCCTCATGACGTTCTTAAGTTAGTGGGGGGAAAATGACCCAGTACAGCATCAATGGCACAGAATACGCCCCCAACAGCTTCAACTTTCAAGCGGCCTTAGAGGCAGCGTATAAAAACCGCGTCCGTCCATTATGTTTATGCGCAGACCCACCGCTCCCGATGTATATCGCCCATCTCGAAACGGGCTATGTGATCAAGCGGATGCCCGATACCGGCGCCAGTCATGGTCCTGGCTGCGATTCCTACGAAGCGCCTCCGGGGCTGTCTGGACGTGGCGAGGTTGATGGACAGGCGATCGAGCAGACCGATGAAGGATCTGTCAACCTCAAGCTGGCTTTTTCTCTGCGCCACAACAATCCGGCTGAAATGGAGAACGAGTCCACGCAGAAGACTACTGCGAAGACCGCGGGCACGCGCCTTACATTGCGAGGACTGCTCCACTACCTATGGGATGAATCTAGGCTCTCCCACTGGCAACCGGAGATGCAGGGAAAGCGCTCGTGGTTCGCTGTGCGGACTGCCCTCGTGGAAGCAATCGAATCGAAGGAAACCAAGAGCGCGTCCCTAAAAGACATTCTTTATATCCCCGAAGTTTACGACCGAGCGAAGAGCACTGATATCGCCTGCCGCCGCATTCGCGCACTGTCCCCCATCATGGGCCCGGGCAAGAGTGGCAAAAAGTTGATGCTGGTGGTGGGAGAAATGGACCGGATATCCCCGGCGACGTTTGGGTTTGCTCTCAAGTTGAAGCACCTCCCCGACTTTCCTCTTGTGATGGATGCTGATCTCAACAAGAACTTCGAGAAGGTCTTTCTGATGATCAAGAATCTTTGGGAATACACGCCCGATTCTCACTTGATCGTCATCGCAACCTTCGTCATAGACGATAAAGGCATGCCCACTGTCGAAGAGATGTGTGTCATGTTGACGAGCCCGGAGTGGTTGCCGGTGGATAACCAATTCGAGCAGCTCCTGATCAAAACGCTTGTCGCGCAGAAGCGCAGCTTTCAAAAACAACTGCGCTACAACCTCCCTCCCGATAAGCCCATTGCGACGGCAGTCCTAACCGACTGCGACAACGCGCCGCTGGCCATGTATATCGACGTCGACGACCTCGCCGGCCGATGGGCTTCGACGGTAGCAATCAATGAGGTGGTCAAGAGTAACAGCATCGAGACGTGGATGTGGACGCCAAAGGAAGGCATACTCCCAGACCTCCCGCCTAAGAAGGGAATGGCACCAAAGCCGCTGCAGCAAATTGTTGAGCCACTCCCAGCGGACGAGGAACAAGCGGCAGACGAAGCACCCCAGAGCGATGCAGAGGCGATCTCTGAGCTGGGAGAGGCCGAAGACACAACGCAGGCTGTCCTTGACGAGATGGACACCCGGACTGCGCCGACCGTGCCATTAGCTTTTCAGCCTAAGAGGAACACGAACCTAACGGTTATGCCAGAACGCCAACCGGCCTTGGCGGAAGTCACCCCAATACGCGTGACACCGCCCGACCTAAGCGCCATCCCATGGAAACCAGGCTACGGGCCTAACGGGGCTACTGAGCCTACTGGGCCTCAAGAATAAGTGCCCGAGCAGAGCAAGATGTTGCCCCTGTTGGTCGGCCGCGACGGGTTTCCCGAGACACCTCTCAAGGAGGACTCGTCTCGCGGCATGCTCGTTGTCAGGGGGGAACCTCAACTGCGCGACGGGATCGTCGTACAGCGTTGCCTCTGTGGATGTAGTCAGCGAGCCTGTGGGCTTGAAAGCGACGTCGACGTTCGCTTTCTCAACGATTCGTCAAACTTCGAGGCCGGCGAATGCGTGTTCCGAGGCCCGTCGTTCTTTCCGCCGTACTCTGAGGTCGTCGAGGCAGCGCGCGCGCTAGGCATCACGGACACGGCAAAGTATCGAGAAGCCTTCACCCGTGGCCGCCTGCCGAGATGCAGCCCTTTTGACCCGTCCGAGTACAAGGAGTGGGTCTCCTGGGCGGAATTCACTGGCATCCCGAACTACCTTTCCGACGCAGAACTCTACGACGGACTGATCGCCCTCGACCTGCACGAGCTCGCGTTGCTGCCGACGCCGGAGCTTCGTAGGTTTCTCCTGTCTTGCGAGTATTGGGCTTCGATCCGCGCCAAAGCCGCTGATATGGGGATTGCGGAGAACGACATCCCTGCCAACATCGGCCGCATTGCAGAAGCCCTCTATCGCGATTCACATCGGGATTCTGGGCTGAGAATGCCAACGCCCGCGGATATGGCGGGTGCAGGTTCCGTCTCGGTGCCGCCGACCCCAGTTCCGCAGAGTCTTACACTTTCCCCGGCCCAGCTCGTCAACACGGTAACGAAGTGGCTTCCGAACAGTATTGAGCTTCAGCAGGAGATCATCACCGGGTTTTACTGCAATGCCTGGGAAATTCTCGCGCGCCAGGATGCCTTAGAGGACAACGGATTTGAGTATGTCCGGACCACCATTCTAGACAAGCTCACCGACGTAAAACCCCAACTTGTCACAGAGTTTCTACGTCAGTACGACGGTGCCGCCGCCTTCCACATCAACGGCAGGAACTGGATGCAGGCGTACTCCCGATGGTATTCGGAGGAACACCGCCGTTTCATCAACTGGTCCTCAGCCGGCCTCGGAAAGACTCGGACGATCCCAGCAATAGTTTCAGCGTATGACATCCACTTCACGATAATCATCTCGCCAAAAAAAATCACCAATGACAAGAATCCCCAACTGGCGTTCGAATTACTCACGGAAGATCCGAAAGCCGTAATTCACTACTCAGACTATGGAGTTCCCAACTTCCTCGCGCCTGGTCAGCACCATTACTTTGTGTGCAACAGTGAGAAGTTGCAGCAGGGTGCCAAGACTCGCCGGATGATAGATGCGCTCATCGCTCACCGCCTCGGATTGATCGCTTTCGACGAAGGACACCTGCTCGTCTCTTGTAACCTCGTCGATCCGGAACTGGGAGAGAAGACGCCTGACGCGAAATACAAGCCCCGGATGGAGGGTCTGCGGTACCTGCTTGATGAACTTGGACCCGAGCCTCGCATCGTCGTCTTGACCGGGACCCCGGTTCGCGTTGACGCACGCGAAGGTCAGGCACTCTTCGAACTTATTGGGGTCCAGGTAGGTGAATTTGATAAGGAAATGAGCGAGCTAAACGCGCTCCGACTCCGAGGCCAGCTACAGCAGAACGGATTCCAGTTTCTGAACTATGGACTGCCGGAGTTGCGGCGCTATATCTACCCATTCAAAGTTCCCTCAGATGTTGCCGCCAAGCTCAACAGTTCCGACTTGTCCACGCTCGACAAAGAAGTCATTCGCATGGAATACGCACTCCAGAATATCTACAGTCTCCGCGGCAAGAGCGTAATCAACACCGAAAGAGTGCCCCTTTCCCTTGGCGAGGCCACTCCAGTCGATAGTCGGGACTCGATATACGACCTCGCTGAGTTAATCGAGTTGGCGACGGACAGAGAGGCCAAAGCACAGGCTGCGCGCCAAACTCTGCCTGGCAAGACTTCTTCACCGAACACAGCCGCAGATTCTTTCGAAGGCTGTTCGGCTCTGGACCGCCAGCGATTCCCTGTCGTCAAACTGAATTACGAGCCGTTGGA
>OCTA010004536.1_pt1 | contig 12151 bp, 13 predicted proteins | sample 1538991 | NCBI WGS metagenome assembly OCTA01 (sample SAMEA3539302, study PRJEB22396) | soil metagenome | biome: tundra; feature: field; material: soil | place: USA | collected 2010-05 | depth 0.15 m | reverse complement strand
GAACTTGCGCCCTTCTTGGCAGATCGCCCGCAAGCTTTCCGCGGGTAGCAGAGCCAAGCCTATCGGCAAGGCGTCAGGGCGCTTCGGGCGGTGACCTCGGCAGTCCGACACGGGTTCACCGACGTCGATGAAGGGCAGCCGACCACCCACCCGATCGAGACGAAGTCCGGCCTGGCGCGCCGTTCGGCCCGACGTTTGACGGACGACTCATGCACAGACGGGGACTTCGCGCCTTTTACGAGTCAGAAGTAACATCCGGCGTTGTCCTGGAACGGATGCGCCTTCACAAAGTCGCGGATGCGAAGCAAGAGCGGCTCGGCGAGCCAGCGGGGCAGGCTCTCGGGCAACCTCGGCAGGCCGAGCGAATACCTTGCATCAGCGACCACGTCATCGAGCGCGGACCTGGCGTCAGTGACCACGCGGTCGTAAAGCCAATCCCAATCGAGGGGACCGTACCGACTGGAACGCTCCATCAAGAAGGCGTCGAGTTCCTCGGCGGCACCCAGCTTGACGATGGCGTCCCACACCGCCTCGGCGATGACGTCGTCATCATCGCTCCGGGGCTGAGATTGAAGCTCACTGCTGAAAACCACGTCCGTCACCATCGCAAGCGCCACTTGATCGCCAATGAGATCGGGTACGCCTACCGCCCGCCTAACAAGCTGGCGCCACTGGGCTTCCGTCGCCATCTCGTCTCCCTTCGATTGCTCGCAGCCTACGACGGCCTACGGGCGACGGGCTGGGGAACCGAAGCTCGATTGAGATACGCAATCTCCCGGCTACAGGAAGACTCCGTCGGGCGCTCTGGGGGCTTGTACGCCATTCTGACGGGTGCTGCTGAACCGAGAGCTTCTTGGATCCCGCGAGTGGCACATTTCAACAGTTGGAGGACGCCGTTGTGACCGCGGCGGCTGAAGGCCGCGTGGTCCTCCAAGAACGCGAGCGACGCGGCGACCGCCGCGTCGTGCGCCGCAAGGACTTGGTCGGCGGTCGGTTGGTCGCCGATCGCCCACAACGCGGAGACGCTCTTCGGTGGCGAGAACGTGAGCGCGAATCCGGCGACGGCGCGCTCGTTGTTGGGATCGAAGCCGCGCCCGAGTGGGCCACCCGTGCGCGGGTCCGCTCCGTGGCCGAAGAGCCACTCGAGCTCGCGCACGTGTGCCTCGTGGTCGGCGATCCCGAGGGCCGCGGCGCCGCGGCCGAGGAAGCGGCCGGGACGTTCCGCGCCCTTCGCGAAGTAATCCTCGCGGCCCCGCACGATCTCCTCGGCGTAGTAGCGCCAGGCCGATGGTGCCATCGGCGTGAGGCTCATCATCGCCGCGGCACTCCGGCAACTCCCCGCATCGGGGATGCAGCGGTGTCTGGCGCCGGGGTCACGAGGAACAGTTATGACAGGCGAGAAAAGGCTTGTAAATGGCTGCAAAAGAAAAGGTAAATGGCGGTCAATAAAGGTAAATGTGCAGGTGACGCTATGAAGTGACCGGGAGGCGATCGGCAGGTTCAAGAGGCCGATCGGCAGGCGGTGTGAGAGACGGGAACGCTGAGGGGCAAGTGGAACCCACCGAATGGCGAGGCAAGCGCCCGGCCCCAGCGCGTCGTCAGCCGGCTCGGTGTACTGCGACCCGTCGCGGGTCGCGACGCGCCCGAGTCGCGCTCGCGCGTCGCGTTCCGGCGACGCGTCGGTAAGCCAGTGCATCCCCCCACCATGCACGAGCGCGTTCTGACGCTCGGCAGGCTCGATGACGTTCGGGAAGTTCGGGAGATCGATGTCGAGCCGACCGGGACGACCGATTCATACTCCCCGAGCCGGCAGCGGTCACGGAGAAACCTGGACGCCAGCCCGGAATCCCTGCGTGGTACATCACTGCCGCTGTAGCCCATGGTGCGGATAAGGCGGGCGATTTCGCTAATCGCAACAAGTGGGCTCTGAGCTGCGCCTGTGAGGTTTCCTGTGAGGTCTCCTGTGAGATTGGCTGTGAAGTCGTCGCCAAAGAAGTCTCCGGAAACTTGCCGCTGTGAGTGTTGCTGTGAGTGTTGCTGTGAGTGGCCCTCTTCATACTTCGGGTCGTGGACGCTGCCCGAAAGAGCCCAATGAATGCCGTCGCGAACCTGCAACGTCAGGCACCGCCCGTTCGTACGGCCATTACTCCCTTGGAGAGGAGGATCTGGCATAGCCCGCCGAGGTCCGGTGATCGCCGCTCGTGCGCCGGACCGGACAAGGTTCCCGGGAGGTTTCTCGGACAACGCCGAGACGCCCGGTGATTGGTCAGTGATGGCGATCGGTGTGAGCGGTTCCGTGAGCGATCCGGGAGCTGCGTGTAAATGGAACAGCGGACCGTATGAACCGAGCGGCGCCGTCACGAAGCGGTCGCCGTCCGGCGTCCAACCGTTGCTACCGCCATCCGCAGGTTCCGACCGAAGACAACACGAGCTGACGAAATCGAGCACGACCCTCGCCGCTGTCAGCCAAGACGCAGGAAAGAAAGGACGCCATGAAGACTGTCGAGCAGTTGCCATTTCCCGAGCTATTGGACATCACCGAGGCCGCCGAGTTCCTCTGCACCTCGATTCGCCACATGCGTCGGCTCGTGGCCGAGGACAAGCTGTCGGTCGTGAAGATCGGCGGCAAGCTCCGCTTTGACCGAGCCGACCTTCAGAAGTTCATCGACGACCATCGGCGGCCCGGACGCGCGTCGTAGAGAAGATCGCCGCGGACTCAAGGCGGGTATTCCCATTGGCGTCGGTTACAAAAGCTGGCGTAACTCCTCGATCGTCAACTGCGTGTCAGCGAGGATGCTGCGCAAAGTGCCCTTCGCGACATCAGGCCGTGATGTACCGGGACTGTCGTGCCGCGACCGTCGGGGTGACGCAGGACGTAGTGGCTGCCGGCAATCGGAGCGACTGGAGGCAGAGAAGCCACGACAAGCGTTTGTCAGCTTCGCGTAGCGTCTTACCGACATCACTGGTAGCATGTCGACCATGAGCACGACGAGTGTGGCGCCGGAGATACGCAAGCGGGTCTTCGCCTCGCGCGACCGCTTCTGGCGGCCCGAGGACTTCGATGGCTCTCCCGACGCGGTCGCCCAGACGCTCTCGCGGATGACTCGAACCGGAGATCTCCGCCGAGTCCGGCGAGGGCTCTACTGGTGCGGCACACCCACCCGACTCGGCGTGGCTCCCCCGCCACTGGATCGCCTCGCTGGTGAGATCGTCGGTGGCACAGGCACCGGTCCTAGTGGATGGAGCGCCGCCCTGGCGCTCGGCCTTTCAACCCAAGTGACGCGCCGCGAGGCGATCGCCGTGCCAGGACGAGCGCCACGCAGTCCAGGCCCCGTCCACTACGTCAGTCGTGCGGCCAGCACCAAGCGCCGCGATGAGCGACTCCGCCCTGCCGAGGTCGCGCTTTTTGAGGTCCTGCGAGACTGGAACGCCCTCGTCGAGGTCTCAACACACGACGCAGTGGACCGGATTGCCCATCTTGCTGACAACGGTACGGTCCGTCTCGACCGACTCGCCCGCGCGTCGGATACCGAGCCACCTCGAGTTCGGGAGCGACTTCGCCGTCTCTTCGGCGCGCTCGGCCGACCGGCATTAGTCGACACCGTTCGACCAGCTCGCAGCGAGTCGGTTCACCACGACCTCGCACTGACCGGCTGACGATGCCCGGATTTCGGGACTTGGTTGAGTTCGGACCGACGCTCGATGCCGCGGCCGAGCGCCTCGGTATCAGCCCCACCGCCGTCGAGAAGGACTATTGGGTGAGTGAGGTCCTTCGGGTACTGGCTCGCGACTTCGGCGCTGCCTTCATCTTCAAGGGCGGGACCAGCCTGTCGAAGGGCTATCGCATAGTGGAGCGCTTCTCGGAGGATATCGACGTCCTCCTGTTGCCCACACGACGCGGGCGCGGCGCGACCGACAAGCTGATGAAGGACATGGGTGAGGCTTCAGCCGAAGGTATCGGCGGGACAGCGACAGCGACGGCGCGGCTGACGATTGGGCGCGGGCGGCGCGTTCGCCTGCGAGCAGCGCGATCGGCTAGGGCTGCTCCGAGAGAAAGCGGGCGGCATCGAGAAGCGGCGCAAGGTATCGGCGGCTGCGTCTCTCGATGTCGGCGAACGCCGGGACCTCGCCCGGTAGGTAGTCGCCGAGCTCCCCGTCCCATCGATCGCGATACCCAGCCATGCGTCTCTCAAACGTTGCCGACCACTCCCGAGGTGAAGTTCGCTGCCGTCCCCGCCCTTCGTCGTTCTCCGCCTTGCGCAGGTAGAGGTGCCAGGCCTCCAAGGGATCAACGTTGCCGTCGTCGAGCAGTTCGTGAATGTCGTACAGGTCGCGGCATTGCAAGCGCTCGGCAATGCATCGAACCTTCTCCGCCGCTACCTCGTCGAGGGTGTAGCCGTCGATCGCCGTGCCGTCGGGAAGGTCGGACCAGCGTGGTTGCAACGCGATCCTGCGGTGCGACTCGACCAGTTCGGTATCGGAGATGTCGAGCTTGAGCTTCCGGGGCTTGGCGCCGAGCGGCCCCACGTAGTTCACCCACGGGGTACCACCCTCACCGTCAACGATCTCCAGGAGGGGTACTTCGAGGCGCTTGCGGCAGGAGTCCACCGCAACCGCGACGAGGGCGACGGCATCGCCGCTCGAGAGACCGTCGATGGCCGAGAAGTCGAGATCGGCGGAGTAGCGGTAGTCGGCGAAGTAGCAGAGGCGGAGCAAGGTGCCCCCCTTGAAAACGAGACGCGGGTCGCCGACGGCGCCGATATCCGCGCAGACGTGGGCCAGCACGTAGTCGCGCTCGATGGTCTGAGCGGGGAGTCGCTCATCGTTGGCTCGCTGCGTGATGACACCCTTGGCGATCATGCTGCCACGACCGCCTCCAGCTCGGTTGCGGGATAGGGCCAGGCGACACCCCACGTCTTGTCGACCCAGCCCTTCTCGCCGCGCGCCTTGCGATCCAACTCAATCAGGGAGCGCCACACGGGCAGTTCCAGCCCCTGGGCCACGGGGAGCGACAGCGTGGTCGCGATGGACCCAATCCGGCGGTAGGAGGCATCGGCGTTGATCTCACGGGCGAGATCGCGGATTCCCACGACCGTGCCTGCCGCCGCGAGGGCCTCGGCGACCCGCGACGCGCCTCCCACCAGGAGCGGGCGCGAGGCCGCGTCCAGGAGTGCTCTCGGCACTGTTGCGACGCGCGACGGGCCGAGAGGTTCGGTCCCGACGAGGACGGTGTCCCCTCTCTCACGAATGACGCGAAGGGGCCGTCCGGTCAGCGCCTTCTCCCGAGGCCGATACGGGCTGGCGACTTGGATGGCACGGACCGGCCGCACCAGCAACCCGTGGTGATCCAGGGCCGTCAGGAATCCGATGCGGTGGGGGTGGCCGGCGAAAACTGCGGCCACGGCCGAGCCGAGGTCGTCCCACACCGCTGCCGTCCCCAGAGAACCGATCTGGCGGACGGCGTACCTTCCGGCCGCCAGGCGATCCACCAAGCCCATGCTGGCCCAACGGGTGAGCAGGTTGGAGGTGGCCTGAGGCGACGTACCAAGGGCCTCTCGAACTTCAGCCGCGCTGAAGGCCGTCCGCCCTTCGCTGGCGAACCGGTCGAGGACCTTCAAAGCCCGATCGTTTGCCATGGTCGTCTCCAGTTCACACTCAACGTGTATCAGTGACAACTATAGCAACTCATATTTGTCGGAAGTGTCGCTTGTACACGCTGTGCGTGAACTAGCGCCCGCTAGCACAAACAATGTGGGCCATCGGCCTTTTCGACCGGACTCCAATTCCCTTGACGCCGCCCGTGCCAGTACGCGGCCGAGGATGTTGCCTGGGCGGAAGGGCTTGGAACAATCGACTCAGGACGAGAAGACAAACCCATCGTCGAGGATGACCGGCCTCTGATTCCCTGGCCGATGGTCGACGCGGGCCTGGTAGTCGACGAGCAGGGCGATGCCGACAGCGTCCAGCGCCACGGGCCGAGACCGATCTGTCTTGTGGTCTTCTCCGACAGCCCGCCGGGGATGACGATGACAGAACGGACTGTGCTCGTAGAACAACCGGAGAGTCGGAAGCACCGCTCGATTCGCTACCTCAACACCCTGATCGAAGAGCACGAGCACGCCCGTGCGCATGTGTGGCTTGAGTGTCGCTCGCGGCGGGCATTTCGGGCATCAAACCATGTCCACCGCCACCGTCAACTCATCAGGCACTCCGAACTCGGCGATCAAGCCTGCGAGAGCCTCACGCAGATCGTCAACCGCCTCCTCGCGCGTGGCTCCCTCGCCGTTCGCGCTAACGCTGGGCCGTAGTTGCGCGTGCGCGCACCAGACCCCGCTCCCATTTCGCTCCCATCGGGGCCGATATAATGGCATCCATCAGGTAGTTTTAGGCAATCGGTACGGTACTGCAAAGCCCTCCACCCCAGTTCGATTCTGGGCGCCGCCTCCAGCAATTGTCGCACTGAAGTGGCAGGTCAGGGGCCATATTCGATTTGTCCATGACAGGCCGACGGTGACCGCCGAAACCCCTCAGGAACCCCTGTTTTGGACGCACCGTGGGTCCAAAGTCTGTCGCCGAGTGGGCCGAGGAGTTCCTGTCGCTCGCGCGGCGCCTCTCCCCCTTGACCAACAGACCTACCGACGCGACATCGACAAGTACATCCTCCCCCGTTTCGGTGCGTACAAGATCGGACGGCTCCCCGCCGACGAAATCGAGAACCGGTTGAACGACGAGATCGAGGCGGGGTACGCGCCGAGTTCGGTCCATCGCCACTATCGGACCTTTCGCCGGATGCTCCAAGTTGCGGTGGAGAAAGAGAGGGTCGTCGCCAACCCCTTCGAGCCAGTCGAGCCACCACGGGTTCCGACTCGCGAGATGGTCTTCCTCACCCTTGTTTAGCCGCCGGCGCGCCTCCGAAGGCGATTCAAACACGGATGGGTCACTCGACGATCAATGTGATACTTGACCGCTACGGCCACCTATTCCCCGACCTCGACGAGGCGATCGCCACTTCGTTCAACGAGCGTCTCGCCGAGGCGCAGGCCGAGCGTTCGAGCACAGTCGTCCACGCGGCATTCCCAACCGCGTCGTAACCACAGTCGGCAATGCCGACTCGGTCGTGGCAGCAGTCAGCCCCAGTAGAATGTTCGGTGCCGGCCCCCATCCGGTTCTTTGGCTTTGTCGCCATGTGTCCTATCGGAAGATCTTCGATAGTCCTCAGCGTTTAACGTCCTAGTTGTGGACAAGAGCAGAGAGAGCTGAAGGAGGTCGCGTGCCCGCTGTCTCTGTCGACCATCTCGCAAAGTCCTACCAAGGGACCGAAGCAGTGAGGGACGTTGCCTTCGAGGTGAACGAAGGCGAGGTCTTCGCGCTGCTCGGGCCGAACGGCGCAGGCAAGACCACGATCATCGAGATCCTCGAGGGCTTTCGCAAGCGAGACCATGGTCACGTTGTCGTGCTCGGTTATGACCCGGCGGACGCGACGACCAGCCGCCAGCTGCGGGAACGCATGGGGGTTGTGCTCCAGGAGCTCGCCGTCGAGCCGTTCCTGTCGGTCCGCCAAGCGCTCACTCGTAACGCCGGCTACTACCCGAATCCGCGATCGGTTGACGAGGTGCTCGAGCTCGTCGGGCTCGCAGAAAAGGCGGACGACAGGGTGAAGTCGCTCTCCGGTGGTCAGCAGCGCCGTCTGGATCTCGGGCTCGGCATCGTCGGGAACCCGAATCTGCTCTTCCTCGACGAGCCCACCACGGGCTTCGATCCCTCGGCGCGACGAGGAGCTTGGGAGGTGGTCCGCGCACTAACGGGTGGAGGGACGACAGTCGTCCTCACGACCCACTACATGGACGAGGCGGAAGCACTAGCGGATCGTGTCGCGGTGATCAACGCCGGTCGGATCGTCGCCGAGGGCGCCCCAGAATCACTGGGCGGCCGCGACGTGGGCGAGTCGACCATCCGTTTCCGGCTGCCGGCAGGTGCGGCGTCGACGCTTCCCGTGCCGGCGACGGTCTTGAACAACGGTGTCTACGAGATCAAGACGGACAAAGAAATCGAAGTGCTGGCCGCCCTCACGAGCTGGGCCCTTCGGGAGAACGTGGAGGTGGTGGGCTTGACCGTGGAGCGACTCACCCTTGAGGACGTCTACCTGCGATTGACCGGCTTCCAGTCCGATGGTGAGACCTCACTCGCGATCGGGAACATGTGATGGGGGGTCAGAATCCTTCGCGCCGCTTTCGCGGGGTCGGCGACCTAAAGCTCGCGGGCCGCCAGGTCTATTACGAGCAGCTCAACTTCTGGCTGAACCCGATCGGCGCCGTCTTCACGGTCGGGTTCTCCGTCGTCTTCCTCGTCCTTGTCGGTTCGACCGCAGGACACCAGCACAGCAGCGCCATTGGCGGCGCCCTCCTCATCGGCTACTACGTTCCGGGCTTCATCGCTTACGGAGTGATGGCCGCTTGTTTCAACATGTTGACCATCAATCTTGTCGTGAGGCGAGAGATGGGGCTCTTGAAACGCGTGCGCCTTTCGCCGCTTCCTACCTGGGCCATGATGGCGGCGGTCTCGGTCAATGCGCTGATCATCTCCGCGGTTCAAGTGGTTCTCGTGTTGTTGATCGGGCGGTTCGGGTACAACGTCCCGTTCCCGCACAACCTCCCCGCTCTCGTCGTCGTCCTCGTCGTCGGCGCGGCGTCGTTCACTGCTCTCGGTCTGGGAGTGAGCACCTTGATCCCGAACCAGGAAGCAGGGGCGCCCGTCACGAGCATCGTCTTTTTCGTCCTGCTCTTCTTGTCCGGACTGTGGTTCCCCTTGGCCGCGAACTCGGGGCTGGCGAAGTTCTCGTCTTATCTGCCCGTCCGGCACATGATCGTCGCCGTCTACGACGCGTCGATCGCTCAAAAGGGGGTGTCGAGCTGGCCGTGGCACGACCTCTTCGTCATGGCGATTTGGGGCGTCGGAGCGGTTCTCGTGGCTGCGCGGCGCTGGAGCTGGGCTCCGCGCCAGGCCAGGCGTGGCCGCGCACGGGGCTTTTCGAGCTTCGCCATGAAGAGCCGTCACCGCCCCGCGTGAGAACGAGCCCCTTGTGAGGAATCGGATCGATTCGCAAGGCGACGCCGACAAATAGTGCTGCCCACCCTCGGGTAACCGCGTTTCCGAGCACATGCCGGTCGGAAGTAGTCTGAGTGCCGCAGCACGAGCAGTCTGAGTACCGAACGCGCGGCCCGAACGTCGATCCGCCGCAGTCCAGTCCCAGCACAGATCTGACGGATATTTCGTCAGCCCTTGCCCCTCTCAGCAGGTCGCGAGCCCTATGCCGAAGGACGCAACTCCACGTTGACCTCTAGCCCAAGCGCCGTCGCGACGCGCTGCAGGGTCGTGAGCGTGGCACCGACACCACCGCCTTCAAGTCGGACGACCGCAGATTGACTCGTCCCCATGCGGCGGGCGAGTTCGCGTTGGCTGAGTCCCGCCGCCTCGCGCGCCTGGCGAACGCGCTCGCCGACATCAGCGGCAAGTCCGGCTGCGGCATACGCGCGCTCGTACTCAGCCCGCTCAATCTCGGTCATCGAGGCGAGGCGCTCGGACTTCAGTTCACTCCAGCTCGTCGGCATCACTCACCACCTCCATCGTCGGCCGTGTGGCCCTGCTCGATGCAACGGCGCATCGACACCCTGGCCCGTTCGACTTCGCTCCGCTCGTTCGACCGTTGTTTTCGAAAAGCCGTGAGCAAGACAACACGACGCTCGCCGGGGAAGAAGAAGGTGAGCCGTTGTGCGACTCGACCCAGATCGAACCTCAGCTCGAACAGCCCGCCCCCCAGGGAGCGCGAGTGAGGCATCCGCAGGGTGGCGCCCCGCTCGGAAAGGCGATCTACGTGGAACGCCACCGTTGCAAACTCGGATGGCAAAAGGGTCGCCAACCACTCCTCGACCTCGGGTTGAAGTTCAATCGACCAGTGCGACACCATAAATGATATCACCCGGCGGGACGATCCAGTCTGATCCACATGCGAAGGAGAGAACAAAGGACGTGTTTCCTGGCCAGGCTGAGGCGGACCGGCTGTGGGGAGACGCTCTCCAACTGGCGGGCGACGCCAGGCGCTGCAGGTATTCGGAGCGTCGATCTGTGCGGAGCACGAAGACCGGGACCCCCGAGAGCCTCCACCGCTACCTGGGCACCGCCGTCTATAGGGCGAGATGCAGTCGTAGCGCTTCGTCGAGCATGACGAGAAGCTCTGGTGGAACTGCACCGATGCGCGCTCCGATGCGCTCGACGGCCACCGACCTCACTTGTTCCGCCTGCGCCTTCGAGTCCCGTTCAAGTCCTGTCTTTGACGCCGGCAGGAGCACCTGAAACGGGAAGACGCGTTCAGTGTTCGATGTCGCTGGGACGATGGTGACCACTCCCCGGCCGAGATGCTCGGCGGTGCTGTTCGCGCCGTCGTTGCTCACGATTACCGCGGGCCGCCGCTTGTTGGCTTCGGCGCCGAGCGCGGGGCTGATGAACGGCAGGAGACTCGGGCACGTTGGCCAGCTCCGCAACGGGAACCTGGAGCTCGTCTACGACGAGGGCTACCGCGAAGTCCCTGGCGCTACCCCGCTGAGCACAGCCATGCCGCTGACTGCGCCGAGGTACCGGGACCGGCTGGTACGGCCGTTCCTCGTTGGACTGCTCCCCGACAATGACGACGTCCTTTCGCGATGGGGACAGACCTTCGGGGTTTCGAACCGCAATCCCCTCGCTCTCCTCGGTTACGTCGGCGAGGACTGCGCCGGCGCGGCACAGTTCGTTCGGCCCGACCGCCTCGACGATCTGGCTCGTGGAGGGATCGGTTGGCTGGACGAAACCGATGTCGAGGACCGCCTGCGCGCCATTCGCCTCGATCCCACCGCTTGGCTCTGGGGAGCTGACGAACAGGCCCAGTTCTCACTCGCCGGGGCACAGTCGAAGATCGCCCTTCTTCGCGAGGGCGATTGCTGGGGACGCCCTCATGGACGCGTCCCGACGTCACGCATCTTGAAGGTCGCCTCGAGGCGCTCTGCGGATCAAGAGATCACCGAACAGGTGACGATGAGGGCAGCACGGCTTGCAGGCTTGGTCGTCGCGGGATCTGAGCTCGCGACCTTCGGAGCCGAACGCGCGATCGTCATCGAGCGCCACGACCGGCTATCTGTAGACGATGACCTCGAGCGCGTGCACCAGGAAGACCTCTGCCAGGCACTCGGCCTCCTGCCGGAAAGGAAATACCAATGGTTGGGCGGTCCAGGACCGATCGACATCGTGAAACTGCTCCGAGCACGCATGCCGTCTACCGTCGCAGACGAAGCAGTCGCCCGATTCGTAGACGCTCTTGTCTTCAACTGGCTAGTCGGCGGCACCGACGCGCACGCCAAGAACTACTCCCTTTTGATGCAGGGCCCCGAGGTGCGCCTCGCCCCCCTCTACGACCTGACGTCCGGACTTCCTTATCGAGACGGGCTCCTGGGCGGCGGCCGAGACAGCAGGAAACGAACCGGACACACGATCCTCAAGATGGCCATGAGCATCGGTGGCGAGTCGTACTTCTCCGAGGTGAAGCGGTCGAACTGGGAATCATTCGCCACACAGGCGGGCGTTGACACCGAGTGGGTCTTGCAGCGGATCCACGACCTCGGATCGGTTCTACCCGCCGCCGTCAGCACCGCCTCGTCCGAAATGCACGGATTCGAAGCTGCGCCAGTGCTCGACGAGATTGTCGATTCCGTTGCCGTTCACGTCGCCGAGATGATGAAGGCGATCGACCGGCCAAACCCGAAGCCACCGGCCATCCGGACTACCGACTCGCCGGCCCGCGAACAAGGTGGTCCGCGCGACGCGAAAAGGACGCGAATGGCACGCGAATGACGGGACATTCTGGCTAATTTCGGCTCTGAGCGGGAGGAGCGGTCATCCATACGCCTAGCCGTCCGTCGCGCGTGACCCGTCAGTTCATCGGACGGGAGTTCTTCGACGGAACAGCGAGACAACCGGTGTAGAGTCCTCACACCGGCCGGGGGGGACCTTGTCGGATGACGCGGAGGGGGAAGCATGCCGACAGTGATTGGCCACCACGATGTGAGCGACAAAGAGCATTGGCTCTCGTCACCTAAGCGCGAAGAGGTCTTCGGGCCCCTCG
>OCTA010004532.1_pt1 | contig 12159 bp, 10 predicted proteins | sample 1538991 | NCBI WGS metagenome assembly OCTA01 (sample SAMEA3539302, study PRJEB22396) | soil metagenome | biome: tundra; feature: field; material: soil | place: USA | collected 2010-05 | depth 0.15 m | reverse complement strand
TGGATTGAAAGGGTTTGCTGGCCTCCGCAAAGTACTTTACCGGACACTAGTGATCATTCTCTGCAGGCTGCCAGTTCCCAATGCGGCTATATGCCATTCCGCGTGTCGCAAGAACCTCGGCCTGGGCGGAATCGAGTGAGAGGGACGCCGAATAGTCTTGGATCGCTTGATCAATTCGCTTCAGATTCCAATAGCAGTTACCCCGATTGCTGTAGGCTCGCGCCAACCTTGGATTCAGTTCGAGAGCGCGATTAAACTCTTGAATAGCTGCTTCGCAGCGGCCTTTGACTCCGTCTATCGCGCCCTTCTCCACATACGCATCAGCTAATTCAGGATCCAACTGGATGGCGCGGTCTATATATGGCAGGGCCTCATCCACAGCACCTTTCATGCCGAGTTGCAATCCATAGTCATAGGCGTCCTTTGCTGCTCTATGCTGATCTGGTATTTGCGTGGCAGAAGTGTTCTGTTGGTTAGGGGCTGTGGCGTTTTCGCTTGGTTGCGGTGATGCCGAAGCGTTCAGATCCGGAGTGCTGCTTGGGGGCGCCGCCGCGACTGGCGGATTGGCGTCGGTTGCGTTCCCGGCGTCCGGCGAAGTTTGTGGCGAAACGCTGGTTTGAGGTTCAGTCGGTAGCGCTATGGTGCCTTCATTCGGCGTGGAAGGCGCAGCTTGTGGAATTGAAGTTAGGCTCGGTGGCAGAACTGCCCCAGCCGTATTATTGTTGGCGGAATAACTCGCCGAAGGGCCGTTCAGCGTCGTAGGTAGTGCATTGTGAATTTTGTAGATGCCGAAGCCGAGGCCGCCCAGCGTAACGGCAAGCACGACCAAGCGCGTCACTATTTCTGAAGCGGTTTTTGCACCGAAGAGGGCTGCAAGCGCCTGAATTGGAATCATCAGGATTCCGAACTCAAGTCGGATGCCAAGACCAAGAATGACGCCCATGAACCACCCCATGGCCCGCCCGATCCATGCTCCCTGGCCGCCGGATATCCCGGAGGTCATGTACTTCGCACCTTTGCCACCGGCGGCGAAGGCTGCCCGGATTTGCATCCCCGTATAGGTTCCTGAGTCGACGTACCAGGAATGGCCGCAGATGGGGTCGGTCAGCCTTCCCAAGAACTTCCATTCAAACCAATCCAGAGCCCCGCAGTTCGGACACACGGCTTTGATGGCGACCTTGTCGTCAAAGGGATTCACATCTGCGGCTGGTTTGCGCACCGGCGCTTGAGCCGAAGGGGGTTTAAACTCCTTCCCGGCCGCGCCGTCGTGATAGCCAGCGGTGTAGTGCCCGCCCGGATCATCGTGGAGCATCCCAAAGATCGCTTCGGCCGTGTTACCAGCAATGCCCTCCTTGCGGCCTTTCACGTACCCCTCGCTGTACGCCTGATCCGGTGTCGCCATTATGGAACCTCCGTAACCGGCTTATAATAACATCAGAACCTACCGATTAAAAGCGTAATCTTGGCCGGAACTGCGCCCACGACGGAGCGCGAGGGGCGGCCCTCTGACATCCCGCCACAATGGCGGGATGACAGAGGCCCTATCCCGATGCTGTCGGTGGCCAGTCTTGGGACCCGAAACCGCCGTATGTACCAGTCAAGTTCACCTCAGGATGCAGGCGATCTGTCAACAAGGGGGCTTAGGATGCAGGCGATCCGAAGGCCGCCAGTGCCCGCCCGCTTCGAGACAAATGTTTTGAGCCGAGGTGATTCAAATGCCAACAGGCCGCCGGATCAGTGGCGTTATGCCCAGTGGGTCAGTTACAACTAAAGGCCTTGCAACAATTTCCTGGCTGTGCTATGATATGTATATAAAGCAATTCATTCCTTAGGCCAAAATAGCCTTTAGAACCTGAAACAAAAATAAAATCAAACTTATGTCTCACCGGGAAAGGTTGCCCATGCTGGCAAGCGGCGATTTAGTCGATATTAGCCAGGCGGCCCAAGCGTACGTCTTACTCCGCGCCGAATATTTAAGTTTTTTGGCGCGTAGAAGGAAAATCAAAGCCTTTAAGCTAAACCGTGATTGGTTTACCACCAACCAGACGGTTTTTGCTTATCTCAAAAAGCAGACCCAAAAGCATCGTGTCTTGGCTTCCCGGCTGAACTCTCCCGTTATAAAAAATTACGTTAATGGTTGAAATTAACCAAAATTTGCCAAACCCTCACACTGGCCGCGCCAGACAGAAACGCCGCTTAAAGTTAACAATTACCTTTGGGTTAATTTTATGCGCGTGCTTAGCCAGCCGGTTTATTTTTAGCAGGACTCGGGGAAACATTTCAGTTGCTCCATTGCCTCAAACGAGACGAATTAGCTCTCTCCAAACGGGGGACAGACCGCAGCTGACCCAAGTCCCTTCATCCATTCAGCCCCACGGCCCCATAGGCGCGCCAGAAGCCTTAGCTGACAATCAACCCAAGGTTTTGGGTTCTTCCACATTCTCTGTCCAGGTACTCGGCACTACCGCCACTCAAGGCATTATTGCCTATACCGCTCCGGATGCTAACCCCTGTACTGTCCAGGTCAGCGAAAACTCCTCTCTGTCCCCACTTGTTCCCGATATTGATCCCACTATTTTTGCCAACTCTGACCTTGACAATAGAGTTGGCAGCATCAGCAACGGCACTGCTCGCGAGTTCGTCATCGGCCAGCGCGCGGCGCAACTGGCTACCGCCGGCCTTTATGCAGGTATCCGCCATTATTCCCGCGCTTTGCAAGCCTATACCACACATTACGGTCAGGTGACCTGCGACTCTCAAACCACTACTTTTAGCTTTACCACCACCAATATTCCATTAGGAAATACTTATCCGGACCCATGGTTGAATGATCCTTCGAATCCTGGTACTCAACCGTTCCCGGAAGCCCTGGGAGACGGCTCATCTTCATTCATCGATCCATTGACGGGCATGTTGCTTAAGGAAGTCAGCCTCCGCGATGCTCAGGACCACATAATGACGTATCCACCGAACAACCCCATTATTACCGCTCACAACGCCGGCCAAGTTCCCTGTGACAGTGCCGGGCCCTGGAACAACCCTTGTTATGCCGTTGCAGCCCAAGGATACGGAGGCAACAATCCCGCAAATTTCGCTTCGGTTGGTAACAGCACTTCGTGGCTGATTTTGCCGGTTGATATGAACCAAGGGGTTGACGGAGGATTATACAGGGGAACGAGCTACCAGCCGTACGGCGTTTCACTGAATCAGATTGCGGTGACTTTGACCGGATACGTAACGTCGCCCACATCCAACCTCGATCAGATTGACGTCTGCCTGTCCATGAACGGCGGCGCGAGCTGCGCCAACCAAATACAAACCATACAACTACAAACCTCATCGTCGACGCAAACTGCCGGAGAAGTTGACACTACGAAGTTTGGGATTATCCCATGGGTGCTGGATTCCAGCCCGCGCATCAATCGTCCGGAGGTGCAAGCCCATGAAGGTACCGTCAGCGTATCCGGAAATACGCTCACATGGGAAAGCGGCGACGTTTTTTCAACCTATTGGTTCACCGGCGGGAATAGCGTCATAAGCCTTGCCGCCTCGAGCCAGAGCGATGCCTGTAATTACAGTTCTTATTTGCCCAGCACTAAGGCTACGCAATACGCGTTAACATCGCTCGTGGACGGAAACCACATGACGGTTTCCGGCACACCGCCGTCCGGTACCTATTACTATTGCGCGCATAATTTTGCCGTGATGGTCCGGCGCCATCAGGCTGACGCCAGCTCGACGGCGTACATACAGGCGGCCTACCTGTCAACGAATGATTACCTTAATCCTCAGTCGACATTTGACGACGGCGGTCCCACAACGTGCTTCAACACGCTGATAAACGGGGGATTCCTTTGTTATTACGGAGGCCTGTTCTGGGTCAATCCCGCGACGGGCGCTACGAGCTGGCTGGGTTCGCTATCCGACCAGGGAAAGAAGAGCGGCGCAAACCAATGGATCGGCTGGGGGAATCCCTGCAGCAGTAATGAGGGTTTGATATGGGACAATTCCCAGACCGTCCCGACCGGCTATTGTTTCGCCAGGGAGACGAGCGGCAAACTTGCTCTCCTTAAGGTTACCTATACCGGCCCGACTACCCCACCGACCCAGCCGCAGGGGGTAAATAGCCAAATGGAAAATCTAGCGCTCACGAATACCGATGATTATTCCCTGTATTACGGGGGCGGGGAACTCACGTTTACCGACGTCACCCCAGGTTCGATAAACGAAACCATCTTCGACCAATTGGCCGCCTTTGATCCCACATTCAATCCGTCTCTTTTCACTAACTGCGTCCCCACCGGGACAGTTTCAAATGGCATAGTGGCCAGCGATTGCATATCCCAAGGCCAAGATTCCCCCGGGTGGTTTTTTGCCATAGCGGTCGGGGACAGCAACCCGCTCCACGCCGGGACATCCTCGGGCGCTCACGTGATTGGGGCCGTGAACTCTTATGACGGGACGCTTGTGCGCTGGCGCGGCATTCATGGTTTCAGCGGCACGGGGGATAATTCAAATTATTTCCGGATTACTACAAATGGCTATGGCACGATGATAAATTCCACGCACGATGCCATAACCGCCACGGGTACCGATTGTTCCGCCTATGGAGGGACTACGGGCCAGCAGTGTTCGCTCATCCAAATGGACCTCTACCAGAGTTCCTACGAGCCCTACCTCCAGAGCCCGACATCTCCTTTCGTCGGCACGCCGGGAGAATTGGGCAACGCAGCGAGCGGCGACAGGGCGGCCGTCGGCAGTAAGAACGGCGAGATTATGACCTTGGTTGCCAAGAACTACGGCGGTGTTGCGGGCCAGTGGGTCTGGCAACGGTCGGCCAGTCTGGCGGCGATCACGGGAGCCGGCCAAAAGACATTTTACTTCCAACCGAGCCTACAGGGAGCCCCTTACTGGGATCCTTCCACCGACCCGCACGGCTTAAACATGTTCATTGATACGGAAACTGTGGGGGGACACGGTTACGCGCGGGACGGTTCGGAGAGCGAATCCTATAATACCGGAAGTTTACTTTGTTCCAACCAATCCTTTTTTGCATACCAGAACCGTTTGGGTTACTATCCAGCCCTTGCTACTGCCCCTATGACCTACGTAAACGCCAATCCGACGTTCGGCGGCTCTTGCTATGGGCTGGGATTGCCAAATGACGTGCAATCACATCCCAATCCTGGGGGTGCCCTTGCTGCGGCTTCCGGAAATATGCAGGGTTTTGATGCCCGCCCTCTGGTAGCGGAGAGCATAGCGTTGCCTTTCAATTTGGTCAGCGGCCAACTTTATCTATCCACATGGGACGGCACTGATCCGGACAACCTTAAAGCTCTAAATGGGTATGGACTCTCGTTTTATCTTAACCGCAAGTTGGTATCCACGGCGGCCACTGCCGGCTCTCATCCGCTGATAGACATTAGCGGTCCTGGTTCAACCATCAGTGATCAAGCGAATGATTCTTATGAGTACTGCGTGGTAAGGGTGGCGGGAGAATGCCGCAGCGGCAGTTCTGCCGGTCAGGTCTATGTCAACGCGCCTAATGTCGTTACGCCATCTTGCGTCGGCAACGGCGTACATGGCGGAGCAAACGAAGGCATGGGTAATGATATTTGCATATTTAACGGGTCCTCGCCGGCTCAAATGATTGTCCAATACGGGCTTACCGCCAACGATCCGACTGCGTCTTCCATGCGCGACCTCACAACAGCGATCGGCGGGGTCCGGATGACGAGCGGTTTTGCTAATGCCAGATTGTTGCCGGACAGTTCCTGGATTTTCTTTGAAGCGGATTATTTGGATCTTACAGGAATGGATATTTGGATGGGTAAAATGCCTCCTTATCCCTCTCAAGACTCATATGACCGCAGTACTTTCATACCGGTTACGCTCAATGCCACCCCGCCGTCCGGGGAGGGGATAACCAATGCCATTGTCCAGTTCGGCTATCAAGAGTATAACGGCAACTGTACCACCAGAAATGACCCTTGTATCGCCAACCAAAGCAGTGTTTCCTCCACAGACCCTTTTTACTATTCCAGCGAAAATCCCAGCGGAATGCCTTGCTCTTCCGGTTGCACCATTGTGGTACCCGGTCTGCCCCAGCATGTTCTGTATTATCAAATCCAGTACAGGAATAACTCAAACCAGATTGTACAAACAGTCTCCCAGCAAGCCACCATCACTGATGATGCCTCGGATCTGGGGGGATCTTCTACTGCCAAGCCTACGATCAACGCTTTCTCCGCTTCTCCGTCTTCGGTAAGCTCGGGGGGGACTTCAACGCTTTCTTGGAACGTCAGTAACGCCTCTTTGATTACTATATCCCCTGGTTCCGTAAGCACCACCACTCTTGCGGGATCTATTAATGTAAACCCCTCCTCTACGACGGACTATACGCTGACCGCGTCTAACAGTAACGGCGCCTCCACGGCGCAAACTTGGGTTACGGTGACGGTTACAACCTCAACCTCTTCCCCGCCCCAGTCCCTCTCGGCCGCTTCAGGCAACGCACAAGTCTCCCTGTCTTGGTCTGCGCCAGCTTCCAACGGTGGCTCCAGTCTTACCCAATATTTGATTTATGACCGGACAACGGGTTCCCCCAGCTTTTCTTTCTACGGAACCACCACCCCGTCCCAGACTTCCCTAACCGTCACCTCCCTTACCAACGGCCAGGGCTATAACTTTGAGGTCGTGGCCCAGAACGGCGTAGGGACATCATCACCCTCCAACATCGTGACAGCGACGCCTTTCACCGTCCCCAATGCTCCCACTTCCCCTTCCGCCACAGCCGGCAACGCCCAGGCGACCGTCTCTTTCACGCCGGGGTCAAACGGGGGGTCGGCTATCCTGTATTACACGGCAACCTCAAATCCAAATGGCATTCACGCTTCCTCGACCACTAGTTCTGTTATAGTATTAGGTCTCACCAACGGCACCAGCTACACTTTTACCGTGACAGCCAGGAACGCCGCCGGAACCTCCGCGTCTTCCTCTCCCTCCAACAGCGTTACCCCGGATAACCTCCATCCCGCCATATCTTCCTTCTCCGCCTCCCCAACTTCAGTCTCCTCCGGGGGAACCTCGACCCTGTCTTGGAGTACGGCTCTGGCATCCACGGTCTCCATCGACCAAGGCTTAGGCAATCAAACGGCAACCTCAAGCGGCTTTGTCATTATCTCCCCGGCCTCTACCACGGTATATACCTTAACCGCCGCGAATAGTAACGGCAACTCAACGGCTCAGGCGATAGTAACCATAGTAACCGTAGACGGCGCGCCCCCTTCCGTACCGCAGAACCTCTCCGCAACCGCAATATCCCAAAATGAGATAGACCTTTCTTGGACGGCCAGTACGGACAATGTAGGCGTTGTTGGTTATGATATTTATCGTAATAGCACAAATATCGCGACGACAAACCTGACGGCATACAATGACACTAGCCTCTCGGCAGGAACTTCTTACAGTTATACGGTAGATGCGTATGATGCCGCGGGCAATGTTTCCGGGCAGTCATCCAGCACCAGCGCGACGACTCAATCTGGTGGTGGTGGTGGTGGTGGAGGCAACTATATCCCTCCAACAAATATCCCTCCGGCAACCACTACTCCCGACTACAAAGGTCCCAACCTGCAAGTGCCGAATCAATCCGTGTATTCTTCGTCAGTGAACCTTATCAACTCCTCCGGAACTTTCTATCTGATTATCAATGGCCAAAGAGATGGGATTACCGATCCCGGTATCTTAAATAGCTACGGCTTTAACTTTAATCAATCCCAAATCCCCACAGCAGCTGAGCTAAATCTGCCCCTGGGCCCTAATCTTCCCCCGGATAACGGCAGCTTAGTAAAAACTCTTTCTGACCCTACCATCTACCTAATCTCCGGAGGTCAAAGACACGGTCTTACTTCTTCTGCCGTGTTCACTGGCTTAGGCTTTAAAACTAGCAATGTTTTAACAGTAACTAGCCCTGAACTTGACCAAGAACCCATAGGCTCCGTCATCAGCAATTCCTCTTCCCAGCACTTGCCAGGCGTGGACATCAACAAAAGCGGCACTATCTATTGGATAGGAACAGACAACCAACTCCACACCTACCCGGACATCGCCACCTACAACTCCTGGCATATTGCCAATAACTTCTCCGGGGTGGTGCCGGCCAATGCGGCTGATTTGTTGCTGCCTGTGGGGAGTGTGGATGGGGCAAGGGTGATAAGTTAGGCCATTCGAGATTTAACTCATAGCCGGGACTGAGTCAATTATTTTCGCGCCCTTCCGTTGTGTGGCTTTCCGGCCCCAAGAAGGATTCTCCCAGTTAGGGAGTTTGGCCGTTTGATTTGACTTTGTACTTGCGTGAGAGCTATGATTGCAATACTATCGGATCATTAACAAACAGACCCACTCTGCCCAAGAAAGCCGAAAAGTCGAGAGGAACACCTCCTTTCTAAGGATAATTTGACATGCTAGACCACTTCTCGAAGTGTCTGTCAAGTCACATCCAAAGGTCGAGCTCATGGCCCAACACCGCCCCTAAAAGGGCGGCAGTCTGGCCCGTGAGCCGAATACTCTTAACGATTGACGTAACGGTTTTGTACCTTCTGATCACTTTAAGCTGTGAAAAGCTTCGACAATCAAAAAGGCCCTTCTTGAGGCAGACGCGAGTCTGCATCGAAAGGGCCTTTTTGCATGCCGGAAAAAGATTCTGAGAGCGCCAAGCTGTCGGCCATGGTCGAGCCATTCTTCGACTACGCCAAGGCCGAGTTGTGCTTGGCCGAGCAAACCATTTCCAAGTATCGCGATTGCCTCCGCCAGGTCGTGCGGATCTTGGGCGACCGCCCCGTGGCTGAGTACCAACAGCCGGATGTCCTGCGCCTTAAGGCCGACATGATGGGCCGCAACTTAAGCGTGGGGCGGCAAGTTTCCATCCTGGCGGCGCTGAAAGCCCTGCTCTCCTACGCCCGTAGCCAGCGCGGCCTACCCTGCCTCGATCCTGCGGACATCAGTTTTCCCAAGCGCCCCCGCCGGGAGGTCAACTTCCTTACGTCCATCGAGGTCGAGCGGTTTGTCGTGTCCATTAGGCTTTACAACGCCGATGGCGGAATTATTATGGCGGGCCTGCGTTTCCGAACGCTGGTCGAGGCGCTGCTCGGGAGCGCCATGCGTATCTCCGAGGCGCTCTCGCTTGACCGCACCAGCATTGATTTTGACTCCGGCGAGGCCCGGACTATCGGCAAGGGCAATAAAGAGCGGACGGTTTTCTTCACGGCGCGGGCGCTTCAGTGGGTGCAGCGCTATCTTCAGGCGCGCACCGATACCCATCAGGCGTTGTTTGTGACGCAAACCGGCGAGGCGCGCCTCAGCCGTTCCGATATTTGGCGGCCATTCGCTCGCTGTGCCAAGCTCGCCGGTCTGGCCAAACGGGTGACGCCTCACCTTCTGCGCCATACTGCCGCAACCCAGTTGCTATTTAACGGCTGCCCGGTGGGTCACATCAAAGAGATTCTGGGGCACGAGCGGCTGGAGACCACGTGCCGCTACTATTTAGGTCTGGACCGGAGGGCGGCCAAGGCTGCGCTTCATCGCTTCCTGGTGTATGAATCGTCTCCGGCTCTGGTGGAGACCAGCCATGGATTGCGCAGCGTTCCAGTACCTGCCGCAGCGTCTTCTTATCCACCCCCAGGTAGTAACGCGCCGTCGTTTGAATATCCTGGTGCCCTGCCAACTCCTTGATAAAGGTGATGTCGGCACCGTGATGCAGAAGCGAAGTGCAAAACGTGTGCCGCAGCAAATGGGGGGTGAGTTTCTTGGTGATGCCGGTTTTGCTGCGGAGCCACCCAAACAACTTGGACATGTCGTTGCGCGTCAGCCGCCGCGGCTGCTCACCCGTGGTAATGAAGAGCGCCGGATGGGTGTCCCTGCGAAACCCTAAGAATCTGCGCATCCAGTCCCGGCAACCCGGCGAGATAAACACGGTGCGGGGCTTGCTGCCCTTGCCCACAATCTCGACCTCGCCCGAAAGGCTCTCTGCCGCATCGCGGTTCAGCGATAGTGCCTCGGAGATGCGCATCCCCGTGGAGAGCAGCACCTCCAGCAAGAGTCGTAGGCGCAGACCGGTGAAGTGGTCAGCCGATACAACTAGCAGGAGTTGTTTGACCTCCTCATCGGTTAGAAACTCTACGCGGCGCTGGGGACGGCGTGGCAGCCGGATTTCCCCAGGGTCCATCACGCTCAGTTTCAGGAAGCTATTGCAGAACTTGAGGAATAATTTCAAGAACACCAGCAGACTGTACTGGCGAGCAATGCTTAACGGGCGGTCCACCATGGCCCGGCGAAACTCCAGAATGTCCATTACCGACAGGCTTTCCACTTCTCTAGCGCCGAAGGCTGGCAGAATCCAGGAGCGAAAGCAGTCCTTGATTTTGATTTGCGTTTCAGCCGCGTACATTCTGTCTACTCTCGCGTAGGTAAAGAACGCCTCGGCTGCGTGGGATGTTTGCATAGGTAAGAGCAGCATAGCCGATTACTATAATTTGCAAAGACGGGAAAATGTGGCACTCTTGCCATGGCGGCCAAGGGAGCCAGGTTTCCCGTCTTTACTTTTGGCCCAGACAGCGCCATCATCTGCCCCATGTTCAAGCTCAGTGTTGTTGCTGAATTCATGGCCGAACTTTTGCGAGCTCTCCTTGTGGGTGAGTCTGTTGAACGTGCCTGCTCAGGAACCCGGAAGCTAAGTGTACCGCGTCGGGTGCGTGGAATGCAGCAGGTTCGCCGCCACGTTCACCGCCAGTGCCGACGGCGACTTTTTGACAAGTTATCCACACCAAGCTAGCCTTGCGTGGTCTTTCTGCCAAATTTTCCCTACTTTGCAGATTCCGCGGAATTGCTACAGTGACTGTACTAACTAGTAATGAGTCACAATGCGACAAAACAAACAGCAACATCAAAACATGCTCGATCACTTTCGAAGGAGGATGGGCTTTACCGCCGCGCATGTCGGCCGCCTGCTGGGGCAGCAGGACAGCTCAGCCGTGTCGGACTACGAGCGCGGCGAGCACACGCCGTCACTGGTCAATGCCCTGCGCCTTGGGATCATTCTGCGGGTCCCGGTGGAGTTCTTGTTCCCGGCCCTTTACGACGGGCTGCGCAATGAGATCCGGGCGGAAGAGGAGCGGCTGGCCGCGCCTGAGCAGCAAACGCTTCTTTGAACGGGCATTTTTAATTTTCACCAACACCATGACGAACATTCTAGATCAGGTAGCCCGGAGTTCCTCCTCTGCCCGATACAACCAGTTTCAACCAAGCGACCAGCAAGAGTATTTTGCCTTACGCCTGGCTCAAAAGCTCGATGACGTATCCGCGAGCCGCCACTACGCCGAACTCCTGGACCATTATTCCCAGGCTCAACTCCTGACGGCTTACCGCCGCACCAAAGCTGCCGGTTCCCATTCTGATCCCGCCCGCAGCTTTCATCTGGAGCTTAAACGGCTGGAAGGAAGAACCGGCGACGATCCACCCATCCGGCGTTTGGCCGCGATCCGGATTGAACGCCGGGCGGTAGCCGTCGCCATCCTGGAAGGCGAGCATTTGGCAGCACCTCCGCAGGTACGGCAGCTCTCCTCCAATAGCGACAAGGCGCTGGGCAGTGCCGCCTCGTTTATCAGCCGCCTCCTGGAAAAGTACCCACTGGGCCGGGCGGCCCTCGAGACCGTACCTAATGAGACAGAGGTTCTCCGGGGCGACCTGATGGACATCATCTCTCGCGTCCTGGTTGAGCAAAACGTCAGCATCTGGGAGGTATCGAAGCCGGACGTATTGGCATCGTTCGGACATCCCAGCCCGCGTTTCCGCGACCAAGTGCGCCAGACCATTTCCGCGATTTGGCCCGGCGTCAACGGCAGCTTCGGAGCTCCTTTAATGAAGGATGCTCTGGCACTCGGCCTGTACTGCCAAGTTGAATACCTCTTTAATTTCTAACCGAAAATTTCATGGTTGGTCCCCTTGCTTACATCGGCGGCAAGAATCGTCTTGCCGCCAAGATCATCGCGCTGCTGCCCGAGCACACTACCTATGTGGAACCCTTTGCCGGCGGCGCCCAGGTCTTCTTTCACAAGCGCCCCTCCGAGGTTGAAGTGCTCAATGACCTGGACGGGGAGATTG
>OCTA010004530.1_pt1 | contig 12162 bp, 14 predicted proteins | sample 1538991 | NCBI WGS metagenome assembly OCTA01 (sample SAMEA3539302, study PRJEB22396) | soil metagenome | biome: tundra; feature: field; material: soil | place: USA | collected 2010-05 | depth 0.15 m | reverse complement strand
GTTATCTCATTTATTAGATAACTATCGTCCACCAAAGCCTCTGCGGTTATTTTAATACCCCTTTCTCTATATGTTTTTTCTATAGCATTTTCCAATTCCAAACGATAATCTGCTTTTTCTATACAAAGAGGATCTTGAACTGCTTCTTCTTCATTTGGTGCTTTATCATATAATTTTATAATATGATTTTCATCTCTTTTTTCACCATTAGGATATTCGGTAATTAGTAAATATTTCTTCAAATGTACAAACCAACCACTCCACTTTTCATGTACCCAATCAACTTCATTTGGAAATCTGCAATCACTTATAAAAATAACATCTTCCACAAAATGTATTGTCTCAATTGCTTCATCTATTTTTTTTATCCAGTATTCGGGATCAATATCTCTCATAATGCATCCGTGCGATACCATCGATCTTCGTACCAAATTTTTTTCTTTTGTATCATTTGTCCAAACACTGATATTGTAATATTTTCTAGTAAATGGATCCAATTCCTCCTTAAGAGCATCTGCAAATGCTAACTTAATAGAAGTGTATCCGTTATCTTTTAATATTTTTTTAGCAATTTTAACAAATGTATCTTTACCCGACATTGCCAGTCCGCCTATTCCTATAATAATAGGTTTTTCATTTTGATTCATATAATTCAATTTTCCAACCAGCACTATTATTTTTGTATCTAAGCATAGGCACATTATAATTTGTGCCATGTTTATCATTGTGATTTTTTACAAATTGTCGTAATATTTTTCCACCCTCTACAATTTCTTCTTTTCCATCATAAAAAACTTTAAAAAATTTTCTTCTTTTTCGTGACCATTCATCTCTTGTCTCTTTATTATGATGTTTACCAAAAAATGGATTTTTTATACCACTAATATCAGTGTGATTTTCACTTATTTTCTTTATCCAGATTTCTCTTTTAACTGGGTCTGACATATAATTTCGTGGTCCCAAAGCTTTACCTTTTCTATTTTCACTATTTTTTCTATTCCACTCTGGAGTCCTGAGAATTAAGGATAATTTTCTTTTAGTTTCATCAGATCTATGTTTTCCGGTCAAATGTTTATCAGCTATTCTTTTTCCAATAATTCTCATTTTTTCTATATAGGAAAATTTATTAGGATTATTAGTAAAATTGTCTCCACCTTCTCCTCCGTTTCCTATATTACACAATTTTGGATTAACTTCTCTTTGTTTTTTAATTTCACTTATCTCTATTTTAAAAGAAGTTTCATTATCAACATTTTCTATTATTTTTTTATAAATTATACATTTTCCTTCATTTAATATTTGTTTTATCTTATAATATAAATGTTTATTACCATGGGGAATTTTATCTTTCTTTACATTATTTTCGTGGTGATATAATCTATTTCCAAATCCTTTACCAACATAAAATATCATATTATCTATAGGATCTATGAGATAATATACATAAAATCTATTATTGCTCGCTGTCGTCATTTGTTGATAGAAGTTCTTCTATCTCACTATTCGATTTTCCAAACCCCTGACAAATATAAACAAGAGAATCCATTCCTTCTGAAGTTGAAGATAAAATATCAATGTATTCTTCAGAATGATGAGATGATATTTCAAATCGTCTGGCAACTAACTCAACCAATTCTATATTATATTTTTTCTTGGATTTAATCCAAGGATAGTAAGTTGGATCTTTCGGAATAAGTGAGATAATTAGTTTATAAAACTGTGGGGATGGAATTACATCAAAAAAGCGGTACAGGATTGCTATATTCCCCAATTGTTGAGGGTCCATACTTAGAGCCTGTAAAATTATGAAGTGATTAAATGATTTTCTGTCTAATTCTGATAAATTATTGTAATAATTAGGATCTTGAACACCACGGATATGTTTGACGTGATCAAACAATCCGATAGATTTAGGCTTCTCCGATTTAACTCTCTTCTTGCCTTTCAGTGGAGACTGCCTTGTTTCTTGACTTTTTGATTTCGCCATATACTAACAAATCTTTTCGTATTTCTTTAACAAGAGACTGTAACATCTTTTGATTAGTATGTAAAGTTCTTATATCATTATTTGCAATATATAATTTTCTTTTAACTTCCTTCACATTCTTTATAAGAGAACGAATCTGAAGAATGCTCCACACAATCCACGCAGTCAAGATTCCCCAAAAGAGACACTTAGTTATTGTCCAAAGTATTGTCCAAATCATAATCTTCTTCTATTGGAGGGGGACCATCAGCAGGTTTGTCTTGATGATTACCATGTTGAATGTCTTTAAATTTTTTACTTTTTTTGAAGTTTTGATCTCTTCGATCTTTCTTCCACCTATCGTTTTTTCGAAATGTTCTGCCCATAAACTAACTCTCCGTTACTGATATTTTTTCCGACAACAATTCCGATTCTATCGGTGCTGAATTTCCATTTTTTATAATTGATTTTTTACATTTCATATAAAAAAATGGATATATTCCCGGTCCTTTTTGTCTGGCAAATTCTATTTGTTTTTCCATCCTTAAACCTGAAAGTTCATAACACTCACCTTTAGTATATGTTGGTTCAGATTTAACTTTATTTCTAAAATATTTTCTAATTTTCTCTATTGTCATAATGTTATCTTTCTATACATATTATATTATACTACCTTCCTACATCCTTAAAATACATATCTTTTGCCTTTTCATATGATACACCATGCATACCACTGTAAAACAGTTTTTCTGAATTTATTCTTCCATCCAATAACAGTTTTTTATACCTATTAATTGCCTTTGGTTTCCACCATTCAAGAACAGAATTTATGTCGCCCTCTAATCTCTTCTTCAATCTTAAATCTTTGTCCTTTATGGTACCACATAAAAACTCTTTTGTATTTTCATAGAAAGAACTATAGTATACACCTCGTTCAAAACCATGATTATACATTTGAGTTTTAATATCTGAAAATGAAAAGATCATATTCAATATTCTCATTTTAGCACTTGTAACTGGTCCCTTGACTCCCTCTTTCTGAGTCATCATTTTATTATATGCCTCTGTGTTATTATCTTTTATCCAGTAGTGCCACTTCTTGTAAATTCTCTCATCTGGCTTTATAGGAACCTTTCCTGAGGATACTCCGCACTTTTTCCAGCACCAATCCATTCCATCATATTGAGAACCCTGGTCTTTCTTTTCGTTCTCATATAAACTTGTGGTGGTTATACCCGCCAACACATTATTATATTTACTCTTCCAATAATCTCTTACTAACTTGGTTGTAAGAAGTGATGATATAAGTTTTCCACCTATGAAATTATATCCCAATGGTTGTGTTGGAGCTATAGTAGTTCCTACTGCCGAATTTAAAAGAGTCCCTTCACCATTTCTGGCCATTCTAATCTCTTTTGACCATCCTATGAAAGCATCTCTACACTTCATCGAAGGAATGTCGCTGGCAATTGCACAGAACCCTAATATTTTTCCATGTTGGTCCAACATCAAGAGTTTAACATATCTTCCAGGAGTTTGTTCATATTCAGCTGTATGACAAAATATTCTAACCTGTAACCAATCTTCTTCATTGGAATCATCAACTATAATAACTCGTGGAGAAAGTTCTTCAATTTCCCTTACAGTTAGTTTTTCATCTAGAATATCAGTCGGACTCCAAATTTTGGCCTTAACTTGTCTAGAATTACTTATAAAATCTGTATCAAAAGAGTTAATTTCATCACATTTCTTTCGGAAAGTGAACGCTTTCACCGATAACGTCTTAAGATAATCCATATTATCTCTGATCTCCTTTTTTTCAACTTCTTTGTCAAATTCTGCTGCCCCAAAAAACTTTAATGATAGATCCTCCATATTTATACTGTATGCCAATGTTACCAGCTAAAAAACAAATTGATGTTAAGCAAAAGATATACCATCTTTTTAAAACATCCACAACATATTATATTCTTTTTGATGATCTTATGGATCTTCCTATTCAATTTGGATCTTTAAATACAGTATTGCCTGCTGTTAGATCTGTGCAAAAAAGTGTTCAAGATTCACTTATAAATTGGTATGAGAGAGATCCAAAACTAGGTTGGAAAAGAAATGATTCAAGAAATATATGGTTAGATAAAACTAATCCAAAAAATCAATCATAATGAGAATTTTACTTTGATATCGAAATCGCATAAAATCAAAGTTCCACTGTGGTTATCCAGTTCTAATTCAAATTTTAAATCTTCCCTATCTAAACTAACTTTTATAATTTTATTTTTCTCTTTGTCTAAAATGCCGTAAACATGAAGAGATAGGATATTTTGATTTTTCCTTGTTCTCTTCATATTTTTACGGATTGATCTTTTAGATTATACAGTAATTCTCTGAGTATTTACTACAGGATTTACTACAGGATTTACCTCTGGTTCTACTAAAACTACGGGTCTGATTTCCATAATTGGAACAAGTTTGGTGTCATCAATCAGCATAATACCGTCAGTCTTTGCTTTGTCTAATACTGTCTGATTTATTGGTGTAAGAGCAAATGCTAACTTCGGACGCCCTTTACCACAATTGCGTGTGCCAATGGCAGCAACTGTTTTCTTTTTAGTTATAGCATCAGACAGACGAACACGTAAAGTGATATCTGAACCAGATGATGTTAACATGTGTTTATTGTTTTCTACTAAACTATCAATTGTGAAGTATTCATTGTGGGAAGGCCACACGATAACTTGATTTGTCTTATTTTTTCTTTCAGTTTTTTTATCCATAATTATTGTCTCTCCTTGAGAACTAATGTGATTTAACATGGTATAATATAACACACCGATTATAATTGTCAAGCAGGTACATTAAAAAATCCCTCTACATGAGGGATTTTTATTATATTTTGAGTAATTTTAAATACCAAGGTCGCCTTGAACAGATTTCGCTGATGGTTTTATCTCAGACTTAGGTTTAGTATTTAATTTTCTATCTGGAGGATAAACTTTTTCTCCATATTCGTATGTAAAACCTCTATATGGGGCACGATGTTTAGGATTGTCAGGGCGATTATATAGATTTGGGTCGGACGGTTCATCTACTTCTCTAATTCTACTAGATCCTAATCTTCCAAGGAAATCTGTCATTCTATCATTAAATCTATCCCACAATGAACCATACAAAGCGTTCTTATATCCTTTTCTAAAAGACTTTGGATATGAATTTAATTCTTCATCACTAAATGTTTTTCCTCTAGAATCAGCACGATGTTTTAATCCCCATTTAGTTCCATTCCTATATTCAAATGCGGTATCCTGACCACTAAATTTTAGATTCTCTACTTCATTCAAAGAACGAATAAGAGATTCTACGATTAAAGGTTTTAACTCTGTATATTTCATTACTTTCGAGATCTAAACTTGGAAGTTTTCTTATCCTTCACTATTAGAGTCTTATCATTTTCGTGTTTTGGTGGTTTAACCTTTGGAGTTTTCTCAATATTCTTATTAAGATTCTTCGGTTCGCCTACATCCTTCATTTGTTGATCAGGTTGATCCTCATCTTTGGTAACTTGATCTTCCTTATAATCTCTGTCTTTCTTCTTTGCGGTCTTAAGTTTAGTATTCTCTGGATCTTCCAGGCGATTCTTTAAAAGATCATTTTTTGGACCGGCAGATTTTCTATTTTTATCCTGGTCAACTTTGTTTGCCATAGATTTTTCCCAAGCTTTATCAGCCTTGGTCTTATTTCCTTCTGGATTTTTACCAACATCCTTGAAGTTCTCTTTGACAAAATCCTTAACTTGTTCCCAGGTCAAAGCAATGGCACGAATTCTATCTACCAATTTAACATAAGCATCGATATCAAAGTTATTTTCAAACTTTGGAACAATACGAACATACAGAAGGTTCTGAGCACGAACAATCATCTGACCGTAATCATCCCAATAAGTTTCCCATTCACCATTGATACCTTTTACTATTTTTTCTAGTTCAGCAAGTTTTTCATCATTGTCAATATCCAAACGAGCAGATGGATCTTTTTCATATACAGGTTTCTTTATAAATCCCTTACGAACCTTTTCAACTTCATCCTTATCATCATCTATTCCTTTGGTCTTTACATTTGATATTTCACTCAACACCTGTTGAATCATCGGACGAAGAGATTCTTTCAGTTTTTGTCTAGGACTCTTCTGACTCTTGAGTTCAGACATACACTCTTGAACTAATTTTGAAAATTTATCTTTTGTCATGCTCATATTTTTATTCTCCTGAAATCTATTTCTTGGCTCGTAAGGCATATCATCTTTCTCCGATTCTGGTACTTGTTGCTTTATCCCTGACTTTAATTTGTCTTTAATATTTTCTGTGGGCGGCTCTAATTCGGTCTTATCATACAGAGGACCTTTAACAGTTTCGCCGGTTTCCGAATCAATATACTGAACAACTTTTGGTCCAAAAGATGTCTTTTCCACCTTTTTAATAGAATTTCTAAAATCTGTACTAGAATAGTTAACTACCATGACGCCTCTAATTGGTTCACCAGTAGATGTTATTTTAGATTCGTGATCTATAATTACTTTTCCAGACTTTTTTACAGGTTCAGTTCTATCTCTAGGCTCATACCTCATGGGACTGTCTAATACTGGGTCAGATTCATTCATATCTATTATAAATATATATACTTCAACCAAAGAAACTATTTTCTATATGGTTATTAACCGATATTTCTTGGATTTCTTCAACAAAAGATGTATCTTTAGGATAGGATATAAATGGATGTTTTAGATTGGATAGAATCTTCTTTTTCTGTATTTTGTTTCCCAAGATATAGACATATCTATGCTTTGTAGCTTCTTTCTTTCTCCAAAATGTATGACCTATTCTTCTCTTAAGGTGTTCTATATTGTGTGATCCAAAGGTTGCGAATGCTGTCCTAGAGTGCATCCATTTATGAGGTTTTACTAAGGATATGGAAAAGTTAGGCATTAAAGCTAAAGCGGAATTTCCCTGATAATAGAAACCACTTGCTTGATAGATTGTTCCTACGTGACCTTGTTCACAGTCTGAATAGGATATTATCGCTTTAATTTTAGGAAAATCCTTTTCTAGTAATCTAAGAGATTTGGCTATACAGAAACTTTCTATGTTCTTACCGTATCCATCATGACAGAACAATCTAGTCAATTCCAGTACCTCGTCTATTTTTGCAAGTTTGGATATGGATTCTGCAGCAGATCTACCTACTGGTTGACCAAATACAATACAACCTATCAATTTTTCATCTCTTACATTATCAAAAAAGGGAATATCATAATCCATAATATAAAAAATACCATAGGCAACCTGACACAAACTCCATTTATGAGAATAATGATATTTTACTATCATTTCCTCTGCTTTGGATTTTTCTATCTTACGAACTATAACTTTACTTGGATCGAAGTATTTTTCTTCGGACATACAGAAGAATTATAACGTATTTTAACACATTTGTCAATGTATTAAAAATATATAAAATGGGGATATTATACTTACTTCGATGGCTGAATTATCGCTGGTGGTGAAGAATAAGTAGGAGATGATCCTTTGGTGCTGCTATAAATTCCAAAAATCAAAGAAATTAAAGTTGCCGCTCCAAGTATTGCTACCCACGTTGAACTTATACCACTAACTGCTCCAACTGTTGTAGCTCGGGAATCTCTCAAGTTTTTTACTTGACTAATCAATTCTTGAATCATAGGATCAGCCATTCCACTTTTACCCTTATTTTCATATTGTGATTTTTCAAGTAAGCCCAAACGATCTGTAAATTGAGTTGTCAAGACTTGGGATTGTGCTGCCATTGTGGTAGCAGTTGTAGCCACAAGTGCTCGAAGTGCATCTGCTGACGTAGTTACTTGATTAGCAAGAACGAGGGCCTGTTGAGTAGCTTTTTCACTAGCAACCGTTACAGCGCCAACGTCAACTGCTCTAATAGCGTCAATACGTTTAGATTCAGCCACCGAAAGTTTATCAGCAAACTCAGAACGTAACTTCATTTGTTCATCAAGTCTACGTGATTCTGCATCCTGTAATTGCTTCAACCAGTTAGAATCGGTCTGTCTTAAATCATCTAATCTAGTGACCGCTTCTTCTACTAATCGAAGTACGTTTTGGGTGGGATCATAGATCTGATTAACGTTTGCGCCGGACATCGGGCAACGGTGTCTCGAGGCACTTTTCAATTCTACATTATCATTATTAGTTATCATATGTATACATACGAGATGACAACTATAAAAAACTATAAAATTAAGCACATTTAGACCATCCACACGTTGTGCAAGATACACAACCTTCCAAATAAACTAGTCCATTACCACAACTTGGACAAGATTTACCTTTAGCCACTTCCCCATCCTTAATATACTTCTTAAGAACTCTAGCTGCTGCAGAACCCATTGAAGTAATATCCTCTGTAGCCTTTTGAAGTTGATCTACTATAAACTGTATAGGCACTCCATGTCTTAAACTAGTAGAAGCCAGTCGAAACATAATCTGTTCCGTAGGTGTAAACTGCTTACTAAAATCTTCGATTGTTATATCATCAAACTCTAAAGAGTATTGTTTTCCATTTACCTTTGTGATTTTACCCCTCTTATAGTTAGACTTTATTCCAAGTCCATTTAAGTGGCCACCAAAAATTTCATATGGCTGGCCGTTCTGGATTCCGACAACAATACAGAATTTTTGTCCTTTTACATTTACTACATTAATATCAGCATCTAAAATTTGTAGGCGTTGAGGCCCCTCGTGACATGCATGACTGATTTTTTGGCGTGAAAGATTAAGTTCCTTAAGTTCATCATCTGTAAAGTTTTGATTGTGCATATCTACACCTTCATCTTTCAATTTGAAAGCCAATTCCTTAAATGGCATGTTAGAAACAATACCATACATCTTTCTATCAGGAAAAGCAGCAATAGATTTAACTTCCTTTTCATGAGAAGCTAAAATAAACTTATAAACCGACTTCCAATCAGAGCTAATAGGAAGAAGATAGGTAGTAGAGATCGAAGAATCCACCCATTTCATAACTTGTGACATGAATTCCAATTTATCCATAGGATCAATCTCCGTGGATGTTTTAAACTTAATTCCTACCATTTCTAAATGCTTATCAATAAATTCTGCAATTGGTCTTCCAATCTTACCATTCCAGTCATCTTTTATAGTATCAGAACTCATAGGAATATTTATACCTGCGACTGCAAATAATTCTCTTACTACAGATGGAACCACGAAGTAATATTGATATCCTCCTGACATACGAGTTCGTTTCCAATAATATAAGAAGAAAGCGGATTCAATACCATAACTAAAAATCATCTTACGAAACATAAGACTCAAAGTTCCTGTTGGAGCTATTGATCCATTGGTTACATTTCTTGCATGATTTCCATGAACCAAAGGAATTCCATATTTCTCATTCAGTTTCTTTGCCTCTTCAATAACTCGTTGAACAAACGGAGACGTTTTCCATTTATCTTTATTGAATAATCCGAAGTCACCCTTCTCTTTTCCTAATTGTTCGGATCCATAATACAAGAAATGGTTAAAAATCTTGATATATTCTTCAAAAGCATTATTAGCTTCTTTACTAGCATATACAAGATTCTTCTTTATCAACCACCCAGCGATATTAGTTACACCAGCACCAGTTCTACGAAGTTTCTGAATAGCTAAACGTTGGTGCGGTGTTGCATAGGTCTTATAAAACAATTCGCATTCATTAACATTATCCAAGAACCTATTCATAGAAATAGCAATCTTTTCTAGTTGCTTAATATAAATCTCAGGTGAATTAGAGAATCTTCCTACATTGGCAGATGCTAAAACGCATAAACTTTCTCGGGAAAGGTATTGTTCCGAGCAAGCATTCGTACTAAGAATACGACTATCATACTCATCATTAGGATCATAAACATAATCAGAATTGGAGTATTTGCGAGCAATATCAATATTCTGAATACCGGGTTCTGCATTTTGATGCATATTCTTGGCAATCAATTCCAATATCTTTTTGGCTTTGACAATCTTTGAAAATCGTTCTTTCTTTTTATCGTGAGTTGATATCTTATAATACTTTCCTGTTTCTTTCTCACGAACTGTATCCATGTCTATACTATGAACATCAATATAAACTCTATCTCCTTTTTTAATACCAGGGACTTCAAAAGACAATTCCCAATCAGAATCATTTTCTACTGCTTTATAGAACTTATCTGTGATTTGAACTGAAATATTAGCATTTTGAATCTTAGTATAATCACTCTTAACTGTAATGAATTGCTCAATATCGGGGTGATCAATCTTGAGGGAAAAAAGCATCGCGGGAATGCGACCCTTCTGACCAACTGAATATCCAATTTTATCAATAAATTCCATCCAGTGAACCGCACCTGTAGATTGATTTGCAGAATTTAGAACTTTTGTTCCAGCGGGTCTTAAACAACTAAAGTCTACACCTAAACCTTGTCTATAGGCTGCACACTTGGCTACAGTATAAGCTGTATTCCTTACAATTGCCTCTAAACTATCCCATTCTTCATTGTCCCTAAGAGCACCAAGAGAAATAGTGGTACAATTTGCCAATGAAATTTTTCTATTAGTCCCTGCTCCTTGCATAATAGAACCGGCAGGATGCCACCAATCATTATATATTTCATCAAACCATTGAGCCGCCCATTTTTCTCTTCCTTCCTGAGTCGGTTCAACTGATGCTATATAGTCACATACTCTTTTTAGAGCACTTACATAAGTTTCTCCCTCAACGGCAGAATATTTCTTATTGAATGCATCAATTGAAAATTGATTATCATTAAAATATTCTTCTGTAGTTTGTTTTTTAACATCCTCGTATTTTGTTGTTGTTTTATTAGAAAAGTCTTCGTCGTTGTCACTTATAATGTCCATCTTTATATCCTTTTTTCCTCTTGTTATTATGTGATGAATAATTAGAAAAAATCATTTTAAAAGCAGTTCTTCGATAAAAATAAATTTTCTATTTTCGTATTTTGTAATGTACTAAGTAATAGCGCTGACAAATTACTCTCCACCATCATCATTACCATAATTTTTCTCTCTTCTCATTTTCTTTAACTCGCTGAGCATTACAGTTTTGGTCTTATCTTCGTGATCCCTCATTTTTTGATTTAGTTCAATTCCCTGTGAAGAAGCTTCGTCAAATATATTAATATCTCCATTAGAACTATTAAAGAATGTTGGGAAAGTCATTCCGTCTGCTCCGAAACGATTTTTGATTACGTGAATACGTGCCGTATCACTCATTTTATCATCTGACTTACGAGACAATGAAAATACAAAATCCCCAGTCATAATCTTACGATATGAGTCTGCTACATTGTGAGCCTGAATTGTGTCAGCTTCATGTGCGGACCTGTGAGCCTGAGAAGCTGACCAAACGGGAATCTGTAATTCTCCGGCTACGGCTCTCAATTCTTCATATACCGAACCAGCTTCACTATACGAATTTGCATTTTTGTCTGCCGCTAACGGCCTTAAAAGGTCAGCATAATCGACAACAATCATATCTATCTTAATCCCTGTCAACATCTGAACACGTTCAATATGCATCTTAAGGGTTTGAGCAGCAATGGTTTTAATAGGAAAGAACTTAATGAATAGTTTACCTTTTATTGACTCAATCTTTTGCTTGACCTCGGCAATATGATTGGGAATATCTTGAAAACTAATCTTAGTGAAACAAGCATCATATCTTCTTCCAACATAGTTCTCATTCAATTCCAAAGTGAAATGTATAATATTCTTACCAGCTTTCATGGCTTCTGCCCCTATTTTGGCCAGAATCCAACTTTTACCTGCACCTGCAGGGGCAACAACGAATCCAAGTTCTCCGTTGGCTAGTCCGCCATCTAACAATTTATCAATTGGTCCCCAACCTGTAGGAATATACAATCTAGCCGCTTCACTCATACGAATATCCACATCGGTAAAGTAATCATGACCAATATTTCTTTCCATTCCAGCCTTTCTGGCTTCATCCACCAAACTCTTAATCTGGTCATATTCACCCAATTTAAGAAGATCAACAGAAGCCAAAATAGCATTCTTCATCTTTTGATTAGTGCAAAAAGCAAGGAACTGTTCCTTTACGTATGGAAGGTCAGTATCTTTTAT